>Ga0214178_1000050_pt1 | contig 36978 bp, 38 predicted proteins | sample TroBogEpilimnion_28_FD_153016 | JGI IMG/M metagenome (GOLD analysis project Ga0214178, IMG submission 153016) | Freshwater microbial communities from Trout Bog Lake, WI - 17SEP2007 epilimnion | ecosystem: Environmental > Aquatic > Freshwater > Lake > Epilimnion/Euphotic zone | place: Trout Bog... | reverse complement strand
ATACGACATTCGTAGAAATAAAAATTTTGGTGAAACGTTCCCTGAATTGAAGGAATGGTTTGATACCATTGAAGTAGATTACAGTATCCCCGATAGAGGAGTTTATGATGGAAGGATTACAAATTATGAGGCAGGTGAATATATTTCCGATAAAGAAAATAATAACATATAACGGTATTTAATTTTATGAGAATATTTTTATTGGGGGATTCATTTACTGATAATTTATACAAACGGGCTTTAAAAACGTATGATAAAGACATAAAAAATTATCCCGATGGTATAACTCAATATATAAAATTACTAAGAGATAACAATCTTGATGATCCGTTATATTTTGATGATTATTTAAGATTATGGGGTTATGATGTAATCAATTTAGGATTAGGTGGTTCCTCTGTTTATACAATTTGTAATCAATTTGCAAAAATTGATAGGGAATTTGAAAAAAATGATAGAATAATTATTAATTGGACATCTCCTTGTAGATTTGATTGGTTATTAGAGGATGGTGAAAATAGATGTTTTACAGGAGGTGCAGCACCAAAAGAGGTTACTGATATTGTAACAATAGAGTTATTTGAACAAAGCATTAGAAGAATGGATAGTTACTTGAACAAAAATGGTTATTTGTTCAAAGAATTAGTGCCCTTTATGTGTTATTTAGTAAATCTCCATACAAGATATAGACCAATTATGTGGTCTCCTTTTGATGATGTTTCTAATTTGATATCAAACAATGAATGGTATTTTTGGGAACCAAGTAATATTCAATTCAAAAATATCATACCTGAATTTGATAAATTAACAATTTATCAAGAAACTAACGGTAAAATTAATGATAGACATTATGGTAGATATGGTAATTTTTATTTGGCGCTAATCTATAAAACAATATTAGAAAACACTAATATTGACACACCATTTTATACAAAAGATTTAAATTTAATATTTAAAATATTTGAAATACTAAAGTCGGAAAGCCATAATATTTTATCCATTTTTAAATCATTGATTTAAAAATGGAATGAGGAAGGGAATTAATATATTTTGAACCCATAAATTAGCCCCGATCTTACTTGGATGAAAACCATCTTCAGCAAAATACTTTGTGTTTTTATCTAAAATTTTTCTTTGTTCATGAGTCACATCTATTGCATCTTTGCTTGATATATTCAATAAATTATGTAGATATTCAAAAAAACCCTTTTCAATAAAATTCTTTTTATCAAGTTGTTTGTATAAATAATTAATAATTTGATGATTTTTATTAATTTCAATGTCTTCAAAAACAGAATCCATAAAGAATTGATGTACTAATTTTACATTATTTAATTTACAAAAATTTTGAAGCATAACAATATTTTCAATACTACTATGTATTTTACCAACCCCCTGTAGATAACCATCTAATATATAATGTTGTTGAACAAATTCCATATTACTATCACTACCGTTTACAGTGAAATACCATCCACCATCTTTATTATAAGTGAATTTACTACCATTATTTGTATTAAATGTATTTGGATTACTTATTTCATTCTTTAAATCAATAAATTGATTTGACATCCCGCCCTCAAAATTGGACCAATCTTTAACCATTGCATCAATAACAAAAGAATTGTCAATATACCAAGATTTTCTGTATGTTCCACTCCACATAACTATAGCTAAGATATCTTGACCTAAGGTGCCTCTTTCTAATTCTTCAGTAATTGATAACATCATCTTTTTCTGAATCATTTCTTGACCACTACTCAGATATCCAGTATGTGAAAATGTGATGTTAGGGTTATATGTTTTTAAATATTCACTAACACCTCCAACCCAATTGTTTTCTATATCTTGACTATGGCTAAAACTACAACCACCTGTTACTAAATGTTTAAACATAATATAATTCTGGATATTCAACCAATACGTTTATTCCACCTTCATTTATTGCATCAGTATATGCATTTTGAATATCATCTAATGTTTTTAAATCAAAAAATTTTATATTTGGGCACATTGATTTAAATTCATTCAAATAGTTACCTTTATGTTGATGTCCCGGATCTAAAGGTTTATCTGAACCTTTACCTATTCTAATTATCATATTAGGGTTCCATTCATTTTTACTCATCAAGCCAATCTTATCAACGTGATTAACTAATTGGTTTGTTGCACATAATAAAAAATCCCACCTTGGATAAAAAGTCACTACAAATCTACCGGCCATCGATGCTCCTAATGAAATACCCATCTGTGATTCTTCCATCACAGGTAATTCAACCATTTTTTCTTTCGGTACATTTGTTACAGTTGTTGACATAGGGTTACCGTGCCACAACAATTGTTGGCCAATAAATAACGTATCTTCTCTTTGACCTAATTCTGTCATAAATTTTGTTAACAACTCTTTATATGAACTTTTTTCTTCCATTATATGAATTTTTTTGATGTGTTTATGATTATGTTTAAATTATTTTCTACTTGTTCATCGAAATATTCTTCATTTTTCTTTATCAATGGATTATCAAACTCATAACCCTCTATTTTTTTTATAATATTATCTGCCATAATTCGATGACATTCTTTTGATGGGTGATGATCGGTAGGTGGTATTGAAAAATTCTCATTATCACTATTGATTGTCAAAAATTTATTTTCATTCATCAAAGTTCTTATACAATCATAAGTTTTACCATTATATTCTAATGGAATATATCTTTCCATCATAAATTCATCCTCTTTAAAATATGGTAAATATTCTATTTCCCAATTCAAAATTAATGTTTTGATACCTTTTGATTCGAGAAACTGCATTTTATCTTTTAATTTATAAAAATATTTTTTTACGTGAGCAATGAAACAATCTTGAAATGATATTTTTTCAATTTCAATTAACCACTTATAAAATAAATCTTTATTATGTGGGTCATATGTTCGAAACTGGTGTTCAACACCATCAATATTGAAAATTATTGGATTTCTATTTGGTTGTGAAGTTTGAATTATAACATATTCGATTTCATCAAAAGAAAAAGTATTAGTAGATAAATGCTCTTGACCTCCAATCTGATTGAAAATTTTATCTAAAAAACAAAAGGTAGTATCCTCAGAACCTCCATTTTGTAACATACAAACTTCGAAGGTGTTAAAATGATTTGCAACCAATCTTGGGAATCTTAAAGTTTCGGCAAATTTTAAATGTGCATCCGTCAATAGGCTCCTATTATATGCATCTGGCGGAGGCTCCTTTAACGTATCTAAGTTTGAATAATAATACAAGCCTTGTCCCCAAGTAAAAGAACAACCACCAAAGACTAACCCCTTATAAATTTTATTTGAATTCGTTTTCATTTTCTTTATACCAAATATATGCTTTTTTTAAACCATCTTTTATAGATGTTTTAGCTTCCCAACCTAATTTATTTTTAATTTTATTCGAGTCAATCTTCCGAGTTGGAATCATTGACGGTTTACCTTTTATGAATTCAATAGGCGCATCGTAATTAGCGATTTCTTTCATCATATCTAAAACTTCCAAGACTGAATAAACATTATTAGAACCAACATTATAAACTTCGAACATTTCTGTTTCGTTTTCCATAATAACTTGTAACGCTTCTACAAAATCTTCAATATATAGAAGGTCTCTCAATTCAGTACCATCACCCCAAATTGGTATTGGATTCATTTCATCAGCTACTTTACGAATAGTGGCAGGAGTAACGTGACACTTATTGAAATCATACTTATCGTGTGGACCGAATAAGTTTGCTGGTCTAACAACAGTGCATTTCATTTTAGTAGGTAAGTATTTACCATATAATTCACATTGTACTTCGGCATATCTTTTCATCCAACCCACAGGGAAGTAAACAGGATATGGTTCATCAAACAAGAAATCCGTCTCAACAACAGGTTCATCTCCTTTAGGTGGATAAACTGTATTGGAAGATAAGAAGATGTAATGTTGAACCTTATTTCGCCAAGAAGCATCGATTAAAAAATTATTCATAGCCACATTTGGAGTAACGTGTGCTAATGGATCTACTACGGTATCAACTGCATTTGACGTACTTGCTGCACAATGAAAAACAACATCCATTCCTTCAGTTGCTGACATACATCCTTCATATGTTTGTAAATCGTGGTAAGTGTAAAATACATCATCTCGATGGTTCCTAACACCTCTTTTATGTAGATTAACAAATATATATTTGTATCCTTCATTGAGTAATCTCTCGGTTAAATTTTGTCCCACTAATCCTGAACCGCCAGTGATTAATATTTTTGAGTTTTTATTTATCATTTAAATGAATTTAATGTTAGAAATTTCAGGGGTTGGTTTTGAGTAAAAAAATTTTATAAATGCATATCTTTTAAATCCATTTCTCACTGAATTAACTCGATGAATAATATTGTTTTTACTAAAATCCAACACACTAAATGTACCCAAAACAGGTATAATTGTAAACTCTTGATCCGAGTTAGTTTTTATAACTAACTCACCACCACCATCATTATATTCAGATTCATCAGTTAAATAAATTATTAAAACACAAACTCTATTTTCATTTAAACCATCTCTATGTGGTTCAATAAAATGTCCGTCTTCATATAATGTAAAATCGCCATTTTTAGCATCAACAAAATTTATATCAGGATATAAATGGCTTAAGATTGGTTTAGATTTTTCTAAAAAAAAATCTATGTGTTCCTCTTCACCGTTAAATTCGTACCATTTTTGAGATACTTTTAAATTATTTGATTTAACAAAATTATCTCTTTCCACAACTTCATTATAAAGTATACTGTGTTTATATTGAATATCAGTATCAAAATTATATCTACAATATACTTTATCTTTCTTTGTTTCAAAAAAAGATTCTAATTCTGTTTTTATATTTCTCATTTTTTCAATTTCTTCTTCATTGAAAAAATCGGTTAACTTACCTATATAAGCACCTTCTTCCATAAAATTATTTAACGAAATTGGAATAGAATTCATAAACTGTTTTTAATGCTTCTTGAAATGGTACTTCAGATAAAATACCATAGTTTATTTGTTTGGTGGTGTCCATTAATCTTTTTAAATCGCCATTTGGTTTGGATGTATCCCATTTGACATTAATTTCTTTACCACTTATTTTAATTATACTTTCGATAATTTCTTTGATGGTAATTTCTATACCGGATCCAATATTTACGACATCATTAATATTTTTTGTGAATATTTTTATTATACCATCTGCAACATCTCCTGCATATACAAAATCCCTTATTGGGGTTCCATCACCCCAAGCTGTTATTTCATTTTCAGCTTCATATACTTTTTTAATTGTGGAAGCGATTACAGTACCATTACCATCAAAATTATCATATTCACCAAATATATTGGCAGGCCTAACTATTGACCATTTTTTATAACCATATTGTATTTTATAAGCCTCTAATAATAATTCACCTGTTCTTTTTGACCAAGAAGGAAACCAATCGTTTTCAGATGGTAATGTTTTCCAAACTGAATCCTCTACAAATTTTTCTGCAGGTGCATAAACACCAACTGAACTAACAAAAACTAACCAAACATCTTTTTCGAAACATTGATTTATAATTTCAGTGTTTATTTTGAAAGAAGGGTATAAAAAATCAACTGGTTTAGTTTTAGCTCTCATTGGTGAACCCTTAACTCCGAATGTATTGAAAACTGCATCAAACTTATAAGTTGTGAATATTTTTTCAATAACGTCCGAAGATGTTAAATCTTTTTTCAAAAAGGACCAACCATCTATTGGTAAAAATTCGTTTCTATATAAATCTACCCCAACAACATCGTATCCTAAAGCTATACATTTTTTAACTAAATGGGTACCAACTAAACCACTACATCCTGTAATTAATATTTTTTTCATAATTAAATCAAATTCTTTTTTTGTTCAGGTTCTACTGGTTTTATTATTTCAATACCGGCTAAACCTCTTAAAAAGTCAGTATCACTAGTGTCTGCTGTTAATTTTAATGCTAAATCGTGATTTTTAATGAATCTATTTTTATTTTTTTCATAAAAATCAATAAAAAATTCAGCATTATCATTTATTCTTTTTACTTCATTAAAAAATTTGAATAATCTATCTCTATGGTCTAATTCATCATCATAACTGTGGTCAATGACATCATCAAAAAAATCAAAATCATATCTTTTCTTAATTTCATAGATATGTTTTGGTGAAGCTAATATAAGTGGGAATTGATAAGCAACAAATGCTTTGAATGATTTTTCAGTAATATGTATTTCTGTTGTATCAAATTCAGTTTCTGTAGTTATGTTGATATAAGAATTCTCGTAACTATGTTGATCATAAGTAACCCCCCAATTTACATTATCAGTTTCATTTTTATCATCGAACCAAGTATAATCTTCTTCATATTTGCTTTTCTTTTGTTCAATGTTATGTAGGTATTGAATCTCTTCTTTGACATCATTAATGTCCCATACATCCATAATATTACTATAAAATGAAACTATATCTCTGTTTTTAGCGTCCCACCCATTCACCAATGACCAATCGCAATTGTCTAAAATATTATATTTTTTTAATAATGCAAGTAAAGCATATCTATGTGGTCTAACTCTTCTATTATGACATAAGAATAGATTATCTTTTTTTGTTTTATATGATAAATTAGGCATAGCCCCCATCATCGCCAAAGCAATGTGTGTTCTTACCTTGGATGTTGAATAAACATTAATATCACTATTTAATTTTTCTTTATAATCATTCAATCTGATGTTATTATTTGAAATCCATAATTTTTTTTGATTCAATCCGTTTAACTTAGTCCAATAATGTAGAGCTTTAAATGTCACAAAACTTTCATATTCTTGTTCATTAGCAATTATAACATTTAGGTTGGAAAAAGTTCTCCAATAATCAATTACTTGAGGAGGCATAGGTAATTCCATATTGAAAATTTTATTACTTACAACGTGAGGTGTTGTTGTTATGAAATAATAAAATTGCTTATTTGGATAGAATTCAACTGCTGTAAGCGGAAATCTTTTTATATTTTCTTCAGGTAAATTTAAAGAATTAACAAACGAATCGCGATTCATTAAAAATGAACTATAAATTTCTCTACAATTCATTTGAAGAGGTAATTTAGTTTCTTCATCCCAAGTATCATAAACTAAATTTAATTTTTTAGTTGTACCCTCAACCTCAATCTCACTTAATTTTTTAAAAAATTGATAATCATATTCGTTAGTGTAATTTCTTAATATTTCGTGATTCTTAATAAATCTATCTTTATTACTTTTATAAAAATTTATAAAAAATTCTTTATTATTGTATATGTTTTTTACATTTTCAAAAAATGCAATTAATCTATCTCTATCATTAACAATATCATCATAACTATGATCGATAACATCATCGAAAAAATCTAATTCAGGGTAAGCCTCTCTAAAATATTTAATATGATGATAAGATGCTAATATTAATGGGAATTGAAAATAGAAAAAAGGTTTAAATGACTTCTCCGTAATGTGAATGTCTTCATCATTAAAATTAGTTTCGGTAACAATATTAAAATATGAGTTTTCAAAAGTTTTGGGCTCTTTAGGAATATCTTGAATGTCCCTATTGTCCAATCCGGCATAATCAACTTCATATTTAGATTTAACTGTTTCAATATTCTTGAAGTAGGATATTTCGTGAATCAAATCTAAAATATCCTCAACGTTAAATACATCTTTGAAAAACATATGACCATCGTTAAACCTCCAACCATCAATCAATGACCAGTTAGTGTCGTCTAATAAACCACTTTTCTTTAATAAACATAAAATAGCGTATCTATGAATTCTTGGCGATCTATTTTGACATAAGAAAAATGAACCAGGTTCTTTATCTTCTACAAATTCACATGTAAAATTATATTTTAATGAGGTCGACATTGAACGGCACGCGTGAACATTTATATCCGTGTTCAATTCTTGTTTATGTTCAGGTAATTTTTCATTATTATGAATATACCAAACTCTTTTCGGATCCATTTCCAAATCTTTAACAATTTGGTCTAATCTTTCCAAAGCTTGTTTTTTTTCAAATTCACATTCATTCATTATAATGATATGAAAATTTTTATGTGTTTTGAAAAATTCAATTATCTCTAAATCAATTGGTAAAATATTGTGAGAAAAAAATCTATTATTATAACAATTACGATTCCAAACGTGATAGAAAAATATATCATCTGGAAATTTTTCAACTTCTTCAAGTTTTCTATTCAAAATGAGAGTTCTGTCGAATACTCTCATTGGCTCAGTGGATAATACCCAAGCGTCTGCTTTATCATCTTGATGAGTATAAGATTTTAATCTATTAGGTCTGGGTGAATTTGTTACTTCATCCCAATCATCATAAACGAAATTTAAAAAATAACCCATTTTCCTGTTCCGTAGTGCGGCCACTGTTTTTTATAATTATACCAGATTACGTTACTTGGAACTTCTCTTTTTTTATTATTCCAAGTTGCTTCTGTAGGTGTATTGGTTGATACTCCATTATCTTCAACAACAAAAACTATTGGTAAATTATAGTTAGTGGCATATTTGTGCATTTCATAAAATCCACCAGTTTCGAAAGCCATATCACCAATAAAACACCAAACTTTATCATCTTTACCTTCTTGTTGATTGGCTAATGCTACACCTGTTGCAATAGGTATAATTGAACCAACAATCGCAGACGCATAAAATTTATATTCTTGACTCACGATTGTGATTGAACGTCCTTCTAAAATTTCTTTTTCTAACCATTCAGAAGGAATACCTTTGATTAAAGCGTGATAATGAGATCTCCAAGTACTAAAAACCCAATCAGTTGGTTTTATTCTTCTACCAATTTCAAGTAATTCTTCTTCATTACCACCACTCAAATGAACGGGGCCTTTTATTCTTCCTGCTTCCCAATGGTCAGCAATTTTTTTCTCAAAACCAATTAAACCGTGTGTATCCCAAAGAACTTCATTTACAATGGGATATTGTTCTAAATTATTTATCATCTATCTCTTTTTTGTAATATCGGATTATTTGTTGGCCATTCCATTTGATATTCAGGATCATTCCATTTCACAACGCCTTGTTCTTCAGCATCCACATATCCATCCTTATAAAATAAATTGTAATGAAACATACAATCAGTCAATGCAAAATGGCCATTTGCAAATCCTGGAGGTACCAATACTTGGTTCCTTTCTTTTTCTGTAATCATAAAGGATTCCCATTCACCAAACGTTTCAGATGACGATCTCATATCTAATACAATCAAATAGATATCACCAACTGCAGCTTGAACTAATTTCCAAGTTTTGTTATCATAATGTAATCCTCTTAATACCCCTTTATATGATTTTGAGAATCTACCGTGTATACTTATTTCACTTTTGTCATAATGAATGTGTTTCATTACAGGGTGCTCTTCACTGTGGAAAGTTGTGAATATTTCACCTCTATATTCTCTATATATTGAAGGTGTAAATGTTACTACTTCAAAACCAAATTTTTTTGATGGAGTTTCGATGAACTCATCCCATTTATTGCTCATATTATGTGTGATTTGCGTAACCTAAAGGAAAACCATTTCTAAATTCGGCACCCATTCTTGGCACTATCATTTGATAAGCCATTATTAATTCTTTTATACCCATATCGATTGTAAAATTAGGTCTCCAACCAGTGGATTCAACTTTTTTATTCGATACTATATAATCTCTTTTGTCAGGGTCTTCATAGTAATCATTATAAGATATGGCAAAATTATCTACGTGAGTTTGTATTTTTTCTAATAGCTCTTGTTTACTTAAATTAGCCTCACTCAAACCAACATTGAATACCTGACCTTTATGAAATTCAAAATTTTCTAACATAAATAAGAACACAGATGCAACATCTTGTATGTGTATGAAATTTCTTTTGAAACTCTTTTCAAAAACTACTATGTATTTGTCTGTTATTGCTTTATATGTGAAATCATTTACTAATAAATCGGTTCTCATACGTGGAGAAACGCCAAATACTGTAGCCAATCTAAAAATTATTGCATCCGTATTTTCTTTTAACAAATTCTCAGCATCACATTTTGTTCTACCATATACAGATATTGGATTTAAAGGGGATTCTTCAGTACATTCAGTTTGACCTTCACCAATACCATATCCACTATTTGTGTTTGGATATAAAATTTTTTTATTTTTCCCTTCAGTGAACTTAATTATATTCGAAATTTGATTATAATTGATTTCTTTAGCTAATTGTGGATCAGAAGCACAAGCTGGAAATCCAACTATTGCAGCCAAAGGGATAATAACATCATTTTCATTACAAAGTTTTTCTAATAATTCTTCATTACGAACATCCCCGTAGATAAATTTGAAAGCGGATGAAAAAGTATATGATAGTAATGAAACTTGATTGAAAATAAGTTTATCTAAAACAGTCACTTGATGTCCTGCACATAACATTTTACCGGTTATAACTGAACCTAAATAACCAGCACCTCCAGTAATTAAAATTTTCATATTAAAATATAATAAAAATAAAACATAAAGAGAACTTCTTATTATATTTTTTTTTAGGGACCAACAAAAGATTGTAAAGCAAATCTTCTGAAGTCATTTTTTACCATTTCAATTGAATGACCAACATTGAACTTCGTAAAATCCATAATTGCATAATTTCCATAAACAGGAACACATTTTTCGAAGGGCTCGTTGAATCTTAATATCCCCCCTTCCATTTTGATATTGTGGCCTAAAAATAATTCCCCACCATCAACTTCTTGGTATGTATTTGGGTCAGCAAAATAAATGATCAAGACACAAGCTCTACCAGGATTAATTCCATCAAAATGTACTTCAGAAAAATCCCCATTATCATAAACACTATAACCAGTCGCCAATGAAAAAGTTTCTTTTTTCGCCATCAATTCTGGATATATAAGAGAAGTGTGTTCTCTAATTACATTTTCAAAATAATCGTTCATTTCACGAATTTTGACCTTTTTAGCATCGTCATATTCGAAATTTTCCAATCTTAATCTAGCCCATTGTTGTGTTGTTCTTATGTTTCCACCCCCTTTAATTACCTTTTTAACAAAATCTTTTCGATTTTGTGCTCTTGTATATGGAATTTCTTGTAAAATTTCCTCTTCAGTAGGTTTTGGTCCTGTATAGTAAGGTAAATTTAAATAATTTTCTGGATTATTTTGAGTGATATAGTTGTGTCTGTAACAATAATGTTTATCTTTCTCAATAGCGGTTTCGATAAAAAAATCACTCCATTCACGAAATTCGGTTTCTTTCACATTTGTTGAATCATTAAAAAACTCATCAATTTTACCTATATGATAGCCATTTGTGTTTAAATTCTGATAGATTTTTTCGTACATAAGTTTTATTTATATATATTTTACTTTATAAATAAAAATAGTTATTTTTAATCAAATGTAAATAAAAATGCTTGAAAATAAAAAAATACTTTTAACCGGTGGATGTAGTTTTACAGCATACCATCATTGTTGGCCAAATCATATCATTAAAAATTATGATATGAATTTAATTAATGTTGCAGAACAATCACAAGGTAATGGATTAATTTCGAGAAAATTGATTCATAATTTATTCAAAATATTAGAGACAACCAACCCCAAAGATATTATTGTGGGTATTATGTGGTCTGGTATAGATAGGGGCGAACGTTATATATACAATAATGATGATGAATATATCGGGGAACCTAAAATTACAGTAAATCCAACTGCAATTGTTGAAAATAATAGAAACTGGAGGATGATGAGTCATCACTGGACAACTTCAAAGGACTGTGAATTATTTTATAAATTATTTTTACTCGGCCCATCTGCTATGGTTTATACTTTGGAACACATATTAAGAGTCCAATGGTTATTGAAAAATCTCAATATTGATTATTTTATGACCACATTTACTGATATTTTTATAGATGAATTAATTAACCATCCAGAAGCTTCATACCTATACAAACAAGTTGATTTTTCTAAATTTTTACCTGTAAAAGGTTGTTATGAATGGGTAAAAAACAACCATCCCGTTGAAGGATTTAGACCACCTGATGAAAATGGAGTTATAGATTGGCACCCTTCTGAATTTGGACAAAAAAAATTTACTGAAAATATAATCATTCCATTTTTAAGAAAGAAAACAGTTTTTTAATGAGATTTATACACACATATCTACCAACCGAAAGAGGAGGGGGTAAAATAACTAAATCTCAAATTTATCAGTTATGTTTGTCTTTTCTATTGGTCAAGAAAAATTATGAAACTTGTAAAATAATTTTATATACCAATAATGAAATAAAATCAATTATAGAAAATATCGGATTAGATTATGATGAAATCAATACCGATGTGTTAGACGACATAAATGTGAAAACATTTTCGATTCCAAAATTGATTGTTTATGCTGCACAAACAGAACCGTTCATTCATATCGATATGGATACTTTTATCTTTGATAGAATAGATATTGATGACAGACTACAAACATATTCGACATTTCCGGAGTGGCCAGTTGAAATAAATTTAACAAAATCTAATATAAACTTTTATAAAGTTTATTTTGAAGGGGCTTTCAAAATAAATCATAAATTAGAAGATAAATTTTTAACATCTGTAAGGTTAAGGTCTATACCGAATATGTCCTTTTTTGGAGGACAAAATTTTAAATTAATTTCTGAAGCTTCCAAATATTGTTTATCAATTTATTATGATAATCAAGAATTTTTCGACGAAGACTACTATAGAGCTTGTATAATTGAACAATTATTTATACCTGCAGCTATGAGAATGTTGAATAACGATCCTTACGGCGAAAATACAAATTTTAAATTTTTGTATGATGGTAATCCAACTGATGTAGAATTTTCTGAAACAGAAGATGAATTCCCAATATTGATTGGTTCCAAGAGAGACAAATATAAACGAATCGAACTTTCAAACGAAATTGATATGTTCAATAATTGTAACTATAATTTTGAAGGTTTCGTTCATTTGAATGGATTTAAAAATAAAAAATTTTTTATTTTTATGATTAAGCATAAAATAATAAATGATTTTAATAGATTAGACCTTATAGAAAAAATAAACGAAAATTTTGAACAGGAATTAGAAATAGAACCGATATACGAAAGATTTGTTGAATTTTTAAAAAATAACACACCATTACCCAAGAAAACTTTCCAAAAGAAAGGAAAACTTTTATAATTATTAATAATGAACATAATAGGAATATCAGCATTTTATCACGACTCCTCAGCCTGTCTTTTCAAAGATGGGAAATTGGTATTTGCTTGCGAAGAAGAAAAATTTAGTGGAATTAAACACGATAGTTCATTTCCACAAATGACATTAGATTATATTTTTAAAACATACAAATTAGATAGGAGTAAAATAGATGCTGTATGTTATTACGAAGACCCAAGATTAAAATATGGTAGAGTAGTTGATAATATAAAAAAACATTGGTTAAGAAACCCATTATACTGTTTGAAATCTTATTTGAAGATTATAAAAAATATTCGAAATTTAGATAAATTATTACCAACTATATCTAAAAATATATTTTATTCGACTCATCACGAAGCACATATGTATTATTCAATTTTCACATCACCATTTGATAATGCGATCTGTTTATCGGTAGATGGTGTGGGTGAATATGATACAGCTGTATTCGGTTCATACAATAAAAAATTAGGTTATACATCATTGGGTAAATACCCACATTCATTAGGTTTATTTTACTCAGCTATGACTTCGTTTTTAGGATTCAAACCTAATGAAGGTGAATACAAAGTAATGGGTTTAGCTTCTTATGGCAATCCTGATGTTTATATCGATAAAGTGAGAAAATTAATATCTTTTAAAGGTGGTAAAATTGAATGCAATATGAATTGTTTCATTTGGGACAAATCAGATAAAATGATGTTTGGTTATGGTTTATATGAATTATTAGATATGGATTTGCGAAAAACACACGAACCAATTTTACAGGAGCATAAAGATTTAGCTGCAGCAGTACAATTGAGATATGAAGAGGTTTTATTTGATATATTGAAAACTATCAATAAATTTATGCCAATCTATAATAATCTCACATTAGGTGGCGGTTGTGCATATAATGGTAGTGCTAATGGTAAAATTTTAGATAGAACAAATTTTGAACATCTATGGATACCACCTGCACCTTCAGATGCAGGATCAGCAATTGGTGCTTGTATTGATTATATGAATAAGAACAACATTTTACCTGGTAAAGTGACTAAAAACCCATTTTTAGGCCCATTATATTATAGTTCCGATATTTTCAAAGCAATAAAAGGTAAGAAATTTAAAAAATTCTACTATGAGGACAAATTATTAAAACACATTGCTAAACACATTAATGATGGAAAAGTTGTAGGTTGGTTTCAAGGTCATTGTGAATTTGGTTCTAGAGCTTTGGGTAACAGGTCAATTTTAGCTGATCCAACCAAGGAGGGTATGAAAGATAAGATAAATTCAGTTATCAAGAAAAGAGAAGGATTTAGGCCCTTTGCACCAATGGTAATAAAAGACAAACAAGACATTTATTTTGATTTAAATGATGATATACCTTATATGAATCAAGTAGTTAAGGTTAAACCCGAATATGTCGATAAACTTAAGGCGGTTACACATGTAGATGGTACCGCAAGGGTACAAACAGTATATAAAAACACATTAATATATAAATTGTTAACAGAATTTGAGAAGTTGAGTGGTTATCCAATTCTACTTAATACTTCATTCAACGTGAAAGATAAAACTATGGTTTTAACCCCTAATGATGCGGTAAATACGTTTTTAGACACTGAAATGGACATACTGGTTATTGAAAATATTGTAATTTATAAGTAATATGAAAAAATTGTTAAATTGGTTCAAAAAAAAGATTGCGGACCGTAAAAGAAAAAAAGAATTTGAGAAGAAATTAGAGGAGTTAAGAAAAAGAGATCCATTTATTTATAATCACTAATTTGGTTTTTTGGGTATTATATCTTATATTTTATTATGATTTCTTTTAGTTTTTTTCTATTAGTTATAGAATTGTGAGTACGACTATTGGATTTGTTACTATGTGGATAGTTACCGGATCAGTTAAATGGGGTGCTGCCTTTGGGATTGCGGAATTGATATGGAAACCAATTCAATACTATATTCATGAAAGAATTTGGTATAAATGGATAAAGTACGGATTAAAAAAATAAATATAAATATATATGGAGGTTTAATTTATAATTAATTTAAATTTTTATATATTTATAGTAATAATAAAAAAAATATGAAAGGTACATTTTTTTCTGCTGATTTTGTTGAGGATAATAACGGTAATTTAAGATTAATAGAAGTAAATACGGATACATCTGTGGTTTATACTTCAGCTTTAGATCAATTTGATTTTACTGATTTTATTAAGATTTTATCTGATAATGGTATTAATACTTTAAATGTAGTATATAAATATAAAACTCATCAAAATATAGTTGATAAATTACAAGAACAAATAACTAGTTCTGCACCATTTATCACAAGTTTTCAAACAACTTTTGTTCCATCAGATTCAATTTTTCCAACATCTCCAGCCGATAATGATACCACATTTGTTTTGAGATTAGCCTATGATGAGACTGCAATTTTAGATTCTGAATATGCTAAAGGAACTTTAAATCTATTAAAATTATTTGCAGATAATAATGATGCGAATTCGGTGGTTAATTTTTACCATTCATCTCCAACGTACGGTACATATAATACTTTAGATAATTCAATTACTAACCCATCAAATGTTCCTGATTTTGTTGTTAAATCAACTATTGTTAATCATTTAGCATTTCCCTTTTATAAATTAGGTAATTCCACATCCGAAATTGGTGAAAGATATACAAATTTCTTATCGAGTATAACAACAAATGATAATATAATACAACAATATCATTTATCACCTGATTATACAACTAATAATAAAGTAACATCGATTCGATCATTTCAAATTATATATGGATCCAATTTAGATTTATGTGTGGTTGCGGAATATGAAGTTGAAGCGGTTTTTGAATTACCAACATCTTTCAATTATGATGATGCTCAAATAGCTAATTTAATAGACACTAAACATTATTATGAATTTGCTACTAATTTTATAAAAAACTCACAACATGGTTTATTAGGTAGTGAAATGATAGTTGATGGAAATGGAAATGAAGTTCAATTAGATACACAAGTTACAGGAAATACATGGCAATCTTTTTTTGTTAATGACGCACCTGAGGAACAAGATGACGATATTGTTGCGGCTTGGAGTTATCCAGGTAATCAATTACCTAGTGGATCTTATATAACAACTGATACTTTACTTGGATTATATGAATATACTCCATTTGCTAACGATATTACAAAAGTTACGTTTAATAATTCAATAGACGTATATGTTGGTGGAGAAACAAGATTATTGACTTATGATTCTGGTAGTAATAGTTTACATTATGTAAGAACACGTGATTTAACAACTGATGACTATGTATTTGATTCAAATGAGAATTTAATACCTGTAACTGATGTAAATTATGTTATTTTGGATCAAACCCAAACACTATATTCCCCATCAATGGAAAGTGTGGGTACCTTTTTAATTGGAGGATCAACAATCGTTAGACTAGTATCTCATAATAAAATAACTGGTTGCTTTGATGGTGAATGTTTAGTTGAAATGTTTGATGGATCCCAAAAGAAAATTAAAGACATTAAAAAAGGTGATGTAGTTAAATCATATTATAAAAATGAATATGTTTCAGGAATTGTTACAGATAGTTTAATACACCCAATTAATGGTTTAGTTGATATGATTAAAAAAGGAAAAATGATATCTGATACTAAACATCCATTATTTATTGATGGAGAATGGAAGGCCGCGGAAAAATTAAATGATGCAACACATTATACTAAATTTTATGATGTTTTATACAATTTAGAAATTGACGGTGACAAAATTTACGAAAGTGAACATAACTACATAATAGACGGAATTATTTGTTCTGGTTTGGGTGATAATCCAATATTAAACACAGAATTCCAAAGACAAGATAAACATTTATTACCTTATTTAAATTAATTTTATGGCAACTCCTAATATATACAAATCAATAGAAGAATCTGATTTAAAATCGATCATAGTTACACCGTTAACTAACGAAAAGAAAAATGAAATCAAAACAACAATTACAAATTTCGTAACATATCTTAAGAACGCACATAGTTAATAAAATATGTAATGAAATTAGTATGGACTTATAATGATATTGGATTTGAATCTAGAAAAATTATAATTATTAATTATTATATTCTTTCTATTACAAATGCGAAAAAATTAGGGTATTATACTATAATTTATACAACATCAAATGTATCAAATATATTTGAGAGTATTGCAGATCAAGTAATCGTTATCGATCAATATGAAAACTCTAAACTTTGGGATTCATTTAAATTTAAAGTTTTAGAAGATAGAGATGATGAATATTATCTTATTGATGGAGATCTTATTTTACATTCTAAACTACCTAATATTAAATTTGATATAATATTTGATGCTTACGATAAAGTAAGTTGGGTTAGAAATTATAGTAAACAAGTCAACTATTTAACCAATAAAGGAGTTTCAAAAATAATACCATTTTGGGATAACAAAAGAATTGACATATTTAATTGTGGTATTCTCAGAATATGGGATGTAAGAAATAAAAATATATATTTAGACTATTGGAAAAAATTTAATAATTTTATATTAAATAATTGTAATGGAAGCGATTTAGATTTTACCGCAACGGGAGCACAATATTTATTAACTTTATTGTCTAATAATTTAGGTTTAAATTCTAATCCATTATCGAATAGTTTAGGTGAACAAAACATTTATTACAAACATCATGTTGGAACAATTAAATTTACAAATCCAATAGTAGATACAAAAATGATAAATCCTATAAAATATAAAAATTTATTCTAAACATTTATAAAATAAAGACATTATGATATTATTTGAAGGTGTTATTTTAGATGAATTGGATTGTGAAAATTTAAAAAAATCTGTTATTCAATATCGTCAATCTGGTTTTAAATCGGGTAATGATAAAATGGGTTACAATCTTAAAATAAGAAATAGTTTAGAGGGACCAACCGAAATAATCAAAGATTCGATAATTTATAATAAATTGAGTAAAGCACTCAATTCATTCGGTTATGAATTTATTGCAGATAAATTTGAATTTTGTTTATATAAATATGGTGTTGGTAATTTCATAAAAAAACATAGTGATACGGATATTTGGGATAGATCAAGAATATGTGTAATGGTCGGTTTATTAAGTGACAATGATGAATATGAGGGTGGTGATTTTAATTATTATGATTCGAATGGAAAATTAGATGGTATTTTAAATAGAAAAATGGGTAATGTTGTTATCATAAGTCCAGAAACTTTACATGAGGTTACCGAAGTAACAAAAGGAGAAAGAAACTCATTTGTTATAACAATATACCAATCGGAAATTAAATCTATATCTAAAAAATCAATAATTTAATTTTATTTATGGAGATTTTTACACCAAATAATCTATATTTAAAATGGATTAACGAATCCATAGGTTGGGGAGTATTTACAAATAGTTTTATAAAAAAAGGAGATATTATTGAAATTTGTTATTGTTTGTTATCTGACAGCACCACTAAATTTCTTAAAAATTACCTATTTGATTACTATGGGTATTCTTTTTTACCATTAGGGTACGGATCAATATATAATCATAGTAATGAACCAAACATATATTGGGAGATTATTAATTTAGACCTGAAAATAATGAAATTTACCGCTAAAATTGATATTAATGTAAACGATCAATTATTACATGATTACGGAGGTAATAAATACCCAATTAAAAAAACTATTATATGATTGAAAAATTATATAATTTATTAAATGATGATGAATTGATTTATATCAATAATTTAATCGAGGATAAAAATATTTGGCAATACAATACAATATATTCAAATAATGGTCAATATTTTGATTCAATTACAATTGATAAAGATAAATTAGAAAATTATTATAATATAATTACTGAAAATGGAAAATATAAAATAAATGAAACAGGTTTAAATGTTATATCTAAAGATAGGCAATTATTAAATAGTATTCATAAAGATAATTCCGATGTTAGTTATGTAACTTACTTAAATGAAAATTTTGATGGAGGAGATCTAATTTATTACAATAAAAAAGAAATGAATAAAATAATCCCCCAAATTGGATTGAGTATAAAAATTCATAAAAATACATTACATAAAGTAGATTTAGTATTTATTCTTTTTTAACTATAAATCATAACAATATTACTAAAACTTTAATTTAATATGGAATTAGATAAGATTGTACAAATGAGATTATTAAAAGAAGAATTAGTTAAATTTGAAAAAAAAGACAAATATTCTTTAAAATATGTTGATATAAATAATCACAAAGATTATTTAGATGATTTGAATAAAATAATAGAATTTCATCATAAACAATTAGATTGGGATGCTATACCTACTATTGAAAAATGTATTAAAAGATTTGAAAGTAAATCAATGTGTTTATTGTTTTATTATAATAATCAATGTATTGGTTGGAATTGGGCAAATAAAGATGCAAGATTTAATTGGATAGATTTAGATCAAATATTAGAAGAAAATGAAATTTATTTGGGTGGAATGTTTGTTACAAATGTTATAGAAAGACCTGCAGATGCTGGTTTATATAATTATAATATGGTTTTTGATTATTGGTTTAAAACTAATTTATATGATACAATATATGGATATTGTGATGATTGGAATAGAACCGCTTTAAGAGTTAATTTTTTGAACGGACATATAATTTATAATTGGATTAAAAAATAAAAAAATGAATTACGGAATTTGTTTTTTGGCGTACGGAGAAGAATATATTAAAGAATTTAATATTGTTGCGGAATCTTTAATAAAGTTAAATAATGAATTTAAAATATTCGTTGTAACTGATCAACCAGATTGGATCATTAATGGGGTTTATAAAATAATAAAAGTAGAAGAAGAATTTAATTTTAATTTAAAAAGAATAGTAATTGAGGAGGCGTTAAAAGAAAATGATACAATTTTATTTTTAGATACTGATATTTTTATTCGTAATGGAATAGATTTTTAAAAAAATATAATAATATTTTAAAACCATCTAATAAAGATTTAATATGATAAAATTTACAAAGGAAGAATGTGACAACATTTTAGAATATACAAAAGAAAAAGAAGGAATACCTTCAAATCCAAATTATAAACATTCGGATTATTTGGCTTGGTACATATATAGAAATGATAAAAATGAATGGATATTCCAAAGGATATTTGAATATGTGAAAACAATTGTAAAAATTAATAATGAATTAAATATGTTATTTTTACAAAGCGTTAGGGAAGGTAATGAATTTGAAAAACATATTGATGTAAGTGAGTATTTTAATGTAGGAGTTTGTTTAAATGACGATTATGAAGGAGGTGAATTATATGTTGAAAATTCTGATTATATAATAGAAAAAAAACAAGGTCTTATTTATTTCTTTGAAGGTCATAAACCACATGGTATTAATAAAGTTATATCTGGTCAAAGATATACATTAGTTGGATTTTTTAAAAAAGGAGATTTGAATTTTAATAAATTAATATGAAATACTTAACTAATAAAATATTAAAACATAGAAATGATTTAGATGATTGGGGATATTTATGTAATAAAACACATTATTTTATACCAACAGATACTGATAATCTATGGTTAGAAAACCTGAATAAAAATAAAAATAATCATAGTATACAATATTATAGAAATAATCCAATTGAATATAAATTAAATAATATGGGGTTTCGAACTCCAGATAATTTTAATAGTGAAGATGAAGGTAATGTTTATTTAGGATGTTCACATACATTTGGTATAGGTCATCATTTAGAAAATATTTGGAGTTATAAATTAAATAATGTGATCGGAGGTAAATTTTGGAATTTAGGAATTGGTGGTACTGGAGTAGGTACTCATTTTAGATTATTATTCGGATTTTTTAAAGAACTAAAAATAAAAAATATATTTCACTATGCACCTATGTACCCAAGATATGAATTTATTGAAAATAGTCGACCTCAGAACTATATCGTTGCTAACTATAACGAAGGTTGGTTATCAAAATTTGGAAGTTTAATGTCGGATTCATTATTAACAAATGAACAATGTGAAATAAATTGGATAAGTTATACGTCAGCGATTAGAGGGTTATCGAGCGAATTGGGTATAAATTATTATCTAATAGAGGGAAGCAATGGTTGGCATGGAAAAGATGATAATTCTCTACAAGCCAGAGATTTATTACATCACACCACATTATTTCATCATAAAATATATCAAGATTTTTTAAAATTATATAATGAAGAATTATATAACCAATATAGGGATAAACAAGAACCTATAATGGATATAAAAACATATATGAAAAAACAAAAAAATAGTATTTTATAACTTTTTATTTACATTTTTTTTCATTATATTTTACCTAATGAAAATATTAGCACACGTTCCGTTTATTGGTAAAACAGGATATTCAAATCATTGCAAAGATTTCTTTTGCGCACTCAATAAATACCATACAGTTAAAGTAAGGAATTTAACCATTGGTGATAGTTGGAAAGGTATGAATAATACTCCACACGATGGTGAACCCTACATTACAGATGAAATGAAGGATATGTTAATCCTTCAAACTTTATATAATGCTGATCGTAGTAGAAATGACCATCCAATATATGGTTATGATGGTAGTTTTAAACCCGACGTTAATATAGTTCTTGCAGAGATGAACAATGTTTATTTCTATGACGATTACGTTGGTTATAATATCGCATATAACGTTTGGGAAACAGACATTTATCCTGATGATTTCTTGAAGAGATTATATTACTTTGATGAAGTATGGTTACCATCTCAATGGCAGGTTGATAATTTAATTAAACAAGGATATCCTGCTGAAAAAATATTTTTAGTTCCTGAAGGTGTTGACGTTGAAAGATTCAAACCGATTTTGGAAACACCTAAGAAAAAGAAATTTAGGTTTTTACATTTTGGTAGATGGGATTACAGAAAAGGTACCACAGAAATTCTTAAAACATTTGGTGAGACTTTCAAAGGAAGAAATGATGTTGAATTAATCGCATCAGTTGAAAATCCTTATCCATTTGATGGAATGAAAACAACTGAAGAAAGAGTAAAATTCCACGGTATCGATGATACAAACATAAAGTTTATCAAATATACAAGTGGTCCTGATTACATAAAGTATCTTCAAGAAGGAGATGTGTTTGTTACCTGTGCTCGTAGTGAAGGATGGAATCTACCATTAATTGAAGCGATGTCTTGTGGAACACCATCAATATATTCAAATTGGAGTGGTCAATTAGAATTTGCTGCAGGTAAAGGTATACCTGTTGAAATACAAGGTTTAATTCCTGCAAATAAAGAGCATAAAGATTTTACTGGCCATTATTGTGAGCCTGATTGGGATGACTTAAGTCAAAAAATGTTACACGTTTCCAATCATCATTTAGCTTATAAAGTTTTAGCGATGGCCGAAGCAAAAGAAATTCACGATAATTTCAATTGGGATAAAATAGCAAGAGGCGCTTGTGAAATATTAGAAAGAAAGAACAAACCTTTTGCGTTTGTTACCACTGGTAATATTGGTTATATGCCTGTGATTGAAAAATTAGTACAATCATTATTAGAATTTTCCAATCAAAAAATATTAGTTTATGGTATAGATTGTGATGTTCCGTTTGATTATCCAAATGTTTTAAAAAGAAGAATAGATACTGTAAAGTATTCTAAGTATGATAAATGGTATTGGAAACAGATGGCTTGTTTAGAATCAATTAACGAAGATTTTGATAACTTGATTTGGATCGACGGAGATGTGGTTGTTAATCATAACATAGATAAAGTGAGAGAATACTTCGATTCAATTGAAAATTATCCATTATCCGATATACACGTTCAAGATGAATTTTTTGGAATTAATGACTATGGTGTATCTCAATTATTCAATGCCGAATTAGCTAAAGAATGGAATGTCAATAAAGTTAATCCATATATGCACATTTGTTTTTTTGCATATAATAAAAAATGTGGATGGTGGTTCGAAGAAATCATCAAACATTATGTTGATGTTATCACAAACAAAGGTGAAGAAGAATATCAAAGATTATATTGGTGGAATGATGAAGGTATTGACAATGCTATGAGATGGAAATATGGGTATAACAAACATTTACCACTATCAAATTTTGATACATCATCATTCGATGGTGACGAAGGATTTATGGATAGAACATTAGAAGAATTTTATAGATTTTGGAATGAAGAAGGACCACAAAATTTTAATAGAGTTTATGGTTATCAATATATCCCTAAAGACAAATCAAAAATTATTTATTTCCACGGAAACAAAAATGCTGAGATATCTGATAAAATGGTGGAGTTTCTTAAAATGAAAAGAGATAAATCATTCTACCAATCAGAACAATTTTATACAAGTGTTTATAAATTAGAAAACCTTGGTGATATAAAAGGTGTACAAGGTGGAACACTTGAAATCGCTAGACAATATGGATGGGCACGTGCAATCTATCACGAAATTTATAACCTATTAGATTATTATAAACATCCAAATAGAGAAAGAGCAATCTTTCCAGGTGATGTTGTTGTTGACTTGGGTGGTAATATTGGAATTTTTAATAGATGGGCCTATAGTCAAGGCGCTAGTAAAGTTATTTCCTTTGAACCTGATAGAAGATATTTTAAACTACTATCATTGAATGCCGATCCACGTTCAGTATTATTTAATGCAGCTGCAGCACACGAAATAGGTGAACTTGAATTATATGAAAGCTCACACTTAGGCGGTTCCACTATTATGGGAACTGGTGGGGGTAGTTACACAGTAAGAACTTATACTCTTAATTATCTATTTGAAACAGGTTTAATTACTAAAATAGATTATTTAAAAGTTGATATCGAAGGAGCGGAACACGCAGCATTTACAGGTATAAGTGACGAAAACTTAATGAAGGTTAGAAACATTGGTATGGAATATCATAATGGTCATTTCAATAAGAATGACGATTTAAGAAATTCATTCGTTGAAAGATTAGTTAAATTAGGTTTCCAACCATACACATTATACTTAGGTAATGATAACGAATTACAAATGTTATATTTCAAAAGATGAGTAATTTAAACGAAATAGCAAAAAAATATGGAACTGATAAGAGTTCTGAAGTACATAATTATTGTGACAAATATGCAAAGTACATTAATGGATTCGAAAGATATAGTGAATTCAAATTTTTAGAGATTGGTGTATTAGATGGTGATTCATTAAAGACTTGGAAAGAATATTTTTATAGAGCACAAATAACAGGTATAGATATTAATCCCGATTGCGCTCAATATGCTCAAGATGGTATTAATGTTGAAATTGGTGACCAAACCGATCCTGAATTTTTAAAAAGAGTAGTTGAGAAGCACGGACCATTTGATTTGATAATAGATGATGGTTCACACATAAATGAACACGTAATTTTTTCATTCAAAGAATTATTTCCAACCCTTAAAGAGAAAGGCACTTACATCGTTGAAGATTGTGGAACATCGTATTGGGATAATTACGGTGGTGGAAGATATAAACCTGGTTCAACTATTGAATATTTCAAAGGTCTTGCCGATGAAGTAAATTTTTTCGGTGAATATCAAGAGAACGAAGAGTTTGGAATTCATTGGAGAAGAGAGGATGGTTTAATTCCTCAATTTATAAGAAAAGGTTACGATTACATTGGAACTGGTATCGAATCCCTGAATTTTTTAAACGGTATAATCATAATAACTAAAAGATAAAAATGGCACATCCACAACAAAGAAGATTTTGCGAAAGCGTTAAAGCGAAATACCCACAGTATTTCAAAAATAAAAAAGTATTAGATATTGGTTCATTAGATGTTAATGGATGTAATAGAGATTTATTCGAAGATTGTAATTACATAGGAATTGATTTAGGTAAAGGAAAAAATGTTGACATCATTGCAGCGGGTAACACCTATGATGGTCCTGATAATTATTTTGATACTATTATATCAACTGAAGTATTTGAGCACGATATGTTTTATCCTCAAACGATTCAGAATGTAATGAGAATGTTAAAACCTGGTGGTTTATTTGTTTTTACTTGTGCAGCAACAGGAAGACCTGAACACGGAACAAGAAGAACTGATTTACATTCTGCTCCATTATTAAGTGGAGTATCAGATGAATGGGCTGACTATTATAAGAATTTAGAAAAGGAAGATATTGAGGTAATCAATGGGTTCAAAGATAATTTCATAGATGGTAAATTTAGTAGAGGTTCAAGACCTGATCCTGATGATTTATATTTCTATGGAATTAAAGGAGGTGAAAAATTTCTAATTGATTCATATCAACCAAAGTATCCTTCCGATAAATTTCCAAATGATATATTTGTTATCGATTGTTGGCCGGACACTGAGTCTAAAGAAAATGATTTAATTGGTTTAATTAAAATATTAAAAGCATTTAACATTCCAATTCTTTTGACTGGCCATTATCCAATCAAAGTAGAAATACAAAAAATGGTTGATTATTATCTATATGATAAAAACAACCCTTTGTTAAAATCTGAGGAATTTGATTCACATCAAGTAAGTAGTGGTAGATGGACAGATATGGGTAATCATAGAGTTGATAATGCACACGAATTCCATCACGATTATGCGATATGGGAAACTATGAGAAATGCTTTCAATTTTTGTAAGTATTTGGGTAAAGAAAAAATACACTTTTTAGAGTATGATAATTTACCTGATGAATATCAATATAGACAAGCATTCTTGGAAAGAATGAATGATGGATTCGATGCAGTACTTTATGAATACCACGAGAATTCGGCTAAAGATATTCACTTCGCAGCATATTGCGCAACATTTATTTTTTCAATCAAAACAGATGTAGCGATCGGAACGATTGAACAAATTAAATCGAAACACGAATACTTTACAAATAAACCTAAGGGATGGCAATTAGAAAGAGTGTTTTTGAGTTGTTTAAGAAACGTTACTAACAATATTCATATGTCTCTTTATAGAGCAAACTATAATGAATTGAATACTCAAGCTGTTTGGAATAGAGATGGTATGTTCAGAAATGGAGGTGTGTTTCAAGTTTATCCTGCGGTAGATAATCAAGGGGATTTATATCTACATTTAATGTCAGGATTTCACGAAAGACCTGCAGAGAAAGATTATCTTTTAGAAATTGTTTATGGTTCATATAAGAAGTTTTTTAATTTACAAAAAGATAAGTTCCATACTGAAAAAATTGGAGAGTATAGAAAGGGTGATAGAGTAAAAGTTTATTATCAAGGTTGTGAGGTGTTCAATGAATTTTTAGGACAGGACGTTAAAGATTTCAGAAATATCAATAAGTTAACTTGGAAAGAAAGTAAAAATAGAAGGGTTAATGTAAATTTTGTTGATGGTCCATTTGCTGAAGTACTTGAAGATGGCAATAATTTATACAAAGTTGAATTTATTAACAGAGATACAAATCAAATTGTATATTCAACAAATTTGAAAAGTAATCATTGGTCTAAAGCAGCACCAAGATATTATATCAATTGGAAAATAAAAATTACAGGTATCGATAATGAGTTCAATTATGAACACGATTTCAATCCAGAAGGTAATAAAATATTTGTATGTTTTGAAAGTAAATCATTAGGAGACACATTAGCATTTATGCCATATGTTGAGAAATTTAGAATTGATAAAAAAGTGAAAATGGTTTGCTCTACATTTAATAATGATTTATATAAAGACCAATATCCTGAAATTGAATTCGTACAACCAGGAACAAATGTAACTGGATTATATGCGATGTATAGATTAGGTTTATTCTTTAGAACTGAAAACGGTAAGAGAGAAGTCAATATGGCTTATCATCCATCAGATCCATTGAAGATATCTTTATTACAAATCGCATCTGATATTTTAGGTTTGGATTACGTTGAGTTAAGACCTAAATTAAAGAAGTATGGTAAGAAGAAACTAAAACGAGTTTCAATTGGTTTTCATTCAACTGCACAAGCAAAATATTGGAACAATCCTACAGGATGGCAAGAAGTGGTTGATTATTTGAATACAAAAGGATATGAGGTAAGATTATTATCTAAAGAAGAAGATGGTTATATGGGTAATAAAATACCAACCGGTGTGGTTAAACATCCATCAGGTCCATTGAAAGATGTTATGAAAGCTTTAGAAGAGTCTGAATTGTTTATCGGTATCAGTAGTGGTTTAAGTTGGTTATCTTGGGCTGTGAATACTCCTACTGTTATCATATCAGGATTTACCGATAAATTTTTGGAACCGACTAATAATGTTGAAAGAGTCATCAATAAAGATGTTTGTAATAGTTGTTGGTCGAATTATGAATTCGATCCAGGAGATTGGAATTGGTGTCCTGTACATAAAGGAACAGATAGACAGTTTGAATGTTCAAAACAAATTACATCTCAAACAGTAATTGAAGCGATAGAGAAAATGTTGAAATAAAAAAAAGGGGATTTAGTTCCCCTTTTTTATTGTTATTTTATTATCACCTATTTCATAATCACCATCTTCTAAAATAGGTATTGAAAGCCTTATTTTAGATATAACATTAATATCCTCTTTAGTAAATGGTTTAGTTTGATAAACCATAGCGCTAACAAACCCAGACGGGGTAAATTTAAGATTTAAATCATAGTTGGTATATAATTGTTCTTTTTTGATATATCGCGTTGGATCGCCATTAAAATCTATTTCATCGAAAAATGGTTCAAGTACATATAAAGCATTTGCATCATTAGTACTTAAACCTATCCTTATTTTCTCATAATCAAAATTATTTGTTTTTTGATAATCCATTTCATTAAATGTACCAATTGTTAATCCCCATTTTCTAATAAAGTTTCTATTGGAATTTATTTCTATTTGTTCTTTATTATTTTTAATCTCATCATTGAATCTTGATGTTAAAGAAACAAAATGATATGTTATTGCAGAATTACAAGTTTTTAATTCATATCCTTTCAATTTAGCACGAATTAAAAAATCATCATCCTCACAAAAACAAGGATTAAAACTAAAACCATCAAACCCCCCGATATCAATAAATGTTTTTTTATATCCACTCATAAAGAATACGGCACCTTCATATAAATCATTAGAATCTTTATGTTGTTGAACGTAGTTTTTAAAATTAAATTCGTCAAAATCATCAAAGTTCCTACCTAAATCAATTATAACTTTACCTGGCCTTTTATGGTCAGCAAAAATCGGTGGCTCAACTGTTGTATAAGATAATATCATATTTTCAGTCAATAATCTATCGATGGCTTCTAAGAAACCCTCACCAATAACCATATCATTATGAATCAACACTAACTTTTCAGTATCAACAAGGGTTATTCCATTGTTATATGTGTCAGAAAAAGATAAACGATCATCATCGTGAACATAAGTTAAATTATCATCATCCAATGATTGTAACCATTCTTTTGTTCCATCATTAGAGCCACCACTACTAATAATCAAATGTTCATTGGGATAAACATTACGAAGATGTTTATAACATTCTTTCGTTAATTCTAATTTATTATAAACTGCTAATACAAAACTTATTTCCACGGCGTCATTTGTTTTTTAATCCAATCATATGTTTTAATTAATCCTGACTCCAATGATTGACTTGGAGCCCAACTTAATTTTTCTTTTATTAATGTGTTATCGCTGTTTCTACCTCTAACTCCTGTAGGACCATCAATGTGATTAATTGCGATATTTTTACCACTAATTTTTATTACTTTATTCACTAATTCGTTGATTGTAACCATTTCATCACTACCAATATTGACTGGCCCACTAAATTCAGAATTCATCAATCGTAAAATACCTTCAACACATTCATCAATATATAAGAAGGATCTGGTTTGTAATCCGTCTCCCCATACATCAATTGAATCGGTTGCTATCGATACTTTCCTACATATTGCAGCAGGAGCTTTTTCTTTACCACCATCATATGTTCCATACGGACCAAATATATTGTGAAATCTAGCTATTCTAACATCTAAATTATAATTTCTGTTATATGCTAAAAATAATCTTTCGCTGAACAATTTTTCCCAACCATATTCTGAATCAGGATTTGCAGGATACGCACTTGATTCTGCACAATTTGGGTTATCAGGGTCTAATTGATTGTGTTCAGGATACATACAAGCTGAAGATGAATAAAAAAGTTTTTTAACACCTGAAGCAGATGCGTGATGTGCAACATTCAAATTAATCTGAGCAGAGTTATGCATCACATTAGCATCATTATCACCAGTGAAAATATATCCCGCACCACCCATATCTGCAGCCAATTGATATACTTCATCAAATCCACCTAACTTCAATGAATTCTGAGATGACGCAAACATAACTTTGGATACAAAATTGTAATCTCTCAAATCCCCTTGAAAAAATTCGTGACAAAAATCTTCCTCATCAAAATATTCGTGTTTTTTGATATCAACGCAACGTACAAAATTTCCTTCTTGTTTTAATCTTTTAGCCAAGTGACCACCAATGAAGCCACCGCCACCCAAAATCAATACTTTTTTCATATCAAATCTAATTTTTTGAATGTATCTCCGTTTATTTTAACCCAATCCATTAATTTAGTTAAACCATCATTAATGTTTATTACAGGTTCCCAATCTAAAACTTCTTTTAATTTTGTAATATCACTTACATATATTTTTTGGTCACCTGGTCTCCAATCGCTATATTCATAATGAAGAACATTTTCCTTACCCAATATCGATAATAATTCTAATAATGACAATGTATTGTTAATACCACCCCCTACATTAAAAATTTGTCCTGCACATTTGTCAATATTTTTTATAATTTTATCATAAAGAGCAATCAAATCCTCAACGTGTAAAACATCTCTAACTTGTTTGCCATCACCATAAATGTAAAATTTCTTACCAAACGTTGACGCTATGGTAAACCAAGCAACCCAACCTTGGTCCTCAATACCAAATTGATTTTGACCATAGATACAAGATTGTCTTAATACTACTGACTTGATACCATATATTCTACTATAATCTCTAACGTATTGGTCTGCAGCACCTTTAGAACAGCCATAAGGAGAATGAAAATCCAATAAAGTATCTTCAGATACTCCCAATGAATTAGTGTATGAATATCTTGTTTCACTCTCGGTTAATTCACTCTTATAATCACCATATACTTTATTAGTTGATGCAAATAATAAAATAGAATTGGGAGAATGTTGTCTTATGCACTCAAGGATATTGAAAGTGCCCAATGCGTTTATTTCAAAATCTTCTCTTGGGTTGGATACTGAAAATGTAACTGCCACTTGCCCTGCTAAATGAATCACAACATCTGGTTGTAATGTTTTGAATAAATTTTCAATATCAAAAAAATTGCGAATATCTTTCACGTGTAATTTTATATTGGAATTACTTGAAAGTGTTTCATAATTGTTGATATTACCTTTTCTTGTCACATTGTCTAAAATGTGTACTTCATTATTTTTGGAAAAATACTTTGCAGCATTCACACCAATAAAACCTAAACCTCCTGTGATTAATATTCTCATATCTTATTTTCTATTAAATTTTTCCACAAATTATAAATTGTGTTTTTTCTATGATCATTAAATGTTTTCATATTTTGACTTACCTCTATCATATTTGTTTCTTCAACCAAATGTTGTAAATGTGCTATAGATTGGAATTGTAATATATGTGGCATCCAATTGGTATCATAGAAGTCAGCATATTGTAACCATTCATAAACAGCATCAAAATTCTTATAATCATTTGGGTCATATTTTCCATTAAATGGAATAATTGATTTACCACCCAAGTTGAATTCCCCATTCCAACAAATTTCTTTCAAAATACCTGGTTGCCCTTTTTTATATAGTTTGATTAAGAAGTCTTTAGTTGGAACAAACAATGGTATATTAGCCGTATATTGTTCGAATATCGACATATATGATATTTGATAAGGGAAATGTATAATCCCTTGGAATTGGGTCAAATCCTTATGTTTATGTGAGCCTTGGAATAATTGGTCTTTATGTTTTATATTAGGTAATGTGATGTCATTAACTCTACCTTTAGAATAATAAATAAAATCGTTTGTGGTTGGTTCATAGTATTGACCATAATAATCACAAATACTTGGTATATGTTGCACATTTCTTTCAATAAATCCCTCCATATACTTTTGGTCATATATGTTATTAGCAACTAATATAATTTGACCACTATCCACACCCTCTCTTAAAAATTCATTAAAATATTCCCAATCATTTTTCCTGAATGAAAATGGCCACTCGTATCTAATAGGATTATTGATTATAATGGGCTTATTGAAGTGTTTAAAGAGCAAAGCGAAGGGTGGTGGATAAGTTACTATAAAAGCATCATAATCGCTTAATTCGTCTTTATATTGAGCATAAAACTTATCGGACATATCTTTGGGTGAAAGGGTTCTCCATTTACCACCATCCAACATCGGAATATTTGCTCTCTCCCTATTAAAAACCCAAGTATGGTCAGACAAAGACCAGTCATCCACTTGATGACCTAAATCGGTAAATATTTTCCTCATATCTGCTATGATGGAAATATGTAAATCTACATTAAAGAATTTCATTTGTGATATTATATAACTTTTGCATTAATTCAGTTGTCTTAATATAATGAAAAGTAATGAAAAATGGAATATCAATATCTTTAATTCCGTAAAAATCAGGAGGCTGAGATTTGAATTTAGGATAATCTTGTATTGGTATGCCTAACTCTCTCAATGCGTAACCAAAACTAACATCAGCATATGTTGTTCTTTTGTTTTGAACGTTATTCTTTATTAATTGTAAAACTTTATTACTTACAAGTTTACCCGCACCACCAGAAACATAAAAAAGTGATTTATCAAATGGAAAAGTATTCAATTCTTGACCATAAACTAAATTTTCATCAAAATTGACAACTTCATTGGCTAATAATTTGGTATTAACGAATGTATCATTATCACAAAATAAAAACCAATCATAACTTTGATACTTTTCAGGAATCAAATTCACAACATTACAGAATTTCTCTTCATTGGATTTGTAACTTGAATCATTTGATGTTTTAATTATGTTCTTATCTAAATCTTCGTGGTCTGAATAAAAAATACAATCAACATCTTTTCCCCAAGTTTTCATTACATTATCATACCTATCATTTTGATTCTGAGTATGCATTATCACATATAAAATTTTCATCGTATCGCTAAATAATCGTTGTTTAATGGTCCATTATTGACGTTCATTCTTTCGCCAATAAATCTACCATTTTCTCTTTTTATTGGAAAAGGTTTCTTCTCAAAAAATTCATCGTGTGTACACCTATCATTTTCAAAAATAGAATAAACCATTCTTAAAAATGTTTGGTCATTACCATAATTATTTTCAGATGATTTTTTAAAATTTTTGATTGCTTGTCCTAATGGAATAACATTTCCCTTGATACCCCACATACCACCCAATATACCTAATCTATCGTTACCAAAAGGAATCCCGTGATTTGGGTGGTCTCGCATAACGTGCAAAGTTTTACCACTCTCAATCCATTCATCAACAGCTAATTTTTCTCTTACAGATAATCTTGAATCAGCATCTCTAAAAACTGCATATTCACAATCAGGTTTATCTGCTGCTAAAAATCTCCAAAACATTCCATAGATTCCTAATGATGTGATTTTAACACATTCGACATCTAAATCAATTAAATCTATAATCGTTTCTAATGGTGTTGTGTTATCATAATAAACAACCATTTTCCAATCAGGATAAATTTCTTTGGCCTGTTTGGCATTTTCAATAATACCTACATTATAAATGGGATTATCACCCCATAAACTATAGCTTATATATTTCATCACATTTCTATTTCTTTCGTTACCTCGTGTCCTTGTGTTTTATGCGAATCCGCTTGTACGTGTTCAATATAACCTTGGAAATATGCAATTGGTACTTTATTCAATATTGAGAAAAATGTAATCCCTCTTTCTTGATTATGACCTGAGAATGGATCATCTTTCATATAGGTAATCAATGGTGCAACCCACTTCATATATTTTTCAAAAGTCAAACGGTCCATACAAACATTGTTTGTAGTAGGCCAATAAGGCTCTTGTTTGGCTTGCATATAATTTTGTATAATTTGTGCCACTTGAAACATCATATCGGTTTTATAAACCAATTTAATACCTTTAAAGATTGATGTAACCCAATCAGGATTCTGAACGAAATGATAATTTCTCATTGAGAATGGGAAGTAACCAATAATCTTCGGTCCCTTCTTTATTATATTCTTTAAGAAGAACCCATAATCTTCTTTTAGATTAACATCATATTCTAATAGATTGATGTATTTGGTTGTACATAAATTATGTCTCCAAATTGCATACCAAGCAGTGAATGCGGTGAACGCAGGATATTGCTCAATATTATGTTTCAATTCTCTCACCACAGTGACTTGTGGATATTGTTCAATATCTGTGAATTCACCTTTACCAACATACATAAATTTAACTAAACCCAATTGGTCAAATTTACCCGATGCGATATTTGCTTTTATAATTTCTTGGTCGTGACACATAACAAATGTTGTGATATCACCATCTTCGTCTATTTTAGCACCTAAATTGTCCTTATATTTTTCAACAAACAATTTTCTATTTTCTTCCCATTGGTCGTTGGTTTCACCCAAAGATAAATGTGTAATTCTCACATTATACATTACACCTACTTTAGCACCTGCTAAATGATTTGAAAAAGAAAAAGATAAATCATAAAAATGGAAACCTGACATTTCCTCATCGAATTGTTTCTTTAATCCACTCTTATGAATCGCAATTAAAACACCATCTACCATTAAAACGTCAGACATACTGTTAGGTGGTGTACTGGAATATTTAGATTCCCATTTTTTACCATCCTTTTGATGATTAACAATACCTCTCATTGTAATCGGTGTTTCCCACCATTTACCTGTTTCAGGCATATAAACAGAACCTGCCATACCAAGTATATCGTATTTGTGAGTAATGAAATTCTTCACTATAGCTTTACCCCAATTCTTTGTTTCGATTAAAATATCATCGTGACATAGTACAACTATATCGTTTGATGATTCGTTTAAAATCTCATTATAAACTTGAGATAATGATTTCTCACCATTGTTTATTTTTTGAATCACTTCGATGTCTACACCAGAAGTCTTTTTAAGATAAGAGATGAACTCTTGATTATCTTGTCTTGTTGAAAACCCTACTGTTATCATATTATTGTTTTATTTTTTTCCAAAATGAATATAATTCGTATGATGGCCAAACGAATATTTCCCGTTTAGGTTGTTTTTGAGCCCAATCCCACATTTTTTTTAAACCTTCTTCTAAATTTGTTTGATTCTCATAATTTAGAATTGACATTGATTTCGTGTAAGTAGGTATAGAATGTTTTACCTCGTGTCTTTGTTCTTTGTAAACGACTTCTCCTCCACCAATCACGTTTCTTAAAACTTGATTTGCATCATTAATTGACCATTCTGTAATTCCCCCCAAATTTATAATTTCTTTAGATGCATCATCCTTGATAGCAGCATTCCATAAAGGTTCTAATATATCGTCAATGTAACTGAAAGCTCTAGTTTGTTTACCATCCCCAAAGATTGTCATAGGTTCACCATTCAAATGTTGATACATCCATATACCCAATACATTTCTATATTTGTCCCATATATTCTGATTAACACCATAAACGTTATGAGGACGGATAATACACCAGTCTAATCCGTGTTGTTCACCTGCAATTTGAATATCCATTTCACAACCATATTTTGCAACACCATATGGGTCTATTGGTTTAGGTATTTGTTTTTCGTCGAAGATATTACCATCGCCGTGACCATATACAGCCAAAGTAGATGTGAATATTAATCTTTTGACGTCATATTTGATACATTCATTTATTATACGTGAAGTGGCCACCAAATTATTTTGATAATTATAACTTCTTATAAATGGAGATAAACCTTCTGCAGCATAGGCTGCCATATGATAGACGTAATCAAATTTATGAATGTTAAAAATCCAATCTATCTTATCATCAACTAAATTTAATTGATAAAACGTAACGTTTTTATTAATATTTTCATAATACCCTCCTGATAAATCATCGATACCTACGATTTTTGCATCAGGTTGATTTTCAATAATCCAATCAGCTAATCTGCTTCCTAGTAAACCTGCAACTCCTGTAATTAAAATGTTCATGTTATAATGTGTTATAAAAATTATTTTGTTTTATTTGACGATCGATTGTTTTATGATGTTGAATACAATATTCTTCAACCAAAGGTAAGGAAGAAAACTTTTCCCCACCAATTATTCTTTCGTGAACTTTTCCGTGCCAAATCATATTGGAACGATGTATCCTTCCTTGAAAATCGGGAAAATTAATCCATCCCTTATCATTTACATTCCAACCCCACATTTTCACATGTTCTTCAGTTAACCCACTAACAGTATTGATTCTCGGTACAAATATTAAATCAATATCGGGATTCAATTCAATTATTGATGGTAAATTTTCGATCAAGTATCGATCTATCATTTCATCTGCGTCAATAGATACTATGAAATCACCTTTACAATAACTGTTTAATAAATTTTTCCATTCAGCAAAATTATTATCAAAAGAACCTCTCCACGTTTGTACATTCGGTAATTTATTAAGTGGTAACAAGAAATCTAATATTCGTGCATCACCATTATTTTCATCATAAAGGATTACTATTTCGTCCTGTGGCCTCTTGTAATCCATTAGGAATGATACTAATCTCTTTATTTCCGTCAATTCGTTGCATACCGTTATCGCGAAACTTATTTTCATATTTTTCTTTTATGCTCTACCCATTACATTTGTCATCAATGTATTGAGTATTTGATTATCAATTTCTCTAGAAATTTCATTAGACATCATACTTATTAATTCATTCTCAACATTGATTCCGTGATATGCATTTAATTCCGTAATTAAGTCTTCTGACCATATTGCTCTCAGAGATCTAACTCCACCAACTACTTGAGTGCTAACCCATTCATTAGTGTATCCCCTAAAAAATTGAAATTTTCTCATTATCCTATTTTTTTTAATTTTGGTAAAATTAAATTATGGTGTACCGGTTGTTTATTAACATATGGTTTGAGTATCTCTTTGAATTGTTCTGTCATTTTTTGAAATGAGAATTTTTCTTTATTTTCAATTCTTAATTGTTCAGATTTGATTAAAATTTTATCATAATTATCTTTTACAAATCTCATAACATTTGAAGCTTCATTATAATTTGCTGTAAACCATTTTGAATCTTTAATTATAAAACTATCTATTGCACTACTATGTACATCTGTTAAAGTTCCACCTATCATAATCGCCTTATCATTTGGTAAAAAATCTTTATGACCTGACCAATTGGACGCTATAACTGGTTTACCTGTCATAGTAAATTCTAATAATGGTCTACCAAATCCTTCACCCTTGGTCAAACTAATCATA
>Ga0214178_1000041_pt1 | contig 39117 bp, 41 predicted proteins | sample TroBogEpilimnion_28_FD_153016 | JGI IMG/M metagenome (GOLD analysis project Ga0214178, IMG submission 153016) | Freshwater microbial communities from Trout Bog Lake, WI - 17SEP2007 epilimnion | ecosystem: Environmental > Aquatic > Freshwater > Lake > Epilimnion/Euphotic zone | place: Trout Bog... | reverse complement strand
ACCCCACCCCCTTTTTGGGACCCCCCGTATATCAAAGTACAATCCTACTGGCGGTTATTGTACCAAACCGCCCTTTTGGTATAATCTATTGCCCTACGGAATTATTTTTTGTTGGGCAATGTTTGCGGCCCTTAAAACAAAAAAACCGCCAGAGTTTCCCCTGACGGCTTTCTTTGAGATCCGCCGACCGCGACGCGACCGCAATCCATTGTTCTCCATTAGCGGCTATGCTTTACGGGTGGTAATACTGACGCTGCTCTGCTTCGTATTACCTGATACATGGAAGCAGCAGAAACATGCGGCCCCGTAAACTATTTCCTAGGTAATTAACCCCTGACCTTACATCCAGATGCAGTTTGTTAATTAAGCTTGAGTACTATATATGGCGGCAATAAAAAATTGTCAACTAACCGCAGACCATGCGGCCTCTAGTTCCGTGATGTAGTGCGGAGCATTAGACATTGTCATTCCCCCAAATTAGGGGTAATAAAAGTTACATAGTTTCAAGGCATTATACTTTAAACAACGGGGAAAATCAAATGCCGACACCTAAACTATCTGTGGAAGTTTTAATTGAAACCCTTAAACTTTTGGAAGCGCATAGCCGCCGACCAACCATAGCCGCTAAGGCGGGAAACATATCGCCAAACACATTTAACCACAGAATGAAAATGGCGTTTGAACGATTCCCTAATGGGTTGGATGACGTAAAATTAGAATACCCAACATCCTCTTGGACTTACCCCAGACTTAAAATAATTGATGCCCCCGATACAAAATGGATTATAGGATCTGACCTCCACGTCTGGGACGGTGATCCAACCCTCATTTACAAAGCATTCGTTAAATTAGCTAAATCCCTTAAAGTTGATGGGATTATCCTTAACGGGGATATTATTGACGGGGCACGAATTAGCCGCCACCCATCCATCCGGAATTCCAAAGCTCCCAAGATTGAAAAAGAAATTGACACCGCCAAGAAATGGCTCCGTTTCCTCCCCAACGCTAAATACAAATTATGGACGCTAGGCAACCACGATATCCGTATTGATAACTACATCGCGGCAAATGCGTCGGAACTGGATGGATACATCTTATCCCTGCATGAGCATTTTACAGATTGGGATTTTTCTTTTGCGTTTGATATTAACGGAACTGAAATCCGCCACAGGTTCAGGGCGGGGATACATGCGGGGTGGAACAATGCCCTACATAGTGGGATAAATATTATCACCGGACATACCCACCAGTTACAGGTAACTGCTATGCGGGATAGGCGCGGATCACGGTGGGGTGTGGAGACTGGGATGATGGCGGACCCTACTGGCCCGCAATTTCAGTATGCGGAAGGGACTCCCTCGCGGTCGCAGCAAGGGTTTGCGGTAATTTCTTTTGATGAGGACGGGACAATGTTCCCGCCGGAACTGTGCGAAATGATTAATGGCCGCCCCGTGTTTAGGGGCGACCATGTATTTTGATTAAGAAAAGGATTATTCTTCCTCTTCTTCATCCTCTTCGGAATCATCGCTCTCATCGGGATATTCGTACTCTACTTCAATCTCAACAAGCTTTTCCAAGCCGTCTTCGTCCTTTTCAATTTTAAGGACTGGCAACTCAAATGCGGCGGCCATCAAGTCAAAATCGTCCGCAACTTCCTGAAAAGTGTTTCCATAAGGGGTGCAACCCTCATCCGACCAAAATTCAATCTCGCCGTCGTCATCGTAAAACACTTCACGAATGGTGTAGGAATCTTCACCAAAAATATTACCCTCAGCGGCGGGTTCCATAATAACGCGATAGTTCCAAGACATGTTATCGTTCCCTATGTTGAAAGAATCTGATGATATTGTAAAAACTGGGATTTCTTCCATAGTCCATTCAAATGTAACGCTATTCGCAGTCAAACCCATGCAAACCTCCTATAAGGGGGACAACGCTACACTATACCAGATTCTCATCATTTTGATGACGGGATTTTCTTTTTGGGGGAAAAATCCTCGCATGTGCTGGTTTCAAACGTCACCGCCGCCCTGCGGATATCCCGTACAATATCCCCGGAAGACGGGTTAAAATGGTCGTATAGGCGGTCATTAATAGGGTTCATGCAGTTAAACCCCATATTTTGTGCATAAACCCACTTACAATTAGCGCAAATTTTATCCGACATTGTGTTCTCCATTTTAAGCTACTTGCATTTTAATCAACTTTTGCGATATAGTAAATAGAAAGGAGTAGGAAAATGAAAGCAATTACCAACGCCAATCGTCTTACTCAAAAACCAGACGAGCCGGAATACAAAGGTAAGAAACGGGGCCGCAAACGAAAGATTCCCGACGACGCTATGGTACGCAAGACCATAATGGGCCTTGCTAAACGGGGTACGACACTGGATGAGATCGCGGATATTGTTGGGGTTTCCCGCGCGTGGTTACACCGTGAGTACGGAAATGAGATTAAAAACGGGCGGCAAATTGCAAACGCGCTGGTTGTGGAAAATCTTTATCAACAAGCGATGAAAGATACCCCATCCTCTATTAACGCGGGGATTTACCTGACCAGATCTCAAATGGGATGGAAAGATAAACCGGACCAGACGGATATTGGCCGCCCACAAGTTATCTTTGATTTTGGTCAATTATCTTATGAAGAACGCGCATACCTTATTAGTAAGGTTAGGGACAAAATTGGCGGCCCTAAAATAATAGAAGGTGAAGTTTTTGATGAACTTTCCGAAGAGTAGCACCATTTTACACGCAAAAACGTTAGAAGAAGCGATTGAGCAGTATCCGGAAGATGCTGCCCGGGAGCTTGAACGCCTTAACTTTGAAGAAAAAATGGTGGATTTTGTCGCGGGGGCTTGGAAATACATTGACCCTAACCCGTACAAATATGGTTGGCACCTTGAGGCTATCGCGGAACATTTACAGGCGGTAACCCGTGGGGAGATCCGGCGGCTGGTCATTAACGTCCCGCCCCGTACGTCCAAATCCTCTATGGTTTCCGTTTGTTTCCCCGCTTGGACATGGGCGCAATCCGATATTGGACCACTTTCTGGTCCACATGTACAGTTCCTATACGCCTCTTACGCGCAATCCCTTTCCATCCGTGACTCCATTAAAACCCGGCGCTTGTTGGAATCCCCGTGGTACCAACGTCATTTTGGGAATAAATTTAAAATTGTATCGGACCAAAACACCAAAGTCCGATTTGACAATGATAAAGGTGGCTACCGCCTAGCAACATCGGTTGACGGCGCTCTTACGGGTGAAGGTGGATCAATTATTCTAGTTGACGATCCCCACAACGCCAATGAAGTTGAGTCGGATCTTGTCCGGCAAGGGACGCTGGAATGGTGGGACCAATCCATGTCTACCCGTCTTAACGATCCTAAGACTGGTGCGTACGTTGTTATTATGCAGCGGCTACACGAATCGGATCTTACGGGCCACGTTTTATCCAAAGATACGGGGAATTGGGTTCATTTGTGCCTCCCTATGCGGTTTGAATCAGACCGTCGGTGTATCACGCCGTGGTATATTGATGACCGCGAAGAGGGTGAGTTGCTGGTTCAAGATCGGTTTGGTGATGACGAAGTCGCGTCATTAGAATCCGCCCTTGGTCCATTTGCGGCGGCGGGTCAATTACAGCAACGGCCAAAACCTAAAGGCGGCGGTATTATAAAGCGCGATTGGTGGGTGCTGTGGGACGAAACCGTATCCGGCGCGGAAGGATTACGCAAAAGTGTGTTTCCGCCTTTTGAATACGTTATCGCCTCATTGGACACCGCCTACACCACCCGCCAAGAAAACGATTATAGTGCTATGACTATATGGGGCGTGTGGACAGACCGCCAAGATAACCAACGCATTATGTTAATATATGCATGGCAGGATAGGTTGGAGTTTCCACAACTTGTTAAAAAAACTGTTGAGTTATCTAACAAATTTAAGATTGATAAACTTTTAATTGAATCCAAGGCGGCTGGGCTGTCCGTCGCCCAAGAACTTCGGACGCATTTTGCGCGGGAAAACTGGGGTATTCAATTGGTTGACCCGGGCAGGGGGGACAAAGTTGCCCGTACCTACGCAATTCAACATCTTTTTGCGGAGGGAATGATTTACGCTCCCGACATGGAATGGGCGGAAAAAGTGATTGAACAAGCGGAATCTTTCCCAAAAGCAAAGCACGATGACTTGGTGGATAGTATGACGCAAGCACTCTCACACTTGCGCGTTATAGGTTTTGCACGTAAACCAGTAGAAATAGTAGCGGAAAAAACTGAAAGTATGCTATATAAGTCTTCACGTCCATCGCAACTTTACCCGGTGTAACCTATGCCATTAGCGCCCATGAACATTCGCCAAGTTCCCGTTTTGGGAAATACGCCGGACGAATTTGATGCAATGGATATGGATTTGACCGCGTCTGGCGATGCGGATGTAAAGGTTAATCCCAAATCCCCATACGTAAAAGTTGAGCTACCAGATGGCTCCGTTACGATTTCTTTTGGCGGCCCGCAAAAGAAAGAAGGGGAAGAGGAAGGGGATTTCCACGAAAATCTTGCGTTGTATTTGGATAACAGTTCATTAGGCCAAATTGCGAATGAACTTGTACGGCTTATTGAACAGGATAATGAGTCCCGCCAAGAACTCCTCCAACAATACGTTATGGGCCTTGATCTGTTGGGGACCAAAATTGAGACGCCCAGATCCAATGCGACGGATGGTTCAACGGCGGTTGAGGGTCAAGCGACAGTCCGCCACCCCCTCCTTCTTGAGTCCATTGTTCGTTTCCAAGCCAATGCCCGTGGTGAGCTTCTCCCATCCAGCGGCCCCGTAAAGATCCGCAATGACGGTTTGGGCAGCGCTAATATTGATGTACAGGCGGAAGCGTTAGAAAAAGATTTTAATCATTATCTTACGGTGACAGCATCGGAATATTATCCGGATACGGAACGGATGTTCTTTGCGCTAGGCTTTGGTGGGACCGCTTTTAAAAAGGTTTACTATTGCCCAATTCGCCGCCGCCCGGTTTCTGAATTTGTCAGTATCCCGGAGATTATTGTCTCCAATGCGGAGACGACGGTATCCACCGCGCAACGCATTACGCACGTCATTAAAATGTCCCCAAGCACTCTAAAACGGTTGCAATTGGTCGGGATGTACCGCAACGTTCCCCTCTCTTCCGTGCAACCACCCAAGAATAACGTGGTTGAGGACAAAATTGAACAATTGCAAGGCGTTATCCCCCGCAATATGACGAATACGGATAACCAGCCCCGTGAAATTTATGAATGCTATTGCGAATTGGATCTTCCCGGCTATGAGCATGAGGATGATGAGGGACCAACGGGCCTTCAACTGCCATATCGGGTGACCATTGACAAAACGTCATCGGAAATTCTGGAAATTAGGCGGTGGTGGAAAGAAGATGATGAACAGTGTCTGCGTCGGCAAGTGTTTGTTGATTATATCTTCGTACCCGGCTTTGGTTTCTACGGTCTTGGCCTTTTACACCTTGTGGGTAACACGACGATGGCGCTAACCGCCGGATGGCGGTTGTGCATTGATAACGGAATGTTTGCTAACTTCCCCGGCTTCTTATACGCAAAGCAAGCTGGGCGGCAAAACACCAATGAGTTCCGCATCCCACCGGGCGGTGGTATGCCTATTGATACGGCGGGCCAGCCTATTCAATCCGCCATTATGCCCCTCCCATACCGCAGTGTGGATGGTCAGTTCCTTAATTTGTTGCAATTGATTGAAACCAGCGGCCAGCGCATGGCTTCCACATCGGAAACTAATGTGGGTGAGGGCAATGCTGAAGCTCCCGTTGGAACGACTATTGCGTTAATTGAACAGGCCCAAAAAGTTATATCAGCGGTTCATAAACGCATGCATGCGGCGCAAGCACGTGAGTTTCAGCTTCTTAAGGAGTTGTTTAAGGAATGCCCAGAAGCCTTTTGGGAAAATAACAAATACCCAGCCTATCAATGGACGCCGGAAACATTAGTAACGGCGTTGGACAATATTAACCTTGTCCCCGTTGCTGATCCAAATACCCCGTCTCATGCGGTACGTATTCAAAAGGCGATGGCAATTAAACAATTGCAGACGCAGAATCCAACGCTTTACGACCCCAAAAAGGTTGATGAGCGGATTCTTACAATGCTTGGCATTGAAGATGCGATGGATCTGTTTATGCCGCCAATGCCTCCGGGTCCGCCACCACCAGACCCCGCATTGATGTTAGCGCAAGCTAAAATGGTTGACTCCCAAGCCAAAATGGCGGAAGTTAAAGTTAAGGAAGCCCATGCCGTTTCTGACGCTCAGAACGATGCGGCTGATAGAGAAAGCAAGGAGCGGATTGCCATGTTGCAACTGGCCCGCGAAATTGCAGTTCATCCGGAGAGCGCTTCTACGGCGGAACAGTTAATTAAACCGGATCTTCAATCATTGGTGAAAAATCCAAACGTTTAATGCTGGACGCAGCAGGAGTATATTATGAGTGATTACAAGAAAGAAGCTAAAGCCGCATCCGCCGCAAAAATGCAGCGCATGGGGTTAAAATTGGATGATGGCAGCTCTTCGTTTACGGATGAACGCGGCGGTTCCCCATTTGAAGGGTTGAACAGTGGCAATGCTGGCAAAATGCCTATTACCCCATCCCGCTTTAAGCGCGGCGGTAAAGTTAGCAAACATGCTAACGTTGAAGGTCATAAAGCCCATAAGAATCTTGGCAAATCCGCCCGTAAGGGTCGTGAACATCATTCTGGTCTTGATGGCGTTAACCGCGTTGGTCAAATGACCGCCCCTGAAACGGTTCCAAATCAACCACAAATTCCAACAACTGGAAAGAAAAACCCATCAAATTATCCAATGGATAACCGTATGGGCCGTGGTTTGCCTACAAAAAATGGCCCCGCTTGGTTTATGCAAGATACGGATACCCCATTACCGACCCGCGATAAGCCTAACACTCAATTTGAAGTTCCTAACCAAAACGCCAAAAAAGGTGGCCGCATTCATAAAGCTGGCGGTGGTTTACTTGCTATGGACCCCGCAAAGAAAAAAGCGGCAATTGGTGCAATGGTTGCGCGGAAAAATAAAATGGGTCTTCCTTCCGCTCCCCCAGCCCCACGCGCTGCGGGACTTCCGGGTGGCAGCCCAATGATCCCGCCAGTTCGCCCAATGCGTAAATCTGGTGGTGCCGCTATGCATACGGATGAAGCGCAAGATAAAAAGTTAATGCACAAAATCCTTAAGCCAAAAGCATTTAAGGCTGAAGGTGGCCGCGCTATGCATCACAAGGATTGCTCATGCAAAATGTGCAGCGGTGGCATGGCAACCCGTTCCAAAAAAATGGATGGCGGACCATTAACGGCGATGAATCCTATGATGCAACGCCCCGGCATGATGCAACGCCCCGGCATGATGCAACGTCCCGGCATGATGCAGCGTCCGGGTGTGGGCCAACCCCCTATGGGTCAAGGTCCATTTAATCCAATGGGCAACCGCCCAATGCGTGCTTCGGGCGGTCGCACTAAAGCGGGTAAAACCAATGTCAACATCATCATTTCCCCACAATCCGGTCAAGCTGGGCCTTTGGGCGCTGGTGTTGGAATGGGTCAGCCTCCTGTCCCGCCAATGATGCCTCCTGCGGGCGGTATGCCTCCCGGCGGAATGCCTCCGGGCGGCGCTCCTCCAATGATGCCTCCAGCACCTCCAATGGGCGGAGCACCGGGTGGCGGATTACCTCCACAACTTATGGCGGCGATGGCTGGCCGTGGTGGTATGCCTCCTATGGCCCGCAAGTCAGGCGGTCGCGTAGGTAATGTAATGCCAAAATACCAAGAGAAAGATTATGGTTCCGGGTCCGGTCTTGGTAGGTTGGAAAAGAAAAAATGGCCTACAGCAAACGGAACTGAATAAGGGGTTTTATGGCTTCATTGGACCTGCTCCTCTACCGCAAATTGGAGGAGCGTATTGAAGAAGAAAGGGAGAAACAGGCAGAAAGCATTCTGAACGGTTTCTCCCAAAACTATGAGGACTACAAAAATCGCGTTGGGTATTTAAAAGGATTATCCGACGCACTTATCTGGGCGAAAGAGACAATGGATGACATTGTCGGCATTGATAGAAAAGCGAGATAAATTATGAAGACTGCGACTATGAAGATGCTCCATGCGGCTGACCCCGCAGCGGAGTTAAAAACTGCAATTGGTGACATTTCCAAAATTAAGGTAATGCATAACAACATTCTCTGCGCCGTATATAAACGGCCAGAACGTACGGCCTCCGGCCTTTACCTCTCAGATGGCATCCGCAAAGAAGACGAATATCAGGGCAAGGTAGTTCTTGTGCTGAAAAAAGGTCCGATTGCGTTTATTGATGACGACAAAACCGCTTTTGCTGGTCAGGACGTGAACGAAGGTGACTGGATTGTCCTTCGGTCCTCAGACGGTTGGAAGTTGAACATTAACGGTGTTCTTTGCCACGTTATTCAAGATGTTCAAATTAAAATGGTCATTCCTGAGCCAGATATGGCGTTCTGAGGAGGTATAAATGTCAGAATTAGAAGCCGCCGAAGTTACCGTAACAGCACCAAATGTATCACAAATGGCGGATGTGGATCTTGGTGCAGTTCCCACGCAACCTTCCACTAAAGTTGAAAAATTAAAAGATGAAGATGGGATTCAACTTTTAAAACAACAATTGGAAGAAAAACGGCGTGAGGCAGAAGAAATTCGTCGCCAAAAAACTGAAGTTGAGCGATACGCGCAACAAGCGCAGTTACAGGTTAAAAATTATCAATATCAGGCACAAGACAATCAATTAGTTGCGTTTGTTAATGCTATTGCTAGTTTTGAACGCGATGCTGAAATGCTTGAAAGGGATTATGCAAACACTTTATCAGAAGGTGATTATGCAAAAGCCGCCAAAATACAGCGCCAAATGGCTCAAGTTGAGTCAAGATTGACACAATTGGCTCAAGGCAAAGAAGCTCTTCAAGAAAAACTTACTTATGAACTTCAAGCCCTTGAACAACAAAAACGTCAACCACAACCGCGCGTTGAACAACAGCCGATTGACCCTGTTGAAGCACAAATTCAAGCGGTTCAAAGTCCAACTTCACAAGCTTGGTTACGTTCCCACCGTGATGCATTGACTGATCCAGTTAAAACAGCCCGCATGACAGCCGCTCATTATGATGCTGTGGCGGATAATATTCAATTGGATTCCCCAGAATACTTTGCTTTCATTGAAAGTCGTGTTTACGACGCTGAACCTTCCCGCCCAGCGGCACAACAGCCCCGTTCCCGCCAAGCTATGGCGGCGGCACCAGTGTCAAGGACCAATTCGGCACAGAATTTCCGTGCTGGACAACAGGTTACCATGACTTTGTCCCCCGCTGAACGCCAAGCTGCCCGTGATATTGACATGAGCGATGAGGAATACCTTGAAGCTAAGTTGTATTATCAACAAAAGAACATGCTGTGAGGTAATCCATGTCAGAAACAATTAAACGTGGCCCCGGACGGCCAGCCAGAACCCCAATTACAGAACAAATGGAAGAAAACATGACCGAATTGCGCCAAAATGACACCCAAGAACTGGGTGTAGCACCCGTAACCCGTGGTCTTCGTGAAGCTGCGCTCCGTGCTGAAGAGTTGCGGGCCAGAATGAACGACGATTCAATGGACCCATCAATGTATGATGAGTTTTACATTGATCCGCGCAAGGTTCCAGAAGGTTGGGACTACAATTGGAAGCGCGAATCCATTGCGGGCATGACGGATGACCAGCATATGATTGAAATGCGGTCTGGCGGTTGGGAACCAGTGGATACCCGCCGTCATCCGGACATGATGCCTATTGGTCATAGCGGTGCTATTCGTAAAAAGGGCATGATTCTTATGGAACGCCCTAAAGAAATTACGAATATTGCTCAAGATCGGGAACTTTCTACCGCCCGTGAATTGGTTAACCAAAAAGAAAAAGCGTTGGGTATTGCCCCCGCTGGTACTTTTGAACGTGACCGTAAGCAGACGGGTATCCGTAAATCTTACGAACCAATGCAGGTTCCACGCTAATAAAAAAGGGGGATTTTTATCCCCCTTACCCCTATTGCATTGTTTTAAACATAATGTTATAGGATGTTTCATAACTCCTCTACGCGCCGTAGGGGGCTTCCCTCGTTGGATATATGCAGACGCGCTGTCTGATTTTATCCTACCGAAAAGGAGCGACCTATGGCGAACACTTCTGCGCCCAATGGTTTCGTACTTGCAGGATTTTTGGACGGACGTAACGGTTCACTTGGACAGTCAACCTACGCCATTCAATCCGGCTATTCTTCAAACATTTTCTCAGGCGATCCCGTCCAGATTTCTGGCGGCTATGTAATTGCGGGTGCCGCTGGCACAAACGCTGTTCTTGGCATTTTCATCGGCTGCGAATATTACAATTCTTCAGTTAACAAAGTTGTTTGGTCGCCTTACTGGCCCGCCAGCACGACCGTCCCAACGGGCACAACGATTACGGCTTACGTAATCATTGACCCGCAGGCAACGTTTAACGTTCAGTCGTCGGGTTCGGCAGCCGTTACTCAGGCTCAGGTCAATTCTAACATTGACTACGCTGGTAACTCACCTGCATCGCCAGCCGCTTACCAGCTCTTGACTGGTCAGTCCACGGCTTATGCAAACCAAGCCAACATCAGCACTTCTACAACGTATGCTTTCCGCATCTTGTCGCTCGTCACTGCACCTCCGGGCGCAAACGGCACGGATACGACGACCGCATATAATCGTATTATTGTTGCCTTCAACAACCAGTCCTTCCGTCTGACGGCTGGGTCGTAATAGGAGTAAGTTCAAATGGCTATTAATCTCAGTCAGATTCGTGACCTTCTCCTCCCCGGCCTCCGTGGAGTTGAAGGCAAGTATTCGCAGATTCCATCCCAGTACGACAAGGTGTTTGAAATCACCAAGTCAAACATGGCTTTGGAACGCACCGCTGAAATGCGTTACCTTGGTCTTGCTCAGTTGAAGCAAGAAGGTGGTAACACTCAGTTTGATAACGCCGCTGGTGAGCGTTATGTGTACAACCAAGAGCACAATGAAATTGCGCTTGGCTACGCTATCACCCGTAAGGCAATTGATGACAACCTTTACAAGGCACAGTTCAAGCCAACCAACCTTGGTTTGACTGAATCGTTCCATCAGACCAAAGAAATTTACGCGGCAAACGTGCTCAACACGGCAACCACGTACAATGCATCCATCGGCGCTGACGGTGTGGCACTTTGCTCCACGTCGCATCCTATTGATGGCGGTCTGACGATTGCTAATACCCCAACTGTACAGGTTGATCTGAACGAAGCTACCTTGCTTAACGCAATGGTTTCTATCCGCCAGAACTTCCGTGATATCGCTGGCATCAAGATCTTTGCCCGTGGTCGTAAGTTAATCGTTCCTCCTTCGCTTGAACCAGTTGCTATTCGTCTTACGAAGACGCAACTCCGTCCGGGCACGGCAGATAACGACACTAACGCGATCCTCTTTACGGGTGGCGGTCTGCCAGAAGGCTACATGGTCATGGACTTCTTGACCTCCAACTATGCATGGTTCTTGCTGACAAACATCAAGGGTCTGGTATATATGGAGCGTATTCCATTTGAAATGGACATGCAGGTGGATTTCACGACAGACAACCTTCTTGTTAAGGGCTATGAGCGTTATTCTCTTGGCTATTACAACTGGCGTTCAATTTACGGTTCATTCCCAACCTCGTAAGGAGAAGGCACCATGTCTATTACTGCATTCTCCGGACCAGTTATGGTTTTTGGGCAGAGTCCGTTTACTCCGAATGAGTACAATCCGGATATTGGCGGCTCATCTTTATTTTATGCTGGTGCGGGGATCATGGACCCCCGCACTCCATTCACCTATCTTCCGGGTGAAGCTCAATCGGCTGCTGATTTTGGCTGGTTGGGTTTTGACAACATCACGACGATTAATGCTGTTCCTTATACTAAGGCGGCTGGTGCAATCGTTACTTCCGCTAATGCTACCAGCGCCACTTTGACGCTGAATAGCAGCAACAGCGCTACGACGGGCGTCTACTATTCAACGAACTTTGTTCGTTCGGATACGGGCGCAACTGACACGGTTCTGGCTACGGATGCTTACACGTCGGTTACCGCATCGTTCTCAAACGGTGTTATGACCATCACCGCAAACTCAGCGATGCCAGTTACGGCTGGTATGGTTGTTATTGCAACGACGGGTACGGTATCTCAGGGCACTGCGGCTGGTACACAGGTTGTATCTCAGTTGACTGGCGGTTCTGCTGGTCAAGGCGTTGCTGGTACATATCAAACAACGACCAACCTAACGGCTACTTCCGGTACGGTTACTTTGGCATATCAAAACGTGCAGCAATGCGTTGTGCCAAACAATGCACAGACTCCGGGTATTGCACTTTGGAATCCGGCGGCTGTTGCGGGTCGTGCTGTTGCGGTTACCGCCGCAGCAAGTGCAACCGCTACGACCGCTACGGTTTCTGGGTATGATTGCTATGGTTACCCATTAGTTGAGGCCATTACTCTTACGGCTGGTTCTCAAGTGTCGGGTAAAAAAGCATTTAAGTACATCAAAAGCGTTGTTCTCAATGCCGCTGATGCTACACATGCTTATTCGGTTGATACGACGGACGTTTTTGGTTTTCCAATTCGTTCGGACGCATTTGGTGATATCTTGGTCAACTACGCAGCATCTTTGACGGCTACGACGTTGATTACTGCCGCCACCAACTACGTCGCATCGGATCGTACGGTAGCAACAAGCACAACTGGCGACGTACGCGGTACGTTTGGCGCATTTACCTCTGGTACGGGCGCTAACAAACTGATTGTTCGTCAGTCTCCTCAACCTTACATGGTTCAAACCGCTAATCCGGGCCTGTTTGGTGTCACCCAGTATAGTAACTTTTAAGGAGTAGACCATGAAAGGTCATAAGCATCACGAAATGCATGGTGAACACCATCACGGTCATCATGTTCACCACATGGTTAAGAAGCACAGCATGCACAGCATGAAACGTGCTGCCCACAAAAAGGGCGGCGCTGTTGAATCGCCAATGCATGGTGAAGTAGATCACGACGAAACGCCTTCGGACGTGTACGCTGGCGGCAATTCGCCAACGGTTCATGAAGCTAAAGAAAAGCATGCAGCCCGCAAACGCGGCGGTCGTACTCACAAGGCGCATAAGCACCTTGAAATGCACGGTCACCATGCTCATCACCGCCTTGACCGCCCTGCCCGTAAATCGGGTGGTGCAGTTGGTGGTTCTGAGATGCGCCCATTTTCTGCTGCCAACAAGGTTAAGACACCTGCTGGCCGCATGGTGGAGCCGGGGGAGTCGTAAGCCGTCCGCATCATGCGGATGGCGGCGGTACCAAGTGGATTCAGGGTGCTATTAAGCATCCGGGTGCACTTCACCGACAGCTTCACGTCCCGGCTGGGGAAAAAATCCCCGCCAAGAAGTTAGCTAAAGCGGCGCATAGTGAGAACCCTACTCTTGCTAAACGTGCCAGATTAGCTCAGACGTTGAAGACATTTAAGCATTAAGTGGGGGGCTGCGGCCCCCTTCTTTCTTTCGGAGGTTTTTATGACTGCTGCATGGACAAGATCGGAAGGCAAATCACCCTCTGGCGGCTTAAATGCCAAAGGACGGGCTTCTTATCATTCTGAAACGGGCGGCACGTTAAAAGCCCCGACCAAAGATACGCATAATTCCCGACATAAGTCATTTTGTAGTCGGATGGAGGGGGTTCGTTCCAAGATGACCAATCACAAAAATGCCCACGACCCTGAAAGCCGGGTTAATAAAGCATTACGCAAATGGGGTTGCTAACATGGTTGTAGGTTTATCATTCGGTGAAATCGTCAATGTTATCCTTTCCGGCATTATTATTATTTTATTGGTGCAAAAATAATGGAAAAAAAACCTTTTTGGGAGCAGCCTGCTGAGAAAGATGCTCATCACAAACATTTGACGGCAAAACAGAAATCAACTGCAAAAGCGCATGCACGGGCGGCAGGTCGCCCTTATCCAAATGCTGTTGATAATATTGCAGTAGCACGTAAAAAAGGTAAATAATTATGACCAGCCAAGCATATGTAATTAACGATTCCGTCACCAAACGTGGTTATTATGAACCATTTGAATTGCAGGTTTCCCGCAATCAAATTACGGGCCATACACCCACCAATATTTTTGGTTACGGCACTACCTCCGCAACGGCTGGTGTATTCCGTACCGTTTGGGAGAACATGGCTACAACGGAATATGTGTTTCCATCTTCCGCTGTGACAATGAACCTTGTTAGTACGGTGATTACCGATACCGCAACAATTACAATTGTTGGTTTGGATGCTAATTACAATGTAATTACCGAAAACCTTGTTTTAAATGGCACAACCAACGTGCCGACGGTAAACCAGTATTTTCGCATTAATAGTATGTTTGTTTCTGTTGGAAGCGCAACCAACCCATCCGGTGTCATAACATTAATTAACGGCGGCGTAACATACGCACAAATTAATACAGGTGTATTTAACGGAACAACATCAAGCCTTGGCGCATCTCAACAGGCTGTATATACGGTTCCCGCAGGTTATACATTTTACGGTTATCGTTATGGCGCTTATTCTTCTTTTAACGGAAATACCGCAAATTATACAACGTATCGGGCAATCACCAATTCATCGTCAGGTGTTCAAAAGTTAATTGTAGCTACACCATTTAATACAACATATGAAGTGCAGCGTCATTTTCCATTTGGATATGTTGAAAAAACTGATTTGCGCTTCCAAATTGCATCAAGTGTTACGGCGCAAGCGGTTGTTAGCATTAATATTGGCGGTGTTTTAGTAGCAAACGACGGTACTATCTTTTAAGGATAGCAAATGACTTCCAGCGGCACGTATAATTTCAATCCGTCGCTTGGCGAAATCGTCTTGAATGCGTATGCACGTTGCGGTGTACGCAGAACCGCCATTATGCAGGAGCATATGACGGATGCACGGTTTGAAACCAACTTTATGCTTGCCTCTTGGGCTAACCAAGGGGTCAATCTGTGGGAAGTTGTACTGATTTCTGTACCATTGGTGCAGGGGCAGACAACGTATACGGTTCCCGCCAAAGTTGTGATGATTCTTGATGCCGTTATTCAGCAAAATACTGGTACTTCATCGCAGTTTGACCGTGCCATTATGCCTATTTCCCGCACAGAATACAGCCAAACGCCTAATAAATTGCAACAAGCACCGCCTACGGTGTTTTGGTTTGACCGTTTAATTAATCCAACGGTGACATTGTGGCCCGTTCCTGACCAAAGCAATGTATATACATTGAATTACTATGCGGTTACGCAGATTCAGGACGCGGAACTAACGGATGCTCAAACCGTTGGTATTCCATACCGTTGGTTGGATGCGTTAGCATCTGGTTTGGCTGCACGTTTGGCGGTAATTTATGCGCCGGAACGGATGCAGATGCTGGAAGCAAAGGCGGATCAGGCTTATACGATTGCCGCAACGCAAGATACGGAAAATGTTCCGCTGTATATTATGCCGGGGCTTTCAACATATTTTAGAGTATCATAGCAATGGTTTACACCCTATACGTCGCTGAAAATAAATTAAATGGTAAACGTTATGTGGGTATAACGGGCCGTTCAATTTTGCGTCGTTGGACAGAACATATGTCTCATGCAAAATTGGGGCATAATGAGGGTGTTTTTTACAAAGCAATTCGCAAATATGGTCCTGACGGGTTTGATGTTTATGAGGCGGATTTTGCGGATTCTTTGGAAGACGCTAAAAAATTAGAAATAAAAGTTATTTCTGAGTTGCGGCCAGAATATAATTCAACTTGCGGCGGGGGCGGTCGTCTTGGTGGAATTATGTCTGAGGAAGCTAAACAAAAAATTAGAGAAACACATGCAGGAAACACCTACAGGTTGGGCAAATCGCATACTCAAGAAACCCGTCAAAAATTGAAAGAAGCTGCATATAAAAATTTTCATAAATGGAAAGAACATGCAATTAAAGGTCCGGCAGCTTCAGCAAAAAAAGTCATTTGTTTGGACGATGAAAAAATTTATGCATCTGCTAGTGAAGCGGCAAAATTTTATAATGTAGCAAAAAGTGCTTTAATTGAATTGTGTTTGGGAAAAAGACATAGGAAAACTGTAGGCGGAAAACGTTTTTGTTATGAGGTTAATTATGGCGTATAGGCCTCATGGACATGCGTATGTAAATCCAAATGCTCCGTCCGCATGGGGAAGATGCGACAGGTGTTCGTTCATTTTTTTACACAAAACATTGAAATGGCAATTTGATTTCCGTGGCCCGCAGTTGCAGAACCTGCGATTCTTGGTTTGCGAAAAATGCTATGACAAGCCACAGGCTCAGTTGAAACCTATTTTGACTACACAAGACCCAGTTCCTGTGTTGAACGCCCGCCCTGATTCGTATGACATATACAATACCAGCAATTTGGCGGAACCCGGATTTACCATTAATACGCAAACGGGCATTCCGGTGCCTAACAATGTGGATTTGATTACGGAAGATGGGCAAAACCTTACCGCTCAACCTATTGGTAAGCCAGCGGACCTTGATCCAAATGCATTGATGCCGCTGATCAACCAAACGCAATACGATATTTTGTTGCCCGTTATGTCCATCACCGCCGATGGCACAACTAATATTACCGTAACACTTTCATCCGCAAGCAGCCTTGTAACCAATAGCCAGATATCAGTTACGGGGACGACGAATAATAATGCTATGGGGATGTATAGCATCACTGTTCTGTCAGCTACAGTTTTTACATATCAAGCTAATTCTGCTATACCTTCCGGTGGACTTTTAGGGCCAAATACCCGTATAGTAACGGCATCCGTTGGTATACCTCCGCAGTATACGCAAATCGTTCAGACAGGTGCGTAAATGTCAAATGTTTCCATTTCAAACCTGCCATCAACGACAGCGGCAACCGCAAATAACCAAATCCCTGCGGTGCAAAATGGCACAACCGTATATTTAACGGTTGATCAGATTGCCAAATATACGCAGACAACGTACCCAATCACGGGTATTACGTCCATTACCGCCCAAGCACCGTTATCGGGCGGCACTATTACGTCCACTGGAACCATTGGTCTTACGACGGGCAGTTTAACCAATTCGTATTTGGCGAATATGCCCGCCAGTACAATTAAGGGCAACAATTCTGGTTCGTCCGGTACGCCAGTGGATTTAACTGTAGCTCAAACAATGAGTCTATTAGGGGCGGCACCGTTAGCCTCCCCTGCATTTACGGGTACACCTACTGCCCCAACGCCATCAACGGGCGATTCAAGCACAACTTTGGCGACGACAGCTTATGTTCAGGCGCAAGGTTATGCATCAAATACCGTATCCATTAATGCGGGAACGGGACTTACTGGGGGCGGCACATTAACAACCTCCCGGACGTTAAGTTTAGCTTCTATTGCTAATAATACGTTGCTTGCAAACGTCAGTGGGTCATCGGCGGCTCCTTCCGCTAATTCACTTTCATCCGTTATTGATAGCGCAACCAGCAGTACGCAAGGTTCTGTTTTATACCGTAGCGCATCGGCTTGGTCGGCATTAGGGCCGGGTACATCTGGGCAAGTTCTTGCTTCTGGCGGCGCAAGTGCCAATCCAGCATGGCTAACCCTGACTGGTACGGGTACAGTTCAGCAGATTAACACGGGAACTGGCTTAACGGGTGGTCCAATTACGACCACTGGCACAATCAGCCTTGCTAATACGGCGGTATCTGCGGGTACGTATGGTAGTTCATCTGTTGTTCCCGCCATTACGGTGGACGCACAGGGCCGCATTACGTCCGCTACTAATACGACAATCAATGCCGTAACCCTTACCACGGGTACAATTACGACTACGCCGTCCAACGCCAATGATATTGCCAACAAGGCTTATGTTGATAATGCGTTAAACAACGTCAATTATCATACGGCGGCATCCTACGCTACAACGGCAGATTTAGGGTCCGTTACATACAATAATGGAACTTCTGGTGTTGGTGCTACAATTACTAATGCGGGTACACAGGCTGCACTTGTTATTGATGGGCATACATTTACCGCCACGGATGTAACGAATGCCACCCGTGTTTTGGTTAAAAATGAATCAAACGCGGCGTATAACGGTGTTTATACGTGTACTAACCAAGGTTCGGGCTCAACAAACTGGGTTTTAACCCGTGCTACGGACTATGACCAAGTGGGAACGGGGCAAAATGAAATTGCGCCGGGCGATTTTATCTTTGTTATTTTTGGGACCGCAAACGCCAGCACATCTTGGATTCAAACAACGCCGCTTCCTATTACGATTGGCACAACGGCCATTAATTTCATCCAAGTTGGCGCAACTGTATCTTATTCTGCTGGTACGGGCCTCACCCTTACGGGCAATACGTTTAGCATTACCAATACGGCGGTAACTGCATCTTCTTATGGCTCCGCATCATCGGTTGGAACCTTTACGGTTAATGCACAGGGCCAGCTAACGGCGGCATCCAGCACAAACATTGCTATTTCCGGTTCACAAATTACGTCTGGAACGATTGGTTCATCGTATCTTAGTGGATCTTATACGGGCATCACTGGCCTTGGCACGGTCAGTGCGGGAACATGGACGGCTACCGCTATCGGTATTGCTTATGGCGGTACGGGCCAGACAACCGCATCTGCTGGGTTTAATGCGTTATCGCCTATTACATCATTAGGTGATCTGATTATTGGTAGCGGAACAAATACCGCCACCCGCCTTGCCATCGGCACTAGTGGTTATGTGCTTACATCCAATGGAACAACCGCTACATGGGCCGCATCCACGGGCGGTGTAACGTCATTTAGTGCTGGCACCACAGGATTTACGCCAAATTCCGCCACAACTGGCGCTATAACACTAAGTGGTACACTTAACGTAGCCAATGGCGGGACGGGTGTTACGACATCCACGGGGTCCGGCTCCAACGTGTTGTCAAATTCGCCAACGCTTGTAACGCCGACATTGGGTGTTGCTTCCGCTACATCCATTAACAAAGTCACTATTACGGCCCCTGCCACGGGCTCTACTTTAACCTTGGCGGATGGCTCAACCCTTGCTACGTCAGGCGCTTTTTCTTTAACCTTGACGACAACAGCCGCCACCAACGTAACGCTGCCCACATCCGGCACATTGGTTAACACGGCGGTCACAACGCTATCATCCTTGGTCAGCATTGGCACAATTACCAGCGGAACATGGAATGCCAGTGTAATTGGTGTAGCTTACGGCGGCACAGGGGCTAGTAGTTTAACCGCAAATAATGTATTGTTAGGAAATGGCACATCGGCTTTACAAGTTGTTGCGCCGGGAACATCTGGCAATGTGTTAACGTCAAACGGTACGACGTGGGTATCTTCAACACCTGCTGCGTCTGGACCTAGCAAGGCACAGGCGATAGCATATTCCATGATTCTGGGTTTTTAGGAGTTATAAATGTCAAATCCAAATTTGGCGGCACTAACAACGCTCACAGGTAACACTACCTACTACACCCCGTCGGGAACGTCTGCCGTGGTGCTGCTTGCCAATGCTTCCGGTTCCAACACGGTTTATCGTATTGACCAAATTGTAGCCGCCAACGTAAACGGCTCCACGGCGGTCAATGCCACGGTATCCATTTATACCAACGGTGCGGTAGCGCAAGGTTCGGCTCCATCAGGCGGTACAGCATACCCAGTTGTATCCACTGTGTCCGTTCCAGCAAACGCATCATTGATCGTAACGGATAAGACGACGGCGATTTATCTGACAGAAGGCACGTCCATTACGGTTACGTCTGGTACGGCAAGCGGAATAACCTACAGCATAAGTTATGAAGCAATTAGCTGACGCAAGGTAACATTATGTCCAAGCGGTATATTGGCGGCTTAATCAGTGCTTTTAATAGCTTAAAAGTAGCAAATGCGCCTACTATTGGTGCGGTCAACGGTGCCGTTAATGCAAAAGCTTGTGTAGCGTTTACCGCTCCTAGCTGCGTTGGTGGTGGGGCGATTACATCATACACTGCTGTATCCTGCCCCGGTTTTAAAACTGGTACCGGAACAACATCACCTGTACAAGTAACGTGCCTTACCAACGGAGCGGCTTATACATTCACCGTAAGTGCCAACAATGCTTATGGGCCATCTGCTTTTAGTGCTGCCAGTAGCAGTGTAACACCTGTGGCATCTGGAACACTTGCTATATTTGCTTTAGGAAACGGAACCACCCGAAACAAATATACATATTCAGGGGATGTTAATTCATCTGCCACTGCTTCTAACGCAGCGTCTACTGGAGGTGCGGCAACAGGTATTCCCGCTTCAGGAATTTTTGCATTAGGTAACGCAACTAAAACCCGTGAAAAATACATTTATTCGGGTTGTTCAGTTACTTCTGCGACAGCTTCCGGGACAAATAGTTACGGCACTACAGCTGCCGGAAATAGTGTAATTGGCATATTTTCTTTAGGAAGCAGTTCGGGTGGAACTTGTGGTGAAACAAGTACCCGTGAAAAATATACATATTCTGGATGTTCGGTTTCTTCGGCAACATCTGCCACTGCAAATTCTTATACTGGTTCTGCCGTTGGGAATTCAACAGTGGGGATATTTGCTTTAGGCTATACAACTGCCGGGGCTACTACCCGAAATAAATATACTTATTCTGGCGATTCTGTAACTTCGGGAACATCAGCTACAACTGCATCTTACTATCAATCCGCCACTGGGAATTCAACAGTAGGAATATTTGCTTTAGGTTTTACAACTGGAGAATCTACAACAAGAAACAAATACACATATTCTGGGGATACAAATGCAACAGCTACCGCAGCTACTAGTGCTGCTCATGCAGGAGCAGCAGCAGGAAATTCTACGGTTGGTATTTTTGCTTTAGGAAATAATTTAACTTCCCGTGATAAATACACATATTCTGGGTGTGTAGTTGTTTCTGGTACGGCATCTTGTGCGGCATCAAAATTTGGCTCCGCCGCCTCCAATGGAACCTGTGGAGTAAACGTATAATGCCTAATTACTCCGGCTCATGGAACTTAGTACAGCAGATGCAAGCGGTGGCGGCTTATAACTGGCCGGGCAGTATTGCGCCGGGTTCTATTGCTATATTTTCTTTGGGCTGCACAACTGGTTGCAATGGTTCCACAACCCGCAACAAATATACATTTTCTGGTTGCGTAAATTCTACCGCCGCATCAGCAACCGCTGTTTCTTACTATGGTTCGGCAGCTGGAAATTCCACAGTTGGCATTTTTGCTTTAGGATTTATTAGCACTAGTGGATCAACCACCCGAAATAAATATACTTATTCTGGATGCGTAGTATCATCGGGGGCGGTTTCTACAGCTAATTCATATTTGGGAGCTGCAACTGGAAATTCAACTGTTGGTATATTTGCATTGGGTTGGTCTCCATTATGCGATTCATCTACCACTAGAAATAAATATACTTATTCTAATTGCGTAAATGCTTCCGCAACAGCATCAAGCGCAGTTTCGGCAAACGGTTCTGCTTCAGGCAATTCAACAGTAGGTATTTTTGCGTTGGCCGGAAATTCTGGATCTACAACCCGTAATAAATATACTTATTCCGGTGACACAAACGCTTCTGCTACGGCTTCTTCTGCTACATCATATCAAGGCGCAGCAACAGGAACATGTTCAGTTGGTATATTTGCATTAGGAGGTTGTACAACAACCCGCAATAAATACACTTATTCCGGCGATACAAATGCCAGTGCGACAGCTTCAAACGCCAATTCAGCTGAAGGAGCGGCTGCTGGCAATTCAACCGTTGGAATTTTTGCTTTAGGTTTTATAAACGGAACAGGTAATTCAGCAACCCGCAATAAGTATACCTATTCTGGTGATACAAACGCAACAGCAACGTCATCAAGTGCTAATTCTCTTGCTGGATCCGCCGCATCCAACGGTACTACGGGAGTAAACGTATGATTATCTTAGGGGCTGCGCTGTGAGGACATATCAGGGGTCTTTCATCACCAAATCACCTATAACACCTGCTGGTCCTTACCAATGTGGTGCTGCATCTGGTGTATGGACTATTGACCAAATGGTGGGCTGGCAGAAGGCGGGATTGTGGCCCACGGCGGGGAATGCAGTTGGAACAGTTGGCATATTTGCTTTAGGACTTTCATCTTCTGCTTCAACTACCCGCAATAAATATACATATTCAGGTTGTGTAAATAGTTCTGCAACAGCGGCTAGTAACGCATCAACTTATGGTTCGGCAGCTGGTACGCCTACTGTTGGAATATTTGCTTTAGGATATGTTTGTAGTGCCGCATCCACCATCCGCAACAAATACACGTATGCAGGTTGTACAAATGGCTCAGCAACCGCCGCTAGTTCAGCAGAATATTTTGGGTCAGCTGCGGGAAATTCTTCTGTTGGTATTTTTGCTATAGGACATACAGCTTGTAACATCGTAACAACCCGCGATAAATATACATATTCTGGTTGCGTTGTGTCATCTGGTGCGGCAGCTAGCGTTGCTTCAAATAAAGGATCGGCTACAGGCAATTCCACTGTTGGTATTTTTTCTTTAGGAATGAATGCTTCTTCTACCTCAATAACTACCCGTGATAAATACACCTATTCTGGTTGTGTAAATTCTTCTGGAACAGCGGCAAGTGCAGCATCACAGCAATCATCAGCTACAGGCAATTCTACTGTTGGCATATTTGCTTTAGGTGTTACTTGTACAGCCTCAACCACCCGTGACAAATACACATATTCGGGGTGCGTAGTAACATCAGGAACGGCAGCTAGTAATGCGTCATACGGTGGGGCGGCAACGGGCAATTCTACTATTGGTATTTTTGCGTTGGGAAATATTAGTTTTGCTCCTTCAACGACCCGTAATAAATATACATATTCTGGCGATGTAAATGCTTCCGCAACAGCATCAAGCGCAGTTTCTGGTAATGGTTCCGCTGCTTCAAATGGTACAATAGGGGTAAACACGTAAGATGAATAGTAAACCGCATCGTAATAATTCTGATTTTCAACTCCGTCACTTCATGGCAGGGTCTTGCTATACGCCTGATGGCGCATGGGCATTGTTATATGGTCAACGCATTGACATGGAGGTCAAGGTTGAACATTCCAAAGCCCAGAAGATGAAACGTGATGCCAAAATCATGGAGAATGAGGCGATCATAGCGGATGAAAACGCCAAGCCTTGGGAAAAGATGGTTGCGGAGGCCACGATCATTGAATGTAAATCAGCGGAAGACACATGGAAAAACAACCATGAAGCCGCTATAATGGAACTAAACACCATTAACCAGATTATGGCGGAACTTGAGCCGCAGCGTAAATTCGGTCATCTGCCTATGCTGGAAGCCAATGAAGCCATGCAGCGGGAAGAATGGCTAGGTGAACTACAGGGGCGGGTGGAAAACTTTATTTTGTCCCAAGGCAATATTCCGCATGACCATTTGAATACAATGCGGTGCCACCCAGACTTTGAAACGCACATTGTGCCGCATATCAAACAGGTATTTACCCAACTGGCAGGGAAAGGTGAACGCCTTGATCTCCTTACCAAGCAAGCACCAGCATTTCTTGAGGACAAATCATCATGACCGGATACGTTAAAACCACCACCGACAATCAGTTTGTTGAATATCCATACGGCGCAGAAGAACTGATGCGGGATAATCCCGGCTTGGGCTATACGCCATACAGTGACTTTGTGGAGATATTCCCGACCACTGACGCATATAATGTGCATGGCTTCCGCATCCAGTATGTGGAGATTGATGCAGACCCGACCTATGACGGAAAAACACAAACCGTGTCACGTTCAGAACAGCCATTTGTACGGGACGGCAAGTGGGTATTTTCTTGGAATGTCCGTGATTTGACGGCGGAAGAAATTGCAAATATGGAGAAGATGCAGCAAGAAATGCAACAACGGGGATAAACGATGGCAGACGCAAAAGATGAACTAAACCCTATTCACTGCTTTCCAACGACCATTTACGTAATTAAAAAGCCCGAATTTTTGGACAACACCCGCAAGGTTGTTGATGAATATATTGAAAAACGTAAAAAAGAACAGGGCGGCACCCATGAGGTGTACCCTGTTTATATGACGGATAACCTATACGACGATCCGCGTTTGGAAGACCTTTGTGCGTATATTGGGTCAACGTCTTGGAACATTTTGGGTGAACAGGGGTACGATGTGCGTAATTTCAGCACGTCATTTACCGAAATGTGGGCGCAACAGCATTATAAATACAGCGGCATGGATCAGCATGTTCATGCACATGGGGCACAGATTGTCGGGTTTTACTTCCTTAGGACGCCGCAAAACGGTTCTGTAGCTACATTCCATGATCCCCGTGCTGGTAAGGTTCAGATAGGACTGCCAGAATTTGATCCCGCCAACATTACCCATGCAAGCAATGCTATTAATGTTGCCCCAGAAGATGGCACGTTAATCTTTACCAATGCTTGGTTGGCACACAGCTTCACCCGTAATGCCTCCAACGATCCAATGACTTTCATACACTTTAACCTGACGGCAGTGGCTAATCCACCTATGCCCGCGGCGGAGGTTATATGAACAAGTATGGCATCCGCTTTAATAAAACACGGGGCCAGCCGGGACGCGGGACGGAAGATCATGTCTGGCGGGTGTTTGAAAATGGCGGCAAAGAATACCTGTTCAAGCACTTGGATATTAATGTTCCCGTAAAGGATGAACGGGATGGTATGGATTGGAATATTGTCTGTTATGGTGTACTATCCATTGACAGGGATACTTCTACCGCGATCATCCGGGAATCTTAATTATGGTTGATTTTCAGAACCTCATAAATTTTGGATTAGGTGCTATTCTGGCCGTAGCTGGGTGGCTCATGCGGGAATTATGGGGTGCTGTTAAAGAACTACAGCGGGATTTAAGCAAACTAGAAGCCGCCTTGCCAAAAGAATACGTCCTTAAAGAAGATTTGGACAAACGCATGGATCACATTGAAAGCATGTTCCAGCGTATTTACGACAAGCTGGATGGGAAGGCTGACAAATGAGTATTACCACCAACCTTGCCCTTAACGAACCAGCGTATAATAGCACATCCCCTACGTGGGATCAGCCGCTTAACTATAACGCCACCATTCTTGACCAGATGTTTGGCAATACAACCAGCGTATCGGTCAGCACTAGCGGTAGCCCTACATACACCAATATTGCGGCCCCTAGTTCCACGGCGGCGGGTAATACGTCCCAGTGCATGAGATTCAGCCTAACTGGGTCTTTGGCGGCGAATCAGCTTGTTCTTTTGCCGCAAAACGTGGCGGGTATGTGGATTGTCACCAACAATTGCACGGGATCGTACACCGTTACAATGGGTTCCAACAATGGTAGCAATGCTGCGGCTGGTGGGATTTTAGCTATTCCAACCGCTTATAGCATCATTATTTATTCTGATGGAACCAATATTGGCCTTGCCAGCTCGTCCAGCACAAATTCCGGTATCTCCCAAGCACAGGCGATTGCGTACTCCATGATATTGGGCCTCTAAGGGGCGGTACATGAAATACACTTGGTCATTTCCCCAATTCATCGTAAACCCTACATCTGGTGGGTTATCAAATGTGGTAACCGCTATTAATTGGATTTGTACGGGTACAGATGGCTTGGTTACGTCGTCAAGTTCTGGTACAGTGCAATTAGGGTCGCCAAATCCCGCAGAATTTGTACCTTACGATCAAATTACGCAGGAAATGGCATTTAACTGGGTATCTCAATCAATTAGTGTATCTGGGGTGGAATCCGCCATAGCCGCACAAATAAAACAGATATCTGCACCGCAATTACAACCACAGAATCCACCATTTTAGGAGAAAATAATGGATAATTTGGAACTAGAACTTAAGCTAACGGTAGCCCATGTAAATGCGATTTTGAAGCATTTGGGTCAAGGGGTTTATTCGGAAGTGGCGGATCTGATCAATCATTTGCATTCTCAGTCTGTTCCACAAGTACAGGCGGCTACTACTCCAGCACCTGTTGCGGAAGAAAAGCCTGAAGAATAAGGACGTGGGTTATGACAACTGGCCTTAATTACAATAGTTACGTGCAGCAAATTGCCACGTTGGCGGTTGTCCCTACGACTGACACTAATTTCCAAATCATATTGCCGCAAGCAATATCCTACGCGGAATTGCGGATGCAACGTGATTTGGACTTTTTGTCCACCCAGATTTACGACAATACGTCCTTTACCACAACGCAGAATCAGAACATTTTATCCATACCTACGGCGGCATTTATTACGCTTCAGACCATTCAGGTTACCGTAAATGGTGTAACGTACCCTCTGTCCCCGGTGGCGAAGGAATACATTCAGAATGTGTTTAACAGCACCGCAAGCGCAGGAGTTCCAAGTGTCTTTGCTGTTTACGGCGGCGATTCGGCCACGACTGGAAACACAAGCCAAAACATTTTGTTTGGGCCGTATCCTGACTCAGCTTATCCATTGACGTTTACGGGGACGATTCATGCGTCGTCCTTGTCCGCGTCCAACCCTACGACCTTTATCTCCACCTACCTGCCGGATCTCTTTATCTGTGCCAGTATGGTATATATTGGTGGATATCAGCGCAATTTCTCTTCTACAGGCGCTGACCCTCAGATGCCTATTAATTGGGAACAGCAATATCAAACGCTTCTTAAGGGTGCTACGGTTGAGGAATATCGTAAGAAATTCCAATCCGCCGCATGGGGTCCGCAGTCACCTTCTCCTATTGCTACGCCGCCAAGGGGATAAACAATGTCCCGCAGTACGCTTAAACTCATCCCCGGCGTTGATGTAATCAAGACGCCGACCCTGAATGAGGCGGCTCTTTCTTCCACTAATCTTGTCCGGTTTATGCCTGACCGCAACAATTTGGGGTTAGTGCAAAAGCTAGGTGGCTGGGTTGCGTATTATAATTCCGCGTATTCATCCGCTATACGGGCGCTTAAAGGCTGGGCGGATCTTAATGCAGTTAACCATTTGGCGGTGGGGTGCACAACATCTCTTAACGTCCTGACGGGTAACGTTAACCAAAACATTACGCCGCAGACCCTTACGACCAACACGGCCCCTAACTTTGCTACAACATCCGGATCATCAACGGTTACGGTTGTGGATTCTGGAATTACCGCGTCCATTTTTGATTACGTGGATTACGTAACCCCCGTATCTGTAGGCGGAATTGTTCTTACGGGATCGTATTTAATCCAATCTGTAGCAAGTACAACTTACACCATTACGGCTGGCTCTAATGCGACATCAACCGCAAATACCACAACCAATACAGTTGCGGGGTCATTTGTCGTAGGAAACACCTATAAAATTGTATCTGTTGGAACGACGGATTTTACATTAATTGGCGCTTCCTCCAATACGGTGGGTGTAATATTCAACGCTACGGGGGTCGGTACTGGCACGGGTACCGCCAAATTGGTGAGTGTATATTCCTTTCAAACAACTTCAGGCTCTAACGTTGTAACAGGTTACCTTGATAACCACGGGTATTCCGTAGGTTCAACTTTTTACGTTGGCGTTTCCACATCAATAGGCGGATTAACATTATCTGGCCTTTACACCGTTCTTAGCGTTGTAAATTCTGGAACGTTTACATTTTCCGCTCCAAATACGGCTTCTTCATCGGCTGGTCCAACGGCGATTAACAGCGGTAACGTTCAATCAAAGTTTTACATTGCGGTTGGGCCGCAACCTACAAGTGCTGGATTTGGTGTTGGCGGGTTTGGAACGGGCGGCTTTGGTGTCGGTGTTGCACCAGCCTCTACCCCCGGAACGGCCATTACCGCATCAGATTGGACATTGGATAACTTTGGCGAAAACCTTATCGCTTGCCCTGCGGGTGGTCCAATTTACTATTGGTCGCCGTCGGGTGCGTTGCAAAATGCTCAGATTTTGAGCGGCCAAGTTCCCTTGGTTAACGATGGTATCTTTGTCGCTATGCCGCAGCGCCAAGTGGTTGCCTGGGGTTCATCTTTTACGTTGCAGCCTGATCCATTATTGATTCGTTGGTCTGACGTAGCGGATAGCACCGTATGGATAGGAACCGCCACCAATCAGGCGGGATCTTACCGTATCCCTACGGGTTCCAAAATTGTTACGTGTATCCAAGGTCCGCAACAAGGTCTTATTTGGACGGATCTTGACCTGTGGGCGATGCAGTATATCGGTGCTCCGTTGGTATATGGATTCAACAAGATTGGATCAAACTGCGGTGCAATCTCCCGCAAATGCGTTGGTCAAATGGGTAACACCGTTTATTGGATGTCCCAGAAACAATTCTTTATGAATGCAGGTAATGGCCCGCAACCTTTACCATGCCCTGTTTGGGACGTTATTTTCCAAAACCTTAACACGGGGAGTGATGCTAATGGCATTCCATATACCCAGCATATCCGTTGCGCCCCTAACTCACAGTTTAATGAAATTATGTGGTTTTATCCGTCGGCGGCTGGTAACGGAGAAAATGATTCGTACGTTAAATATAACACTGTACTTAATCAGTGGGACTTTGGCTCTTTGGGTCGTAGCGCTTGGATTGACCAGTCTGTGCTTGGGCCTCCCATTGGTGCTGGGACTGATAATTACTTATATCAGCACGAAATAGGCAACGACGCGGCGTCTGGCACAACCACCACCGCAATGCAGTCCGCCATGCAAACGGGTTTCTTCAGTATAGCTGAAGGCGACAACATCATGTACGTGGACCAAATTTGGCCCGACATGAAGTGGGGTACGTACTCCGGCAATCAAAATGCCACCGTAAACATGACGTTATACTGGACGAACTATGCGGGTGACCCAACGGTTACGACAGGGTCTTACTCAGGATACCCTAGCAACTTGGTATCCTCCGCTACGTTCCCCATGACGCAAGCAACGGAATATATCAGTTGCCGTATACGGGCACGTCTCATTGCCATAAGCATATCCTCCAATGACGTAGGCACATTCTGGCGACTAGGCGGTATCCGCTATAGGGCCAGCGCAGATGGAAAATACTAACATGAATCAAGTAGGAGGTTACTATCGCATCACTTGACGATATCCTATCCGCACAAAAGAACGGGGTTGTAGCCCTTAACTCCATTGCTAACTACGATGGGTTGAGAAACGGTTATTTTGGGACGAACAACACCAAAGAAATAGCCGCCGCAACGACCAAGGTAATAAAGCCATCATCTGGCTGGCTGGCTACTATTTCCGTAATAGCGGCGGGTTCAACCACCGGATACATTTACGACACCGCCAATGCATCCCTACTGACGGGCAACCGTATTTATGCCATACCCGCCACATTGGGGATTGGGATTTACCAGATACAAGTGCCATTTACGACGGGTCTGACTATCGTTACAGGAACGGGGTCAATTGTATCTTTGACATATACGTAATTGGGCTATCAAAAAACGCAATTTAGGTGTAATTATACAGAATTATCGGATAGGTGGAGTTTCATATGTCAGACGCATTCCAATACGGTGACGAACGCGATGCGTTTCCAGATACCACCGGGCCAAATTTGCAGGGATTGTTTCCCACAAATGCGATTGATTTCAGCCGCCGTTTAGGCACCGATATTACAAATACGGCCAAATCTTTGTACAATGCCGCCCCCTCTTTTAACTATTCGCCAAGTTCGGCGGATGATGTGGGTGCGACCGTATACCCGGCCGAAACGTCCAAAACTCAAGCGATCACCCCCCGAGATCGGTCGGAATATGCGTATAAACCACATGAAAAGTCCACTTTTGAAAAATTAACGGATATTTTTCATTGGTCACACCCTAATAATCCCGCAGGACAAGGTGCCCCTTCATCAAGCAATACAATGGTGGGGGCTTTGACGGGGCAACCTGCTCCAACAACACCAGCCGCGCCAGCAACTCCCGCCGCCGCACCTGCCCCAAACCCTTTTATTAAAGCTTTGACGGGCAATACACCCCAAAACACCACGATTGCAATGGGTGGGGCAAATACGGATACTCAATATCCTAATAGCAAAGTTCCAATGCCAACCGCTCGTCCAAAAAATATGGGCGTAGTACCTCAACAGAAGCCAGCGGCTGATGCCAATGCGCCATATTTAAATAACGACCCAAATGATACTCGTCCGGGTTCATTGGGTGAAGCAATGAAGTTGTTCCCTAACCGCCCATTGCAGCAAGCTATTTATTATACGGAACCAAACACTGAGCATGGCGGCGGTCAGATGCGCCGTCTTGGTGTTGGTGCGGATACGTCAAAGCTTGATCCCGCTAATATTGCCCGTATCTGGGAGCCAGCGGACATGAATGGCGGTGAAAAGTTTATTCGCGGTGCTTTTGAAACGCCGGGTAAAAACGCCATTACGTTTAATCCAAATCAACAACCTACCCGCAAAACGTCTGGCCCCGAAGTGGGGGCGGGATATGCGTCAGGCGGCCATGTTGAAATGGCGGATAAACTTGCGCGCGAAAAGGCAACCCCTTGCCATACGGGAATTATCCATATGGCGGTAGGCGGTCGCACAGACCACCTCCCAATGAACGTTCTTGAAGGTTCATATGTGTTACCAGCGGACATTGTTTCTGGTCTTGGTGAGGGTAATACCTTAGCGGGTGCTAAGATTTTGGACAGCATGTTTTCTCAAGGGCCCGGTGGCTCAAAAATCCCTGATTTCCGGGCTAATCCACGTTATCCAAGCTTGATGTTTCCGGTTCCCGGAAATGAAACATTATCGCAAGCTTCAAGGGCGACGGGTGGTGTGGTTACATCGGGCAAACACCGCCCTGTTCCTATTGTGGCGGCGGGTGGTGAATATGTTGTTCATCCCGATGATGTCGCGCGGTACGGCGGCGGAAATTTAAACACAGGCCACAACAAATTGGACAATTTTGTTAAATATGTTCGGTCTCATTTGATTAAGACGCTTAAAAACCTCCCCGGCCCTAAAAGAGATTGAGAATGACTGATTATAAGGTCAAGGTAGCTACTGAAGATGATGTGGATCAAATCATTGATCTGCTAAAAATGATGCACGATGAAAATGGCGTTTTTCAATACGATGAAGAACGAACACGTGATATCATTTTAAACATGATAAGTAATGGCAAAGGCATTGTTGGGGTTATTGGCGATGATCAAATTGAGGCTATGATTGGTTTAATTATTGACCAATTGTGGTACGGGAAAGATTTTCATCTCAATGAATTATTTAATTTTGTTCACCCTGATTTTCGCAGGTCTACTCGCGTCAAATCGTTGATTTCTTTTGCTAAAAAGTGTTCGGATGAAATGCAAATACCTTTAGTGATTGGCGTTGTGGCTAATCACCGGACTGAGGCAAAGGTTAAACTGTACGAAAGACATTTCCCAAAAGCGGGATCTTTCTTTTTATATAACGAAGATTATGCAAGGGTAAACAGTCATGGGTAGTTTATTAAGTCCCGGTCCATCAACCACGACATATCAACCACCTGCGGCGGTAACGGCTGCTTATACCGACCTTATAAATAGGGCTGGTGGACTTTTAAGCACGGGCGCTCCGTATTACGACCCATCAACCGCACAAGCATATGCGGGATTTGTCCCCGGACTAGTCGCTCAACAGACGCCGGAACAGATTAACGCGATTAATAATATTACAAATTTACAGGGTTACACTGACCCTAATTTTGCCGCCGCGACAGCGTTGACGACAAGTGCCGCCGCGCCTGTGCAGATGCAGCAATTTTCGCCTGATGCAATTAACCAATACATGTCACCGTACATGAATGATGTTGTTAATTCTGCGGTGCAAAACATCAATCAAACTAATGCCCAACAACAACAACAGGTGTTGGGCAATTCAATTCAACGGGGTGCATTTGGTGGTGACCGTGCGGGCATTGCTCAAGCTGAATTAGCGCGGCAACAGGGTTTAGCTGGCAATGCTACGATTGCTAACCTTCTTAGCCAAGGTTACGGCCAAGCTTTGGGTGAATTTAACCAACAGCAAGGTGTTGATATTACAAACCAATTGCAGAATCGTAATTTGCTGTCATCCAACGCGATGAACTTAGCAAATCTTGGGACGGCTGGTCAAACTGCAGCATTGCAACAAGCGCAAGCTCAATATGGGGCGGGTGCAACGGAACAACAACAGCAGCAAGCAAATCTTTCAACCGCTTATCAACAGTATCTCAATCAATACCAATTCCCGTACAATCAATTGGGTTTTTATGGCGGGCTTGTATCAGGTGCGTCGTCGGGATTGGGTGGAACAACCACAGGTACTGCCGCAACGCCTGCATTAGGGTCCACAATTCTTGGTCTTGGCACCACGATAGGATCAATGGGGACAAATAGTATTTTTGGCCAAGCATTAGGATTTAAATCAGGTGGTGCGGTAAATCATTATGATGGTGGTGGCGTTGTCCCATCAGCCGCCAATTCTGTTGCCCCAACCAATAATCCCGCTAATCAACCTATTGAGGCGGCATACAATACATATATGGCTCTTGCTAATTCCGGCAATGCGTCACTGCATGATTTGCGGAATGCGTACAATGCTTATGTTGGTACATTGCAACCCACGCCGGGTGCTGCATTGCCAACAAAAGCAGTCACAGGCCCCGCGCCAACTACTGGCGTTGTAGCTGCTACGACAAATACAACTCCGACAAATACTACGGCATCAACGACAACACCTGATCCATCTTTAGCTAGGGTGGCAAGTGGTGGTGTAAATAATAAATTGGGCGGCAACACCACTAGCATGGCTAACGGCCCTTACAATAATGGCGGTGGGCCGGGCTATGCATTTAACAGTGGCGGGGTGTTTGGAAATTTAATTAGCTCAATAGCCGCTGGCTTGGAAGGCACGACAAACGTCAACACAACCCCCGCTGAACCCGGTTACACTGGCGTTGTGTCAAGCATGGATACGCCCGTTGACAAAACGGATGTGGGCGGTTTTCTGGACAAATCATTAACCAAAGATGACAATCCATCAAATCGCGGTGGTAGAATTGAGAAAGCCAAAGGCGGTGTTATCCCCTATGCGTACGGTCTTGTGACAAAAGATGATTTATCGCAATTAAATCAAGAATCTTTTGGTTCAGGAACGTCGGATGCAACCCCATCTGAGGAAGCTTTCGCTAGTGCTGATATTTTAAGCGGAATGCGGCGTGGTGGGGTTGTCGGACATTTTGCGCCGGGTGGTGCGGCGACAGATGATTCATCAGATGATTCATCAGATGACACGCCAATAGCGGATACATCGGTAATACAGGGGTCCGCCAAAAACGCTGGTATCCCAGTGGATCAATTTGTTAAATTATCGCAAGGTGAAAGCGGTCGCCGTTTTAAATTAGGTGATGATAATTCATCCGCAGGTCCGTTCCAACTTCACGTAGGTGGTGCTTCGGACAAATATCCTAATCCCGGGAAAGGCGATGATTTTTTTAATGAAATGCATCCTGATTTGGCGGAAAAATTAACGCCTCAACAAAAGGCCGCATACATAAACGATCCATCCCACTTACAAGAAACGTCGGATTGGACCGCAAATGAAATTGCAAAGAATGGGGCAAATGCTTGGACTGTAGCACGTCAACAAGGTCTTCTTGGTGCTAATCAAGCTGATATGCCTTATGTTAATGCAAAGAATGCCTCCGCTCCAGCGGCGGATCAAACGCCTCAAAACAAGAGTATTTTATCTGGTATTTTCCCCAGCTTAAATGACCCAGAACGTCTCGCGATGTTTAAGTTTGGTACAACCCTTATGGGAACACCGGGTTCGTTTGGTATGGGATTAGCCAAGGCTGCTGATGCGTATGCGAATCAATTGGTTGAGTCGCAGAAACTTGCATCGGAAAGCAATTTACGCGCGGCTCAGGCAGAAGCGCAAAAGGGCGAAGCGATTACCAAACGTGCAACACTTGGTCGCGCTGGCGCTTTAGTAAGCACTATGAACCCAGACGGCTCTATTTCATTGCAGCAAATTCCAATAGGCGGTATGGGAGGCGGACAGCCAACTCCGGCTATACCATCGGCGGGCGGCGGTGAATTTAACGTTCCACCCGCAAGTCAATCTGGCCCAGCAGCAACCCCATCTGGCGGTGGTGCTGGTCCATCTGGCGGAGGCACCCCACAAACTCCAAACGCCCCTTCTGCGCCAACAAAACCACAACCGTTGCAAACTTTTGCATATGGATCAGTTCGCGATGACGGGATGAACGCTGATAAAAAATACGCGGCCATTCAGCAAGAAATTGACGCGATCAATAATGACGTATCTGCTCAATATGGCCCGCGCCAACAGCAATTAGCTACACAATCTGATGAAGCGCAGAAAACCGCAAATAAAGAAGGTACCGCCGCTTACAATGGTAGGCAGGATCTTCAGACCTTAACAAAAGTGGTGGCGTCTCAAGATTCAACTGGCTTGCTTGCTTCTGGTATTCAGAAAGCATTCCGTGACCGTATGGCTAACTATGCCCAAACGGTTGGTGCAATGACGGGCAATGATTTAGGTTTGTCTGATAAATTAAGCGCTCAAGAACAGGCAAATAAGATTGCTACTTGGGCGTCAGTCCAGCAAGGCCGCCATGCCGGGTTTATTACGCAAGGTTTGGAAAATGCATTCCCAACAGGTGCGTTGCAACCAGAAACCCAGCGTTCATTACTTGCAAGCATGATTACGCAAAGCAAGCGCGCGCAAGACATGCAAAAGTTTACGACTGATTATAATCAGAAGACTAATAATTTGGGCTGGAATGCTGAGAATGTGTTCCAAAAAACAAACCCGCCAAGCGAATATGCGCGGGATGCTTCAGCTATCGCTGCACTTATGGATTTGTCGGATAAAACTCCTGCCGGACAAGGTAATTTGCATCCAAACCCAATTACGGATTTGATGAACCGTAAGTATGGCGCAAAATCGGCTGAGTATTTTGACCAATATGTCCACAATCTGTATGTCAAAACGGGCGACCCACGCTTTGCGGTTCACAATCTTTCCCGTTATTTTGAATAGTAGGAGTGGTAAATGGACGACCAAAACCCGTTTATCTCTCAATACGGATCAATGGATTCGCAGGTAGCCCCTGCGCCTTCAAAATCTCAATCTTCTTCTGAGGAGGGGAACCCGTTTGAAGATGCGTACGGTGCTATTAATGAGAAACAACAAAAACAAACGGCGTATGAAGAAAAAATACAGGGTTATACCCCCGCTGCTGAAGAACAGGTAAAAAGACAAGGGGCTGCGGGAGTTAATATGCCCGCATCTTCAATTCCATTTGTAGGCCCATTGGTTGCTAATGCGGCGGATCATTTGGCGGCTGCGGTTGGGATTGGATCTGGTGGTGATTATGGCCCCGCAAAAGATTACGCGGAGCGGTTGCAAAATATTCAAGCACGTTCAGAAGCGTTAAAACGCGCACAACAAGAACAACAGCCCATTGCTTCCGCCGCTCAGGAATTTGGCCCTTCTTTAGCATTGCCCGCTGGGGAAGTTACAAAGGGTTTGGAAACGGTTATCGCCCCCACGACCACCTTAGGTCGCGCAGCAACAGACATAGCTGGCCTTGGATTGGAAGGTGCTGGTTATGGAGCAGCTTCTGCGGCGGGTGAAAAGTATTTTGGAACGGAGCCAAATGCTGCCGACACAAGTATCACTCAGGGTGCGGTGCTTGGTGGCGCACTTGGTGCTGGTTTAGGCGTCGGAGCACGGGCGGCAGGTGCAGCGGGAAACCTTGCGCTTGAACATGCGCCGGAATGGATGACTAGCTTCTTCCAAAAAGATCCTCAGTTTGCAAAAAGTCTTGCGGACGTATGGGAGCAGGATCGTCAAAACGGCCATACCCGGAATGCTGGAACGCCTCAGGAAATGAAGGGATTGGATCTTGACCAATTCCAAGCTCAAAGAACCGCTAATTTGCAAGACCCCGCAGCAACCCAAATGCCGCAATGGGGAGACATTGGCGGTGATGTTTGGCAAAATCATATTAATGATATTATTTCAAATGGCAGCCAAGATCAGATTGATGCCATTCAGAAAATGTATCAAAGCCGCGCTGGTTCGTCCGGGAATAGGTTTTCCGACTTTTTGGACAGAATGTATGGCGTCAATGAACACATGAATTTGGCGGATCTTGAGGCTGACGCTACAAGACGCCGCAATGAGATTAATAACGACAATTATAAAATCTCCGACGCCCCTAACAATGGTTTGGGCAAGTGGAGTAAAGAATGGAACGGGTTTTTGCAAAACCCAGATTTTCAACAAGCCATTCGGAATACAGATACGGAATTAGGCCAAACTGTTTCTGGTTATAATTCACCATTTTCCCGCGTCATTCGTGAGCCGGGTACCGGCAACTTATTGCCTGATCTTCCAATTGGATCTTTGCGTTTGTCTGACGCCAATAAAGAAGCCTTATATCAAAACAAAATATTCAATGTTTCTGACCTTGAGGGAAAATCAGAAAAAGACCTTTTTAATATGTTTTACGAACATCCGCAGGGTGAAGATGTTGAGGGGGCCGATTATTTAGCCGCCAAAAATGTTGCCGATAAACGTGTTACTTCTGTTCAAAATGCAATGAATAAAGTTCCATTCAAATTTGCGGTGGACCCCAATAAAGTCAATGTTCGCGTATTGGATCAACTTCAACGGGAACTTAATATCCTTGGTGAAAATAAAATTACCCAATCTGGCGGTACCCAATTTGGCTCCGGAAAAGGCGTAAAAGCTATGGGCGAAAAGATCGTCAATGATCTTAAAAACCCAAAAAGTTCTGTATTTAACCAAGCATTTACAAATGCACACAATGGATATGTTTTCAAACGCGATCAAGAGAACGCTGCTAAATTGGCCACCCGATTGATTAATAGCATTGGGGACACGAAAAAAGTCCACGAATTGGTTAATGTTTCAAAAATTCTTGGCGCTGAAGAAAAAAACTTCATGCAAAAAGCGTTTATGCTTAACCTATTAAACAAAGCAAAAATTGGTGATCGGTTTAATTCGGCCATTGTGAATAAGTATTTTGACAATGCTCAAGCCCGTAAAGCATTAACAAATATCTTTGGGCCGCAAGAAGTTAAGCATATGGAAACTTTTGCGCGAATGGAATCATTGCAAAATGATACCAATAAGATTGTTAATGGCATGACGGGCCGCACCCCTTCCGCCTTCACATTTTCCCCGTTGGATCTTCTTATTGGGACGCACAGTTTGTGGGCGGAAGCTTTAAACAAAATTGCTCAATTCTCCGCCGATAGCGCACAAAGAAGATATGCTAGCCGCATATTGAAGCAAATGAAGTCCAATAATATTGATGATCTTCAGGCGGCGTATCGCGATTTATATCAAAACCAGAATATGTCCAACAAAGCGAAAATGTTTGTTAACGACAATCTTGGCAAAGCTATACGTCAACGCGCAACGGTAGCGGGTGCTACAGCTATGGGCCGCAAAGAGGGTGGCCGCGTGGGCTATGACGAGGGCGGCGATGTCCGTGCTGGGGATAGCGTTGGTGGGTATAAAGGTGATACAGGCGGTTCCAGTGGAGATTCGGGTGGGAACGAAAACGTTCGCGCCGATACTGTTTCGCAATCACAACAAGCATCCAGTGACTCACAAGCGGCGGCAAATGACAAGGCAAACCGCCAAGACGTAAGTCCATTTGCTTTTGGCAAGGATGTAAACGTTTCCGGAAACGTTGGAGCCGCCCCTTCTCAAGGCGACCCTTCATCAATCGCTACGCCGCATTTGGATTACGTCAATAGTTTAGTTGATAAGATTCAGGGACCGGAAAGTTCGTACGGACAAAATACGTACAATATGAGTTCCGGTGCATTTGGACCGTGGGGACTAACCCCCGCGACCGCTTTGAGCCAACTAACGCAGACGCATCCTGAAATGCTTAATCAGGCAACGGGCCAAGTTAATCCCGGCGACGTAAGCACGGGTGGTTTGGATACCAGTCAAGATCCTTCGGGCGTTTCTAACTCCACATTACTTAGGAACATTGTCCTTGACCGTAATTTGCAAAGGGATTTGGTCACAAACCTTACGCAGCAAAATATGGCAACATTGGCGGCGAATGGATTTGATACATCGCCTCAAAATGTTTATGCCGCCCATATGTTGGGTGTGAATGACGCGATGAAGGTGTTGCGGTCAAACGGTGGTTCTAGCCTTCAAGACACTGGTATCAATCCAAAAGCAATTACCGGAAATAAGTTGCAAGGAATGTCGGTTAACGATTTCCTTAATCATACGCAAAGCGTAATGGCTAAGGCCCCTACGGCTCCTAGTGCGCCTACGGCTGGCCGCACCTTCCAAAATAAGGGCGGTCGCGTAACCCGCGCAACGGGTGGTCGTATTCCTGAGGTTGATAAGGTTTTTAAAGCCGCTAAACGGGAATTGGATGGTCACACGAAATCCATGCTTCATATGCATGATGATGCAATTGTCCATGCTTTAAGAATTGCAAAAGGTAAGGTATAATCATGCTAACCCGTATTGAGAGGCACTAAAATGGCGAACATGTTTGATCAACTATTTAGCTACAGTGGCGCTCCAGCGTCCGGTGGTGCAGATCAAGGTAACGCGGATGGCAGCACGTATTCTGGCGTAGGCAGCCACGGGGCCGTAACGCATCCTGACACGGGCAATAGAACGGGCCAAAACTTAAGCAATGAGATGTATCAACAATTGATGCCGTTGTTGAACAATGTCAACATTGCGCGCACCAGTGCGCTTCTTCAAAATCCTCAAAATGGCCCTTATTTGGGATCGGCAATTAATGCCACAACAGGCGGCGGTACGTTGCCAACGGGTGGTGGGACAACTACAGGCGGTGGGACGACGACAACGGGCGGTGGCACAACCACAACTGGTGGTGGGAC
>Ga0214178_1000039_pt1 | contig 40360 bp, 52 predicted proteins | sample TroBogEpilimnion_28_FD_153016 | JGI IMG/M metagenome (GOLD analysis project Ga0214178, IMG submission 153016) | Freshwater microbial communities from Trout Bog Lake, WI - 17SEP2007 epilimnion | ecosystem: Environmental > Aquatic > Freshwater > Lake > Epilimnion/Euphotic zone | place: Trout Bog... | reverse complement strand
CTGATTATTTTGGAAAGGTTTTCCGTGTAGTTTTCTTTTTCTTCTGAATTAATGGTGTAGTTAGACCACTCCGAACCCTCTATAGAGCGGGTTGTAAAAACATTATTTAAAATAAAATCTTTTGACCTTGCAAAGGCTTTGCCACTCTCACCATTTTCGTATTGATTTCCATGAAAAGGGTGTCCTGCAACGTCTCCCTTTTTAATTTCATCTTCTCTGTTCAAATGAGCAACAACTTTCTTTGCCCATGAATAACCAGCATCTCCGCCCCATGCGTACCATGCAACTTTTCCGGGACTTGGTTCATTCCAGTGTGGTGAATTTTTGTCTGGTTGGTGGCGGTCAAAATACGCCTTCATGCGACGGATTGTTACTTCAGATACGTGGGCTCCACGGGCTAGGTCTGATGCACGCTTTCTACCAACTGAAGTAAATCCACCACCGGCTTTTCCATCTGCCATCCACTCAAGTGCTCTTTTTGCTGCTTGTTGCACTCCGGCTGGTGGTGTAAATGCGTTTTCGCTTTTTGATAAATGAAGAACGTTTTCTACAGTTACTTCAACCACACTTAGTGCTTCAAGAAGAACGTCAAGATTGCGCATCATGATGATGAACTTGTCATCCATTCCGATGGTAGAAAACTTGGGACGTAGCGATTCCAATTTGGGTCTCAAGATTAGGAGAGCATCTGCTGTAACGCCAGCGTTCCAAAACTCAGTAACCAATTCTGGCTTGGCTTGGCGGGGGCGGAAGTTACAAAGAGCGTGGTCGATTCCAACAATTCTTCCGTCCGGGGTATTTATCCAATTCTTTGGTCGGCGGTCGGCATTGGCTGTTATAAAGTCAAATAGTTTTAGGGCAACGCCCTGAGCATTGGATGGTAGAAACTCATCGTCATCTTCAAGCCCAGACTTTCCTTCGATGTACGGCATAATTACGTTTTTGGCGTCCGAACCAGTAAATAGGCAGTCTCGGATTGGTGCGTTCATTACTTCGCCTACACGGGCTGCTAGGTACTCCTGAGCGGCAAGCACTTCCCCCTTGTAAAGCCTTCCCGTTTTGTTACCGGTCCAGTCTTCCATGTGCTTTTCGATTCCGCCAGAGCCGTCGCTGAAACGAACAAAGTTAAAGCCACCATTTTGGTTGCCCTTAAAAGCGTTCCCGTTAATTGGGTTGCGCTCCGTTATTTCAAGGTTGGTGAAAGTGACAAAGTTAGGTTGGAACATTAGAGCATTCCATTCGCAGCCATGTATGAAACGGCCCCTGTTTTCCAATTGCTTATCATTGATTCAAATTGGTTGCTGTAGTCAAGATTATTTGATTGAAAATCGGGCTTTAGCGCTTCGAGTCCTTTTGTCCAAGTCATAATTTGGTCTTTTGTTGGATTTCCCATTTCAGTAAAGTCAGGGGTCAAATGGTCCATATTGAACATCGGAAAAGATGTGCTGTGGTCAATACCAATTTGTTGTTTTCCATCTGGACTAATAATTATGTTGCCCGGATTCCTGTCTTGATTTCCAATAACATCATCAAAAAATGTAAGCCTTGGGTCTATTGGTGTGTCTTTGTAGGCGTCGCCCTTTTCAATAACCGTCTGCCCCTCCACAAGTGGTGACATTACTTCTGTCTTTGAACCGGGAACAAGTTGTGCGTCACGAATAGGTGAGTCTAATACTTTGCCCACCTTTGCGGCAAGAACTTCCTGCATTGCGTCAAATTCATCACGGCAAGTTTTTACCACTGCGTGTGAACCGTCTTTTAATTGAACAATAGAAATTCCCTTATTCTGCTTTCCTTTTCCTTGGTATGGATTGGTACGGATTACTTTTTCTATTTCTGTTGTTTTAAGTCCAATAAAGTTTTTACCAGAACCGCCTATTCCGCCCGTGTGCTGATTGCCATGGAATTCGTGTCCGGCCTTGTCTCCTTTTTCTACCAAAGCAGGGCCCGATACTGGTATTGCTGCAATTTCTTTTACTTGGTCTGCGGTCCAGAATGATTTATCCCCGTTAACGGGGGTTGTGGTTGGGTGCCAATCGCTACCCTCAGCAGACCTGCTGTATCCCTCAAACTGACGACCGATTGCTTGGTGATAAGGAGCGGAGTTGAACTCAGTAGTGCTCATTACGCCCGCATTGTTACTTGCCGCTAACTTGGCAACCTCGTACTCAAGTGCTGTTCCAGCGCCCTCAGCGCTTCCTAGGGCCCCGACAACGCCAATCTCGTAATTGCTTCCACTTGGCCTAAAGTCCATTGCACCTACGATTTGACCATCAGAGTTTCTAGCGACCAAAAGGTCATTGCTGTAAATTCCGGCACGTTCGTAAGCGCCGCCTATTTCTGCAAGGCGTCTCCATGTTTCGTCGTTGTGTGCAACGAGTTGAGTGGTAGAAACCCCACGGCCCATAACCTTTACTTCTGTTCCAACCTTTTCTGCAATTGCATTGGCTTGGTCCCTAATAGACATCATTTCGTCTTTTAAGTCAGCGTTTTTACTTTTGCTGTCAAAACTGTATTTAGTTACGGTTCCGCCCGCCCCAAAAAAAGCATTTGCTTTATCGGCGATGTATTGAAGGTGTGGCTTCTCGGCTAATGCTGTTCCGCCTATTCCCCCAGTGTGTTGGTTCCCGTGAAAGGCGTGACCAGCAACATCGCCCTTTTCCAAAACTATTTCGTCCCGGGATTCCATATCTGTTATTCGACCGATTCAATACTTGCGACTCGGGAATTTCCCATTCTACGAACGGCGTACTCATTTGCAAATTTCTTTGGCTTAAATTGCGGTGGGATGCTCAAGACTTTTGAGTCAAGGCTTCCATCTGGCTTACGGAATACAACGCTGTGAGTCTTTCCATCTTTCACTGCGTGCTCTGACCTGATTAAGTCGGCATCAGTAATCCATTGGTTTCCATGAAAAGCGTGTCCCGGAACGTCACCTTTTTCCAAAACATCATCATCTTTGGGAAGTGTGTAAAAGTGACCGTTTGACCAGTCATCTGAAAGTAGGTCAAATACTTGTTGAGGACTCATGCCCTTCTTTGCGTACTGTTCTACAAAAACTTTTGCGCAACCATCTTCTGTGGTGATTGCACCCTTGTTGATAGTTAGTTCTCCAGAGGGGTTATCGGTTGATGTGTCATTTACAGTAAAAAACAAAATAGTTTTAAAAGCAGATTTTTTAGTTGCTGATAATGCTTTTTCTTGAGGAATTACTTTGTCAATTACTCCAGCGTCAATTCCCGCCTGAGTTGTTCCTGTTGCAGAAACATAATTATAGTCAGAATTCAAACGAGAACTTCTGTCTGAATATGAATAAACGTTTGGCATTATCATTGCACCACGATTAAATGCCATCAAATAGTTATCACTTTTTGCAAACATAGCGTCATAACCAGCAAGTGCTGTGGTTGCGCTCATTGTATCGTTTGTGTCAAATAATGCGTTTGATATACGCTTAACTTCGCCAGAGTCATAGCCGTTTTCCAACATGACGGCGCCAATGTTGTAGCGAGGATTTTCCATGCCGCCCATTGTTGTTCCATCGCTTCCGTGCTCTGCAGACAAAACAGAAAGCGCAACAATTCCTTCGCCATTTTTTGAATTATAAATGTTTGTTGGGTCGCTCATCTTAAATCTAAATATTCCACCGTCAGAGCCCCTAGCAGCATACTGCGATGGGGTTTCTATATTTGGGCTTGCATAAAAAGCGGCCCCCCACAAACCACCGCCGTAACGAGGTGTTTCTCCATAGGCTAAAGTTGCCATTTTTTCATCAAGGGTTTGTGTTGAGTTTCTAGAGGCAAGACCAGAAAAGTATGTTGTGCTGTTTATTTTATTAAACTCATCATTGCTAAGGACATTTGGTTTTCCCGTTTTTTCAATCATGCTAAGAATTGCAGCGCCAGATTTGTCAGTTGAGTTTAATTCTCCAGATGCAGCACGGGCGGTACGGAATTCTTCAGGGCTAGTAAGTAACTTTGTAAAGTTTTTTGTAAAGGTAGCCTGTCTTGCCGCAGGTATGCGAATGCGGTCAGCGACTTTTTGTGCGCACTCTTGCGCACGCTGCAACTTTTCATCTACTTTTGGTGCACGTGGTGTTTTGGGCTCAGATGTTTTGTTGCTTCTATTCTTAACTCCGGGTATTGGGTTTCCCTCAGCGTCATATTTTGTCCATTGGTTGCCACGAAATGTGTGACCACCCGGAGAGCCAGAACCTTGACCGCCTTTTGTCAAAAGGTAAATGATTTTTTGTACGTTATTCATCATCGTTCCTAAAGTAAATGTTCCCGGTTAAGTGATTCTGCTTGAATTAAATCTTTTTGTGCAAGAACTGCTTGTTGCTGCTGTTGGTAAACAGCCTGCATTGCTGTGTCCCCGGCGGCCGCTGCACTTTGAGCAAGTTTTTCATAGTAAGAATATGCTTGGTTGGCATTATCCTGAGCACCCGATTGGCTGACACTGCCACTTTTACCCGAAACAAAATCATTAACTTTTTGTGCATAATACGGTGCACCGTTTTGATAAACAGACTGCAGTGCTGAATCTAGTGATGATAGAAGTGATGAACGAAGATTTGCAGTTCCTGAATACAAAGCATTTGTGTAGTCGTTTGCTGATGATATGTTTAGCAATTTTCCTAACGCATTTGGGTCTAATGCTGATTGATAAGAATACAACGCTTTTTGTGCGGCATTGAATTTGTCTTCCAAAGAATTTGACGAAGATATGTTTGCAGTTTCTTTATTTCCAATTTCCTGATACATGAGAGCACGTGCAACCCCAAGGTCTGCGTTTGAATTTGTTTGACCAGTCGCTGCATTCGTGTATGTGCTTGGGTCGTACAATGGGCTCTGGGCTACATAGGAATATTTGGTACTTCCTATTTCTATTGCATTACTTAATGCTGATTGGTAAGCATCATTTACGTTACCAGCGAGAACTGCTTTTTCTTCTAAATTTGTTGTTGGGTTTGATTTGAAGGAATTGCTCAAGGCATCTGCTTGGGCTAGTTGCGTTATTGAGTCAGACATATTTTTTATTGCCGCAACCTGTTGTGGCAATTGTCCATTGCTGTTGTAGACACCACGAGCCAAATTTGATTCCTCGGAACCGTATGGGGCATTGTTGTAAACAATTCTTGCTGAATATTCAATGGCCCTAAGTTGATTAGAGGCGTTTGCTATTTCATCAGCCAAAACTTTGGGGTCGGTTGTTGCCAGTGCCTTGTTAACAGAGTCTTGAACAGAAGAATAACCATTTTTTACATCAATAAAAGAAGAAGCCATACGTGTTGAATTAAATCCGTTTGAAGCCTCTGTCAATGCTTTGTTTTCTTCATCTGATAGATACTTGCCCCCTGTTGACCTTACGGAACCAAAGGAAGATTTTGAAGTCATGTAAAGTTCTTTTGCTTGGTCTAATAATGCTTGTTTTGAGGCGTCATCAGGTGCTGTTTCCGATTGTTTGAAAAGTGCGTTCGCTTGTTCAAGCGCTTTGTTTCCAGATTCAACAAGGTTTGTTTTTGTTGAATCTACTAAATTTAAAGTAGAACTTTCAGATAGTTTTTGCATAGCGAGTGCTTCGGTTTTATCACCAGCAAATCTTTGCGTTGAAGATACAAATGCAGATATTGAAGCAATTTGTTTTGCTTGGTTATAGGCATTCATTGTTGCGACCCTTAACGCCTCGGGGTCGTTTGCCGCCTTTGCATCATTTATTGCTTGATTTGATTCTGTTAATTTTTGTTGGGTTTCTGCTAAATCATCTGTTAAAACTTTTAGATTTCCGCTAACAATTCCGTTTTTACCAATAAGCGCTTTAGATGTGTCGGTGTAAGTTTTAAAACCTTTATTCAAGTCATCAGTTATTGACTTAGGGTTTGCCGCTGCGTTTGCCTGAGAAAGCGCCCACTTTGCGTCAGTTATTTTTCCAGCATCCCCTTCTTTTTCGGCAAGCGCAACTGCCTGTTGTGCGTGGTCAACGCTATCAAGCGCATTTTTTACAATGCTTGCTTTCATGTCAAGAGATTTATTTCCATTGCGTTTATTTGAACTTGACCGCCTACCACTTGCTCTTCTTGCAGCGTCGTCTGCTGCGTTTGTTGCATCTGCAACTGATTGCCATTGATTTCCGTGGAACTCGTGACCGGCTACGTCGCCCTTTATGATGCGACGAAATCGGTGTGATAGCAAATTTGCTATCACCGACCCTCCCTTTTCTTTCTTTAGGGTTGGGTCGTCTTCTAATTTGTCTAAGCGTGGGTCGCCTTCGTGAAGCATTTCTAAAAGCACGCCCGACAGTTGCCAGCCATTTTTATTTGACCAGTATTGAGGTGTTTTACCGTCATAACGGAAGTAAGCAAGTGGACGTTCTTTTCCGTCAATTGATGTGAGTTGGTAGAAAGTCCAACCACTCTTTTTAACGGTTGTTGAACCAATGCTTTCTATGCCTGCGGGGATTGGAACCTTATTCCAAATTGCCGCCATTTGACTGTTAACTGCTTGATACTCAGGTGATGTTGGGTCCGCAAGTTTGATTGAGTCATACATATCGTGCGTTAGGTTTACAGTTGATGCGCTTTCAGGTGTGTGAAATTGAACCTCAAACAATTGGTTAGATGTTGTATCACGCATGACGCAGTTAATTCCACGGTACGTATTTGTTGGGTCTGAGTTGAAGTAGTTTTTAACATTTACCGCATCAAAACCTTCTGATTTAAAGTCATTAAGAGATTGTTGAACGCTTTCTGCAAACTTTTCGTCCGGGTATTGAAGCGTGAATCGCACGGCATCTCCGACGTTTGCAGCGGCGTCATCGATTTGCCCCACCTTTGAGTCAAGGTATTCAGGTGCTTCACGGAGAAGTTTTGTCTCAAGGCTTGATGGTGTTTTTAAAGAAAATTGTGGCTTTATCTGTTTTCCGCCAAATTGCTGTGCGGTTTCACGGATTTCTCTGCTGATTTCAGGTTCATTTTTTGAAGCACGTACATAAAGCATTTGTGCCACGTCACGCACGTGCGTGCGCAGGGAACCGCTAAGTCCGGCAATTCCATTAAGAGTCCATTGGTTACCGTGGAATTCATGGCCAATTACGTCGCCTTTTTCTACCACTGATTTTTTTGTCTCTTTGCCTGCTGGTTCACCCGTTGCGTCAATGTGGCGAAGTTGACAAAAGCCCTCAGGGCTGTCAAGGTGTTTTCCCGCAATTGAAACGCAGGCTTCAAAGTCTCCCGGCGAACCCCAATTGATTTGGCCATCGGCTCCAGCGTTGTACCAGTCGATTAGACCTTGTGCATTGCCTGCTTTGTGAATTTCAATTTCACGAGCCTCTTGCACCCATGCGTTGATATCGTCTTCAAAGTTGGGCATTAATGACTCCGTAGTAAGGCTGCGAACAGTACTACTTTACCCCAGTATTTAAGGGTTAATGACTATTTAGTAACTTGCGCCAAGTGGGAGTTGAAGATTTGGAATCTGCCCTCCCAATAGGTCTGAAGTACGTGCGCCCGATGCGGCAACAGTTGCCTTTGCTGCGGCAGAGGATGCTGCTGATACTTGAGCAGATGTTGGCATCTTTTCTCCGGCGCCAAGTTTTCCGCCCCACTCACCTTGATTCTTTAGAGCAGTATCTGATGCCTTTGTGTGTGCGTCTGCTGCTTTGTCGTGAAGCGCCGCTTCTTTAAGCATTGCACTTGCGAGCCTTGTATTGCCCATGCCACCAAGTGCTACTTGGTCGGCGCTTTGGCGTAAAGCATTTGCAATTTGTCCGTGAACATCAGCGTGTTGAGCGTGGCTGTCTGCAATGTCATGCGCATCCGATGGTGAAAGATTGCTACGGTTTTCTGATACGTATTTTGACAACTTAGTTGCAGTGTCAGACATTGAACCTTCTGTGTACTGGTTGCCGTGAAATGGATGACCAGCAACGTCACCTTTAGTTATTGGGTAAAGAAGTTCGTCGGGGTGAAACGGCGAAGACATTATTTAACCAATGCCTTTAGTTCGGCTTTCAACGGCGAAGCGCCCTCACCACGAAACTTATCCATGTTAGCGAGCAGGTAATTGACGACGCTCTTAGCGGTGTCTGCGTGGTAGTTATCTTTTATGTCATGAAGTTGCTTCATTGCGTCGAGATAAGGCTTGGCAAAATAAGGTACGCCATTCTTGCTGTTCGCATTCCAAACCTTCTCAATGTCATTAGCGATATCGCTTAATGGACGATGACCAGAGGGGGTTAAGTTTTCGCCACCACCGCCTTGTCCTGCGGTGAACTGGTTTCCGTGAAAAGCGTGTCCTGTTACGTCACCCTTTGTTAATGGGTAGAGCAGATTGTCAGGGTGAAAGGGTGAGGACATTTTAAATTTACTTTGTTGGGTAGTTTGACTCGCCTTGTAGAAGCGACTCAAAGTGAAATGGGCTTACAGACTTCTTGGCTGGTGCTGATGAGTCATCGGCATTGCTGCTGTCCTCTGAAGAATCTTCTTCCCAAGGCATTGTCTTTTCGTCTTTTGCCTTGCTAACTTTCCATTCTTCTGGAAGTGCTGAAGTTGCTCCAAGGTCTTTTGCACGGCTAATGATGTGTGCTTTTGCTGCATCTGGATTCTTTGCACGGCCAATTGACTGTACGGCGTTTTTAAGGTCGCTGGCTGTAACGATTGGGAATGAGCCGTCTGGAAGAGCGTGTCCCTTAGAGGCTAATTCTTGGCGCTTCTTGTCTGAAAATTCACGCTTTGCAATTGAGTTAAGGCTTTCTAGGGCGTTCTTTGCAATTGTGTAATCAGCGGCTGCTGCTTGTGCGGCCTTGTCTGCGTCACGGAATCCTAGGAGCGCATTGCTGTAAGCCTTACGAAGTTCTTCGGCGTTCCATGCGTTCTTGGCAAGAGCCTCGTGGTAAGCAACCTCAGTCGCCTTGAGTGACTCTGTAGCCTTTTGGAGGCGGAAGTTTGCATTGTCGTGAGCGTCAAGTGCAGCAAGACGAACCTGTGTGGCTTTGCTAATTTGGGTGGCTGCGACTACGGCGTCTTGGTTGGTTGGTTTGGTAGAAAACGTAACCTGTGTTGGCTTTGAATTGGGGATAATCATGATGAAAGTGCCTTTCGTTCTACAGAAATGCTACACCGGACTTTTGGAAATGCCGGTTATGCCAAAGAAACTGAGAGTTGCCAGTTCCACTTAGAGTGTTGGTCAATGCGCTCAGAAAGAAAGTTAACAATTCCTTGCTGATTGGCCGCAGTTGCTGCTTGGAACGCAATGTTCAAAGATGCCATAACTCCAGTATTTGTAGCAAGAAGGTCTGCCACGAGGGTTGCTGGCTTGTAATCTGCCGGGGCTTCGTCTGTTATTGATGCCATGGTAGAAAGTTGAGAAAGTGTAAATGGCGCAGTCCCGCCAACCTTACGAATGCACTCTGCCAGTGGGTCAAGGCTTTCGTATACGTCTGAGTAGATTTCCTCAAACTTTGCGTGCCATTGTGGGAAGTCTTCGCCTGTCACGTTCCAGTGGAAGCCGTGGACACGGTGATACATGATTGTTGCATTGGCCAAGGTCTTTGAAAGGATTGTTGGCAATGCTGCTGTTACGTCTGATTGACTAATCATTATCCTGCCTGAGCCTCTCGTGCGGGTGCGCTCACGGGTGCGGGTGCGCTCGTGTGCGTAGGGTCTCCAACTTGGCTACGAACTGAATCTACCGTTGCTGCGTGTGATTCAAGTGTTGAGCCCATTCGGTTTGCTGCTTCTGTTGCACTGCTGGCGGCTTGTTGACGTGAAGCAAGTTCTGCTGGGTCATTTCCGCCGTCACGTGTGTAGCGAGTTACTTCACGGTTAGCAAAGTTCGCTTTTTCAGATGCGTTACCTGCATCGTGTGCAAGGTGATAAAGAGTTTCCGCAGAACCACCAAGTGTGCGGTTTGTGAAACCACCCGGCTTTTGTAGTTTTGCTGATGCTTGTGATGCGTGATAAGCGGCTTCGTTAAAGTGACGCATTGCGGCGCCGTGGTCACCCTGTGACTGGGCGGCACGTCCAGCAATAATGTGTGATGCTGCTGCGTCTAAGTGATATCCGTAATTTTTGCCTTTGTCTCCACGGTCGTCGTGATGTGCCGATGAACCCGTACCTGCAGTCCATCGGTTACCTCGAAAAGGGTGGCCTGCTTGCTCGCCAGAACCTTGGCCGCCCTTGTAAACAGGAATTGTCCACTCTTCAACGTCCGCCGATTTTTCAACATCGTCAGAAACTTCAATTTCTTGTGGGACTTCTTCGACTGGAATTTCCAAAACTAATTGCTCTTCAAGTGCAGGGGCCTCAGTTGGAAAGTCATCAATTCGTACGCCAACAACTTCATTTGCTGATGCAGAAACTTCTTCCGGACCTTGCTTTGCCTTAACAAAAGGCTCAATCCACTCAGAGATAAGTTCATCTGAAGCCTTGGTAACAATGTGGTCACCAAAGTTATTAGAACGGAACATACCGGCTTGGTAGGCGGTTTCTCCAACTTCGTCTGCGTACACGCCAGTTTGTTCACCCTTAACTGATTCGTTAGAACCACGTGTGAAACAACGTTGGACGGTGTAAGTATCATCGTTTGCAAGAAGGACTCGTACTGAGTATCCATTGCTGACAGGTAGTTCAAGACCAACTTGATTGCCCTTAGCGTCGGCCACGGAGTTAACCTTTCCTCCAGAAATTGCAAGGATGTTCATTCGTCCAATTTGGTCAACTGTTGTCTTCAGGTCAAAGTCACGGCCACCGACGTTTGATGGAATGATGTTTGTTCCGTTGCTCTTGTAACTAGTTCCATATGCTGTTGATACGTTTCCAGATTGGTATTGGTTACCATGAAATGCGTGACCTGCAACGTCGCCCTTTGTTACGGGCTTGTGGTACGTTCCACCACGGCGTTTGTATTCTTGAACAACCCAACCATTTGCTACTGCTGATGGGTAGACATCAAATTTTTTCTTGGCTTCGCTTTTTACACTGCTGTAAAGGTCTTTGTCTGTTGGCTCACTCTTACGGCTGGAAATAAGTTTTCCATAATTAGGTTCGTTACCTTTTGTTAAAGGGTCAATAGGTGATTCGGCCTTAAAGTAATTACTTAGGTCAACTTCTTTTGTTCTTGGCTTATCGGCAAGTTCTGGTCTTTGGTGCTCTATTGCCGTACGGGCACTGTGGTAGTTATTGTCCGTAAGTTTGTCCATATCTTCTTTGGTCGCTGCATCTACAAGTTCTTTTGGAATAGCCATTTTGTGTTCACCAATCATCTTGGCTTGTTCCATGACCGTCTGCCAACCCTTATTCATTTGTGCATTGGGGTTTTCATTGCCGTACTTATTAACGGCATCCATGATTTTGTCGGCTGTGTCTTTCTCGCCACCTTGTCCTGCGGTGAATTGATTACCGTGAAATGGGTGTCCCGGTGTGTCGCCTTTTGTTACGGCAGATTTTGCATTTGCATTTTCACTATCGGCCCAAGCGTCATCGCTTGCAACTTGTGCACCCTCTCCGCCCTCTTCATTACTACCAGTCATGCGCCATGACATTGCAGCATCACGATGTGATTGTGCAGCCTGTTCATGTGCAGTTCGTTCTTCGTCAGACTTTGCATTTGCAGCCATTTCATCGTGGTGATTTGCTTGGTCTTGGTGAGATTTAATTGTGTCTTTAGTTGGGTCCCCACCACCGCCATTGGTCCACTGGTTACCACGAAATGGGTGACCTTCTGAGTCACTCTTTTCTAATGTTTCTTCCATCTTTGGAGTTACAACTTCGCCAAGTGATGCTTGTAGCCAAGCAGTTATTTCTTCTTCGCTAATGCTGTTTTCGTCGTCAAACATGATGGGTCCTTATTGTTGGTTTAGGAAATGTACTGGAGGTGCTGTTTCTTCAGGCATATCTACTTCTACGCCTGCGCCCGTGCCACCAATTGAATAGCCACGGATTTCGCCCTTCTTTACAAGTTCCCAAGCCCAAGGCTCCCAAACAACTCCTAGGAATACAGTCCCCGCTGGAAACGCAACTTTGCGAACCGAGCCGGTGTCTGCTTGAACCATTGGTACGTCAACCTCGTGCGGCCATGTAAGCGCTTCTACCCACTTGCCAGCCTTGATTGATGTGTTGTGCTGAAGGCGAATGTCACGGTCGCCGTTTTCGACGTATCCCCAAAGAGCCTTTTGTAGTTCTTGTGGGTCGGTCCACTCGCCGTGTGCGTCGTGACGGTTTGGAACATACCAAGGTCCGAGCGTGTAGCGAAGTTCTGCGTTCTTTGTTATTGCGTTTGGAATTTCTTCTTCTGCAACCTCTTCAGCGTCAGCGCTCTTAGCAGTTACCAAAGTCTCTGGAGCAGACTCAGCAATGTTCTTTAAGTTGCGTGGTCTACGCTTTTTACTGTTTCCCCAAACTGGGGTGTCAAGGTGTACGCCCTCAACTTTTGGTCCCGACTCAACAAGGAGTGGTCCGGCAGGCGCATCGTTTTTCTTAAGGTCGTCAGGCATTGCAACACCCATGCCACCCATTGGGTCGCTTACGTCTTCGTATTCGCTGCTCGTGCTGTCATCTTCTTTTTTGTCAGAGGCTGCGGCTTTGTATGTAGCGGCTGCTTCTGCTGATGAAGTAATGGTTACAGGGACAACATTAAATTTGCACCATCCGTTAGGTGAGCAATTAACTGCAACCCAGTTGCAACCGTTTTCGTCGCCACCGGCAACACAGTTCGCACAATTCATTCCTTTGTCAAGGTATGGTGATGTGTCTGTGTAAGCAGCGTCTGTTGTTGGGATGCGCCCCAATTCTTCAACAAGTTCGTCAAGGCTTTCAGCAAGTTCTACTTGCCATGGGTCAAGACCGTCTCTCCAGTCTTCACCAAGCATCTCATCTCTAGACGAAGATGAACTGCTGCTTGAACTACTACTGGATGATGAACTGCTACTGCTGGATGAAGATGAAGAACTGCTGCTGGATGATGAACTGCTAGAACTTGATGATTCCTCACAGCAACTGCAGTCGCAATCACAACTGCAATCTCCGGACGAGTCACCGCAACAACTGCAACTGCTTGATGATGAACTGCTAGAACTGCTGCTGCTAGAACTTGATGACGAAGATGAACTGCTTGATGAGTCAGAGTCGTCACTCATGGTTGGTGATGATGTAGAACTTGATGAGTCATCGTCACCCTTTACCGCTGCAAGAATTGCTGCAACCGTTGCTGGGTCAAGTTGAACCTTCACTGCGTTATCAGTAGTTGATGAGTCAGATGAGTCATCTTGAATATCACTGTCTGCAGGAACTGGTGAATTTACAAAAGTAAATGGAAATCCAATTGCCTTGTCTAGTGGTTCACAAACTTCTTGGTCTACGAATGAACCGCAAATTACGCAGGCTTCACGACCGTCAAATTGATTTTGTGATTTTGTAAATGGGTGAGAAACTGAGGCAAGCCCCTTTGCAACGTTTCTAGAAATAAGACGCTTTTCAGCCTCTTCAGAAAGTTCCAATTCTCCAAAAATCTTTGTAGCAAGGCGCTTCCAAATTGGGTTTTCGTCGGGCTCGTCATTAGGGACAAGGACAAGCGATGTTTCTAAACTTTCGCCCTTTGAAATAGCAAGGATGTCAGCGGTGGTGTATCCCTCTTGAAGAAGGTCGGCGGCGCACTCACGGACCTCTTTAGAAATGGTCTCGTTGGCCAAAATATCGCTTAATAGGACGTCAGTGACGGCATCCAAAATGTTCATCTGTTCCACAGGTGATTCTCCTTGCGCCTTGGCATAAATGCTACCCCACGCTTTCCAAAACTGCGTTTAGTTACTTAATACGAGAACGAGTTGTTGAAACGGGTGTTGTAGATTTAAAAGAAGTCTTGACAATTGGGCCGCCTTTTGGCTTCGAACCTTTTACTTTTCGGATTCGAATTGTCATGAAGTTGTTCCCTGATTATTTGTCAAAGGACTATTTTGCCCTGTTGGCTTTGGCTTTCCACCTTTTGATTGCGGTGGTGCTTCACCTGTATATCCAGCGGATGTTATGTTTGCCTGAAGGCCGCTTCCTCCGCTTTGGTCGTTAACTCCACCTTGAGGGTTTTTAACCCCTTCTGATTCAGTATTCCCGTTTGTCGTACCAGCACCGTTTGTATTTGCCCCAATGAAGTTTCCATTGTGGTCAGTCATTGTTGACGGTGGTTCACGAAGGTCGTTGTAACGAGTATTGACAGCCGCACCATCTTCCTGCGGACGGAATGTTGGGAGGCCAGCGAGTTCACGTAGGTAATCTTCCAAGTTGTTGTCCGGAGTAAGAAGTTGTGATGAAGCAAGGTTCGCAAGGAATGTACCAAGTTCATTAAGGTCAACGGCGTTAATCTGGCCGTACGTAAGGACTGGTGAACGTGATGTGTCCATACCATTAAGAGACATGAGGCGTGGGATTGCGTGGCTATTAATAACTTCCGCAATTAGACGTACCCATGATTCAACAGCCGCAACAAAGAGGTCAATCTTTGATGCACCAAGCGCAAAAGAACCAACTGATTCGTGACCGAGCATAATGAAGTCTGCCAAGCAGGTCATGGCAATTTGTTGGTTGTATCTGCTGATGATTTGGTCTGTGTTGAATTGGCGTGCTCCGCCTGAGTTCATTAGTTTGAAATCAACAAGTTGCTTGCCGTTTTCGTCAAACATCATTGGAAGGATTACACCTTCTGTTTCGTTACGCTTTACGCCACGAACAATTCTTTCCATTGCGTGGAAAGCAGACTTCTCTGCTGGTGTTGCAGATGCGGACATCCATTCTGGTGGCACAAATGCAACAGGCAAACCGGCAAGGTCACGCTCGACACCAACTGCTTCAAACTCTTCAATACGACGCTTGTAGTACCAAGACTTGAAACAGTTACGAAGAATTGAACGTCCTTCAGGATTACCACGTGCTGTTGTTGTGCGGAAGAGCAAAGCCTTCTCAATTGGAATTACATTCAAGCGACCAGTTGTTGGGTCACGCTGAATCATTGCTTTGATTCCACCGCTCTCATCAAACTGCCATTGCCACAAAGAATCTTGAGAACGCATAACAATCTTGCGCCAACCAACTTTGTTGTCATTAAATTTAGAGCGCTTTGCTGGGTCTTTTTGTTCTGGACCGCTGCGCTTTTTGTAAACAATTTCAAAGAATGACCAACCGAATGGTAGAAAACTTAGAATTGCAATCATTAGTTCGTGCCATGAGTGGCTCATGTCATCCATGCACTCTTGAACAAACGCCGCCGCTGCACGGTCTTCATCTGTTGGTGTGGCACCTGTATTGTCGTCGTAAGGGTCGACACGCCAGTCGACTTGAAGAATTACACGCTCAATAGCAAAAAGAATGGCTCCAATAATTGGGTCATTCTCAGACATATCACGGTAAGCAGTGAGAGATTGCCGTCCTCGAAGTTGAGGAAGGATGTCGTCAATGACGAATCCACCCGTGCGCCAAAGTCCTGTGGCGCCGAGTTCCGAGAAATTATCTACCTGCGGCATTTGCTGCTCGTTATCGGGCATCTCTACTCCGTGCGTCTATTGCTTGGCTTGCTTCCAATAGGCTACTACCGTTTTTCATTGCTGAGTTGATACGCCTACGTTGAGATGGTGAATACCCACCCCAAACTCCCCATGCTTCGTTCAAACCGGCCTCTAAACACTCATACCTAACTGGGCACTCCATGCAGATTTTTCTAGCAGCGGATAGGTGATTTCCACCTTGGGCATTTATTTCAGGGAAAAAGGTATCTACGTATCCTGCGTCAGGGGTTTTGCAGGCAGCGTAATCTTGCCACTCTGGCTTTTGCAACGCAAGGAAAATATCAAGGGCAATGAATTCATACTTGGGTGGTTCGGGTTTGTAGAACCCGAATTCGTCCAGCACTAGAAATCACCATCATAAATAGAGCAAAAGGCAAGAAATTTAAGGGCTTGGGTTTCGCTAAAGCCAACCTGCAAAAGGGTTATGAACGACTCATGTAGTTCGCTAAATGCGAAGTGCATGGGGCTACCCGAGTTTTGGAAAGGGCTCGTAATGTCCCTATCAAATTCGTCGTCATAGTTCGGTGTGTCCACGACATTTGACAATACTATGCGGAACTACATCAATGTAGTTTTTATCAAGAAAAACTTTGGCGTGAGCACTGCTTGAGCCGAGTGACTATTAAAGGGAGAAAATAGCAACACCGATGAGGCGATGTTATCGACTCAAGCAGTCCCACAAGTTAACTAACGGGAAGAAGACTAGAACCGTTAGTTAACGACCTTAAAACGGTTCTTCGTTGAAAGAAGACTGTGCCTTTGGAGCACCGCCTCCACCCTTGTTCGCTTTTGTCACCTGTGCGGTGGCCCAGCGAAGTGAGGGTGCAACTTCGTCAACCGTGATTCCATAAGCGGTTCGCTTATTTCCTTCTTTGTCTTCGTAACTACGCATTGTCTGCGAGCCCGTAACGACAACACGTGTTCCCTTGGTTAGAGAATCTGCCATGTTTTCTGCGATGCCTTCAAATGCTGTTGCATCGAAGTATGAAACATCCCCATCAATCCAGTTTCCGTCGGAATCCTTTTTACGTGAACCTACGGCAACGGTGAACTGGCAATAAGCCTTCCCACTGTTGCTGAACTTAATTTCGGGGTCTGCAACTAGGTTGCCAACTACGGTTATTTCTGCGGACATTATGATGTCCCTCGCTTTCCTTGATTTACTATTTTTGTTTTTGTTCGTTACTGAGAACAGAACGAACAGCGTTAATAGTACTCAAAGACTTGGCCACTTGTCCACCTTTTTGTTGGGCTAATTGTCGGCGGACTTCTTGGGTTGGCATACCCGTTAATTCACATAGCCAGTCAACTGCTTGGTTCAGCATTGATAGGCGAAGACTGTCTAGAACGATGCCAGCACGAAGACCCTCCTCAAGGGCAATAACCCTTACTGTGTCTGTGCTGATGATTGATTCGTCCATAACCTTTTCCAACTCTGTTGGCTTAGCAAAAGGCTACACGACGCTTTTAAATGAACTCCGGTTTATGGTATTTCTACTTCGGGTCTAACAAAGTTTGTATATCGTTCCGGTGAGCATAGGGGACAATAAATCCAACATTTTTCTTTTATCTCGTGACACGCTTCAATTAAATGCGGGTCATTAAATGCAATTGAACATCTTTGACATTGCAGACCAAGTTCAACCAACAATCTTTTGTTTACATTTTTTGGTGGTTGAAACCTTTTCATTATGGAATGTTACGTGCTGAAGTTGCAAGTGTTCGAAGTGCATCAATTGTATTTTGACAAGCACGCAATGCTTCACGAAGTGTTAGCAAATTGTTAGTTGCAATCAAGTGCTGATGACGTTCTTGCTCGGTCTCAACCGTTGCAACATCATCCGCAGTGTCAACGTTTACCTTCACTCCGTTAACAACGCCTTGCGAACGAGCCTTTAATCTCTCACGTGCAAATTCAATTTTAAAATTAACCTCAGCCGTTGCTGTGTCATGACCAGCCTGACGTAGTTCGTCAACCAATGCCTCCATGCGAGTCATCTCTGTTTCAATCGCTTCTTGTATTTCTTGCGGTGTGAGCATCTCCCTACTTCCCTTAAATAAAAAAAACGGCTCAAGAGAGAGTATCCCTTGAGCCGCCTTAAAGCAAGTCGCTAGAGGTATTTCCTAGCGCACTCAGGGCCGAGGCCACGGTGAACACTGGCAGGAACCGTAAGCATACGTCCACAGCAAGCACAACGACCAGATGCCATCGCACGTGCTTCTGCAACGTTGAGGAATTCTTTACGTGCTGCGTCCACATCGCCAGTAACAAGAAACTCAGCAGCGGCAACGATGCGTCCGTGGCTTGTCTTAAAACGTGCCCATGGCTTAACACCGGCCTCTGTTACAAAACCAAAAGCGGTGTAAGCAACTGTGTTGTCTGAGCCACTGAGGTAAGAAACAACAGCCTTTCCATCAGCCCAGTTTTCCTTCTTGATACGAAGGGTAACCCAGCCACCTTCCCCATCAGCAACTGTAAAGAATCCAAATGGAATCTCATAAGTAGGGGCAAAAACTTCAGTGGTAGAAACCACCTCAACTTTGCGTGCCTGTCCTTTTGGAAGACCGGTCAGCCAAGTAATCATGCTGCTTGCTGCCTTTTTGCTACCCTGAGCAACTTCAACGAAGTCAGTCCCCTGAAGACTCTCAGGAATTTGGCGGGTACGAATCAGGTCCTTGATGTAGGAAATCTGACGGTCTGTTGCTGGAACTACCTGAACTGCAGTCATTACGTCGGTCATTTTGTCTCCCTTTGATTGAATAACCATACATAACTACTATACAGGGGTATAGTGACATTATCAAGTCATTCCAAAAGGCTTTATTTAAAGGGTCAAATCACCTTTGTTTTCATGATGGTGCTCTATTTCGTCTTCAAGTTCTTCAAGAGCATCATGGGCAAGAGCAACTGCGGCCTCAGCCTCATGAAGCCTTTCTTTTAGTTCCACGTCAGAATGGTCTGTAACCCACCTTTCGCCCACCTTTGTTCCGACTACGGCCCCAAGAAAGTTTCCAGCAATAAGCGCTGCTATTTCTATTGGGCTTGTATCAAGTGCGTACTTGGCGGCGTAAATCCAAAACAACGCATAAGTGGCCTCAAAAATTCCCGCCATGAAAGCACGGTTTCTTGCTTCTGCTTGAACCATAAGCGTTGATGCAATATTGGCAAAAACAAAACATCCAAAAGTAAGCAGCGCAATTAAAATCACAATACAAATCCTCTTACGTATTTAAGACCTTCAAAATCCGATGCTGATGCAACGTGTGCACCACCGTGGCCTCGGTGATGAAACTGACACAGGACAAGAAGGTTCTCTGCACTCTCAACCCATGCACCAAGTTTGTCTGGGTCGCTAATTCCCGGGTAATCAATTTCAAGCCACTTAAGTTCAACTGAATTCATAAGAGCAAATTCAATGTGAGCATGGTGAAGTTCTAGTGGGTGGTCTAAATCGCATTCAGAAAAATCATTACGATGTTTTCCAATTGCGCATACCCACTTGTTTGGGTCCTTCTTCCACTCACGATGAATGTGGTTGAAGTCAACGTAGTGTGGGTCATCTTCACGTGCTGAATGTTCAGGAAAACGCACTGCGTATGAGTGCGTCATTTTTTGAACGTGTGCCTCTACGGCATTATTATCTTCACTCATCGTGGTTGCCATCTAATGGGTTACGTTGAACACCACGTGTATGCGTTCCAAACTCAATGTGTCTATCAAGACGTGACTCGGTGCGGCGGTCGCTTTCTTTTAAATCTTCCACCAAAGAAATGATTCGAGCGTTCTCTTTGCTGTTTCCATCTTTTACTTCAGACAGTTCTTGGCGCAATTTATCAATGTCTGATTTCTTTGCAAGCCTCTTGTTTAGCCACCCAAACCCCGCTGCAATAGAGGCAGTTGATGCTGTAATTGCAAAAAGTGTTTGCCAAAGAACAAAGGTGTTATTGCTTATCGCAACTGCAACCATAAAATCCTCCATGTAGCCAAGTCAACAACTCCAGATGATGGTAGGTGGTGTGACTTTTGGAATTTTGCAACGGCGTTGCGAGTAAAGATATTGTAATTACCCGTTGCTTGAATCCTTAGTGCTTTTTGAGCAAGCGCCGTCTTTGTGCGATATGGGCTGTTTACTTTTAGGACTGGGTAGTTGACAGAGTTTTCAATAGGGCGGTGATTAGCCTTAAACCAAATGTTTGCCGCTACCGATGCAGAGTCCCATTGACCATTGGCAGGTATGCCCATAAGAGCCTGATACTTCTTTAAGGCATTGACGGTGAAGATGTCAAAGATTCCTGTTATCTCAACGTAAGGCAATAAACCAAGTCCGTAGAGAGTGCGCTGAATGTAAGTTACGGCAGTCCCCTTTGAGCCATAGGCATAGATAGGGACGACAGAGCCATTACTAGTCGGTGCTGAAACATCTGCGTTTGTAACGTATTGGAACCAAGCAGTTGTAGCAGCGTCTAGGTCAACGCTGTAAGAAATTCCGGGAACAGAACCACGGCTTGAGTACTGCCAGATTGACCATCCTTGGCTGGCCCAAGGTGCTGAAACAACAGGTAGTGGCAACTTACAAGCAGATTGCGTTGGCTGGTATCCGTGAGGATAAGCAGCAAGCCAAAGTTTCCAAGAACCAAGCGATGCGTTTGAAGACCAAGGGTAGTAAGAGCCTGTGTAGATAATTGGGTACGTTCCTGTAAGTGCGCTAACTTCGTTGAGCCAAGCGAAGGCCCAACGCAAGGTGTCGATGGTTGTCTTGCCACGAGTCTCTAGGTCAAGTGCAGGTGGCAATTGTCCGTCTGCCCCACCAGCCGCTACAAAGTACTTAGCATCGGCGATTGGGTCGCTCTTGTCTGGTCGAGCGAAGTCGTACCCACCATAAGGGATTCCATTTGCAACCGCCTGTGTTGCATCTTTGTGAAAGAACGGGTTTGTGTAAGTGGTATTTTCTGTCGCCTTAACGTAGACGCCAGCAACGCCAGACTTAACGACCTTTGCCCAGTCGATAGGGTGTGGCTGATTTGATGAAATATCAATCATCTTCACCCAAGTAGAACATGGGGTTGTTGGTGCTGCGGAAACTGGAGTGGTAGAAAAAGCAGCACTTAGTAAAGGTGCAATAAGTACTAAAGAAAGTGTTTTAAGAAGGGGGCGCATGGCCCAATTCTACTGCTCGTTTCTAAATTTTTGGCTTACGGCTCTTTGCGAAAATGAGTTCAACATATTGTTAAACGGCTCCCAAACAGTAATGTTTCTAGCGTTACGAATTTTTTGTCTTACTGCTGGCGTCATGCCACCACCGTATCCGTGCTTCTCGTGGTGAATGAACCACTCAGCGCATTGCTCTAATACTGGACACGTTTTGCAAACATCAACAACTTGCTGAGGATACTTACTTCCCCTTTCATCCACATAGAAAACGTTTGGGTCCATACCCTTGCATTCAGCATCTTCAATCCACTTAGACCTTTCATGAAAATCCGGCTTGATGCTTATGTACTTAGGCATTGCTTCCCCTTTTTATGATTGCTTTAATTCGACGATGTTTTTTTCTTTTTGTGTCGCTCCAACCGCCAGCAAGTACAAAGCCATTTTTGACCGCTGCGATTTGCGCATCTTCTTTTACGTACTCAGTGTGAACCATTTCAATTGGTTGAATATAAGCAACGACTTTTGAGCCTGTTAGTGAGTGAACTAAATAAAGGGTTTGACGACCACGATATTGCGAGCCTTCATTAGTTGAGCAGTAAAAGTAACTTTTGTTTACCGTTGGGTTTTGCTCGCTCATTGGGGGAAACCATAACCGATGCAAGATGTAAATACAAGTCGTACATAGAACTGTACGGGGGTATAGTTTTGTGATAGACTGGTTCTCATGAATACGTCTACCGGCACAATTAAATTCTTTGCGTATGGAACCATACGAAAGAATAACCCACTGCATAGTTGGATACAGGGAGGGATTATCTCCGAACTTGGTGAAGGCTACATTGAGGGCGCAAAACTTTATTTCCCTAGCGACCACACAAGTTACCCGTACTTAGTTCAAACAAACAATCCTTCCGACAAAGCAATTGGTGAACTTTATGAAGTTGCCCACGACTCCGCTTTTGACTCAATGCTCCGGATGGAATCCAACGCTGGTTACACGCCTGCGCTCACGAGCGCACGCACGCACGAGGGCACGCACGAGGTAGTTGTTTGCCTTTGGGAGCACATAGATGAAATTGGAAATGAAGTACCCGAAAATGATTGGAGCAAAAGATGAAAACAGCAGCAAGAAAATACGCAGATATGTTGAGCGCTCAAGACGTTAATTACTTAGCGTCCGTTTACGACATGGACTCTGGATTCATTGGTGGAATGGATGATGCTGAATGGTGCCAGTTCATAGGGTGCGAAAAGGAAGACCTTCCGTACTATCTTTTTGACGACGAACTCTTTGACTCAATACACAGAATGGCTGCATCGGAAAAGCAAACACAACCAAATCTTTTTAAAATGGAAGACTTCTTGGAGCGTGAATTTAAGCCGAAAAAATCATCCCCTGTTTTTGCAAAACCAAAGCCAAAGAAAAAAGTGGTGAAGCACCACTTCGAATTAGTTCGTTAATCGCAGCAACTGTCACGCCACCCACACGCCGTGCAGCGGTAGTGAGCGTGTTCGGCTGTTAGTTCCCCACCGCAATTTTGGCACTCTGTAAAAATGCCAAACCGGCAATAATCATTTTGGGACGTAGAGTTTTGGTTCTTTGACACGTGCTGCTTCGTAGGCTTCACGCATTGCTTTGCTGTAGCCCTCGTCTAGACCTTCAGAAAGAATTAAAACAACGTGCTCAGGTTCCTTCTCAGTTGCCGCACAAAGGGCTTGAATGGCCCTAGAAAGCATCTCACGCTCAATGGAGTGTATTTTCCTTACTCCTTCAAGGGCGACCGTTAAAGCCTCAATTTCGTCCATTTCTTCGATTGACTTGTCCATTGCATCTTCGTTTTGCGTCATTGGATAATTCCTTTCATAATTTCTTCAGGGATGCCAATTGACTCTCCAACGACAGTCATAGAAGCCCGTAAGCGAGAAAGTATAAGCGAGAACTGTTCCTTGGCGCCATCATCAATTCCAACATTTAGCCCGCCCTCTTCCAATTCAGAAATAAGTTCGTTCCAAACATTCTTTTGCAGAAGAATCATTTCCAAAGAAGACGCCAAAGCCTCTTCCATGGCAACATCAAATTGCGTTTCATTGTCCAAGGCATCGTTGTCTTCAACCATGCCAACAATTTCGTATTGACCATCAAGGTCTTTTAAACCAAACAGGAACATCAGTCTGTCTAAGAAGGAATATTCCGGTGATTTCATAAGATAACTTTACACCGCTTAATCAATGACGGTGTATCAATCTTTTCCGTATGCGTTCATAATGCGAACAACCTTATTGATTGTTTCCTTTGAAGTATCTAGAACTGATGCGTAAAGAATGCTTTTTCCATTTGCGTCATCAATCCACCAAATGCCTTCTGTTTCATCAAAATCGGCTTTCCAAGGTGTTGGGTTTTCATCAAACGGATTCATTTTGGTCCCATTCCCAACCATGGGGCATATCGACGATGAACTCTGCGTAAGTCTTTCCCTCGTCTTCTATGTAGACCTGATTTAAAAGATATGTGACAGAAAAACCGGCACTTTTTGCAAGGGCCATTGCTTCATCCCTTGTTCTCTCGCCACCAACAAGAGCGACGTTTGCTGGCAATGGAATTAATTCCGCCCAAACATAATCTTCTGAACTTGTCCACTCACTGCTGATTTGCCAACCTACTTTGCGAACAATGTCTTTTGCAAAAATTTCTGGCTCACCGGCTAATTCAATTTCGCCTAAAAACTTTGACTTTAATTCAAGACCATTAGGGTTTCTTAAAATCACTGAAATTGTTGGATTGCTACCAGACTTTAAGTTCTTGCAAACCTCGACCAGAATTTGATTCTCTCCAGAAAAATCAAATTCTTGCTCTATGGAGTTTTCCAATTCCGGCGTGGTAGAAAAAGTGCCCTCAACAGTTACGTGCTTATTACGCTTAAATATCGCCATCATGTACCTCCATTTCGCTTTCAATAGTGACTTCGACAGTAGCAGGTTTCCAATTGAAACCCATGTTTTCTAGTGCCTGAAGTAATGAGTTATTTCTTAAGTCTAGTTTTACGATGTCTGCTATTTCAGGCTCTAATTGAAGCATTTTTGAATAAGCCCCGATAACAATGTCCAGACATTCAGTGTAAATAACACCTTGCTCGGCGACCGACAAACCCATCATGAATCTGTCAAGGCTATCGGCAATGCTGTCGACAGTTCTGCCAACAGATTCCCAATTAACGCCATCCAAAGGATTTGGCATTAATGCCCGCTCGCTTCTAAGTAAAGATTTGGCTCTGCGCTAAAAGAGTAGTGACGGTATGCCTTGAGTTGGTCGATGCTGCTTAGAACATCGTCAAGTGCACGATGCGCAACAGTTCCACGCTTCCTCTTCATCAAATCATAAACAGCAGGGTGCCAGCGCTTTACGCAATGGCCAATCGATGTCACGTCAAGATTTTGGTGACCAAACAACTTTGAGAATTCAGGCATGAACTTATCTAAAAATGTTCGGTCAAAGTGAATTGAATTACCCGCCATAACCGCACGCTCTGGAACGGCGTTGTTCTTGAGAAACTTAATAAAGTCTTCCTCTGCGTTCTTCAACGAAACAGTTAATGATTCATTTTCAAGAGCCTTTAACAATCCAGAACGTTCGTGCATATCTTGAACAAAAGGATTTAGGTTCTTCAACTTACGTGGCTTCACGTCAATTAATCTGCTCATGCCCGTAATTACATTCAATTCGTCGTCGGTGATTACAACGGCCACCTCTAGAAGTACATCCTTCTTGTAGTTAACGCCCGTTGTTTCTGTGTCAATCCAAACAATCATTTTCTCTCCTTTAATTGGTACTTACATAGTTGCAGCAGGGTGTGACATTGCTAGTCGATGTTGTCCATTATCTGCTGACCACGACGTATCGCTTCATCTTCATCACTGTCAAAACCAATAAGAAACCGCTCTTTAGAGGTTTGCAGGTAAATAGAATAATTACCCTTATCTTCCTCAATAATTACTGCGCTGTCACGCTTCTGCAAAATAATCGGTGTCAATTGCTTTTCCTAGTCATCGCCGTCATTACTGATACAAAGGCTCCTAAGCCGGTCGTCCAGAAAAATACTCCAATGGCATCTTTCCAACCCCAAAGAACATAGGTGATAGCCGGTGCAAAACAAACTGCAATTATTCCGCCAAGCATAAGCAGAAAAGCAATCGATGCCCCTAAGTATTTAAAAAATGTTTTCATGCTGAACCTTCTTTCTTAAAATAAACAGTAACAAAATCGTGGCTCTAAAACAAACCAATACACAAAATCCCCGCCCACAGATACACCCTGCGGAGCAAGAAAAATTTTTGAATTTTTTTCGCCTAGACGGTGGTATAGAAACCGGCGTTTCCAAACCGGCGGCTATTTACCCCAGTGCCTTGGCAAGTTTTCATTTCTTAAAGCCTTTCGTCATGGGCTTTCCAAACAAATACTCATTTAGAAGATAATTAATCTCTTGAATGGATAGCGCCTCGGTATAAGCAGTGTTCATAAAGAACCTAGAAAAGTCAATAGAGCGTAAAGCCTCCAATGCACGGGGGTGTTTTAACTTTAAAAACATTTGGGTTGTATTTGGCTTTCTTTGGAATTCAGTCTTAACCGTTCCACACCCGTAGCCAAACAATGTTAGTGATGCGTCTGCATCTTGAAAAGAACATCTTTCAATTATCCCCATGTCTTCAACATAAATAAGTTCTCGCAACTTGTCTGATTTTTTCCAAAACTGCACACAGGTGCGAAGATTGTTTTTTTCTGTAATCAAGTCCCCATTAACGTCAACGTAGTCAATGCTCAAATCTTCATCCTTCACCAGATGAAATCTTTGGTCAAGCCTGTTTTGGACTGACCACTTCCTCCACGACCTAGGGACTATAAAAACAATAAGGTCGGAATGGTTTGCAGACTTATTAAAGAATGGAATTGACAAAGAGTTGTTTCTGCCAAAAGGAACATTGCTGACCGTCACGCAGTCGTCCTCCGTGATGTCTTGCGTAAGAAAATCTCCTTTTGTAACAAGTTTGTGATGGGGTTCAATGTCGTAACTAATAATTTTTTTAAATCCCATAGAAAGAGCAGGTTCTACAAAAGCGCCAGTACCGCCTGCTGGCTCTAAAAATGTTTTGTTCTTAACGTCAGAAACAAAAAGCAAAACATCCCGCATGATTCCCAAAGCAATTTCAGGTGGCGTGTAGAACTGCTCTTTTCCAGTGACCCTCTTATTGCCTAATTTAATTTTTCCAGATTTAGAGGGAACACTATTGGGTGCTGACTTCAATGCCCGGTCCCCAAAAAGCGTGCCCAATCAGATTCAAAGCGACTAACCAGTTCGTCGTACTCATCCTCATCGCACCATTCAATCTGCATGATGCCTTTTTTGAGCGCATACGCTTCGACCATGGCTTGGGTGGTGATTAACTCTTGCGTGCCCGTAATGTTCTCTCCGGGGCCAATGAAGACGTAATAGCCACCGTACTCAGGGTTCTTGGTTAAGTCGTAAGCAGTTATGAAATCGTATTCCACGGTTATACCCTTTCCTGTAAGTCATAAATGTAAACATCAAAGCCTTGTAACTCTTCTTCAATGATTGGTTCAACCTCATCCCACGAGCCGCCACCAATGCCGCATCCAATTCTTGGGGCATGGAAGGTGCTGTTTGTGGGAACAGTGGCCGCAAGGTTCATTAAGCAGTCTCTCAGGGCAATGTAGTCAACCGCAACAGGCTTGGTGTTAGTTGGGAATTCATCTTGTGCAACCATGTTGGCTACATACGTATCTTCTGCAACTGAAACAAGTTGAACATCTCCAAGTTCGTAACCGACATCGTAGAGTTCCCTGTACTGGCGCTCCGGCTCTGGCCACTTATCGCTAACTGCTAAAACAAATCCCCCACCCCATGCACCAACGTTGTTGTTGATGTGCATAATGACGTTAGGCCCCTTGGTGATTGGTTCTGTTGCATCTCCAATGATGTAATTAATCATGCTTCGTCCTTTACGATTGAATAGTTGTTATCCGTGTAGTGGTCAAAGGTTTCAAAGAAAGCACGCTTAGCAATCTCTTCATCTGACCAAGTTGAAATTTGTGTTCGATGCTCAGGGCTGATGGCGTACAAGATGTACGGCCTAATACCGGCGGCCGAATCATACTGAAGTTCTACAGTTCGCTCCTGAGATACGACATTGTGACGAAACGTGGCCTTAGCAATTGTCTGCGTCATCACTTCACCTCCTGATAATCGCCAAATACCGTGTTTAGTAGTGCGTCGGTAATTACCTGCTGCTTGGGTGTGACAACTGGAGCGAGTTCATCCTCGTCCTCAAACCATTCCGGGTTGTCAATGCGCTGCTGGGCCTCAATGCGCTCATCGTAGTCATTGTCACGGTCCCAAAAGTCACACTTGATAATCCAACCGATGGTCTCTGATACATCGGAGAAATCAAGACGGCTTTCTGTCCTGAACTCATCCTTGTTTGCACCAAGGTTCTGAACCTCAATGCTGTACTTGTTTCCTGCTCGTGAGATGAATACTTTGTACTCACCCAACTGTGTGCTCTCAACTTTCATAATTACTCTCCCTTGTTTTCTGGTTTGTTGTGGGCACGGTAGCGCCCGCTTCTGAGAATGGAAACCCATTCATTACAGACTTTGCAACGGTGGTTGCCATCGTGTGCGTACACACCTGAGCCTTCGCAACGCTTAGACAACCTTGCCTGCTCGGCTAGGTCGTGACCGTTTGTAAATTCAACTGGTGCTGATGGGAAGCAGACCGTGCAAAGAAACGCACCCTCTGAAGCAACCGCATCGGCTTCGGTAAGTCCACTTAGTTGTGGCAACCAAATGAAGTTAGTGGCGCTCTTTCCGTTGTTGCAAGTTGAGCAGTCCATTGATGCGTGGATGTGTCCACCGCTGACGAGGTAGAAACGGCTCCAGCCGGTGTACTTGTCTGTCCACTCTCTTAGTTCTGCATACCTTGCCTTGCATTCAACAACTAGGGCGTCGTACTTGTCAAGCGCATCTTTAATCTTTACGTCTTCGCCCCAACGAGCATCGAACTTACCTTCTGCAAGAAATGTGCGAACGGTTTCAAGTTCGTAAGGAGTGTCTTTGCCGTCCTTGGTTACGATGAAGTACTCAATTGGTGAGCGCCATCCATCGCCACGCTCTATGCGAGTAGGTACGGCGTATCGGATTCGTTCAAAACAGATGTCTGCAAAGTTGTGCAACTTCCAAAGTTCGTCATAGATACGAACAATCTCGGTGTCGACTTCGACGGCGAACTGGTGAAGTGTCTTAGTGTCGTTCATTAGTTCCCACTCAGAACTGCGTGAACCAACTTGCGTGCTTCAGCGTCAACCATGATTACGTTTTCAATCATGCGGCCACAGTCGATGCACACTAGGTTCTCCCAGTACTTGCATCCACAGATGTCGCACTTCACGAGCCCCTCAATAGCCTCGTTCAACTTTTCTGTCTTGGTCATCTCATCTCCCTTGAGTATTTCCACATAAACAACTATACAGGGGTGTAGTGACAATTGCAAGTCATTAAAAAAATTGCGCCAGAACCCATAAAATGCTATGTTTCCTATGTCCCAATGGGGGATGGTGTAATGGCAACACAGGAGACTTTGAATCTTCTATTCTAGGTTCGAGTCCTAGTCCCCCAGCGATTAACTATTTCCAAAATAGGCGTCAATGACTCCGCTGAAACCGCCATACGTTTAGGGTCGTTGTTGTAAGGCGTGCCCAATAACCAAAGGTCCCCGGCAAAACCGCCGCCAAGAATACGAACTGTTGTTGCTGTATTTCGCACTTTGCCTTCGCAGTAGTTGCAAGTGCAGTTATAGCGAACGGCAAGTTTGCTCTCTACCCAAAGAACCATTCGATTTAATTCAGCATCCTTTTTATCGACAGGCATGGAATAACTGCTTCGACGCCACTTAATTTCCAATTCAATCTCGCTCCACTTACCGTCGGGAAGACCGCTGAACTTACTGTGGTCTCGTACGTCCCAAATCCCGGCGTAACAATACGCCCCAAGAATTTGGCAAGCGCCTATCTCTGCTGTTGCGGCGTGGATGTTGGCAAGCACGTTGTCACTCATTAACTGCTCTGCTTTGTAAGAGTGCCTATCTTGCTTTGTAACGTTCTGACCATCACGGCCAGCACCTATCCATGAAGCCAAGTCTTCTTCCCAAGGATGCAGCGTTGTCCAAAATTTATTTTCGGTCGCCGCTTGCTGAAGAAACTTTATGTGTTGGGAACTCATCCCCTAATTTTCATAAGAATCATTAGCGCTTCAAAGAAACCTTGGGCAAACCCATTTTCATAATCAGTGTTCTTTGCTTGAGCCAACCTTGTGTGGTGTTCTGACTCCGCCTTGATGCGGTAAAACGCCTCATCTATTTTCTTTCCCATTTTGCTCTCTCTTTTTTTGTTGGTAAGACTTTACTGTTTCTGAATTTTTTGCTTTACACAAATCGCATCGACACGCCCAGTTTCCATAAGCATTTTGAGTTCCGTGCTCAAGGTTTTTAGGTAGGTCATCATATGAAAGAGTTGACATTCTCTGTGCACGTTTACGCTGAGCATCTCTATTTGACGCAACGCACAAATCACATCGACAACCGTGATTCTGATATAGGTGACGGGTTCCGTGCACAACTGGTCTGTAGGTTCTTTTAACGGTGCAGTTAGGGTTGCAACCGCATGGAACCTGAGAGGCTAAACAAATCTCGCAACGACATCCGTGTTCTTTAAATAATTTTGTCCCGTGCTTCAATGGTTTGGTGTCAGATATGTAGCGATACTTTTTGCAGCCCTCATGGCAATCGCACATCTTGGTTCCACGTAGTTCTTCAGGCTTAACTTCACGACCAAGTTCTTCTTGCTTTGCCCAGTAACGAGTTGTCCTGAGTTCCAAAATGTATTTGACGCATAGTTCGCATCTACATCCATGGCCTTTTGTTGCTGAATAGGCATACATGGTTCCGTGCTTGACTGGCTTGCCACGATTACGTTTACAGTTTGGATTGCATTCACACTTTTGTTTCTTTCTCAGAGAACTAGAAATGCAAGCCTCGCACACGCACCCGTGCGTGCGTGCCCGCCCGTACGTACCGTGTTCAACAATGGTTTTTGGATTACGTCGTTTTGTGCATCCATCATGGCAACCACATGGGATGGTTTTTTTCTGATACTCAGAAGAACCGTATTCAACATTTTCCTTAAGTGGCTTGGTGTTCCTCTTGTTCTCACCCAAAAGAAATTTTTCAACGCCATCAATGGAAACAATGAACTTGTTTTCATCAACCTCTCTGGCTGTCACAAATTTGTAGTTCCGGTTTCTCTCAACACGAAAATTTCCGGTGATGGTAAAAGTCCGCCCCGAAACATTTGTGTAAGTAAGTTGGCCAAATTGCCACTTACGATTTAGGTCCGCTGTCTTTTCAAATACAATACGCATAGAGACAAAGATACCATACCCGTGTACAGTAGTCAAGGCAGAGCCTTAAAAAGATTTTTTTATTTTTGACCCCTCCCTGACGGGAGAGAAAAGCGGCCCGCTGTACACAAGTCACACACAGATAACTACTGCTGTTGCGCTTATGTACGCAGGCCCCACTCTTCAACTGGCAAACTAATCACTTGACTCTTTGGTCACAGTATAGGAAGTAACCGTTATGAATGCAGAATCATCGGTGCTGCTACTGGGTAGTCCAAGATACCCGTACGCACCATCTGAATGTCACCGTTCAATTGAAACGACGAGGTGTTATTAATCACTGCTTCCAAAACTGCACGCATTACAAACTTCGCAATCATTCGCCCAGTGCATGGGTGAAGACCAGAGCCGAAGATAAGACCCGGCGCATCGTTTCTATCTAAATCAATAACATCAGGATTAGGAAAAGCCGCTGGGTCAAAATTAGACGTAGATACTTCACATACAAAGTACATACCCTTAGCCATTACAACATCATCAATAGTGACGGTCCTCTTAAGGACTCCAGACAACTTCAAGTTCGTACCAGCCACACGCTGTAACTCTGACAAAGCAGATGGTGATACCTCTCCACGCCTACGTAACTCATCTTGAATCTCAGGGTGCTCAGATAGCACTGCGAGGATGTTAACCAGACTGGCATCAACTGACTCTTTAGCCACCGTAGAAAGAAAAGCCAGCATTCTGCCAGCATCCAACCAACTCATACCATCTTCATGAATCCATCTACTGAGATAGTCGTCAGTAGGTTTCTCTATACGAGACATAATCATCGGGGCAAAGATGTTGAAGTACGTCTCTACTGACTTGTTGTACTCATCTACTTCTTCTTTTGTAAAAGGAACAATAAAGTCTTCTCTCATCTGGTGATGAAAGATGTACGACCCAGCCTTAAGGATTGTCTCTCGGTTAGCGGTTATCTCCGGTAGGTTGACAAACTGCATCAGGTTCTCGGCATCAACAACAGAAATCAAATCGTTGAGAGCATCAAAGTTTGGGTTGTCCAAATTCTTTACAACTAACTCATGGGCTAAGTCTTTGGCAATGCGCTCTAGACGCTTAGCGTTAGGTTGAGTGAAGAGGTGAATGATGGATGAACGTAGTTCGTCATGCCTAGGGTTGTCGAAGACCATCATTGAGCGATGGTCCTTACCGCCAGCATCAACTTCAAGTTTCTCAGCGTAGCGATACGAGTCTTTCCATCCCTTGGGTGCATTGTCTAGGTCTAGCCACGTCATGTGGTCTCTAGATGAGTTCTTCTCTTGCAGTACTTCTACACAATCGGCGTAGCGAGAGATGACCCAGTAGTTGTTGGGATTAAGGAAAGGTTTCTGTACTGCGTGCTTAGGCATGACCATGGTGTTATACCCTACTCAATTGTCTTCCAAATTGCATTGTCTATGTCAGCACTGTCAAATTTTTCATTGTCAAAGATTTTTTCGTACTCATCCATACGTTGTCCGAGCATCTCATTAACTGTTAGCAGTGCCTTGACAACTGACTCTGCATCGTAACCTTGGTACTTTGCAAAACCTTCAATTGGTCCTCTTAGCGTTTGTGCACGTTGCTCTGGTGTTCCAGATACGAGTCCAATTACGTCGATGTTCTTACAGTTAATTATTTCTTGAATGTCATTTCCAATGTCTTCGCAAATTGATTCAATTATTGCGTAGTGGTTGTAGGCATCAAGTTTTTCGTTTGAGGTGTACTTCATTATCATTGCAACTGCTCCTTTGTTTATGTTATTCAGGGCAGGCTACTAGAGGTGGGTATAGAAGTCAAGAAGTGTTGGGCAAAAAATTTGGCGGCGGGCCTCTGGGTCATTTTCCAAAACTCTTTCTGGGGCTCAATTTCTGGGCATCTTTTTACCAAAGGGCTTGTCTTTATTGGCTTGCGGCACTCTACCGGACTATAGTTCTTGAAATCTGGCTGGAGAGGTGTGGGGTGAGAGCCCAAAGTAACCAATCAAAATTCTCTGGCAATTCCTCAGTTTTAGACCAGCCCCTGCCCCCCGCCCCCCATGTCGCTCGTTCATGCCCCGCCCGCCCCAGCGCAAAGATTCCACTAGACATCACGTATGAATCCGCCAGTGTGTAGCGCATCTGCCTGTCAACCAGCCGTCTCGTTGCCCTGTCTCCATCCCCCTGTATCCAAAGCCCTTTGTTTGCAAGGGTATCTAGTGAAATCTTTTGGGCCTTGGCGCAGCGCTCTGGGAACTGCCCCCCGTACGCCTTGTTTTCTGGGCTTCTCTGGGCATGGGGGAAAGATTCCACTAGGTGCTGGGGGGTATGTGTGTTTTGGAAAGGGGCCCTACTCCCATTGATTGATGGGTGGGGGTGGGTGGTTGGTTGGTTGTACCCCCGTACGCCTTGTGTTTGCCTATGGGGGAATGTGTATGGGCTTTTAGAGGGGCGGGCAGTTTTCCCAAATGATGCGGGCTATTTGTTCTGCGGCCGCTTGGGCTACGGTCAGGTAGTCCGCTACCCCTAGGGTTATACCGCCGTCTTCGTATTCAGGGTCGCATAAGTCCAATAGATACATGGGTTTTGGTAGAAAAGCCGTCTGTTGTATTTCGAAATGGATACGGGGTAAGCGTACGTCTATGCCCTCCCATCTGTTATTGCCTAAGTCGAACCAAGTAAGTATTGGTCTTTCTTGCGGCGGGCTTTCCATTACAGACGCTCTAGGATGCGCTTAGTGCGCTTGGCTTCCCTATCTAGGTTCCACACTGCGAACGCAGCGATAGCGACCGCATAAACGGCTTCTAGGGCCACTGTAGCCAATGCTAGATGGATGAACGATGTCGTTAGGCTTGCTGAGGCCAGACGATTGATGTTTAGTTCTACTGTGATGTAAGTAGCAACTGATGCCAGCAACCAGATTGTTGGTGTGTGGCGGTTTCCCCTTTTCTTCTTCGGTGCTGCGTGTTTTGCCTGATACATAACTTCTCCCTTGTTCGTGTACTTATTCATTGTGACATCTTCGTGGTTGAAAGTCAAGGATTATTTATTGACTTGCATTGCGTCTCTAGATGCTGTACCATGGTTGAGTAGTGGTTTGGCTAGTAAGGGAGATACAGATGCCAAGTAACCGTCCAAGTAGTTACCAGACAAGTGGGTTGGTCCGTAACCGAGTTGCAACTCAGGCTCGTCAAGACGCCGCACTTCGTCTTCGCCAGTCAGGAATGTCGTACATCGACATCGCTCGTGAACTTGGCTTCATGTCTAACGGTGTGCCTAAGGCTCAGTCTGCTGCAGAAGCAGTACGTGCTGCAAAGAAGCGCATCGGCGGTGCAGTAGTTGTTGCACAGGGCGGCGTTTCTGAGTGCCCAAGCAACCGTACATTCGGTGTCGAAGCAGAGTTCTTCGGCATTACTCCTGCCGTTGCAGTTCAGGCACTTACTGATGCTGGCATTGCAGTGCACTACGCAACATACACACATGACACGACTGCTGACTGGAAGATTGTTTACGATGCTTCTGTTACTGGCCGTGGCACTGGCATTGGTCGTGGCCTTGAGTTGGTCTCACCAATTATGCAGGGTGTTGCTGGTCTTCAAGAAGTTGCTAAGGCAGTAGACGCTTTGTCTCGTGCCGGCGGTAAGTTGGACAAGTCTTGTGGCCTTCACGTGCACGTAGGCATGGACGGTCTTACTGGTGCGGACATGATGAAGGTTATTGACTTCTATGTCGCTAACCAAGACAACATCGACGACATCATCTCTGCGAGCCGCCACAACAACTCTTACTGCCGCAAGTTTGGTACTCGTAACTACGAACTCCAGCAGGTCGAGGCTTTCCGTGGTCTTACTGATGTTAGTGAGATGAAGGCTGCAGCAAACAACTTCAACCGCTTCTTTGTTGTCAACACTTCTGCTTACAATCGTCACGGCACTTTGGAGTTCCGCCAGCACCAAGGCACACTCAACGGTGAGAAGTTGACTTCATGGGTCAAGTTCATCTTGGCAGTGGTAGAAACAGCGCCTACGCTTGATGACTTTGCTCCTGCTGCAAACTTCGATGCTCTTGTCGATGCGTTGCCACTTAACGCAGAGACCAACGGCTACCTCAAGCGCCGTGCAGTACACATGACTACTAACCGTGTGGCTAACCGCCGTGCGGCTTAACGAAAGGGAGATTGATTATGTGTGGAATCGCCGGATTTTGTCTTAACAAGAATGAGCACTTTGATGCTCGTGATGTTTCAATGGCTTTGCTGGAGCAGATTATTGCTCGTGGTGAGGACGCCACTGGAGCAGCATGGGTGCAAGCCAGTGCAACGAAGGGAGAGCGTCCAAAGATTGCCGTCTCTAAAGCGCCAGTACCGGCTTATGATTTCGACCCGTATCTGAAGTCCATGCCTAAGCACGCCGGGCGAGTTATCTTGCATACTCGTTACGCAACCAAGGGCACGCCAGATAACAACCTCAACAACCACCCGATTGTTGCCGGTCGTGTTGTTGGTGTTCACAATGGAGTTCTGTCAAACGACGACGCCATCTTTGACTACCTAGATGCAGAACGTAAAGCGCAGGTCGATTCTGAGGCCGCATTTGCTTTGCTAAACGTATCTAAGTATCCACCTGCAAACGTTTTGCAGTCTTTGCAGGGCCGTGCTGCTTTGGCGTGGCTAGATGGACGTGACAAGCGAGACTTGCACCTTGCACGTGTCAGTGGTTCTCCATTGGCCATTGGTTCTACGCCTAAGGGCTCGCTTTTCTTTGCCTCGACGATGAACTTGCTGGTCGCAGCCTGTGCTGACGCCAAGGTTCCGCTTAAGTGGGTCGAAGAGATTGACGAGATGACGTACATGAGGATTCGCAATGGCGAGATTTTCGATTTGCAGACCATTGGAGAGAGTCTTAAGGAGATTGCATGATGAATCAGTTTGCTTACCCAAATGATGCCCTGTGGGTCGTTAAATGGGGCGATGATGTTATTCGTCAACCGTCGGCTTTTGATGTTCTGCAAAAGATTGGGGAGCGTTCTTACGTTCCTGCTGACCACAAGTTTCCAAAACGTGGGATTGCGTACCGGCTATTCGTCCAGTACCGCATCTTGATTGATGAGGAACTATCAGACGAGGCTTTTCTAGCACGGCTGGCCGAGTTCGGAATCATCGAACTGTCTATTTCGGGCATCGCACCGCCGGACATTTTGCAAGAGGCCGTCGAATTCGCAACCTCGTGGGCAGGCGACAAATAACAAACGTGTAGTTCTGACTTGCTATTTGTACTAAACCGTAGTAAACTTTTAGAGTAGTAAACGACAAGGGAGGTCGTAGTGAACAAGATTTATTTCGATAGCGAAGAAGCAGTCCGCAAGGCATTTGCTTTCGCTCGTGAAGCAGCGGGGGGCGACGAAACGATTAACGTCGTGGTCTCGCCAACCATTGGATACACAATTGGTGACTTGCTGGACATTGACCCAGTGGAGACGTACAACAACAAAGTGCGTATCACGGTTGCTCAACCAGATGAACTAAAGACTCGTCTACGTACAGAGCGTCGTGCCGCCTCGGTCCCTATCAAGCGTCTCATTACAGGATTCCTTAAGGCCATTGAGACATCAAGTACAACTGCCGCATCAGACATCGTTAACAACCGTGCTCAGCCATTGCTTAACCGCATTAGCCGTGAAATAAACACACTACGCAACGATGAGCGCACGCCTTTTATCGGCGATGGTGTTACTCAGTTGGTGGAGTTCAACAACGCACTGGTTTATGCGCTTGGTGTCAAGCCAATAGTCTCAACCGTTGGTAACGGCGATAGTTTTATTGTTACGTTCTTCACAGACGGTGACCGCCTTGCCAAGATTGTTGTGACAGTGAAGCCTGAGTTCAGTCTCGATGAAAACGACATTCTAAAGGCCACATACAAGTTGACTTTTGGAACGTCGGGCTACAACACAAACTTCATGAGTGGTGTTGCTGGATGGTTCTATCGCAACCGTCGTGAAGAAGTTGTTATTCGCAACGTTTCTATAACAAGCGACCCAGTAGTCGTTGCTAGGGAAATGCTTGTTGACTTTGTTGGTGCAGTAGAGCCTTACATCGACCGTGCTATTCGGTTCCGCATCAACAAGATGATTGAAGATGGTTGCCCAATTGATTTGGAACTACCTGAGTTGGCGACAGCATGATTCAGGTCTACCACTTTAGAGATGAGCGACCGGGAGAACTATTCGATGTCTACATTGAACTACCCGGGGTTTTAGTTGGCAGTGTTGCGGCTCTTAGAGATTTGCAGCGCCAGATAAACGAACAGTTTGACAACGCAGTCCATTCATACGAGACTCAACAAGCGTTGAAATAGATTTCCAAACCGTGGTACTGACGAAGACTGTCTCCCCATGAGTTGGTACTGCGGTTTGGATTAAAGCCGCCAGACGTTTTCTTGTGAGAGATTCACTGGAGAGAACGCTGGCACTTCTTTACGTGGGCGTGCGCCTGCGATGTTAAGTTCCCACAGCGCCCATACAAGCGCATCCAAACGGTCTGGTGACCTGTTGGAACGGCCGCCGCTTTCAGAAGGAACCCACGTAGTCATCTGGTCTTCCAAAGCAGCAAAATGTAACGGGTCTCCAATGTGATGGATTCGTCCCTGCTCATACAACGCCACAATAGGCTCTGCACGGGCCTTTTTATTCTCACGGGCATTCGGCCGCACTACAGGCAACGTCGGCCGCACGGCTCTTAGAACCGAGTCCAACAGTTCGTGCCCAGCGTTCGACTCCACTACAACCACGTTGGCGTTCCATTCGTCATATGCATCCACAACCCGCCTCGCCCATGACTCGATAGAAACAACGGCGCTCTTGGGCAGTGTGCAGTCTTCCAAAACATACCCATGGCGGGTACAGTGGGCAATCTTGCAGGTTTCGTCTTGGTGCGGCCCAGCGGCCACAACCACGATGCCGGTTTCGTCCGCATCTTCCCCAGATGTCATGGCGGGGTCAACGCCAACCACGATTCTAGTGAAATCATCAACCGAGACTTGAATCATTTCGCCGCCGTCGCCGCCGCTGCCAAAGATTTCACTAGAAACCCCTTGTTTCTGGCTTGTTTTGCCAATTCTCTTCAATCTTGGCCCATGGCTCAATCGGGCCTTCGTCGTCTCCCTTAAAAGCACCCATGACGGTAGGCGATTCATCAACCTCGACTTTTGGAAAACGGGATTCCTCCACTAGCACTCCACGAAGTTGGTCAATCAATCCAAGTTGCCATAGAGCACCCTCCACGTCCGTGAGGATAAGGCCATCTAACTCTTGACGGCCGATTCGTGTGCCTTCGTAACTGCTTAAAACTTGTTCCTTAAATGAAGGGGCCAAGTTATCAAGGTTTTCATACGTAGAACCAGTCGTAATAACCGTTGTCTTACGTTCCATGATTTGGCGAACTAGTTTTACTCGCTTAGGAGTCGTCGTAACAAGGACTTTTGGATTCGTTCCCAGACGAAGCCCCAGCATCAGGTTGTTCCACGAGGTGTCCAAAGTATCTCCCTTTGAGGCATCAGTCCAAGCCGCTAACTCATCGCACCATGCGGCATCATGCTGCGGTCCACGTAATTGGGATGGGGCTGCGGCAGAGTAAGTAAATGCTTGAGCACCATTGGGCCAGATAAGTCGACGCTTAGTGGGCTCGTGTTCCGGTCTGGGATTCGGGTCGGAAACGGACATGATTCCACTATCGCCGTAAATCATAACGTCACGTACGTCGGCAGGAGTTCGGCCAACCAGAGCGATTCGCTTGTAACCCTGATTCCAAACCAAGTCCAGAATGTACTCTGCTCCAGCACGGGTCTTTCCGGTTCCACGGCCGCCGGAAAAGAACCAAGTAAGCCATGGCTGCATCGGGTCATCTGCCGGTGGCCTCTGGGGAGTTCTGGCGTGCTTGCAGTACGGGGTGTGTTTAGTGGAATCTATGGCGTGGTCGCACCAGTGGAACCCAGCATGGGGAGCACCGTCACAGACAGGGCGGGTACAGAACCAGCGGCGCTTCGGGGCGTTCTCAATGTGTTCCAATTCTCTGTAAACGTAGGAGAGTTCATTTGGCGGCAGGGCCAGCAGGATTTTCTTACGTTCCTCTGGGGTAGCAGCCAACAACTGCTTCATTACTTGGTTCATGACAAAGATTTCACTAGAACTAAGCGGGGATTACTTGTCTGAGCGGAAGAAGTGGTAGCAGAGCATCAGAAAGACGCCGGCAAAAACTCCAAAGCCCACTTTCTCTGCGTTACTGATGAATGTGTGCATAATAAAACTCCTTTACCCAACCAGCATACAGTCAAATGTGCTTAGCAGATGGGTGTGACATTAAAACTCCCAACGCTCCTAGCATTCCCAGCGTTCCATCAGTAAAGATTCCACTACAAAGCCCAGATGGGTCTGGGGCGGGTTTGTTTTGGAAACCTACTGGCTCTCTTGGTCTGACTCTAAACCGGGGTTAGGCGCCTCGTAAGTAACGGCGCTCGTTTGAGCGGGCCCTCCCCCTACACCCATTTCAGGCACTTTTTCTACCAGAATCGCATCCTGAATCTCCGGGTCTTCCTCTATCGCATCGAGGTCAATAACACGATTATCGAGCATGGCCTGAATCTTTCGGTTCACTGCTTCGACATCAATCTCCATCGTCACTTCACCGCTAACTTCCAATGCTGCCTTGCGTCCCCAGCGGTCTGGCTTAGTCCTCTCTAAGAACCAAGCACTTGCCTGCCACTGCGTAGTCCCAGCCTTTCGGATGTTCTCTAGGGCACTTGCCTCAGCCAAAGCAGATGCTTTTTCTACCTCCAAGTAGAACGAGACGAACAGTTGTTCGTAATCAGTCAGTTCACGGGTCTCAGCCTCTTCTGCCAACCCCCTACCCTTGGCCTTCCACAGTTGCAACGTCGATGGTGATAGCCCCAAGAACTTGGCTGTCGTATCTAGGTAGTTCCCTCCACCAAGCATTGCCTTAACAGTCTCAATGACCTCTGGCGTTAGTTTGGTGTGTCTGCCTGTAGGTGGCTGTAACGGAGTCTGTCTAGATGGTCTACCTACTGGTTCCCTACGTGGTACTGGAGTCTTCCATTTAGGGTCTGGTGGTGTTTCAAAGGATTGTGTGTTCTCTTCCCCCATAGGAGATACTGTCTCTTCCTCTATAGGGTTAGAAGTGTCTTTGTTATCTGTCATAGGGAAGGCTCTGATGTTTTAGTTTCTGTGTGTTTTTGTGTAGCGGCCGTTTTTTTATTGGACGTGAACATACATTTATTCTAAACCAGAGTTTGGTAATGGCGGGGTTTTGTTAGTACGGGATGTCTGAAATTGTGTGGCTTGGTGTAGCCGTCAACTGGCACCTCGTTGATTTGGTCTCAGAGTGCGTCCAGTATGAACGAGGTGTGTCCTCATTAACAAATTCAATCCGCTTATTGCAGTGCCGACAATAGATAAGCATATTCATGGTCCATATAGTCTAAACCACTGTCTAGGATTTTGCAACACGGGCCGTTTTTGGACAGCACCGGTCCAACTGAGTGTCGGGATTAGGTGCCAGCCTCACCAACCAGTGCCGAAGGGTTACACGCTTACTAGGCGAGCACGGTCAATCAGGGTGGGGCTTACTTCAACGAGGGAATGAATGAACCTCGTTGGAGCGTTCTAGGAATGTATTGAAACTTCTGAACTCATAGTCACGTACGTAGTCTCTATACGCTTCTACGCATAGGGTGCATCTGCAACCGTGTCTTGATGAGTATGTGGTGTGTTTTCCATGTTGTACTTCTTGGCGGGGCCTTTTTACCATGCAGCGTTCATTGCAGTTGCACCAGTTTTTCGGGTATGGGTTACGTGGTCTATTCATCGTCGTAGCCCAGTTCTTGGTTCGTGATGTGCAGGATTTGATTCAGCACCTTAAGGTAGCCAAAGCGGGTTATGAAGTCTGACTCCAAAGCGTCACTGGCCAGTGCATTGACGTAGCCCAGTGTGCCTAGAACGTCGCTGTAGTTATTCAGTACGTCGTCCATGCCCAGTGGGAAGTCTTTGGGGTTGTCGTGCTTATCGTTCATTGATTTGTTTCTAGCGTCTCTTTGGTTTTGGAGTAACGGTCTTTAGGTATGCAGTGGTGTCTGCCCATCTCACTCGGCAGTGCTCTATGAACTC
>Ga0214178_1000038_pt1 | contig 41287 bp, 53 predicted proteins | sample TroBogEpilimnion_28_FD_153016 | JGI IMG/M metagenome (GOLD analysis project Ga0214178, IMG submission 153016) | Freshwater microbial communities from Trout Bog Lake, WI - 17SEP2007 epilimnion | ecosystem: Environmental > Aquatic > Freshwater > Lake > Epilimnion/Euphotic zone | place: Trout Bog... | reverse complement strand
AATCATGGCGCACATCGACGCGGGTAAAACCACGACTACTGAGCGCATCCTTTTCTACACCGGTATCAACTACAAGATCGGTGAAGTTCACGATGGCGGAGCCACCATGGACTGGATGGAGCAAGAGCAAGAGCGCGGTATCACTATTACATCTGCTGCAACCACATGTATGTGGAAGGGCAACTTGATCAACATTATTGATACACCTGGTCACGTTGACTTCACAGTTGAAGTAGAACGTTCACTTCGTGTTCTAGATGGCGCAGTGTGCGTATTTGATGGCGTTGCTGGTGTAGAGCCACAATCTGAAACAGTATGGCGCCAAGCTGACCGCTATAACGTTCCTCGTATTTGCTTTGTAAACAAGCTTGACCGTACCGGCGCATCTTTCGAGCGTTGTGTTGAAATGATCGGTTCACGTTTGAATGCAATTGCGCTCGTTCTACAAATTCCAATCGGAATTGAAGGTGACTTCCTTGGTGTTGTTGATTTGATCGCAATGAAGGCGCTTACCTGGCGCGGAGAAACACAAAAGGGTGAAGATTACGTAATTGAAGAGATCCCAGCAGATATGTTGGAAGCAGCCAAGAAGGCTCGCCATGACATGATCGAGACTCTTGCAGATGCTGATGATGAAGTAATGGAGAAGTACCTCGAAGGTATTGAACTTTCAGAAGATGAAATTATCGCGGCAATTCGCCGCGCAACTCTTGCAGACAAATTAACACCAGTTCTTACAGGTTCTGCTTTTAAGAACAAGGGTGTTCAACCAATGCTTGATGCGGTGAACCGTTACCTCCCAAGCCCACTAGATATTAAGGCGATCGTTGGCCACAAGATGGGCCACCCAGATGTTGAAGAAGATCGTCAACCATCTGAAGCAGAGCCATTCTCAGCTCTCGCATTTAAGATCATGACAGATCCTCACCTTGGAAAGCTCACATTCGTTCGTATTTACTCAGGTCGTCTTGAGACCGGTTCTTCTGTTCTTAACTCCACAAAAGATCGCAAAGAACGTATTGGAAAGATTTATCAAATGCACGCGAATAAGCGTGAAGAAAAAGATTCAGCAGGTGCAGGAATGATCATCGCTGTTATGGGTCTAAAAGACACCACAACAGGAGACACTCTCTGCGATAGCGACAAGCCAGTTATTTTGGAATCAATGGATTTCCCAGATCCAGTTATCTCTGTTGCTATTGAGCCAAAGACAAAGGCTGACCAAGAAAAGCTTGGTATTGCTATTCAACGCCTTGCAGAAGAAGATCCAACTTTCCACGTGAAATCAGATGAAGAGACCGGCCAGACAATTATTTCTGGAATGGGCGAACTTCACCTTGAAATTCTCGTAGACCGTATGCGCCGTGAGTTTAAGGTTGAAGCAAACGTAGGTAAGCCACAAGTGGCATACCGCGAAACTCTTCGCAAGCCGCTTCCACGTCACGATTACACCCATAAGAAGCAATCTGGTGGTTCAGGACAATTCGCGAAGATTCAGATCGCACTCGAGCCAATCTTGGATGCTCAAGAGGTTCATTATGAATTCGTCAACAAGATCACAGGTGGTCGCATTCCTAAGGAATACATCCCATCAGTTGATGCTGGTTGTAAGGAAGCAATGATGGCTGGCCCACTTGCTGGGTATCCACTCGTCGATGTTCGCGTAACACTTCTCGATGGTGCTTACCATGATGTTGACTCATCAGAACTTGCCTTCAAAATCGCAGGTATCGCTGGTTTCCGTGAAGCTGCAAAGCTTGCTGGTCCAGTTCTTCTTGAGCCAGTGATGAGCGTTGAAGTTGTAACCCCAGAAGATTTCATGGGTGATGTGATTGGTGACTTGAACTCTCGTCGCGGTCAGATCCAATCCATGGATGAGCGCTCAGGCGCTCGCGTTGTAAAAGCTGTCGTTCCACTGTCAGAGATGTTCGGCTATGTCGGAGATCTTCGCTCTAGAACACAAGGTCGCGCAAGCTACAGCATGCAATTTGATTCGTATGCCGAAGTTCCAGCTGCGGTCTCAAAGGAAATCATCGCGAAAGTTCGCGGCGAGTAACACAAACCCAAAGTTCAATGAGATCTAACAGGGTCTGATTGAAAAGAAAAACAGGAGGAAAAAAGTGGCAAAAGCCAAGTTCGAGCGGAATAAACCGCACGTAAACATCGGCACCATCGGACACATCGATCACGGTAAGACCACTCTTACTGCTGCTATCTCAAAGGTGTTGCACGATAAGTACCCAGATGTAAACCCATTCACACCTTTCGATCAAATCGATAAGGCACCTGAAGAGCGTCAACGCGGTATCACAATCTCGATTGCACATATCGAGTACCAGACCGAAAAGCGTCACTACGCACACGTTGACTGCCCAGGCCACGCCGACTACATCAAGAACATGATCACAGGCGCAGCCCAGATGGACGGCGCGATTCTTGTAGTAGCAGCAACAGACGGACCAATGCCTCAGACCAAGGAACACGTTCTCCTTGCTCGTCAGGTTGGTGTTCCATCTATCGTTGTTGCACTTAACAAGTCAGACATGGTTGATGACGAAGAAATTCTTGAACTCGTTGAAATGGAAGTTCGCGAACTTCTAAACAAGTACGAGTTCCCTGGCGATACGACTCCAATCGTTCGCATCTCAGCTCTTAAGGCTCTCGAAGGAGACGCTAAGTGGGTTGAAGCTCTTATGGGTCTCATGGATCAAGTTGATGCGTTCATTCCACAACCTGCTCGTGAAATCGATAAGCCATTCTTGATGCCAGTAGAAGACGTCTTCACAATTACAGGCCGCGGAACTGTTGTTACCGGTCGTATTGAGCGCGGTATCGTCAAGGTCAACGAAGAAGTTGAAATTGTTGGTATCCGTCCAGATTCACAGAAGACAACTGTTACAGGCGTTGAAATGTTCCGTAAGTTGCTCGATGAAGGTCAAGCTGGCGAAAACGTCGGTCTTCTTCTTCGTGGAACAAAGCGTGAAGATGTTGAGCGCGGTCAGGTTGTTTGTAAGCCTGGTTCAATCACACCTCACACAGAGTTTTCAGCATCTGCTTACATCCTTTCAAAGGATGAAGGCGGACGCCACACTCCATTCTTTAACAACTACCGTCCACAGTTCTACTTCCGTACAACTGACGTGACTGGTGTTGTAACACTCCCATCAGGTACCGAAATGGTTATGCCTGGCGATAACACTGAAATGAACGTTGTTCTAATTCAGCCAATCGCTATGGAAGAAGGCCTTCGCTTCGCTATTCGTGAAGGTGGCCGCACTGTTGGTGCTGGACGAGTAACAAAGATCAGTAAGTAAGCACTACCTCCTCCTGTTCGAGTTGAGCGGCGCAAGCCGCTCAACTTAGGAAGAGCAAAGAAGAAGTTTTATTAGAAGCAGTTCTGAGTAGTAAAGAGAAGAAGGAGAAAGACGATGGCGGGACAAAAGATCCGCATTCGACTTAAGGCCTACGACCACGAAGTGATCGATACTTCGGCGAAGAAAATCGTCGAAACTGTTGAGCGCACTGGTGCAACTGTCGCTGGTCCCGTACCGCTGCCTACGGAAAAGAACACATTTTGTGTTATCCGTTCTCCTCATAAGTACAAAGACAGTCGCGAGCATTTTGAAATGCGCACGCACAAGCGTTTGATCGACATCATCGACCCAACTCCTAAGACAGTTGACTCATTGATGCGTCTTGATCTTCCTGCTGGCGTCGACATTGAGATTAAGTTGTAAGGAGAGCTGACATGACTACTACACAATCACAGGGCTCTGCTATTAAGGGCATTCTTGGCAAGAAGCTAGGAATGACACAAGTTTTCGATGCTAACAACAAGATCGTTCCAGTAACAGTTGTTGCTGCCGGTCCATGTGTTGTTACTCAAATCCGTACCGTTGAAAATGATGGATACACAGCAGTTCAAATGGCCTTTGGCCAAGTTGATCCTCGTAAGGTGACAAAGCCAGAGGCTGGACACTTTGCCAAGGCTGGCGTAACTCCACGCAGCGACGTAATTGAACTTCGCACAGCGAATGTTGATTCTTATTCAGTTGGACAAGAACTTCGCGCAGATGTATTTGCTGCTGGTGAAATTATTGATGCAACTGGAACATCACGCGGTAAAGGTTCTGCCGGTGTTATGAAGCGTCACGGCTTCTCTGGTCTCGGAGCTTCTCACGGTGTTGACCGTAAGCACCGTATGTCAGGTTCTATCGGTAACCGCACAACACCAGGTCGCGTTTTCAAAGGAAAGCGCATGATGGGCCGCATGGGTGTTGAAACTGTTACAACACAAAATTTACTCGTGCACTCAGTTGATGCAGAGAAGAATCTGATCTTGGTTCGCGGCGCTATTCCTGGTGCTACAAACTCAACAGTATTCCTTCGCTCAGCTGCTAAGCACGCCGTATCTGAGACACTGACAAATAAGGCAGGTGCATAAGCCATGGCTCTAACAATCGATATCAAGAGCGCTGATGGTAAGAAGGTTGGCGACATCAACCTCCCAGCAGAGATCTTTGATGTACAGGCAAATGTTCCTTTGATTCACCAAGTAGTCGTTGCGCAACTTGCTGCTGCTCGTTCAGGCACAGCAAAGGCAAAGACACGTGCTGAAGTTTCTGGTTCAGGTAAGAAGCCTTTCAAACAGAAGGGAACAGGTCGTGCTCGTCAGGGTTCTGTCCGTGCTCCTTTGCAACGTCACGGTGGTGTTTCACATGGTCCAGTACCTCGTAAGTATGACCAACGCACACCAAAGAAGATGATTGCTGCTGCTCTTAAGGGTGTTCTTTCTGATCGCCAACGCGAAGATCGCATCCACTGTGTTGCTTCAATTACTGAAGTTCCAACAACAAAGGGTGCAATCTCAGCTGTTCGCCAATTTTCAGATCGCAAGAACGTTCTTGTAGTTCTCTCACGCTCAGAAGATGCTGCATGGCGCTCACTGCGCAATGCCGATGATCTTCACCTGATTGTGAACGATCAACTCAATGCCTATGACATCTTGGTGTCAGATGACGTTGTGTTCTCAGAGAACGCAATCCGTGAATTTATTGCAGGCCCAGCGAAGGTTGCTAAGGCTGTTGCTCGTGAATCAGAAGCGAAAGTAGAGGTGTCCGCATGAAGGACCATCGCGATGTCCTCCTAGGACCAGTTGTTTCAGAGAAGGCATATAGCTTGCTCGATCAGAACAAGTACACCTTCTTGGTGACTCCTGATTCAAATAAGACAGAGATCAAAATCGCTGTTGAAAAGATTTTCAATGTTCGTGTTCTTAGCGTGAACACCATGAACCGTGAGGGTAAGCGCAAGCGCACTATCAAGGGTTTTGGTAAGCGCAATAACACCAAGCGTGCGATCGTGCACGTGGCTGCCGGTGACCGTATCGACATCTTCGGAGGACCTGTTTCCTAAGGGAATCAGGACTAGAAGAAGAAAAGGGATAATAAAAAATGGCATTACGTAAACTCAAGCCAACGACACCTGGTCAACGCGGTGCGAGCGTTCCTGATTTCGAAGAGATCACACGCACAACTCCTGAGAAGTCATTGGTTCGTCCAATTCACTCAAAGGGTGGTCGCAACGCATCAGGCAAGATCACAGTTCGCCACCAAGGCGGCGGACATAAGCGTGCATACCGCCTGATCGATTTCACACGTAACGATAAAGATGGCATTCCAGCAAAGGTTGCTCATATCGAATACGACCCAAATCGCACAGCCCGTATTGCATTGCTTCATTACGCAGATGGAGAGAAGCGTTACATCATTGCGCCAAGCAAGCTCAATCAAGGCGACAAAGTTGAGAACGGTCCATCAGCGGATATCAAGCCTGGTAATAACTTGCCACTTCGCAATATTCCAGTTGGAACACTAATTCACGCAATTGAACTTCGCCCAGGTGGCGGAGCAAAGATCGGTCGCTCTGCAGGAGCATCTGTTCAATTAGTTGCAAAAGAAGGCCCATATGCACAACTTCGTATGCCTTCTGGTGAAATTCGTAACGTCGATGTTCGTTGCCGCGCAACTGTTGGTGAAGTTGGTAACGCAGAACAATCAAATATTAACTACGGAAAAGCTGGTCGCAAGCGTTGGCTTGGAATTCGTCCAACTGTTCGTGGTGTTGTGATGAACCCAGTAGATCACCCACACGGTGGTGGTGAAGGTAAGACTTCCGGTGGTCGTCACCCAGTTTCACCTTGGGGTCAACCTGAGTCACGTACTCGTAAGAAGAAGGCGAGCGATTCAATGATTGTCCGTCGTCGTAAGTCGAATAAGAAGCGATAGGGGAGCGACTACAAATGCCACGTAGTTTAAAAAAGGGTCCATTCGTGGACGGTCATCTTCAAAAGAAGGTTGATGATCAAAACGCTAAGAACACCAAGGTTGTTATCAAGACCTGGTCCCGTCGTTCAATGATCATTCCTACAATGATTGGTCACACCATTGCGGTGCATGACGGTCGCAAGCATGTTCCTGTTTTCGTGACTGAAGCAATGATTGGACACAAGCTCGGTGAGTTTGCTCCAACTCGTACCTTCAAAGGTCACATCAAGGGCGAAGATCGGAGAGCTACCCGTGCCTAAGACACCTAACGCAACTGACGCACTTGTTGCTCGCGCTGTGCTTCGCGATATCCGCAGCACACCACAGAAGTCACGCCGCGTCGTGAACTTAATCCGTGGTGAGCGTGCAGATGTTGCGCTCACAACACTTAAGTTCGCTCCACAAGATATTGGTGAAGATCTCTTCACACTTCTTAACTCTGCGATCAATAATGCAAAGCAGAAGAACCCATCACTTCGTGATGCTTCTGAGCTATGGATTGTTGAAGCACTAGTTGATGAGGGCGCAACACTTAAGCGCTTTCGTCCACGTGCTCAGGGCCGTGGTTTCCAGATTCTTAAGCGCACAAGCCAAATCACTCTGACACTGTCAGATGATCGTGGCTATCGTGCTTATGGAACTCGCAAGGTTGTTAATAAGAAAGCTCCTGTTACTCCAATTCAAAAGCCAGCAGCACCAGCGGCAACTACTACTGAAGCAGCTCCTGTGAAGAAAGCAGCAGCGAAGAAGGCTCCAGTAAAGAAGGCAGCTGCTAAGAAAGCACCGGCTAAGAAAGCAACAGAAAAGGCGGCCGAATAATGGGTCAAAAAGTAAATCCACACGGGTTCCGTCTGGGCATCACAACTGAGTTCAAGTCACGTTGGTATGCCGACAAGCTTTATAAAGATTATGTGAAGGAAGACATCGAGATTCGTCGCATGATGAGCAAGGGCATGGAGCGCGCAGGCGTTTCACGTATTGAAATTGAGCGTACACGCGAGCGCGTACGTATCGATCTCTATACAGCGCGTCCTGGAATTGTTATTGGTCGCCGCGGAACAGAAGCTGATCGCATCCGCATGGATCTTGAGAAGCTCACTGGAAAGCAAGTACAGCTCAATATTTTGGAAGTTAAGAACCCAGAAATTGACGCGCAACTTGTTGCTCAAGGAATTGCAGAACAACTTTCTGCTCGTGTTTCTTTCCGTCGTGCTATGCGTAAGTCAATGCAGAGCGCACTGAAAGCCGGAGCTCAAGGTATTCGTGTTCAATGTGGTGGACGTCTTGGCGGAGCTGAAATTGCTCGCTCAGAGTTCTATCGCGAGGGCCGCGTTCCTCTTCACACACTTCGTGCAGATATCGATTATGGATTCTACGAAGCACACACAACATTTGGTCGTCTTGGCGTAAAGGTATGGATCTACAAGGGTGAAGTTATCGAATCCCGTGCAGAGCGCGCAGCAGCAGCACTTGCTGAAGCACGCGCACCAAAGCCACCACGTCCAGCAGGCCGCGGACAACGTGCACCACGTGGTGAAGTAACAACTTCAACTCCTGAGTCACGCGCAGCTGCTCAAGTAGCAACTCCGGTTGCAACAGAAGAAGGGGCGAGTGAATAACTATGTTGATTCCACGTCGCGTTAAGCACCGTAAGCAACACCACCCAAAGCGTGCAGGTATGTCTAAGGGCGGAACAGTTGTGGCATTCGGTGACTATGGCATTCAAGCTCTTGAGCCTGCATATGTCACAAACCGTCAGATTGAAGCTGCACGTATTGCAATGACCCGTCACATCAAGCGTGGTGGAAAGGTATGGATCAACATTTATCCAGACCGTCCATTGACCAAGAAGCCTGCTGAAACACGCATGGGTTCTGGTAAGGGTTCACCTGAGTGGTGGATTGCAAACGTTAAGCCAGGTCGGGTTATGTTTGAAATTTCTGGTGTAACTGAAGACATCGCTACCGAGGCAATGACTCGCGCGATTCACAAGTTGCCAATGAAGTGCCGTGTAGTACGTCGGGAGGAGTTCTAATGTCTAATGTGATTTCAGCAGAGCAACTACGTGCTCTGACTACCGATGAGCTTGCACTCAAGCTTCGCGAAGCAAAGGAAGAACTTTTCAACCTTCGCTTCCAAGCTGCTACCGGACAACTTGAGAGCCATGGTCGTTTGACCGCGGTTCGTAAAGAGATTGCCCGCATTTACACAATCCTGCGTGAACGCGAACTCGGTATTGGAGGCGCAGCATGAGCGATGTAAATACAGCGCGCGGTTTTAGAAAGACCCGTGAAGGAATTGTTACTAGCGACAAGATGGATAAGACCGTTGTAGTTGCTATTCAAAGCCAGACAAAGCATGGAGTTTACTCAAAGGTCATGACTCGCACTCACTCGTTGAAGGCGCATGATGAGAATAACCAAGCTGGTGTTGGTGATCGCGTACTACTCATGGAAACTCGTCCACTATCGGCAACCAAGCGTTGGCGTGTAGTCGAGATCCTCGAGAAGGCTAAGTAAGGGGCAACGGAAAATGATTCAACAAGAATCCAGACTTCGCGTCGCGGATAACACTGGTGCAAAGGAACTTCTCTGCATTCGTGTACTCGGTGGCAGCTCACGTCGCTATGCCGGTATCGGAGACATCATTGTCTGCACCGTCAAGGATGCAATTCCTGGTGGTCAAGTGAAGAAGGGTGAAGTCGTTAAGGCTGTCATCGTTCGCACAGTAAAAGAGAATCGTCGCCCAGATGGTTCATATATCAAGTTTGATGAGAACGCTGCAGTCATTTTGAAGGCAGATGGAGAACCTCGTGGAACTCGTATCTTCGGACCAGTTGCTCGCGAACTTCGCGATAAGCGTTTCATGAAGATCATCTCACTAGCTCCGGAGGTGCTATAAAAATGGCAACTATTAAGCGTGGAGACACCGTCCTTGTCATCGCTGGCAAAGATAAAGGTGTTCAAGGAACTGTTCTTCAAATTAATAAGCGCACACGTCGGGTAACCGTCGAAGGCGCTAACCGCGTGAAGCGTCACACCCAAGAGACCACGAGTGATCGTGGCGTCAAGGTTGGCGGAATCCTTACCGTTGAGTCTTCAATTGATCTTTCAAACGTTCAATTGGTTGGCGATGATGGCAAGGCAACTCGCATTGGTTCACGTGTGGATGAGAATGGCAAGAACATTCGCATCTCTCGCCGCACAGGAAAGGATGTCTAATGACAACTGCAATTGCCCCACGTCTTAAGGGACGTTACAAGGCCGAGATCGTTCCTGCACTTAAGCAGGAGTTCGGTTACACAAATGTGATGCAGATTCCTGGTCTTACTAAGATCATCGTCAACATGGGTGTTGGTGAAGCAGCTCGTGATTCAAAGCTTATTGAAGGCGCTATCCGTGATCTTGCAACGATCACAGGTCAAAAGCCTCAGGTAACTAAGTCACGTAAGTCAATCGCTCAATTTAAGTTGCGTGAAGGAATGCCAATTGGCGCTCACGTAACACTTCGCAATGATCGTATGTGGGAGTTTGCAGATCGTCTTTTGTCGATCGCGCTTCCTCGTATCCGTGACTTCCGTGGTCTTTCTCCGAAGCAATTCGATGGAAACGGTAACTACACCTTCGGTTTGACCGAGCAGGTTGTATTCCCAGAAATCGAACAGGACAAGATCGACCGCACTCGCGGTATGGATATCACTTTTGTTACAACCGCTAAGACAGATGACGAAGGCCGTGCGCTTCTTAAGGCACTCGGTTTTCCATTCCGGGAAAACTAAGGAGAGCTAGACATGGCAAAGACATCACTTAAGGTCAAAGCAGCTCGCAAGCCTAAGTTCAAGGTTCGCGGATACACACGTTGCCAACGTTGTGGTCGTCCACATGCGGTTTACCAAAAGTTCGGCATCTGCCGTATTTGTTTTCGTGAAATGGCCCACCGCGGTGAGCTACCAGGTATTACTAAGGCTTCTTGGTAATACACCCACTATCAACTACGAGATAGGTCCAATCACATGATTGGAAACCGGTTCGAGAAAGGCCAGAGGCCAACAGTATGACAATGACAGATCCGATCGCAGACATGCTTGCACGTCTGCGCAACGCGAACTCTGCTTATCACAACACGGTAGCAATGCCGTCGTCGTCGGTAAAAGTTCGCATTGCCGAAATTCTTAAGCAGGAGGGCTTCATTGCTGCGTTTAAGGTGGAGAACACCGTCGCAGGCTTTGGAAAGACTCTCACAATCGATTTGAAATTTGGTTCAAACCGCGAACGTTCTATTGCAGGACTTCGTCGTGTTTCAAAGCCAGGACTTCGCGTATACGCAAAGTCAACTGGACTACCTAAAGTTCTTGGTGGACTTGGCGTAGCAATCATCTCAACATCTTCTGGTTTGCTGACTGATAAGCAAGCCAACAAGCAAGGGGTAGGCGGAGAAGTTCTCGCCTACGTATGGTGATCTGATGTCACGTATCGGTCGTATGCCAATCGCGATTCCAAGTGGAGTCGAAGTAAATATTGCTGGCCAGGAGATCTCAGTAAAGGGACCTAAGGGTTCACTTTCACATGTTCTAGCTGGTCCAATCTCAGTGGCGAAGGAAGAGCAATCACTTGTGATCTCTCGCCCAGATGATGGACGTATCGCACGTTCACTCCATGGTCTTTCACGTACCTTGGTAGCAAACATGTTCGTTGGTGTGACCTCTGGTTACTCCAAGACAATCAACATCGTTGGTGTTGGTTACAAGGTTGCTGAAAAGGGTAAGGATCTTGAATTCGCTCTTGGCTATAGCCACGCAGTGCCTTTCAAGGCTCCAGAAGGAATCACTTTCAAAGTTGAATCTCCAACAAGAATCCACATCAGTGGTGTTGATAAGCAACTTGTTGGCGAAGTAGCAGCGAAAATTCAAAAGCTTCGCAAGTCAGATCCATACAAGGGTAAGGGTCTGCATTTAGAAGGCGCGAAGATCCGCCGCAAGCAAGGAAAGACAGGTAAGAAGTAATGGCTATCGGAGTAAAAGTTGTTAAGGGTTCAGCACAAAATGCCCGTAAACGTCGCCACTTCCGTGTGCGCAAGCGTGTGGTCGGTTCTGCCGAGCGTCCACGTCTTGTTGTCTCACGTTCATCTCGTCACCTTGTTGCACAGATCGTTGATGATTCAATCGGTCAGACACTTGTCTCAGCATCAACCATGGAGAGCACCTTGCGTGAATCTAAGGATGATAAGAGTGCAAAGGCTCGTGAGGTTGGCGTAAGCATCGCTAAGCGCGCGAAAGAAAAAGGAATTTCTACAGTGGTCTTTGATCGCGGTGGAAACAAGTACACCGGTCGCATTGCAGCTCTTGCTGACAGTGCACGTGAGAATGGATTGGAATTCTAATGGCTACTCCTCCAGCAGGCGCTAATAACGCCGCACCTGCAAGTAATGCAGGTTCTCGCGGTAATAACGACCGTCGTGATCGTCCACGCCGTGATGGTGGTCCTGAAAAGGAAAAGTCACCATACACAGAGCGCGTTGTTTTCATTAACCGTGTAGCAAAGGTTGTTAAGGGCGGACGTCGTTTCTCCTTCACAGCACTTGTTGTCGTAGGTGACCAAAAGGGAACCGTCGGAGTTGGTTATGGCAAGGCAAAGGAAGTTCCACAAGCAATTGCTAAGGCAGTTGAAGATGCTAAGAAGCAATTCTTCAAGGTCCCAACATTGAATGGAACAATTCCTCACCCAGTACAAGGTGAAGCTGCAGCCGGAATCGTTCTTCTTCGTCCAGCATCTCCAGGTACTGGAGTTATCGCTGGTGGTCCAGTTCGCGCAGTTCTTGAGTGCGCTGGAATTAGTGATGTTTTGACCAAGTCTCTTGGTTCAAATAACCCAATCAATATGGTGCATGCAACTGCAGCAGCTCTGAAGATGTTGGAAAACCCAACAGCTATCGCAGCGCGCCGTGGCATGTCACTTGAAGATGTCGCACCAGCAGCAATTGCTCGTGCCGTAGCAGCTCAGGTAGGTGCATAATGCCTCGTTTAAAAGTCACCCAACTACGTAGCAAGGTTGGTGCTCGTCCAGAGCATCGCGAAACTTTGCGTTCACTTGGTTTAAAAAGAATTGGTGATGTTGTCGTCAAAGAAGATCGTCCCGAGATTCGCGGAATGGTTGTCGCTGTCAGACACATGGTCACCGTCGAGGAGGTCGAATAACAATGGTTCTTAAGGTTCATCATTTACGTCCAGCACCAGGTGCTAAAAAGTCACGTACTCGTAAGGGTCGCGGTGAGGCATCAAAGGGAAAGACTGCAGGTCGCGGAGGCAAGGGAACTCGTGCTCGTAACGTAGTTCGCGCAGGCTTCGAAGGCGGACAGCTTCCACTTGTTATGCGTTTGCCAAAGCTCCGTGGTTTCAAAAACCCAGAGCGCGTTGAATATCAGCCAGTAAACGTCTCAACTATTAATGCTCTTTATCCAAAGGGTGGAGAAGTAACAGTTGATGATTTGGTTGCAAAGGGCGCAGCTCGCGAGGGTCACCCAGTAAAGGTTCTTGGAAACGGCGATATTTCAGTCAAGGTGACTGTTGTGGCGCACGCGTTCTCATCATCAGCTTCTGAGAAGATCAGTGCTGCTGGTGGAGCGACAAAGAAGCTTTAATTCGTAATTATTAGTTCTAAATAAGAGGAGAAGTTAAATGCTTGCAGCGTTTGGTAAGGCTTTTAAGACGCCGGATCTTCGCGTAAAGATTTTCTTCACGTTGGCAATCATGGGCTTGTTCCGCTTTGGTTCCATCGTTCCAACTCCAGGAGTTTCCTATCACAACGTCCAGTCTTGCTTGAATCAATCAAAATCTGGCGGACTCTTTGGTCTTATCAATCTCTTTAGTGGTGGCGCACTTTTGCACCTCTCAGTTTTCGCACTTGGAATCATGCCTTACATCACCAGCTCAATCATTATTCAGCTTCTGACTGTGGTTATTCCTCGCTTTGAAACTTTGAAGGCAGAAGGCCAATCAGGAACTGCAACTCTTACTCAGTACACACGTTATTTGACTGTTGGTCTTGCAATCTTGCAATCAACTGGTTTGATCGCAGTTGCTCGTACAACAGGTCGTCTATTTAGTGGTTGTACTTTGCCAATTATCCCTAACGCATCATGGACTCGCATCGCGACCATGGTCTTGGTGATGACTGCAGGAACTGCTGTAATCATGTGGCTTGGTGAATTGATCACTGACCGCGGTGTTGGTAACGGAATGTCGATCTTGATTTTCACATCGATCGCAGCTGGTTTCCCATCACAACTCTGGTCAATCAAGCAACAAAAGGGTTGGTTCCCATTTGGCTTCGTTATGGTTGTTGGAGTCTTGGTTGTTGCCGCGGTTGTATTCGTGGAGCAGGCTCAGCGCCGTATTCCAGTGCAGTATGCAAAGCGCCAAGTTGGTCGCAATTCATATGGCGGAACCTCAACGTATATTCCAATTAAGGTCAACCAAGCTGGCGTAATCCCAGTGATTTTCGCTTCTTCACTTCTTTATATCCCTTCACTTATTGTGAACTTCTCTGGCTCATCAGCTAAGTGGGCTGTCTGGGTTCAACAGAATTTGGTTAAGGGCGATCACCCTATTTACATCATCTCTTACGCTGTTCTCATCATTTTCTTCACCTACTTCTATGTGGCAATCACATTTAACCCAGACGAAGTGGCTGACAATATGAAGCAATATGGTGGATTTATCCCAGGTATTCGTGCCGGTAAGCCAACGTCTGAGTATCTGCAATATGTGCTTTCACGTATTACAGCTCCAGGTTCGCTCTATCTTGCATTCGTTGCAATCATTCCGATTATCGCTTTGATCTTGTTCCAAGCTTCACAGAACTTCCCGTTCGGTGGAACTGCGATCTTGATCGTTGTTGGTGTTGGTCTTGATACCGCAAAGCAGATCGAGAGCCAATTGCAGCAACGTTCATATGAGGGATTCCTGCGCTAATGCGTTTAATCCTGGTGGGCCCACCGGGTGCTGGAAAAGGAACTCAAGCAGTTCATCTTGCCGAGCATTACAAGATCCCGCATATTTCAACAGGTGATATTTTCCGTGCAAATATTAAAGGCGGAACAGAGTTAGGCAAACTTGCTCAGTCCTATATGGATGCCGGAGATCTTGTTCCAGATTCAGTTACTAATTCAATGATTGAAGATCGTTTAGGCCAGAGCGATGTTGGCAATGGATTTCTCCTCGACGGTTATCCACGCAATGTTGATCAAGCAGTATTTCTTGATGGCGTATTGAAAGCCAAGAACTCTCCTTTAGAAAGTGTTCTAGAACTTTCTATTGCACATGATGAAATCATTAAGCGTCTTTCAGGTCGCCGGATTTGCAGGGGCTGTGGCGCAAGTTTTCATATCCATTTTGAAAAGCCTGCCAAAGATGGCGTCTGCGATAAATGTGGTGGCGAGCTCTATCAGCGCCAAGATGATAACGAAGCAACTATTGCTAATCGTTTAAATGTTTATACAGAACAAACCGAGCCAATTATTGATTATTACAAGAAGGCTGGCTTACTTAAAGTAATTAGCGCGACAGGGGCCGTCTCTGAAATTACTGCGCAAGCAATTAGCGCTTTGAAGTAGGTTCTATGGCAATTCAGATCAAGACTCTTGATCAGCTCAAGCTGATGCGCAAAGCTGGGCTAGTTGTTGCAGAAGCTCTCGAGCTTATGCGCCAAGCCATTGCTCCAGGTGTGACAACCCTTGACCTTGACGCGATTGCCGTTGATTGTTTACAGAAAAATAATGCGACTCCCTCTTTTCTTAATTATCACGGCTATCCCAATGTGATTTGTGCATCGGTCAACCACGAAGTTGTGCACGGAATTCCTAATGCAAGGCCAATGGTCAAAGGAGATGTAGTCTCGATTGATTTCGGAGCGATAGTTGATGGATGGCATGGAGATGCGGCTATCTCAGTAGGTGTGGGAGAGATAGATCCGGCCGATCAAAAACTTATGGATGTTTGCGCGGAATCCATGTGGCGAGGAATTGGCGCTGCAAAAGTCGGGGGACATCTGACGGATATTTCTCACGCGGTTGAAAGTTATATTGTGAGTCAAGGTAAGTATGGAATCTTGCGTGAATACGGTGGCCATGGAATTGGTACAGAGATGCACCAAGAGCCACACCTTCTTAACTATGGTTCCCCTGGAGGCGGACCAGAGTTGCAGGCAGGGTTAGCTTTAGCCGTTGAGCCAATGATTACTCGCGGCACCGAGAAGATGAAAGTCTTATCTGATGAGTGGACTGTAGTTTCTAGTGATAGTTCAAATGGCGCCCACTTTGAACATTCGTTTGCGCTTCTCTCTGACGGCAAACCCTTCGTTCTCACCGCCCCTGACGGTGGTCGGGAAAGACTGGGCGCACTCGGGGTTGAGATCTCCTCGCTTTTAGCATAAATCGGGCACCGATTTCTCTATTTTGCCCTCCAGCCTTAGGATTACCCTCTGCCCAGAAATGAGCGGAAAGCGTAATAAGACCCCTGAATAGATAAGTAGGTATTGCTTGGCCAAGAAAGACGGAGCTATCGAAATTGAAGGCACCGTTGCTGAAGCACTCCCGAACGCAATGTTCAGAGTCGAACTTACAAATGGACACAAAGTTCTTGCACACATCAGCGGGAAAATGCGACAGAACTACATTCGCATTCTTCCTGAAGATCGCGTGATTGTTGAACTTAGTCCATATGACCTCACACGAGGTCGAATCATTTACCGTTACAAGTAATAGGAGTTAGTCGTGAAAGTTAAGCCAAGCGTGAAGAAGATCTGCGACAAGTGCAAAGTCATTCGTCGTAATGGTCGCGTCATGGTTATTTGCGACAATCTTCGACACAAGCAACGCCAAGGGTAAAACCTTAAATAACGCGTGATGCGAATGAATCTTGAAAAAGATTCATACTCTCGGACGGTAGGCCGAGACCTTGTTACCCAACAAGGATGCATTGCGAAGGACCTTCCGGATAAAAGAAAAGGGTAAGAGATATGGCACGTCTAGTCGGTGTTGATCTACCTCGCGAAAAGCGGGTTGAGATCGCACTCACCTACATCTTCGGGATTGGATTGACGCGCGCGCATGCAACACTTGCTGCGACCGGTGTAAATCCAGATACCCGTGTTAAGGATCTGCAAGAGCCAGAATTGGCAAAGCTTCGTGAATTCATCGAAGCAAATTACAAAATTGAGGGTGACCTTCGCCGCGAAGTTGCTGGCGACATCCGTCGTAAAGTTGAAATTCAAAGCTACCAAGGCATTCGCCACCGCAAGGGTCTTCCAGTTCGTGGTCAGCGTACGCATACAAATGCGCGCACACGTAAGGGTCCTCGCAAGGCAATTGCTGGTAAGAAGAAGGAGACCAAGTAATGGCCGCTGCTAAAGCAACAAAGACAAAGGCTGCCCCTACTAAGGCTGCTCCAAAGATTAAGGCTCGTAAGAAAGAGAAGAAGAACGTTGCTGTTGGACAAGCTCACATTAAGAGCACATTCAACAACACCATCATCTCTATTACAGATCCTTCCGGCGCTGTTATCTCTTGGTCATCAGCTGGCCAGGTTGGTTTCAAGGGCTCACGTAAATCAACACCATTCGCAGCACAAATGGCAGCAGAAGCTGCAGCACGTCGTGCACAAGAACATGGTTTGAAAAAGGTTGATGTTTTCGTAAAGGGTCCAGGATCTGGTCGCGAAACTGCTATTCGTTCATTACAAGCCGCTGGGTTGGAAGTTGGAGCCATCTCTGATGTCACTCCTGCACCACACAACGGTTGCCGCCCACCAAAGCCACGTCGAGTTTAAGGAAGGAAGAGAAAAATGGCTCGTTATACCGGAGCAGATTGCAAGCGCTGCCGTCGCGAAAAAGTAAAGCTCTTTCTTAAGGGCTCTAAGTGCGATGGTCCAAAGTGTCCTATTGAGTCACGTCCATATCCACCAGGACAACATGGTCGTGGTCGTTCCAAGGAATCTGAGTACCTTCTCCAGATGCGTGAAAAGCAGAAGTGCGCACGTATGTATGGCGTACTAGAAAAGCAATTCCGTGGATATTACGAAGAGGCTAACCGTCTTCAAGGTAAGACTGGTGAAAACCTTTTGGTCATCCTTGAAACTCGTCTAGACAACGTTGTGTTCCGCGCTGGCTTTGCAAAGAGTCGCGATATGGCACGCCAACTTGTTCGTCACGGACATTTCTTGGTGAACGGCAAGAAGGTCAACATTCCTTCATTCCGCGTAACCCCAATGGATGTTATTGATGTTCTTCCAGGGTCCCTTGATACAACCCCATTCATCGTCGCAAGCGCTGAATTGGGCGAAAAGGCAATCCCAGCATGGATGGAAGTTGTTGGATCAAAGATGCGCATCTTGGTTCACGCAGCTCCTACCCGCACCATCATCGATACACAGATTCAAGAGCAACTCATTGTTGAGTTGTACAGCAAGTAATTAGTTAACAAAAAAAAGGAGATCAAATAGTGGATCTCCCCGACGTACGGAGGAAATAAGTGCTTATTGCACAACGCCCCATCCTCACTGAGGAAGTAGTTTCAGAGTTTCGCTCGCGCTTCATAATTGAGCCGCTAGAGCCAGGCTTCGGCTACACCCTTGGTAATTCATTACGCCGCACCCTCTTGTCCTCTATCCCTGGCGCAGCTGTGACCAGTGTTCGAGTCAATGGCGCGCTTCATGAATTCACAACCCTTGAAGGTGTGAAGGAAGATCTCACAGAGATCGTTCTAAACATCAAGAACTTGGTTCTTTCATCAGATAACGATGAGCCATCACTTCTCTACATTCGCAAGAATGGCGAGGGTGTTGTCACAGGCGCTGATATCGCAGCTCCAGCAGGAATTGCTGTCCATAACCCAAATCTTCACATCGCTACTTTGAACTCAAAGGCAAACTTTGAAGTTGAGCTCACAGTTGAGCGCGGCCGTGGCTATGTCACTGCTGTTACCAACAAGGTTGCTGGCGGAGATATCGGACGCATTCCGGTTGACTCAATTTATTCACCAGTACTTCGTGTGACCTATAAGGTCGAAGCTACTCGTGTTGAACAACGTACAGACTTTGACCGTTTGATCGTCGATGTTGAGACAAAGCAATCAATGAAGCCAGGAGATGCCATGGCATCTGCCGGTAAGACATTGGTTGAGCTCTTTGGTCTTGCTCGCGAATTGAATGTCAACGCTGAAGGTATTGAGATGGGGCCATCAGTTCATGATGCGGCTCTTGCAGCAGACCTCGCTCTTCCTATTGAAGATCTCGATCTCACAGTTCGTTCATACAACTGCCTCAAGCGCGAAGGTATTCATACCGTCGGTGAGTTAGTTGGTCGTTCAGAAGCAGACCTACTTGATATTCGTAACTTCGGTTCGAAGTCAATTGACGAAGTGAAAGCAAAGCTTCAGACAATGGGAATGCAATTGAAGGACAGCCCAATTGGATTTGATCCAACAAAACATCACAACTACGGAGCTGACGTTGACGAAGACCTCGTTGACTCAGAGCAGGCCTAGGAGCTAAAAATGCCAACACCAAGTAGAGGACCACGCCTTGGAAGCGGTCCAGCACACGAAAGATTGTTGCTAGGCACTTTAGCTGAACAACTCTTTGAACACGGCAAGATCAAGACCACTGAGGCAAAGGCCAAGCGCCTTCGTCCATTGGCTGAAAAGTTGATCACTGCTGCCAAAGAGGGAGATCTTCCTGCACGTCGTCGTGTTATGCAGACCATTCAAAATAAGAGTGTTGTTCATACACTCTTTACAGAGATTGGTCCACGCTTTGCTACACGCAACGGTGGATACACACGTATTACAAAAGTTGCTCCACGTAACGGTGATAACGCGCCAATGGCTGTTATCGAACTCGTTGCTGACTAATCTCACCAAGTAATTCCATGATTGAACCCGCTCTCAACCCTGAGAGCGGGTTTTTTCGTTTCAAAGTTCAGGTTGCTTATGACGGAAGTAAGTATTTTGGTTGGGGAAAACAACCAGATCAGATAACACTTCAGGGAACTATTGAAGAGGCGATCACCCGCTTTATTCGAACCCCAGCACAAACTGTTGTGGCTGGACGTACGGATGCTGGAGTACATGCCACCGGGCAGGTGTTTCATGTTGATGTTCCCCAAGAATTTTCCGATGACCCCGAGCATTTCACTTACCGGATCAATCAAATGTTGCCTGATGATATTCGAATCATTTCAACGCAGAAGGCTGCGGTGAACTTTGATGCTAGATATTCCGCAATTGCTCGTCACTATCGATACAAGATCCTTGATAACAATCAGCTTTTAATGCCGCTACAAAGATATGACGTGGCAACGTGGTTTAGAGCGCTAGATATTGACTTGATGAACCAGGCATCGAGTGCGCTGCTGGGTAAGCATGACTTTGTCACCTTCTGCCGTTATCGCGAGGGGGCAACATCAATTCGCACGCTGCTTGAATTTGCATGGCATAGAGATCAAGATGGAATTGTGGTCTGTGATATTGCAGCCGATGGTTTTGGTTGGAATATGGTGCGCAATCTCGTTGGCGCAGCTGTATGTGTTGGTGAAGGACGCTTTCCTAAAGAATGGATGACAGAAATTCTTGCCGGTAAAGAAAGAGTTGCTGATTCTTATGTTTTTCCGGCGCAAGGACTCACATTGACGCAGGTGGACTATCCAGCCGATGATCAATTGCTTGATCGTCTCTTGGCCTACCAAGAGGGGCTAAAAAATCAGGCTGAATCTGTCTCAAGTGGGCTGGAATAGGGCTTTTTTGACCCTAGTCGGCCTAGCGGGTAATCTAGCCCTCTGCCGAAAAGCTGATTTCAGCCCAAGGCGAAGTGAGTAGCAAGTGCTATTTCATAATAAAAAGTAATAAGAAGACTAGGAAGAGAGAGACCTCGTGCGCACATTTTCACCGAAGGCAAGTGACGTCACACGTAAGTGGCATGTCATTGATGCTGAAGGCGTTGTCCTTGGTCGCCTTGCTAGCCATGCTGCCGCCCTATTGCGCGGAAAGCATAAGACAACATTTGCTCCACACATCGATATGGGTGACTTCGTCATTGTGATCAATGCTGAAAAAGTTGTATTGACCGGACAGAAGACAGATAAGAAGTTTGCTCACCATCACTCAGGTTATCCAGGTGGAATGACATCTATCGTTTATGCAGATTTGATTAACCAAGATCCAACTCGCGTAGTCATGAAGGCAGTTCTAGGAATGATTCCTAAGAACAAGCTTGGACGCGCTGTTGGAACAAAGCTAAAGGTTTACGCAGGATCAGAACATCCACATGCTGCGCAAAACCCAACACCATATGTTTTCAGCCAAGTTTCTCAAATCGTGAAGAAGTAAGGGACCGGATATGTCAGATTTCGATACAGCAGTAGAGACAGAAGAAGAGCTAACTTCTTACTCATCTTCAACACCCGCTGCAGCTACTAACCGTCCTGCAATCAAGGCTCCAGGTGGTGGCACAGGCCGCCGCAAGGAGGCAGTTGCTCGCGTTCGCTTAACACCAGGTAGTGGTAAGTGGATCGTGAATGGCAAAGCTCTTGATGTTTATTTCCCAAACAAAGTTCACCAACAACTCGTTTCAGAGCCATTCCTAACTGTTGGCGCTGAGAATCAATACGATGTAGTTGCTCGTATTAACGGTGGCGGAACTTCTGGCCAAGCTGGCGCACTTCGTCTTGGTGTTGCTCGCGCACTCAATGAAATTGATCGTGATGCAAACCGTCCTTCTCTTAAGAAGGCAGGCTTCCTTACTCGTGACCCACGTGTCATCGAGCGTAAGAAGTACGGTCTGAAGAAAGCCCGTAAGCGCTCGCAATACAGCAAGCGTTAATTCTTATCTCTATAGCGATTGCCTAAATAAATGGCACTCTTTGGCACCGATGGTGTTCGAGGTCTTGCCAATCGTGATCTCACCGCAGAACTTGCTGTTGATTTATCCATTGCTGCTGCTCACATTCTTGGTGAATTAGGCGCGTTTAAAGGTCATCGCCCCAAAGCAATTGTGGGTCAAGATTCACGTGCATCGGGTGAGTTTTTAGAAGCAGCAGTGGTTGCAGGTTTAGCAAGCGCTGGCGTTGATGTTTATCGCGTAGGCGTATTACCAACACCAGCCGTCGCATTTCTAACAGCTGAAGTAGGCGCCGATCTTGGGGTCATGATTAGTGCTTCCCATAATCCAATGCCAGATAACGGAATTAAGTTCTTCGCTAAGGGCGGAGGCAAGCTTGATGACGCCCTAGAAGCAGCGATTGAAAAGCGCATGGGGGAGATGTGGGAGCGCCCAACAGGTAAAGATGTAGGACGAGTAATTACTGATGATTCTGCTGCAGAGCGGTACTTATTCCACTTACTCAATACTTTAAGTATTAATTTAGCTGGCCTGAAAATTGTTGTGGACTGCGCAAACGGCGCATCATCGCGTGTGGGGCCAAAGGCCTATACCCGCGCAGGAGCGGAAGTAATTGCAATTTCTCATGAGCCAAATGGCTGGAATATTAATGAGAACTGCGGCTCCACTCATTTAGAAAATCTCAAGGCGAAGGTCAAGGAAGTCGGCGCTGATCTTGGAATCGCTCATGACGGAGATGCTGATCGCTGCCTCGCAGTTGATTCAGAAGGAAATGAGATTGATGGAGATTTCATCATGGCAATTCTTGCTGCTGATTGGCAGTCACGAGGGCTACTTAAGAATGAAACAGTTGTTGGAACAGTGATGAGCAACCTTGGCTTTATGAAGGCAATGGATGAGCTCAGTATTAATGTTGAAACCACCGCAGTGGGCGATCGTTATGTATTAGAGAAGATGCTTGCCAATGATCACTCACTTGGCGGGGAACAATCAGGCCACATCATCATGCGTCATTATGCAAACACAGGTGATGGAATCTTGACCGCGTTGCATCTGATGCAGGCAGTTAAATCCAGTGGCAAGTCACTAAAAGAGTTGTCCAATGTTATGAAGCGCTTCCCACAAGTATTGATTAATGTAAAAGATGTTAAGAAAGAGAAATTGAGTGAGTCAGCAAAGATCACTGAGCAGATTGCCAGCAAAGAAAGTGAACTTGGTGGGGCTGGTCGCATTTTGGTTCGTCCTTCAGGCACAGAATCATTAGTCCGCGTGATGGTTGAAGCCCAAAGTACAGAGATTGCCCAGAAATTAGCCGAGGAAATCGCAGCACTAGTAAGATCTGAACTCTCTTAAGCGAATAAGTTAAAAGGAGCCTTACGCATGTGCGGCATTGTCGGATACACCGGTAAGGCACAAGCACTCAGCCCTGTTCTTGAAGGTCTTCGTCGTTTGGAATACCGCGGATATGACTCTGCTGGAATTGCCCTTGTAGTTAAAAAAGGTGAACCGCTCTGGATTGAAAAGCGTGCGGGTAAATTATCTAATCTTGAAGAAACGTTAGGTGACACAAAACCTGATGCAAAAAGCGGAATTGGTCACACGCGTTGGGCAACTCATGGTGGTCCAACAGATACGAATGCTCACCCTCATTTAGATAATGAAGGAAAGCTTGCGCTGATTCATAATGGAATTATTGAAAACTATGTTGAGCTTCGCGCGATTCTTGAAAAGCGTGGACATGTATTTAAGTCTGAGACTGATACCGAATCTGTTGTTCACCTGCTCAGCGATGCTCGCAAAGAGCACAAGGGTGATTTAGCGGCAGCTATGCGTGATGTCTGTGCCCAGCTTCGTGGATCATTCACTTTGCTTGCTATTCACTCAGATGAACCAGGAAGAATTGTCGGCGCTCGTAGAAATTCTCCACTTGTTGTTGGGGTAGGAGACGGTGAGAACTTCCTTGCATCAGATGTCTCAGCATTCATCTCACATACAAAACGTGCCCTTGAACTCGGTCAAGATGAAGTTGTTGATATCACTGACTCATCTATTACAGTTACAAATTTATCCGGCAAAGTCCTGAAGCCTCGTGAATATGAGATTTCATGGGATGCATCTGCAGCTGAGCGTGGTGGATTTCCCCACTTCATGCTCAAGGAAATCTATGAGCAACCAAAATCAATCGCAGATACTTTAATTGGTCGTACAGCAGGTTTAGATAGTGAAATTACCGCAGGTATTAATCTTGAAGGAATTTCAAAGGTTGTCATTATTGCTTGTGGCACTGCTTATCACGCAGGTCTTGTTGGCAAATATGCCATTGAGAAATGGGCAAATGTTCCTGTAGATGTTGAATTGGCATCTGAATATCGCTACCGCGAACCATCTGTTGATAAGAGCACACTTGTTATCCCAATTTCACAATCCGGTGAAACGATGGATACCTTGATGGCGATGCGCTATGCACGCACACATGGAGCGCGAGTATTTGCGGTCTGTAACACAAATGGATCAACCATTCCGCGTGAGTCAGATGCAGTGCTCTATACCCACGCAGGCCCAGAAATTGCCGTTGCTTCAACAAAAGCCTTCACAGCTCAGCTAATTGCCATGTATCTCATTGCCTTACACCTGGGAAATGTCCGCGGCGTTATTGATAAGAAGTTTGCCGAGGAAATCGGTAAAGAACTCGCTGGATTACCAGCAAAGGTAGAGCAGATCCTTGAAACAGTTGAGCCGCTGCGTGAGCTCACTCGTAAATTTAAAGATGCCACATCAATGCTATTTCTTGGCAGAAATGTCGGATTCCCAACTGCTCTAGAAGGCGCTCTTAAGCTTAAAGAGCTTGCATATATGCATGCAGAAGGATTTGCTGGAGGAGAGCTCAAGCATGGTCCGATTGCGCTTATTGATCAGGGAACTCCTGTTATTGCAGTGATGCCGACTTCCACCTCACCGCTATACGAGAAGATGGCAAGTAATGTTCAAGAGGTTAAAGCACGTGGCGCAATTGTCATCGCTATTGGTGATGTTGATTTAGATAGCGCTGTCCACAACATTCGCATCCCTTCTTCACATGACTTTTTGCAGCCAGTTTTGGCAGTGGTTCCTCTTCAAGTTATTGCTTATGAGATGGCAGTTGCTAGGGGAAATGATGTTGATCAGCCTCGCAACTTAGCCAAGTCGGTGACTGTTGAATGACCTGGGGATCACTTGCGATTCATAGAAAGCAAGAGCGCGATCGAGCTTTAAAGATCTCTTTTGGCCTCTTTGTTGCTTTTCTTATTACAACAGAACAAGTCTTAACAAAAGGTTTCCTATATACAGCTGACCACAAGATCAAAGCTATTAGGCACCATACTTTCAAAGGCCTTCCTAGCCACGCACTTCTAGCACTAGATGATCTGGGACTCCGTAGTTTTACTGCTTCATGCTTACTTATTACCGCTGTAGTTATTGGCTATCGCTTTAAGTCCTGGAGGCCAGTGAATCTTTCGCTGCTCTCACTTCTTCTACTCAACGGTGTTGTGGGATTAGCCAAACTAATATTTGGTCGCACTAAGCCACGCCTTCAGATGGATTTGCTACATGAAGGTGGTCTTTCATATCCCAGCGGTCACGCGGCTAATGCGCTTCTCACTTGGGGAATGCTTGCTTACATCATTTATCGTTACACAGTTATTGGTAAGAGATTCAGACATGTTCTGTATGCCGGCATTGCGCTGGTAACTTTCACAGTATGTGTGGTGTCATTGATTCGAAATACTCATTGGTTTTCAGATCTCTTGGGTGGCGTATTTTTAGGTGGAGCGATTCTTGTCTTTCTTGTAGCACTAGATCGCGGATGGGCCTCTGAAAGGCAACCATCATGATTGATGGCATCGGCATTGATGTTGTGGATATTGGCCGCTTTGAAGAATCATTGCTGCGCACTCCTGCACTTAAAGAGAGAATCTTTACAAGCAGAGAGGCACAGCTAAAAATATCTTCTCTTGCCGCGCGCTTTGCCGCCAAAGAGGCACTTGCCAAAGCACTTAACTCAAAAGATATTTTCACTTGGCACGATGCCGAAGTTATAAACGAAGAGAGCGGTAAGCCTGCATTTATTTTTACAGGAGCAATTGCAGAGCGAATTGATGGCGCAACCGTTCACCTCACACTTTCCCATGACGCAGGTATTGCATCAGCCATGGTCATCATTGAGAGGAACTAACTGTGCGCGCCGTTGTTGAAGTGAACCTCAAAGCGATTGATCACAATATTAAGCAGATTAAATCGCTAACAAAGTCAGAGATACTTGCGGTTGTTAAAGCAGATGCATATGGGCACGGTCTAGTTCCTGTTGCCAAGCAAGCACTCACTTCTGGAGCAAGTTGGCTTGGCGTAGCTCTTCTTGAAGAAGCTTTCGCTCTGCGCGCTGCTGGCATCACCGCTCCAGTTATTGCATGGCTTACCCCTTCAGGAGAAGATTTTGCTAGCGCACTCAAGCAGCACATTGATCTCTCAGTTTCTTCCATCTCACTTTTTGAAGAAGTCTTAGGTGCTGCAAAAGTATCTGGAATCAAGCCAAGACTTCATTTTGAGATTGATACAGGAATGCGCCGTGGAGGCGTTTTAGATGAGTGGAGTGATTTCTTAGCTTTTGCCAAAGAGCGCTCACAAGAATATGAATTAGTAGGAGTTTGGTCTCACTTTGCGAGGGCAGATGAGCCAGATTCAACATTCAATGTTGAGCAGGAGAACAACTTTGAACTCAAACTTGCTGATGTGAAACTTGCTGGTCTTAATCCAAAAATTATCCATCTTTCAAACTCAGCAGCAACGATTACAAATCCTGCGGCTCATCATGTGATGGTTCGTCTGGGTATCGCTATGTATGGATTGAGCCCGGATGTGAACACCCTAGGTACTTCTCAAGATCTACATCTGATCCCCGCAATGACAGTAAAAGCCAAGATTCATCTCGTAAAGAGCGCGAAAAAAGGTGAAGCAGTTGGTTATGGCGGAACGGCGATTCTTGGCGAAGATTCAAAGCTTGGCGTGATTGTTATGGGATATGCAGATGGATTACCACGTAGCGCATCTAACATCGCAGGTGTTCTGCATAACTCAAAGAAGGCGCCACTAATCGGCCGGGTATCTATGGATCAATGTGTTGTTGATTTAGGGGCAGATTCAACAGCTAAAGCTGGAGAATATGTAACTATTTTTGGCCCAGATGGATATAGCGCTGATGACTGGGGCAAAGCATCTGGAACTATCAACTATGAAATCACCACTCGCATTGCCGCACGGGTGCCGCGGATCTACACATGAATATAAATAGCCCAGAGGAAATGTTTGAACTGGGTAAAAAGATCGGATCCAAGTTAGTAGCAGGTGATGTGATTTTGTTGCGCGGTGAACTAGGGGCAGGTAAAACTGCTCTCACACACGGTATCGGAAGCGCACTTGGTATCGATGATGTCTCATCACCTACCTTTGTTATTTCAAAAATTTATCAGGGTGGGCGGTTACCACTCATTCATGTGGATGCTTATCGCCTGATGGGCAGCGAGCTAGCGGGGTTTGATGATTTAGATCTTGAATCAAGGATTCCCGCCTCCATCACTGTTGTGGAGTGGGGCGATGGGTTTGTTCAAAGAGTTGCAGATAAATTCATTACGGTTGCAATTAGTTTCGGTAATTCAGATTCTGAGCGAATTGTTGACGTAGAAGGCATAGATCTATGACAACAATCCTTGCCATCGACACATCGACCGATCGAACGAGCGTAGGCATCGCCCAAGATGGTGAACTCATTATTGAACTCCATCATGATGATCCACTTGGCCATGGCGCAGTACTTCCTGGGCTAGTTAAAGATGTTCTTGCTAGAGAAAATAAAATTGATCATGTTGCTATTGGAATGGGTCCTGGCCCTTTTACCGGGCTTCGTGTGGGAATCGCTTTTGGGCAAAGCTTTGCTGCCGCTCGAAATATCCCTTGGATAGGCGTTGACAGTCTTGCTGCTCTAGCCGAAGAACATAACGACGCAGAGTTTATTGTTGCTATCGATGGAAGGCGTAGAGAGTTTTTCGCCAGCCACTATGTTGGTGGAAAAATACTTGCCCCAGCACGAGTAATGCAGAGAGAGTCTCTTGCAGAACTTTCCATTCCTGTTTATTACGGAAATCCAAATCCTCGTGCGATTGCGGAGTTATCCCTTAGACAAACCTCAGTTCTTGAGCCAATTTATATTCGTAAACCAGATGCTTATCCTGCTCCTAAAGATGTGAAATTCCGGCCATGGTTGCAGACAGATCTTGTAAATATCTTTGCGATTGAAAAAGATGTCTTTGGCAAGGAAGCATGGACGATGGCTCAGTTGAAAGAGGAATACGCAGGAAAAGAGCGCCAATATCTTGTTGCCGAAATTAATGGCGAAGTTATTGGATATGCAGGAGTTGTAAAAATGGGCGAAGTAACAGATATTTTGACACTGACCGTGAAGCCAGAATTTCGCCGGCGCGGTATTGCCCGTGAATTTCTTAAAAGGCTAATTGATTGGTCACGCAATCAAAAAGTAGAGGCAGTCATGCTTGAAATGCGCAAAGGAAACATTGAAGCCGAGCCTTTGTATCTGGCTAATGGCTTTAGGCATATTTCAGAGAGGCGTAACTATTACGCCCAAGGAGTCGACGCAATCATTATGCGCAAGGAACTCATATGAGCACACCTTTGATTTTAGGTATTGAAACATCATGCGATGAGACAGCAGTAGGAATCGTCCATGGGCGAAAGTTGTTAGCCAATGTCATTTCATCAAGCGTGGAAGAACATGCACGATTTGGTGGAGTGGTCCCTGAAATTGCAAGCCGTGCTCACCTAGAGGCCATGCAACCAGTTATTTCGCAGGCTCTCAAAGAGGCAAAAGTGAAACTAGAGGACATCGATGCAATCGGCGTAACAGCGGGTCCTGGTTTGATTGGAGCGCTCCTTGTCGGAACTAGCGCGGCATCTGGTCTAGCACTTGGTTTAGATAAGCCTCTATATGGCGTTAATCATCTTTCATCTCACCTTGCCGTAGATGCACTTGATGAATCTCACAAACTAGGCCCTGTAATTGGATTACTTGTTAGTGGAGGGCATAGTTCAATCATTCAAGTCAACGACCTTGCCCAAAGCGTTCATGTACTGGGATCAACTATTGATGACGCAGCTGGTGAGGCTTTCGACAAAATTGCCAGGCTTCTTGGATTAGATTTTCCTGGAGGACCTGCGATTGATAGGTTGGCAAAAGAAGGCGATCTGAGTGCGATTGATTTTCCTAGAGGCCTTAGTGATACCGACTATGACTTTTCATTCTCTGGTTTAAAGACAGCAGTTGCGCGTTACTTACAGAAAACTCCTGACGCAAAGAGAGCAGATATTGCAGCTTCATTTCAAGAAGCAGTTGTAGATGTACTTCTCAAAAAATCGTTGAGTGCATGTGCTTCAACAGGAATTGATACTTTGCTGATCGCCGGAGGAGTAGCGGCTAATTCAAGACTCAGAGAACTTGCCGCCCAAAGGTGCGAGCAAGCGGGTGTTCTGCTTCGGACTCCGCCGCCTGCCCTCTGCACTGATAACGGGGCGATGGTGGCTGCTATGACCTCACTGGCGGTCTCAGCAGGCGTAAAGCCCTCTCATATTGGCCTTGAAGCCCTCTCAACGGTGGCCCTGAGCCAGCCGGTCTGGGCCTAAGAGCCTCGAGTTGAAGGGGGCCTCGCGGGCTATCTATGATTAGCACTCGCAGACCTCGTCTGCTAAACCCTAGTTTTTGAGGATAAATAAAAGAAATAAAGGAGCACATCATGGCCGTAGCCATTAAGCCACTTGAAGATCGCATCGTTGTTAAAGCAAACGAGGCAGAACAGACAACCGCGTCAGGACTTGTTATTCCTGATACTGCAAAGGAAAAGCCACAGGAAGGCACAGTGGTTGCTGTTGGACCAGGACGCTTTGATGATGGCGTGCGCGCACCTATGGATGTCAAGGTTGGAGACGTTGTTCTTTATAGCAAGTACGGCGGAACTGAAGTGAAGTACAACAACGAGGAGTACCTCGTCCTTTCAGCTCGCGATGTTCTTGCCATCATTGAGAAGAAATAACAATGGGTAAAACTTTATCCTTCGACGAAGAAGCTCGTCGCGCCATGGAGCGCGGGGTGAATATCCTCGCCGACACCGTGAAGGTAACCCTTGGACCTAAGGGTCGTAACGTTGTTATCTCAAAGTCTTATGGAGCGCCCCTCATTACAAATGATGGCGTAACAATTGCGAAAGAGATCGAACTTTCAGATCCAGCCGAGAACATGGGCGCTCAACTTGTGAAGCAAGTTGCAGAAAAGACCAACGATGTTGCCGGTGATGGAACTACAACAGCAACAGTTTTGGCTCAAGCAATGGTGAAGGAAGGTCTTCGTAACCTTGCTGCCGGCGCGCAGCCAATGGATATTAAGTTCGGAATCGAAGCAGCCGTGAAGGCAGTTTCAGAAGAGCTCAAGAAAAACTCAACTCCTGTCTCTGGCAAAGCTCAGATTGCAGATGTTGCGACCATCTCTGCTCAAGATAAAGCAATCGGTGACCTCATCGCTGAAGCAATGGACAAGGTCGGCAAAGACGGAGTCATCACAGTTGAAGAGTCATCAACAACTGGTTTAGAGCTAGATTTCACTGAAGGTATGCAATTTGATAAGGGTTACATCTCTCCTTACTTTGTTACCGATTCAGATCGCATGGAGACAGTTCTAGAGGATGCATTCATTTTGATCTCAGGACAAAAGATCTCAGCGCTCGCCGAAATCTTGCCTGTGCTTGAAAAGGTTGCTCAGAGCAACAAGCCTCTTTTGATCATCGCTGAAGATGTTGAGGGTGAAGCCCTTTCAACACTCGTTGTGAACCGCATGCGCGGAACATTCACATCTGCTGCCGTCAAGGCACCAGGTTTTGGTGATCGTCGCAAGTCAATGTTGCAAGACATTGCCGTGCTCACAGGTGGTCAGGTTATTACCGCTGATGTCGGACTTAAGTTAGAGCAAGTCACCATCGATCTACTTGGTAAGGCCCGCCGCGTTGTTATCACCAAGGACACCACAACAATCGTTGATGGAGCGGGAGATAAGTCCGAGGTAGCAGCTCGTGTCAATGAGATCCGCAACGAACTTGCTCAATCAGATTCTGATTGGGATAAAGAAAAGTTGCAGGAGCGCGTTGCAAAGCTAGCTGGCGGTGTCTGTGTCATTAAGGTCGGCGCACATACTGAGGTAGAGCTCAAGGAGAAGAAGCACCGCCTTGAAGATGCTATTTCTGCTACTCGCGCAGCTGTTGAAGAAGGAATCGTTGTTGGCGGAGGCGCAGCACTTGTGCATGCAGCCGGCGCACTCGATGGCGATCTGGGCTTTGAGGGAGACCGCGCAGTTGGCGTTCGTCTTGTGAAGAAGTCATGCGATGAGCCGCTTCGTTGGATTGCAGAAAATGCTGGCCAAGAAGGTTATGTCGTTGTTGCAAAGGTTCGCACAATGAAGCCAAATGAAGGTTTCAATGCTGCAACCGATGTCTATGAAGATCTCGTTAAAGTGGGCGTGATTGATCCTGTAAAGGTGACCCGCTCTGCTTTGGCTAACGCAGCTTCAATTGCTGCGATGTTTATTACAACCGAAGCACTGGTCTTTGAAACACCAGAAGATAAGGTTGAAGAGGCACAAGGACATGGTCATAGCCATGGACCTGGTGGTCACTCACATTAATTAGCTAAATTAAGAAGCAGTAACAAACTCCGCGCCAATAACCTGGCGTGGAGTTTTTGTTTGGCGCTCAATAACGATGAGGCGCTCGTCTTCAGAGAGACCGCCCCAAATTCCGTATGGTTCTTGAACAGCAAGTGCATGCTCTCTGCATTGCTGGATGACTGGGCATGATGCGCAGACAGCTTTGGCTCTGGCAATGCGGTTGTTGCGGCTTGGTCCGCGCTCGCCATCTGGATGAAAGAACATCTCTGAAGGAAGCTCGCGGCATGCACCTTGGTTCTGCCATTCCCACTCTGAAAGAACTGGGCGTGGTAGTCGTGAAATTTCAGCCATCTGGTCCTCCTGGTTCGTGGGTGTAGGCACACATTACAACCGCGCCGTAGGTTGTTCAAGCCCGCCAGCCCTCAAGTGGCGCAAAACACCTTTTGCCTAGACGATTAGCGCATGGCTTCCCGCAACTCTGCCCCAACTCCTGCCTTTACGGTGGCCGCTGTTGCCAGGCGTTTGGGTGTAGCCCCAGCAACGCTTCGCACGTGGGACAGGCGCTATGGCCTTGGGCCCAGTGAGCATTCTGATGGAGAGCATCGCCGATATAGCGAGAGTGATTTAGCAAGACTTATTCATATGCGAAAGCTTGTGATCTCTGGTGTTACCCCAGCAGATGCCGCAGCAGCGGCGCTTAAATTTAAAGGCAAGATTGATCTAGAAGTATTTGCTGATTTGCCCGAGTCAGACACTGGTGTGATTGAAATGCTTAACAATGCAGTACATGCACTGGATCGCAATCTCACTGAACAGATTATTCGATCTGAATTTAGAGACAACGGAATCGCCGCTACCTGGTGCAATGTCTTAACACCTGTTCTTGTCTTGGTTGGCGCTGAATGGGCGGCCACAGGTACTGGAATTGAAATTGAGCATATGCTCAGTGAAATTACACATCGACTTTTGAATGAACACACAGAACAACTCACTAGCCCTGTGAATTCTCGGCCGGTACTTCTGGCCTGCGTGGGTGAAGAGATTCATTCGCTTGCGATTACTGCGCTCGCTGCCTGTTTAGCTGAAGATCAGATCCAAGTTCAATTCCTTGGGGCTAGAACACCCCAATCTGCTATCAATGAAGTTGTTAGAAAGGTTGGACCACCAGCGATTTTCTTGTGGGCGCAACTTTCCAAAAATGGTAATCCTGCGATCATCCAAGAACTTCCAAAGCTCCGTCCTGCCCCTCGGGTTATCTTGGGTGGGCCCGGATGGAACCCTGACCGCTGCAAGAGCGCAAACTTTGTAGATGATCTAAGCGCCGCAAGGCGTGAGATCTCACGCGCTGTGGGCGTTTAGAAGCAGAGATTTTGAACCCCTAGACTTGCCCCATGATGGAAGGCGCCCGCGAAAAAGTAATAATGACGGGGCTGACCTACGATGATGTTCTACTACTTCCAGATGCATCCGAGGTCGTTCCAAGTGAAGTAGATACAAAAACTCGCCTGACTCGAAATATTTCCCTCAATGTTCCTGTGGTTTCTTCAGCAATGGATACGGTTACTGAATCAACCATGGCAATTGCTATGGCAAAAGCCGGTGGTATTGGCATTTTGCACCGTAATTTATCTATTGAAGATCAGGTTAAGCATGTTAAGACAGCAAAAGCTTCTGGAATTGTTGGCGCAGCCGTTGGTGTTGGTGAAGATGGATATTCCCGTGCGGTTGCTCTCATTGATGCAGGAGTAGATGTTGTCGTTGTAGATACAGCCCACGGCCACCATCGCGCTGTGCTTGAAGCTATTGCTCGAATTAAAAAACAATTCCCACATGTAGATGTCATCGGTGGAAATGTGGCAACACGCGCCGGAGCGCAAGCACTCATTAACGCAGGTGTTGATGCAGTAAAAGTTGGTGTTGGACCTGGATCAATCTGTACTACCCGCGTTGTTGCAGGCGTTGGCGTCCCACAAGTAACCGCGATTATGGAAGCACACAAGGCGTGCTTCACTGCTGATATTCCTCTCATAGCCGATGGTGGATTGCAATATTCAGGAGATATCGCAAAGGCGATTGTTTCTGGCGCAGATACCGTGATGCTCGGTTCACTTCTTGCAGGATGCGATGAGTCACCTGGTGAGCTCATTGAAATTGGCGGAAAGAAATTTAAAGGTTATCGAGGAATGGGTTCACTCGGCGCGATGCAATCACGCGGAGAGCAGAAGTCATATTCGAAAGATCGTTATATGCAAGACGATGTACTAGCTGAAGATAAACTTGTTCCAGAAGGTATTGAAGGAAAAGTTGCTTACAGCGGACCAGTCGCCACAGTTATCCATCAACTTGTTGGAGGATTGCGTTCTGGAATGGGTTATGCGGGGGCAGCAACTATTAAGGATTTACAGAGCAAAGGGCAGATGATTCAGATCACGGCAGCGGGATTACAGGAAAGTCATCCACATGACATTTTGGATGTTGCAGATGCACCAAATTACCGAGGCGGGAAGTAGGAGACGATGAACGATATTGAGATTGGTCCTGGGAAGCGCGCAAAGACAGCGTATTCATTTGACGATATCGCGATCGTTCCAAGTCGTCGTACTCGTGAGGCAGATGAAGTTTCTATTCAGTGGCAGATTGATGCTTACAAATTTGATCTACCAATGCTTGCAGCGCCGATGGATTCTGTTGTCTCTCCAGAAACTGCAATTGAAATTGGAAAAATTGGTGGAGTTGGAGTTCTAAACCTTGAGGGTCTATGGACTCGCCACGAAGATCCACGTATTGCATTGGGTGAAATTGCATCTCTTCCACAAGAGCAAGCAATCAGACGCATGCAAGAACTTTATGCTGCTCCTATTCGAGAAGATCTCATTAAATCTCGTATCGCAGAAATACGCGCCGCGGGTGTGACTGTTGCGGCTGCGCTCTCTCCACAGCGCACAGCAGAGCTACACAAAGTTGTTGTTGCTGCGGGAGTAGATCTCTTTGTTATCCGAGGAACAACGGTGAGTGCTGAGCATGTTTCAAACAAGGCAGAACCTTTAAATTTAAAGAAATTTATATTTGAATTAGATGTTCCGGTCATTGTGGGCGGATGCGCAACAGCAACAGGCGCACTGCATCTTATGCGCGCAGGAGCTGCTGGAGTATTGGTTGGTTTTGGTGGAGGTTCATCCCACACAACAAGGACAGTTTTGGGAATTGCAGTACCTATGGCATCGGCAGTTGCAGAAGTTGCATCAGCACGCCGCGACTATATGGATGAATCTGGTGGTCGCTATGTTCACGTTATTGCTGATGGATCAGTTGGTCGCAGTGGTGATATTGCAAAAGCAATTGCATGTGGCGCTGATGCTGTCATGATGGGCTCTCCACTTGCACGCGCGACCCAAGCACCTGGCAAGGGCTGGCACTGGGGATCTGAAGCACACCACAGCGAACTTCCTCGTGGTGACAGAGTTCATGTTGGAACAGTTGGAACGCTTAAAGATATTTTGGTTGGTCCATCTCATACCGCGGATGGCTCAATGAATTTATTCGGAGCGCTGCGCCGTGCAATGGGAACATGCGGATATTCAGATCTTAAAGAATTTCAACGGGTAGAAGTCGTCGTAGATCGTGCCTAATCAGGCAGAACAAGACCTGGTACTTGTTATTGATTTTGGTGCGCAGTACGCACAATTAATTGCTCGCCGTGTACGCCAAGCACACGTGTATTCAGAGATCGTTCCATCATCGATGCCTGTCGCAGAGATTCTTGCTAAGAAACCTAAAGCAATTATCTTGTCTGGTGGACCTTCAAGTGTTTATGAACCAGGTGCTCCAACACTTGATTCCAAGCTCTTTGAACATAACATTCCTATCTTTGGGATTTGCTATGGCTTCCAAGTGATGGCTGCAGCCCTTGGCGGAGTAGTCACACAAACTGGTAAATCAGAATTTGGTCGCACATCTATGACCCACGATGGAAAGTCCAAATTGCTTGGTGATCTTGCAAAGGAATTTAAAGTATGGATGAGTCACGGTGACAGCGTCACACAAGCGCCACAGGGATTTAGCTCAACTGCAAAGACGGACGCGACACCAATAATTGCTTATGAAAATAGCGATGCAACTTTAGCTGGCGTGCAATTCCACCCCGAAGTCATGCACTCAGAAAATGGACAAGAAATATTGCGCCGTTGGTTGATAGATATTGTCGGGTGCAAGCCAACGTGGACAAGTGCCAATATTGTTGCAACTGAGGTTGCAAAGATCAAAGAACTTGTTGGAGATAAGAGAGTCATCTGCGGTTTATCTGGTGGAGTCGATTCAGCTGTTGCGGCAGCAATTGTCCAAAAAGCGATCGGATCCCAACTCACCTGTGTTTTTGTAGATCATGGCTTACTACGTGAAGGTGAAGCAGTTCAGGTAGAAAGAGATTTTGTTGCAGTAACTGGTGTTGAACTCAAAGTTGTCGATGCGAGAGCAAAGTTTCTATCTGCGCTCACTGGAGTCACAGACCCTGAAACCAAACGTAAAATCATTGGCGCGGAATTCATTCGTTCCTTTGAAAGCGCCGCAAGAGAAATTTCAGCTTCAGGAAGCGTCGATTACCTTGTGCAGGGAACTCTTTACCCTGATGTTGTTGAATCCGGTGGGGGAGAAGGAACGGCAAATATCAAATCTCACCACAATGTTGGAGGTCTCCCAGATGATTTGCAGTTCACACTGATTGAGCCACTTCGAACACTGTTTAAAGATGAAGTGCGTGAAGTTGGATTACAACTTGGCCTGCCAGGAGAGATAGTTTGGCGCCAACCTTTCCCTGGTCCAGGTCTAGCCATTCGAATTATTGGTGAAGTTACTGAGAATAGACTTAGTATTCTGCGAAAAGCGGATTTAATCGCTAGAGATGAATTAAAGTTAGCAGGTCTAGATCGCCAGATCTGGCAGTGCCCAGTAGTTCTTCTTGCCGATGTTAGAAGCGTCGGAGTTCAGGGAGATGGCAGAACATATGGTCATCCAATTGTTCTGCGCCCTGTATCGAGTGAAGATGCTATGACAGCGGATTGGAGTCGACTTCCGTACGAAGTACTGGAGAAGATTTCAACAAGAATTACAAATGAAGTGCGAGAGGTAAACCGCGTGACGCTAGATGTAACTAGCAAACCACCTGGAACTATTGAATGGGAGTAGTTGTGAAGCAAAAGAAAGTTGCAGCTGTTGCAGTTCTTGTATTTATTGCAAGCTGTATTCCTGCTACCGCTTTTGCTGGCCCAAAAAAGAATTCATCAAACTGTAAGCCAACTAATGCCGCGGCTCACCAACCACTAAACGTTAAGCCCCCAGCCACGCTTAAACACAACAATGTTAAATTTACTTTAAATACAAACTGTGGTCCTATTGTGTTCACTGCAGATGGAGTGAATGCTCCAGTAACTGTGACGGTTATGTCTGCGCTTGCTAAAGCAGGTTATTTTGATAATTCGCTATGTCACCGATTAACTACTTCGGGAATTTGGGTTCTTCAATGTGGAGATCCAACTGCAAGTGGCTCTGGTGGTCCTGCATTTAATTATGTTGACGAAAACTTACCAACAGGGATCGCACAAAATGACTATCCAGCTGGCACAGTTGCCATGGCCAACTCAGGACCTCACACAAACGGGAGCCAATTCTTCTTGGTGTATCAGAACACAACACTTCCGCCTAACTACACCATCTGGGGCCACATTGTTCGCGGATTAGATATCGTGCAAAACATTGCTGCGCTCGGAACAACAAATGGCACAGCAGATGGCGCACCAAAGCAACCCATCGCAATTCAATCTGTCAGCGTTAAATAATTAGCTAGTTGCAACAACCCTAAAAATTTCCGCAAGACGACCAATAGGTAATTGTGCGACTTCAGCATTACGTTCGCCCCACTCACGAACTCGTCCTTCAAGTTCTTGGTTGTGAGCCGTCTGACTTATATGAGAATAAATCGCCTTCATTTTTCTTTCAAATGTATCTGTAATATCTATTGAATGATTTGTGTCAGAACTCATCATGACCCATGCTTCTTTAACGGTCCATGGCTCTAGCTTTTCATCATGAAGTAAATCTTCAAATGCGAATTGATTACCTGCATCTGGGTAGATCGCTTGAATTGCTGATTCACCTGCTGCTAGATGATCTGGGTGACTAGCACCAAGTCGATCCCAGTTACGTTCTGGGCTTTGTATGAGCATGCGGTCTGGTCGAACCTTACGAATAATGCGGACAATATCTTTGCGGAGTGCAATTGTTGGTTCTAGCCAACCATCTCGGTAATTTAAGAAGTGAATGTCGCTTACGCCTAATATTTTTCCTGCATCACGCTGTTCTTGCTGGCGGATTTTTTTCATCTCATCACGCGTAATGGACGCATCGATTCCGCCCTGATCGCCGTTAGTGCAAATGCAATAACTGACCTTGATTCCCTTATCTGCCCATTGAGCAACCGTTCCACCAGCTCCAAAGTCCACATCATCTGGGTGGGCTGTTACGACAAGAATTCGTTCGATTTCACTATCTGCAATGGGTTCCATGCCCCGATCCTACTAATTCAATTAGGCAGTCGTTGCCCGAAGATAGACTCCCGCTTATGTCTGCAACCCAAAAACTGCTGGATGGTTTAAATCCTCAGCAACGTGATGCAGTGATCCATGAGGGTGCGCCATTGCTCGTCGTTGCTGGTGCAGGCTCGGGCAAAACCCGCGTACTTACTCGCAGAATTGCTTATCTTCTCGCAGAACGTGGGGTAGCGCCCTTTGAAGTCCTTGCCATCACCTTTACCAACAAAGCTGCTGCTGAGATGAAAGAACGAGTCACAGAACTTGTTGGCCCAAGAGCTCAATCAATGTGGGTTTCAACATTTCACTCAGCATGTGTTCGAATATTGCGCCAAGAGGCTAACCGGCTTGGGTACACAAATTCTTTTACTATCTACGACTCTAGTGACAGTGTCAGGCTCCTTACACTCATCATTCGGGATTTGAATCTTGATGGAAAGCAATATGCACCACGAGCGGTGCATGCCATGATTTCTGCAGCAAAGAACGAGTTGATGGGCCCTGCAGATTATGTTCAAAAAACAACCAACCATTTTGAAGAAGTTATTGCGGAAATATTTGCTCTCTATCAAAAGCGACTTAGCTCCGCTAACGCTATGGATTTCGATGATTTGATTGGTAAAACTGTTGAACTCTTCCAACGCTTTCCAGAGGCGCGAAGTCGGTTTAGATCACGCTTTAAACACATATTGGTTGATGAGTACCAAGATACAAACCACGCTCAATACATATTGATTCGTGAATTAGTAGGCGTAGTTGGAGAAGGATTTCCCATCGCAGAACTCTGCGTAGTGGGCGACGCCGACCAGTCTATTTATGCCTTTAGAGGGGCAAATATTCGGAACATCCTGCAATTTGAAGAGGATTACCCAAGTGCCCGCACAATCATGCTTGAACAAAATTACCGATCAACACAAAATATATTGACTGCAGCAAATGCAGTAATTTCAAATAATGAGGGTCGTAAAGATAAGAATCTCTGGTCAGAAGAGGGTAAAGGCGAGATCATCACAGGTTATGTCGCTGAGAGCGAACATGATGAAGCAGATTTTGTGGTCGGGGAGATCGGAAGATTGCGAAACGATGGACTTTCTAACCCGGGAGATACCGCAATTTTCTATCGAACAAACGCGCAATCGCGCCTCTTTGAGGAGATATTTTTACGCGCAGCCATTCCTTATAAAGTTGTAGGTGGGGTTCGATTTTATGAACGCAAAGAAGTTAAAGACTTTCTTGCCTATTTGCGTGTACTCGTTAACCCTGAAGATGAAGTCTCCCTACGCAGGATTATCAATACTCCTAAGCGAGGTATTGGCGATCGAGCTTTAGACACTATTGATGCCCATGCAAAAGCTAGAGATATTTCATTTTGGACAGCGCTATGTAGTGCATCATCTGCAGCAGATGTTCCGACACGGTCCCTGGGATCAATCACCGAATTTGTTCACCTCATTCAATCTCTACAAACTTTGGTAGAGGCAAAAACAAAACCTTCAATTATTGCTCAAGCAGTACTTGAGCAAAGTGGGTTGCTATCAGAGCTTGCCAATAGTCATGATCCACAAGATGAAGGTCGCGTTGAGAATCTAGAAGAACTTGTTTCGGTTGCTACAGAGTATGAAGAAAGTGAAGTTGAAGAGGGTGAGGAGATCTCACTCATCGGTTTCTTGGAAGATGTTTCGTTGGTTGCTGACTCGGATCAGATTCCAGATGGTGAAGATCATGGCGGTGTCGTCACGATGATGACGCTTCACACAGCCAAAGGATTGGAATTTCCAACAGTATTTCTTACAGGTATGGAGGAAGGAATTTTCCCTCACTCAAGAACTCTGGGGGATAAGGCAGAGATTGAAGAGGAACGTAGACTTGCTTATGTTGGTTTAACCCGTGCACGTAAGCGCCTTTACGTTTCTCGCGCCGAATATCGTTCTTCATGGGGCGCTCCGACATACAACCCGCCATCTAGATTTCTTTCTGAAATTCCAGATGATGTGATTGCCTGGAATGAGACATCTTCTGAAGGTATAAATGTAAACAGCTCACTTAAACCATCTCGAAAATTTGGCCCACCTCCTCGAGCGACGGGCAAGAAGGTCAGCGCCGCAGCAATTATTTTGGCGGTTGGAGATCGTGTGTCTCATGACACATTTGGATTGGGCAAGGTTGTTGCAATATCCGGAGAGGGCGATCGGGCAGAAGCAACCATTGATTTTGGCAGCGTCGGGGAGAAGCGGCTGTTGCTTCGCTACGCGCCGGTCGAGAAGCTCTGAGAGTCAAAGTAGGATTTACCAGTATTGAGTTTCAATTTTTCCTGACAAATGAACGAAGTGGGGTAGCGCGTGGATCTCTTTGAGTATCAAGCTCGAGATCTTTTTGAAGAACACAACATTCCAGTTTTAGCAGGCGCAGTTGCATCGACTCCTGAAGCCGCCGAAGCTGCTGCTTCAAAAATGGGTGGCAAAGTTGTTGTTAAAGCTCAAGTAAAAGTCGGAGGCCGCGGAAAAGCTGGCGGAGTTAAATTAGCTCAAGATGCACAGGATGCGCGCGGAAAAGCTGAAGCGATTCTTGGTATGGATATTAAAGGTCACACAGTTCATCAAGTAATGATTGCTCAAGCAGCGCCAATCGCTGAAGAGTATTACATGGCAATTTTGCTGGACCGAGCTAACCGCAACTTTTTAGTTATGGCATCTGTTGCCGGCGGCATGGAGATTGAAGAAGTTGCTCATACTCAGCCAGAGAAGTTGGCACGTGTTGGTATTGATCCCAACGTGGGAATTTCAAAAGAGGAGGCGCTTGAAATTGTGCGAGCAGGACAGTTCCCTGCGGATATCACTAATGATGTCGCTGAAGTTCTTCTTAAGTTGTGGGCAGCATTTGTTGCCGAAGATGCAACTTTGATGGAAATTAACCCATTAGTGAAAACCGATGATGGAAGAATTATTGCGCTAGATGGAAAAGTCACGCTCGATGACAACGCATCTTTCCGTCATCCAAACCATGAGTCACTTATCGACCACGCGTCAGCAAATCCATTAGAGGCAGCAGCAAAAGAAAAGAACCTTAATTACGTGAAGCTTGATGGTGAAGTTGGAATTATTGGAAACGGAGCTGGCCTTGTTATGGGCACATTAGATGTTGTTGCTTATGCAGGTGAAAAATATGGAGTCAAGCCAGCGAACTTCCTTGACATCGGCGGAGGAGCATCTGCTCAAGTAATGGCTGATGGACTTTCAATTATTTTGGGTGACCCAGATGTCAGAAGCGTTTTTGTTAACGTTTTCGGTGGAATTACCGCCTGTGACGCGGTCGCAAACGGAATTGTTCAAGCCCTTGAAATGTTGGGTAGCAAAGCAACTAAGCCAATTGTGGTTCGCCTTGATGGAAATAACGTCATAGAGGGTCGCAAGATTCTCAATGATGCAGGCCACCCATTAGTTCAGCAGTTAGACACTATGGATGGCGCAGCAGCAAAAGCAGCAGAATTGGCGGCAAAGTAAATGGCAATTTTCATCAATAAACAGACCAAAGTTGTAGTTCAAGGTATGACTGGTTCTGAAGGAACTAAACACACTGCGCGCATGCTTAAGTATGGAACAAATATTGTTGGTGGGGTTACACCTGGTAAAGGTGGGCAAAGCGTTGAGATTGAAGGCAAGACATTGCCCGTCTTTAATACTGTCGCAGAAGCAATTAACGCAACAGGGGCAAATGCATCAGTTGTTTTTGTTCCACCCAAGTT
>Ga0214178_1000029_pt1 | contig 46579 bp, 100 predicted proteins | sample TroBogEpilimnion_28_FD_153016 | JGI IMG/M metagenome (GOLD analysis project Ga0214178, IMG submission 153016) | Freshwater microbial communities from Trout Bog Lake, WI - 17SEP2007 epilimnion | ecosystem: Environmental > Aquatic > Freshwater > Lake > Epilimnion/Euphotic zone | place: Trout Bog... | reverse complement strand
ACATTGTAAATGTAATAAATAGTTGCTGAATTGAAAAATACCAAATGTTAAAGATAATATAAAATAAATTAAACTTTATGAGAGTCACCATAAGTAAATCGTTCTTTTAAAAGATCTAATTTTCCAAAATTCTTAAACAATTTCCAATCGAATCCTATTATACCACAAAAAATTTTAATTTCTTTAACTGATCTGGTATAGTTATATTTAAACATATCAACTATTGGTAGGGTTAAAACCTTATTATTAGCAGTTATTTTAAAAACATACAATAATAATGCTCTACAGAAATCATAGTGCATTTTAAATTCCTCATCGTTTCGGGGCATCATAAAATGTCGAATTTCCATATAGGCTATATCTTCCCAATTTTTTACGGAATAACTAGATCTATTACGAATAGTAAAGAAATTACCCTTATTATATTGATTAATATCTTCAAATAATTTTATTGTAGAACTAACATTATCATTGGGAGGTAGGAAAGACCAGATAACAGAGGGATTAGCTACCATAAGCCTTTGGTAATTTATAAAAAATTGACTAGTAAAATATGAACCTAATTCGGTTACCTCTTTAAGATCAAAATTTAAATGGCATCCCCCTTCCATTAGCATTTCTACTGTAGATGTTGGGAGAAAATTATTATCATATAGAAATTTTTTAACAGGTTCATATTTTTTTAAGAATGTTTCATAGTCTGGATGAATTCCAGTTAGTACTTCTAAACAATCCCCATCAATATAACATTGATAATATTTACCCATTACAACCTCTTCCCCCATCATTTCTCTTTCCTCCTGTGAAGTCTCCTGATAATAGAGATTAAATCGTTTACCCCAACCATGATATTTCGTATGTAAAAACTTTTCTATTAATTTTATTGACTTTTTACTAAATTTTTTAGGAGGCATATCAGGTTCTAATAAAAGACCCGCTGGATAATATGTAGGTTCACCCGAGAATTTTTTAAACTCCGCACAATATGGTACATTAAATTTCTCATCTGAAGTAATAGGGATTAGTTTTGCATATTCAGGATTATAACTCAGAGCATTTCTGATAAATTCTATTGGATATCTCTTTAACAAGTCCTTTAATAAAAGTCCACCTCCATTACTCCCAGAAAGTATAAGTTCCCTCATCATATAGAGAAGTATATTCCTTGGAATTTGAGACTTTTCATCAAATAAACTTTTTATACTTATTTCCATTTCTTATATTTTGACTTCTTCGAATTTATGTTGTACCACATAAATAGCAGTATTCTTATCAAACTTCCATTGGATTGCCATATCTTTAAATCCAACTTTGGTAATGAAATCATGGGGATAATAGAAAAATCGATGCTTAATTATTTTACCCTTTTCTGGTATCAAGAAATGCCAGATTGAACCCCTTTCACCACTTCCGTCTGGTTCATATATGCTTTTCTCATATCCAGTAAATTTTTTGTTTTTGAAATAGGGTCTAAAGATTTCAGTGGGCTGAATAAAGGTGTTGAAAATTATTTTACCGTCGGGTTTAAGAAATTTCTGGAGTTCTATTATTTCTAATGGTACGAGATAATTAAAACTACCCCTCATAATAATTAAGTCATACTGTCGATCTGGGGTAACAACTTTTCCAATATAACTTTCAGGACAACCACTAACAAAAGGATCCATCAGCCATACAGAATTCCCTCTTGCCTGTGATTGAGATAAAGAACCTTTAACCCCTCCACCAATATCAAGGATAGACATATCCTTTTCCACCATTCTATCCTTGAAGTCATCAAAATAGCTCCTTTCCAAATACCTATCTGGGAAGGTTTGGCTATATTGGTACCATCTAATGTTTTCGGTCCTGTCGTCCATTTAACCATTTTTGAGCAGCGTAAGTATTTTCAAACATGGCATAGTATCCATGGTCTTTAACATAAAGGAAACGATCTTTCGAACCTATCATTTTTACTATATCTAAAGTTTCCGATGTGCCATCAAAGTAGTAGGGTAGATCTAATACAGCAGACTCCATCTGATCTTCTAAAAACTCGTGTCCATGGAGTATAACAGCATATCCAGGTACAGTCTTATATAGAAGATCCATCATAGGTATATTTGGTGTCATTTCATCACCACTGACCTTATACTTGGAATGGTCAACACTCATAACTTTTCCCCAATAGCTTCCGCGTTTTCCCCTTGTGGTAGAGATAATATTTCCTCCATACTTCAATGCAACAGTACCAAAAACATACCCATATTTTTCAACCTTTATCTGGTCTAATAGAGATTGGAGTTCTGCTTTGGTTTGATCTGTGATTTCCGTCATTGGATATTTTTCCGTCGTATACTTTTTGAGATTAATGATCCTTTTAATCATTTGAATGTGATCATCCCAACCAAAGTAATGGACAGATGCATCGGGAAGTAATATTATTTTTTTGTTATCTGTTGTAATAGAATCAAGCGAAATAATACAAGTAGCATGGGCATTAAATAATATAGGAAATCCTTCATTAATAAATTGATTTTCCGTACCATGTCCATCAAATGATTTATAACCAATTAATATAGAATCTGGCCATTTTTGTTTTACTATATCAATAGTACGAGGAGATGGATGAAATTCAATTGGTGCTTTTTTATCAGGATTTGGTATTGAACATCCCCAATAGGGTATTTCTGCTGCCAGTATATAAACATCAAATCTATGTGTAGAGACATAATCATAGTAATCATATACGCTGTCCACCTCAACTACAGGAATTTGGCCAATACTATCATCAACGGGGGAATTTTTCCATTTGATGATAGTAATATCGTTATCCGCCTTTAATGATGACACCGTCCGATATGCTGATTGCCCATCAGATCCATTTAGAATATAATTTCGTTCATCCATCTTACCAGGGATCGGGCCACAACTTACTAATATTTTCTTAGACATATTAAAATCCGATTATAAGATAAAGGATCATAAAACAGATGATCCAGGTTAATGTTGTTGTTATTAAAAGGGCTCTTTCTGAATTTACCATTTCTCCCCACGCGAATAGAGATATGACTGTTAAGAAACTACAGGTCCCACACAGGCCAAATACACCACCGACCTTTGGATCTCCTAAATATTGTAAACCGATATTCAATCCAATAAGGATGAAAAATAGAGATAAGTGTATCCCAGCTAGTTTCTTTATCATGACTTTTGTTTTCTTAGTATATAAGTTAAACCCGCTGGAAATTCAGCGACGTATTCATCATCAACCTTCAATACCGTAACCCGGTTTATATTTTGTACATAGGCCTCAAATTTTGTACCTGTATACTCGACTGTTTCTGTTGAGTAACCCCTTACCATAATTGAGATGATGGCTTTTCCATCGGTCCTTAAATCTATTTTTACTGCTAACATAACTATGCTTTTTTGTGACTAAATTTTATACCAAATAATGGATACTTCTTTTTGATTTCTTTTAGTTCTTCTTGTTGGTTTTTTAATTTGACTATCATTTTTCCCAACATCATTTTCACATAGGCTTCTTCACACTCTTCCTTCAGTTGATAAACAACCTTTATTTGGTGTTTGACTCTCTTCTGTTGTATTCGTACAATATTCCTCGGTGAGGCTGTAAAAAATAACACACCACGAAGAAAAAATTTATAGAGTTTCCTATTCATTCGGGAAGCTTAATATCCTTATAATGTTTTTTACCCATGAGTTTTAATTGTCCACGAACACTTCGTAGGTGCATATCAGACACCCTTTTTCTACCGTCCACAAGGGGAAGCATAATAGTTTTATTCTTTCCGGCCTGGAAGAGTAAATGATCCTCGGTTTCAATTTTATCAAATCCCGATTTCTTCAAGATCTTCAATAGATGTCCGTACCGCATAACATAAGGTTTATTTTGTTAAAAGAAAACCGGCTCGTCAGTGCCATTATGATAAGTATAGGCAAAGACCTTAATATCTTCTATATCACAATCATATTCGGTAACAAGGTTGCGGGATTCTTCGTATATGTCTTCCATGGACCGAAGGTTTTCGCCCTTTTCGTTTTCATCCTTTGCCACATAAAAAAGATGTTCTACTCCCCATCCTTCTTTGTATCCCTTGATTGGATATGTCTTATCAATATGCCTTAGTAGATCACATCCCTCGAGAAAATAGGGTATGTCTTCATCCTCCATCCCGGGGTGAATATGGAATCCCTTCTCAAGGAAGTATTCCTTAATTTCCTCGTTAGATTTCCCATTTAGGGCATTCAATTTAACGCGTATTCCGTATTTGGTTATATTACTACTCATTTGAGTTATTTTTTAGTCGATAGTAATCAAATTCATGGTCTAGTGATTGATTCTGTTTAAATCCAATCTTCAGTAGAAATCTTGCCAGATCAGGATTGTGTGTATTTTCAACATATATCCCCATATCAAATTGTTCCAACCATTTTAGGAAACCAGTGAAAATACCTTTCCTCTGGTTTTCTTCTTCTGTTCTAATATTGGCAATTTGAATGAGATCTATAATTTGTCCCTCTATTATTTTCTTTCCTAACCTTAAGTACACTTCTTGTTCCTCACAATGATACATCCATCGACTACGTGGAACTGAACCTGGTGTTAGCTTATTACCCCGAATAAATCGGGCAATTTCCGGTCTAAATAGGTCTAGTGTTTCCTTTTCTTTTTCCATAAACATTTTCGTCTGTTATTTTACCATAGATGAAAAAATTATAAATCCTTATAACTGGCCGAATTATCCAAGGCCATTCTTGTAGATATGTTTCAAAATGGTATCTAGCATCTTCTTTTTTTGGTTGAAGTTTATATTCTTTCCCACATTTTTCACACCCTTCATAAAGAAGATGGATCCCGTAATATTCAGGCTCTGTGTACCGTTGGCACTTGCTGCAATAGATCTTTTCCATACATGTGTCCCTCTTCGATTAACAATTTGTTCTGAACGTCTGTTATATGATGGCACCATCCAAAGAATTGATATCCTTTGCAATGGCATTCGAAAATTCCTCTGATAAGTCTAACCTCATACGGAGGATGATCTGGTTTTGATGATGGTACATCCCATGCCCTTATTTTTGTACGGTCCGGTTGTTTTTGAGCTGGAACTTTATTGTTGTCAATCCAACCTGCTAAAATTTCATGGTAAGTCATATCCATTGGTATCTCTACCCAAGAACTTCCACTTACTGCATATCTAATACCAGTAGTTGGGCTTATAAAAGTTGCAGGTGGGTAGATTCCCGTAATAGTAAACATTATATTGAAATTTTATATAAGCAAATATAATAAAAATAATCTGACTAAAAAAATTAATAGTGTTAAAGATTTTATAAAAGATATATAGAATAATAGCCTGCAAGCTAAAGAAATCTTATTACATTTACTAATATAATAACTAGATCCCTAGTCTTTTGTAGCTTGCAGGCACAATATGGACTAGGGATTTTAGTTTATATAATATAGAAAACAAATATTATGGCATATGTTTATAGACATATTAGATTAGACACAAATGAAATATTTTATATTGGAATAGGAGAAGATAATATAAACAGGAAGGAAAAATATAGAAGGGCGCACACAAAAATAAAAGATTCCCATAATAATTGGTGGAATAAAATAGTAAATAAAACACAATATAGAGTAGAAATACTTATGAATGGATTAACATGGGAACAAGCATGTTGGAACGAAATATTTTTAATTTCTTTATATGGAAGGAGGGACCTAGGAAAAGGGACTTTAGTAAATCTTACAAATGGAGGAGAGGGTACAACCGGGTGTAAATATATTAGGGAATCTCCTTCAATAGAAACAAGGAAAAAATTAAGTGAAGCTCTAAAGGGAAATAAACATACATTGGGTATTAAATATTCGGACGAAGAAAAATATAGAATGGGAAATGGGAACAGGAATAAAAAGTTTAGTGATTCGACCAAAGCAAAAATGAGAGAAAGTAATTTGGGAAAGAAGTATTCTATTGAATTTAAAGAAAAAATTAGTAAATCATTAAAAGGTAGGCCATCAAAACATATTAGAAGAATTTTTTGTTTCCAAAATAATAAAACCTATAATTCTTTAAAGGAAGCAAAAGAGGACTTAAATTTAGAAATAAAAAATACTGGTCCTATATCAGCTGTTTGGTCTGGAAAATCTAAACATATAAAAGGATATACTTTTAAATATTTGGATTAAGTTTGGTAATTTATATTTTATACATTCTTTAACATTTGGAATTTTATTATTCAGAAACAAATTATTATATTTGTTATTAAATTAATGAAAATGAAAAAAGACAAGAAACCACGGGGTAATCCCCCAGCAGGATTTAAGCCGAAAGAAAGGGCACCGAAACCTATTAAGAAGGTTTTTGAAAAAATGAATAAGGAATACTGGTGTACATTCCGCTTCTATGATTCCAAAGGCCGGCGATTATCCATCTTTGCAAGACCATCCAAAACGGATCGTTCCATTATCATTACGGTATTAAAACTTTCCAAGGAGCCAAACCCTCTTCCTGGCGAACCTTCTTATGGACCGCACAACGGGCCAGTGGATAAGTTTTCAAAAGAAAGGGCCAAGGAGATCTACGAAAAGGAATATCTTCCATACATCATGGGCGATAAACCCGGTATGGATTATACTGTTCCGCTAAATGATGCTGAAACAATACCAACTGGTATGGTACGCTGGGCAAGGGAACATTGCTGCATCCCGGTACCAAAACAGATCACGGTGTTTGAATACCACAAGGCAAAGAATATGCCTAAGAAGGAAAAGAAAACCCGCTATACTGTTTATCTGAAAAATGCCGGCGCCAGTAAACTAAACATTGTAAAATGTGTGAAAGACAATACTGGCCTGGGCTTGAAGGAGGCAAAAGAAATGGTAGATTCGGCACCAAGAGCAGTTCAAACTGACTTGGATAAAGAAACAGCCACAAAGTTCGTTGCAGAATTAATCTCCTTTGGAGCGGAAGCAGAAGTGAATTAATAAGAATACTTTAAACAAAGAAAACAGGCTCAATTGAGCCTGTTTTCTTTTGGGGATATAATTCAATTACTTTTTATAACCAGGAAATGGTTCAGGTATTTCTTTAAATCCAATAGCCTCAGCCAAAAAGAATTTACCATCCTCTTCAATGACATCACTAACACTACAACTCCGATGCTTCCATTGACTTATTCCTCTCTGTGACTCCCGGTAGGCTTCATTCAAATCCTCTGCATCAACAGTTCCTTTCATCGTTCTTTGAAGGTTGGGATTTCCTTCCATAAAATCCCAGAATTGAGGGGCATCTGATAGCCAGATAGTAAATTTTTTCATACTCCTATATGGATTGGTTTTAAGATTTCCTTTTCAGTAATGGCAATATCTGGTACTGCCGCAAATCCTTTTGTTATGGTATCAATAATATAACGAAGATGCTCTGCGCTATCCCTAAATCCATATTGGTGTGCAATATGTATATTACCAATTAAGGCTTGACAGAATGCAGTGGTTGCAACTTTAGAACCCTCGGCAGTGAAAACTGTTTCGTCGCTAATATACTTACTTTTATCTAATCCTGGGGAACAATCAATTCGGAGATTAGTTTCTAATGGAATTCCTTTTTGTGTTATTGGATTATAATCCACTACAAGTTGAGCATATGCAGTAAATTGCACTTCTATATTTTGAACAGGCATTTAGAAAGATTGAGAGTGTAAAGATTTATTTTAATTTGGACCTTAATAAATTAGTGTACTTTAGAAGTCTCTATCCTTTTACGGATTGTAGAAATGTTCTTAATAGTACTTCTGCCAAGTTCCTTAAATCGTAAATAATCCTTCACAGAAAGCCCAAAATGTTCGGCCGCTTCCTCGTTCGTTTTATGCTGTCCTGAAATTCTTGAAAATCTGCCTCTCTCATAAGAGGTCAGTGTAGTTGTGTTGATCGTGGTCATTTTATTGGTTGGTTGATTTATTTATTAATTAATCCCTTCTCTATTGCTCGACGATAAGCTTCTCCAATAGGAGAATCAAGGTTATCCTTATCTTGCACCCCAAATTGCATTCCACTCGTATACTCTGGCCCCTCATCTCCCCAACGAGTAATAAGTGTAGGATCTGAACCTGTTTTGCAATAGTATAAATCATGGGACAAATAAAGTCCAAGAAAAATACATTCGTTGCAGTTATGTTCCCATACGGGTGAATCTTGATATTCTGGTAGTGCCATATTTTATAGGTCTATTGCAAATATTTTTTTCATTTGTTCCTGTAACAGTGGCGCCTGGTTTTTCAGGATAGCCTTATTCATCTTCGTCTTTGTTTCCCTGGCAATCTTGTTTATGTTAATACGTGGATTAGGGAACATAGCCAAAAATTCGTTACATTCCTTATTAAGAGCTTCCGCATCCTTATAATAACCAGAGATTGATTTCGCGCTAACTTTGACCCCTTTGGTATAAATAGTAGTAGAAGTAGAGGTGAACTTAACACCTTTTGCACCGGTAACATCGCCTTCAGAGTTTGTAGTAATTCTACAGGTCAAAATAAATATTGGCGATTCGCCTTCGGCCGGTAACGTTCCAAGAGCTTGTTTCTTTATCTCATAGATGTTGTCAACCTTTGCATATTGGTCCTCCAGAAAAGTAAGTCCAAAAATACTAACACCGCTGTACCTGTTTTTCAGTTCAATGGTGATTTGTTCGAGCGTGATTGAGGGATCAATTTTGTTTAGTTCCTTTAAGAAAAGGTCTTTATTGGCTTCCCTCATTTTAACATACCCTTCCGCAAGATATTTGGCTTTCTCATTAATGCGGTTTACTTCGTTTTGGATTTTTTCAAATTTATCCTGAACCACAATGTCAATCAGGTCGTTCTGATTAATGCTGGTTTTAATCCCTGAATCCTCGAGGGACTTAACTGTCAATGCCGTTTCGGTCTTTGTTAGCTTCTCACTCATTTTATAATTTTTTAGAAGATAAAAGTAATGAAAAGTTTCAGATTAAAAAAATCCACAGTGTTAAAAAAATGTTAAATGTACGCAATACTACTCCTTTGACCCGACTCTGTTATAACCCTCTGCCATTTTCTTGGCTCTTTCGTCGTAGAAGGAATCATCCTTTGGCAGGTCAGATCCAAGTCCTTCTACATAGCGGTTGTACATACAAAATGCGGCTGCTATCAAAACCGTATCATGTATTTCATTATCAGACATACCTTCGTTCCTGGCCCAGATAACATCGTGATTTTTAACACTCTTGCCGGATATAGCTACACGGCCTGCGAGGTTTAACATTGCCTTGATCTTTTGATTAACCGAAGACGCTGTAAGTCCCTTTAATACCTCATCCACCCAATGAGCATCTGTTCCTAAAAGTAACCGGGCAGTAGCTGCATGGCTTTTGGTACAAAATTCACATTCGTTCTGTTTAGAAACGTATGTTGCTATCAGTTCCCTGAATGCAACAGGAATTTCTGATTCCCCATGGAGCACACCCTGTGCCATTTGGTATAAATATTTCCCATCTCCGGGCGAAAATCCACCAGGCCAATTATTCCTGGTAATGCGTTGTCTTTTAATCTGATGTGTGGCATATTATACTTTTTCTTTACCAAACCTCGATTTTCTTCGGATAGAATCCAAAAGAGGTTTGATCGGTTTAAAAATCTTTTTTCTTCTGTCACTTCCTGGTACTTCTACAGAACCGGTAAAGACATGAGTCTTCCCAATTGAAAGAAGATACGAAAGATAACATAATTTTGCTCCTGGTTGACGATCGAGGAGGTTTTGTTTTATATTACGCCCACAGCCACAAGTACATGTGGCATTGGATAATATCCTATAATCAAGCTTTTGTTTTTTAGGTTTTGCCATTATTAATTATTTTGTTCCTGTATAGAAGTAAATCCAAGATCATTATGAGTAGCCCCTAATTTCTCATCCAAAGCTTTAGAAGCATCCATTATTCCTACTATTGTTATTCCTGTAACATCACCCAGGTTTTTTAACATATTGGAAGTATTTCGCAGCGATTCTTCCTGCTTCTTTTTATCCCCTCCAAAATCTCTAACTAGCTGTCCTTTAATCCTTAAATTTCCATTTTCAATAGAAGCACAAGAATAAGAAGGATCCAAACGGGTTAAAAGTTCTGCCGCTCCTGGTTCGTGTAAAACTACTACTCCTGCAAGGTCTTCCTCTTTTAAAATGGACTCAATCTTAGACATCACTCTTTTTAGCTTTGGACTATATTGCATTCTTAAATTTTTATTAATATACAAATATAATAAAAAGTATCGAGATAAAAAAATTCCAAATGTTAAAGATAATATAAAATATAACATTTCGTCATATTGGTGGCATTATTTTATGACATTTTGGCACAAAATATTGAATGGCACAATATTCGACTATAGCATATTAATAAAACAATATAACTTATGTACAAGAAAAGATTATCAGCAACATGGCCACTTGGCTTAGGTGACGTCCTAACAACATTTGCACAGGATGCACGCGAATTGGTAGAAGATAGAACTTCTGCTATCTTGGTTAATATCTCGGAGGATTCTAAGGGATATAAGATATATGTTCTTTCTCCAGGGTGGGAGAAAAAAGATTTTAAGGTTGGTATAGAAAATGGAATACTCTCCATTTCTGCTGAAGCCAAATTAAGGGATGAAAATATTACCTGGCTAAAGAAAGAATGGCGGCTTGGTGCATTCAATAGAACCTTTACGGTAAAAGATAACGTAGACACTAAAAGTATCTCTGCCAAATATGAAAATGGCGTACTTGAAATCTCCTTAACTAAAAAGGAAGAAAAGTCTATCAAGAGTGAGATCGAAGTGAAATAAGAAAATGGGTGCTATTGAAAATTCTTTAGTAAATAGCACCCATTTTACTCTCTATTATTTCTATTGCATCCTGTAAATCTATATTATACCATTCACTTTAAGCATAGTAGGACTATTATATATTAATCTAATATATATCAAATTGACAGAGTGGGCGCCCCGATTTTAAAACTTCTGGTAAATGAATTATCTACCCTGCCGTCTGTATGGTTTTTGTTTTGGCGTTTTTGGCGAATTCCTTTTCTTAGCAACTCCTTTTTTCTTAATTCCAAATGTTATTTTTTCAGCCATAAATTTAAAATATATAAGTATATATTATTTCTATAATTCCAATACACAAAGAAAAACCTGCTTACGCAGGTTTTTCTTTGGGGTCAAGCATTTTCAAGGGATGAATTCAACATCCAACCTCCAAAGTTCTTATTTATTATAGTCTTCGATCACGCTACTAATGAAGACCTTCATAAAGTCACTATCAATAGGAAATTTTAAGAAGGGATTAGGGTGATTATTATCGGGGCCGGTTGTAGTAATTGCAGCTATATTAGTTGCCAGAATAGCAAATAGCTTCTCTGTATCAACTGATGGAGATTTCTTGGATATATGGGCTATTAATCCTTTCCTTTGTTGTTCTGGTGAAGTCATCATGTTACGGAGGTCAAAGTTAAAAGAAAGCTTTGGATTTAGTTTCTTTAATTTAAACATTGACCTATTTGCCTGCTGTTCGGCTTTCTCCCAGAAATTGTAACTATCAATAGGAGTTTCAAAACTGGTTTGAAATTCTCCATATTTGAAGTCAATAACACCAAATTCGTCGGAGAGATTTTCTCCACCATTTCTATTTCTAATTCTACGTCTTCCATTTTTAAATTTTACTTAGTTAAAAATAAAGGGAACTTACGGGCTCCCTTTAATCCTGCTCTGTTCCAACCCGGTTGCAAATTCTTATACTGGATATGCTTCTCCTACCCCGCTACGGAATCCTTCCCAATGATATGCATTATGAATCATCCAGGAATGAGATACCTTGAATATAACATCAGCCCATATCGCTTTTATTGGTTCTTTCTTTTTCTTTTTTGATGAGGTGTCCTCTACTACATTATCTTTTTCTTCATCCTCATCATTTTTAACCAAATTGAGGTCAAGAATTTCAAAATTGGAATTTATCCAGGCCTCCTGTTTAGCAAATGCACCCATATATCGTGATATTCTGGAATCTGCATCAATTCTCAGGCGAACCTTGACCATATCAGTATCCAATGCTTCGATAATTTCGCCGAGATAATCACCTTCCATAGAGAAGGAATTTCCTGGAGTTTCGATCGGATCAAAATCCCTGCGCGGGCCGACCCGTACACTATTCTTAAATAATGTTTCCTTTGTCTTGTCCGGTGAAACAACATAAACATCATACTTACCAGTAATCTGGCGGACATTGAATACATCAGAGAAAGCCAATGGTGGTTCTTCGTGAACATTCACTTCGTGTGTGACCGCCTTTACTATGTCCACAGTAATAATCTCCAAAGAAGAAATGAATTGAACCACTTCCTCTGTGAATTGTTTGTGTACCAGAATGTCAGCCAGGATTTCACGAATAACCGCAGGTGTAAGGTCCTTGAATGTTTTGAGATAACGAATACGTCCAGGCCTTTGTAAGAGATTTTCGTTAATGTGGAGTTTGTTTGTAGTCAGAATGAATACCCGGCGATAAATGGAGTTTAATGCTCCGTCCATAATAGTGAGCATATCCGCATCGTTCTCGAATATCTTTTCATACTCATCTATAAAGATGGTAATGTCCTGGGGAATATCATTCAAGTAGATATGGCAATCATTCAAATGCCTGTCTACAATGATAACCGGCTGTTTCAGGTTGTTGCAGAGGATTTTTGAAGTGACTGTTTTACCTGTTCCTTTAAGGCCGTTAAGGAGGACACCTAAGTTACCTTCTGAAGCCTTGTAGGTTTTAAGAACCCGATTAATAAGTTTAGCCTCCAGCCCATAAATCTTATAATCGAATTGAAAGTCTTCACTTAGTGGGCGTAGGTACTTACCCATTATTGGGTCCTGCTCCAATATGTAAACTTTGTTCTCCAATAACCGATTTTCCGTTCTTGAGTCCCTTAAAAACAATAGTCCGTCACGTTCAACCCAGACTCTAGTTTCTTTTTCTTCTTTAAGTTTCTGCTTTTCCATTTGTTGTGTTAATTTGTTGTGTTTAGAAATGTTTTTATTGTTCGCGAGTAGCCATTTCTATAGCGGCTAGTACAGTTTCGTCAAGAGTATTAAAGATGGGTCTTACCATTCCATTTAGAGATAGGAAATAATCCCACATAACATCATTATATTCGGTTCGGTATGCACCATCAGGTCTTCCGTATACGCATTTATCAGGAGTAATATAGACCATAATTGTTGATTTATTCAGGCTGAATGTACATAGAATCGGTTTCATCCTTTGTCCTTTTCCTGATATACTCTGCCATATCAATTAATTTTTCCACTATAATTGGGAATGCCGGAGATTCTGGATTATGTCCAATAGAAATTGCATATGCTTGCATGTCCATATTAGTATATTTTTGGTTCATTTTTATTTATTAACTTTTTAAAATAAATTCCAAGGGAAACAAGGAATGCCACCAAACCCTATTTCTTATCCCTGGAAAATCGTAGCGCATACATCTAGTAAATGGATGACTATCTTACTATTAAGCTAAATACCCAGACAAGAACTTTCAGCATATACAACGTACGATCTAAATATCAAAGAGCCTAATGAGGCATTTGTTTCTTATCTCTACCAATTCCGGGAAAGTTATAATTTCCTTGGCGAATAGCTGCATGATCCGCTTCCACTGCTTCCTTATAACCCGGTTCGTGTTTTTCTTTTTCCTTACAACTTTCACAAATAACCTCCTGGTTAAACATCGACAGGATAGTTATACCATTTGTAGATTGATGACATCTATCACACTTGTCTCTTCTCATTGTTTCTTGTGGATCTATCATATTTTATTTTATTTTATTTTTAATACTATCATACGAAGTAGATGTAAATCATCTTTAGTTATCTCATATTGTGGCAATAACTTTTTGGAAAATTCAGTGAACCTTTTTATTCCCCCTGGATCCGTTTTAGAATAAGAAATTATAATGTCTGTTGGATTTTCCATAGAATTATTTAGGTCCTCTAAAAAAGAATCTATTAAAAATGCAGCAGATGTCCTATTAACTAAAATACCTTCTAAAAGAATAATTCTCTTATCTAAATCAAAATGTGGATCTGATTTAATTAAATATGTTGATTCCATTATTGTAACCTTTGAGCCCTTTGTAGGGATTGGCATAGAAAAAACATTACCAGAGGAACTATTGTAACCACTAACGGTAGTACCTATATTAATTTTTGTTGGCCCACTTAATAATAATATTTCCATATTGGATTAAATTTTGTTATACCTATTAATTTTAATTGTGCGAACCAGAAGGGACTCGAACCCCTATTGTTAATGTACACGAAGTATCAATGAGAAATTTAACTTTCCCCAATCAGCCAGTCAATTGGTGTTTTAATCCAATTTCCCAGCTGTGCGTCTACCTATTTCGCCACTGGCTCATTTATTTTTTGCCTAATTTTACCATAATTTCTATTCTCTTAAGAAGTTCCCAATGTTCCAAACGATCCTTTTTATTGTTAAGTTCGTTTAGCTCTGAAGTTAAAGATTTAATTTCCTCTTCCGGGATTGGGAATTTTTCCATGTGTATATTATTTATAGCTACCATAAACCAAATTTATCTAATTCATAAAGTTGTCCTATAAATTCATCCTTTCTTCTCAGTCTTGCAGGGATATAGAATTTATCCAAATAATCAGGAAAGTTAGCTACTGCAAAAGAAGCAGCCACATCATAATTTACTGGCGTTGTAAAATCTACTCCTTCTTGTAATTGGACCCCTAATTCCTTCATTAGTTTTAAAGATCTTTTTACCTTACTAATAACGCAAACAGGACCTATTCCTTCTTGTATGCTATCTTCTATTTCCAAATCCCTGCCGCAAGAGCAGCACAAGCCATGATGGTATATTTTTAATTTTCCAAGATTTATTATATCCCCTAATCTTCGCCAATGATTCAGTAACCATTTAATTGTTACTAGACCAACATAATCAGATTTAATTCCCTCCTTAACATTTATGATACCTTTTTTACGATCAATCTCGCCGACCTCAACTTTTCCAGAAATTTGGTCACCAATTGCTTTTACATCTACTACAAAAAATCTAGTTTCGGGATCTTGCCCTCTTTTGACTTTTCTGGATTTGATATAATAAGTTATATGATTTTTAGTTTCAGTATTTACCATTGTGAATTTAGCACGGCCAGAAAAAATGAAAGACCTAAATTCATTTGCATCCATTAATCTTTCTTTGGTCGTATGTTCTAATGGCATATATTAAGTGAATTTTATAAAGCAAATATAATAAAAAGTTTTTGATAAAAAAAATACTAAATGTTAAAGAAAATATAAATTTTGATGCAGTCTTCCTTTAACCGTAGATATAGTAAATATGTTACCTTTAATTATAAGTTACTGCGAGATTGAAGGATGTGATGTCTTTGTTATCCACAAGAGACATTATTTTATTGATAAGGTCCTGTCTTGTATATTTTCCAACAAATTCAAAACTAACCTTTGTGGCAGAGGATATTTGTGATTTTACTTCCTCTTCCACAGCTACTTCTGTCTCTTCAACTTCTTCTTGGTGTGTTTGTGTAATTGGTACTTCAAAAACAACGGCGGGTCCTTCTTTTATAACTACTGATGGGCCTGACCAGAAATTCTCTTCTTTTTGTTTTTTTGGTCTCCTGATTGCCGAGGTTGTAATTTTTTTCTTGGCTTTAGCTTTGGCCTTATATTCAGGTGAGGAATATTTTAAATATGCCGCTCTGTTTATTTCCTGTATTTTTTCGGTCAATATAAGAGTAACCTTAGAATCCGGTTCATTACTGGCTTGTTTGTATTCCCATGTAAAAATACACCCAGTTAGATTATTAGAAGAATGTTCTTTAATAATTTTTAAATCTTCCATTGTTCTAAAGAACAATGGAGCTAATTCATGTTTTGTAATAAACTCTGTCCTTTTTATTGGTTTACTCGAGAAACAAGCATCCCTTACTAATAAAACAGCAGTATGATACTTTTGTAAATCAATCTTATTCGTGGCCATTATAGATTAGTTTTTAAATTTACTAAAAATACTTTAATTTAATATATCAATTTCACAGACCGGATGAATTTCCCAACAAGTACCACGCCATAAATTACCATTACCATTATCGGCAACTGAATTAGTTTTGTGCTCATAATCATTAAAGAGATAACCTTTTACTATTACTTCATGTCCCATGAGTTTAGTTTCCAAATATTTGGTGTCACATTCATCCCAAGAAACTCCTAATGACTTTGCAACAATACCACGCAAACGTGGTGTTACCTCTACTACTATTCCGTGGGATGGATCATCATCATTAGGATCATTAGAGATAACGATATGGGTGTCAAACCATTTAACATCTTTGGTATGGCAATTGCATGTTTCACTACCCCCTTTTTTAACTTCTATCACATATCCGTGCAAATAGACAGCCTCATTCTCGGAGTGAGTCTTATCTGTGTATTTCATCTGGTACATTGCCTTAAACTTTATTTCGTTATACTTTTTAGGTACCGTATAACGGTTTTTTAAGCTATCGGCTTGCATGTATTTTAGTACAGGTTTATCTCCACCCTGGTGACAGATAGTACCCCCCTGATTAAGGTCAGCCCATTGCTGGGCGTAAGAATTCACAGCTAATATTGTAGAAGCTAGTAATAGTACTCTTTTCATATTTGTTTTATAAATTTTTTCTATAATCAGAAACCCTTTTTAGGGAATCATTTCCAGTAATGGTTTTCTTAAGATTTCTATAACTTTCTGCAATACCTTCTTCCTTTAATTTGGATAAACAGGAATCGCAAATCGCTATGTAATAGCTTTCAAGGTCGTGGCGAGAACCATATCCACCTGATATTAATGTCACTATTCCGCCATCCCAGGGACCCCTCTCCTGTTCCAAGGGGTTAAGTGTTATTTCTTCCGGTGGATATAATGGTTTTAGTATTGTTGTCTTACAACAAATACATTTCTTGTCCTTTACAAATTCTTTAGCATGCTCCAATTGTATTTCGTCGTGGAGTTTTATTAATTCTTCTATCTTATTCATTGGAGGATTTTTTGCTATGGTTTATTATTGCTAGTGCATTGTAATCAAATGTCCATCTTTTTGGATTTGTACTTTTCTCTGATGATGCAGAACAAATTAGTTTTAGTTCTTTACATTGTGCAGTTCCAGGCCATAATCCATCCCATTTACCAGGTATTTGATGTTCGCATCCCATAACTTGTTTATGACAAATCGTACAAATATCCACGTCACAACCAAGCTCATGTATCTCCCCCGGTTTAACTCCGCAATCGTGGCAAGACTGAGTTGCTCCTTTTACTTCTTCGTTCCATAAATAATTAATAATGGATTCTATTTCTTCCGGTGTAAGTCCTATCTGCTCTGCTGTGTACCACATAGTATATTATTTATTTCCCTGGCCAATTTGCACCAGCCATTAAGATTGCACCTTTCGGTATTTCTCCTACTCTCCATTCCCCTAATCCAACTGTATGACACTGTATTTCCATAATCCCATTTAAATTTCGGTATGAATAAATAAGCTCTGTGTTTAACCTCTCATTAAAAATTCTAAATCTTCCTACCATATTTTTAAGTTTTTGATTTTCTTGGTTTTGGTTTCCCCTTCTCTTTCCGGAATGATGTTTTTGGATCATGTCCAGCTGCGAGTATTTTATATTTATCCTCGGTTACAACAGTAGGATTTCCATCCACACCAAGTACACCAGAAATGAATTGTTGTACCTCTTGAAATGCAGCTGGTGGAGATTTAACTTTATAGAAATTGTAATTGGCTAATACCGGATTTAAGAAGCCCTTTTCCCTGGGACCACTATATCTAGAGCCACCAAATATTTCCAATATAAAAACAGGAACTTTAAACTCGTGAACCAGATGGCTGAAATCAAGAGCTTCGAACCTTTTTACGTTTTCTATTGTGGTACTATATTGATTGTTTACTTTCCGATTATACCGGCTCTTTTTGGTTTTCTTATTAGCCGCTTCATGTAATGGCTCCATTATCTCATCACCATAAAGGTAGTAAGTAATATCTTCTGGAGTCATGTATGGAGTAATTTTTGGACCAGCTTTTAGATAGGTTAATTTGAGCATCATATGATTAGCTCCACAGAAATGAATCAAATACCATACGGCATTCATTTCAAACTTTGTGTTGTTCGGAAAATCAAATCTTCCCATTCCGCTGTCCCATGTTCCTTCCATAGCCTTTTTTACTATAGCCGAAAATTTTGTTAAATTAGGACCCTGTAATTCGGTGGGTTCCCTTTTATAGACAATAGATTTATCGACACCAAATTGGTCGCCGATAGAATCGTAATAGTCTTTATGTTTGGAAATTATATACATAGTTATTTAATTACTACATCCTCTGGTGCTAATCCCCCATGAGTATGCCATTTATCATAAAAATTCCATTTCATCTCTGGAAGCTTATCCGATTTTATATAATTACCAGAAATTAGGCTGGAGGTTAAAGCTAAAACATCCTGACACAAATGGTGTTTATTATTTACATCTGTGTCCCTATGCTCTGGGCTTACATGAACCTCTGATAGATCTTCTTTTATTACGAAAAAGAAATTGGTACCTTGAAATATTAACATAGATCGATTTTAACAAAATTTTCATTCCAATACCATGCATGTTTTTCTGGCAATAAAGATTTATCTATTCCAGAAATTCGTGCTACTACCTGCCAACCACATGGTATATTAGGAAACTTTCTTTGAAATTGGTCCATTGATTCATGGATTTCATATTGACCATATTTACCGTACGTCACATCTTGTGGTGCATAATCAACAAAGTACCAATCATCTCCGGTAATTTCTAAAATCTCCTTTGCCTTATCACTGAGTCTAGCCAATATTTGTAAATGCTCTGCCATCTCAATGAACTTTTCTGGGTTTGACCTCTGTTACAGTAACTTGTTTAATAGTAGAATAAGAAAGAGGTACAAAGCTGGGTAAGCCTTCTACCTCGAATTCTATTACTAAGCCTTTTGCTATTAAACTCTTCATAGCCAATGCTACGGTGTCACCTTCTCCTAATGGCTCCATCGAAGGAACTATATTCCAGGCATCACACATTTTCAGCACACTCAAAAATAGCCGCTCTGAATTAATATTTCCAGGTTTGCCAATTTTGCCGGCCAATGACATTAGTTTACCGAACACCTTTTGTTCAAGGTCCGTAAGTTGTAACGGATCCTTCTTTTCTATAACTTCATCCATAGTTGAGTTAGTTTTGATCTGCTTCTGCCGAGGCTTCAGTAGCTTCGATAACCTCTACGGTTTCGTGAAACACGTATTCTTTACCTCTGAACTTAACAATAAAATTAGGATCACCCACTATCTTTTTGATCCTGGAAATAATAACAGAAGTAGTTGTTACATTTCTGTCAGATTGCGATCCATAAACTCGTTGGGCAATTTTTTCAACAGTTACACCTTCGGTGCTAGAAAACTGTTCCAGTATTTCCCATTGAGGGTTTGTTATTTCAACTGGGATACCTTTTACGGTAACGACTTTTTTGGCTTTATCTATTATGACCATATGTTTACATTATTTCATTATACAAATGTAATGAATAGTCTTTGACTAAAAAAATACCAAATGTTAAAGATTTTATAAGATTAAAATACCTGATGAGCAAAAGCCCTATGCTTACTAACAGGTAACTTAATACGATATATTGTCTTCTCCTGACCCGTAATTTCGTCGGTGTCGTCATCATAAACATTCTTATAAACAACCAAATCCTTATTTGGAAGGATGGCTTTGATTGTACCAAAATGGTCTCCATTAACCCTTAGATGTGCACCTTCACTTAGCTTCTCTGGGGGAAGTTGAAGATTAACAAAATCCATAAACAGTTTTTCAACACCGGCCTCATCCACCTTATACAAAACGTAATCGGTATCAGTAGAAGAAGATACATTGAAAATATCCTTGAACTTAGCAGGATCCTCGTGATGTATATTTACTTCCTCTATAACGGCCTTTACCAAATCTATTGTTATGATGCTCAGTTCCGAAATGAACTTAATGCAAGGATCCTTTAGTTCTTTGTGCTTCAAAAGGTCATCAATAACCTCATTGATTGTTTCTAATGTAAGGTCAGTGAAGGTTTTAATGTAGCGAATACGTCCTGGTCTTTGTAGAAGATAGGTATTGATATGAAGTTCGTTTGTAGTCAGGATAAAGAATTTCCTGTGCCGGGTAGTTAATACTCCATCCAGAATAGTAAGAAGAGTATTGTCATAATTGCTATAGCTCTTCTCATACTCGTCGATAAAGATCACCACATCTTCCTGGATGTCATTTAGATAGGGAACAATTTTATCGTGTTTCTCGGTAAGAAGGATAACCGGTAGATTTAACATATTGGCTATCATCTTTGCAGTGACGGTTTTACCAGTTCCTTTTGTTCCATTAAGAAGAATACCCATATTCCCTTCAGTCTCGTCATAGGTCTTTTTAACCCTGTCGATAAAAGAGGTTTCCATGCCATAAATCTTATGGTTGAAATCAAACTTATCTGCGGTTTTACTTAGAAATGGTATTTCCCTCATATCAACACCCCACCGATATACACCTGGTGTCAATTTCTCCATTTGATCACTGGTTTCACCCATATAATATGAGCTACCAGTACGTATCCATACATTATTCATGCTATTGTTAGTTTGTTTAGTTTCGTTTTAGTAACAGATGTATTGACCCATAAGTACTAGTTTCCAAAAGTCAAATTCGAAACTAGTTATTAGTTTGGCAATACTGCAGGAGAAATCCTGCATCTTTTTTTGGTGGGACAATGCTTGATAAGCTCCTTTGCCGTGTCGTTCGTCGTAATATTTGTTTTCCTTAAAATAACCAATTTCTACTTCTACCTCTACTGTTTCTCCGATTAGTGCATCAGAAAATCCACCCTCTATGGGAATACATCCCATACCCTGAATATCTACAGAGCCATATTTTGTAAGAACTCCGGTCTTTCTCATAGGCTTTAAATTTTAGAATTCCTTACTATCCATTAGTTCATCCAATGTGTTGTAAAGTGGTATATCATATAGTTCACAGACAACTTCTACATTACCTTTTCTGAAATATCCATCCGGACAAATAACCGAAAGTTTACCTGTATGTGCGTGCAGTCCCAATTCCAATAGAGAAATAGGAGAGATCGTATTGGGGTCTAGATAAAGTATAATATAGTCAGCCTTTGAAAGCGAATTTAATTCCCACCGAACCTGTTGGGCGAAATGGGGATTTTTATGTGTTTGTATCCAAGATGAGTCCCAATCTTTCCTACGTGGATTAAAGGCATTATAGTTCTTGGAAATAAACCAATCACCCAATCTTTTTTGCCAATCCTCTGCCTTCCCCATTTCTATAGAACCTGCCAGGAATACTGATTTTTTACTCCGAGAACGAAATGCTATATTATCAGGTGGATAGAACATTATTCCTCCCTTGCCTCTTTGTTCCCATCTTTTTTTTAGTATAGCAAACATAAATTATGGTTTAGGATTTTTTGGATCCTTTGGTTTGTAAACTACTTTACCTGGTTCTCTTCCAAATACTGGAATTCCAGGTCCTCCCGTTGCACCTCCTGTTTTTCTTTCTAATTTTTGTAACCTTGCACCTTGTGCCGGTGTTACTACTTCAATGTAGTATTCAGTTTTACCAAAATTAGCCTGAAATCCCTTTACCGCTTCGGTTGTACTATGCTCCAAACAAGTAATTGGTGCATGCGTTTTATTTAATATCTCTACCCTTTTTGGATGGACCTCACATCCACAATGAATGCACGTTTCCATAATTAGGATTTTGTTTCTGTTGGTGGATAATGTTCTGTATAGAATTTGGTAATTTCTTCATTTATATTAACTATGATCGGGTTACCAGTCAATTGTTTATAAGTAGTGTTACAAAGAACAATTACCCTCTGGTAATTTAGTAAAAATGCACCAGTATTCTTTTGGTAAATATTATTCCACGCATCCTCTAAATAGGACACCAATTGTTGTGATCCCATTTCCCTAATTTGTTTTTCTTGGGAGACCTGTGGAATATGGGATGCGTATACTATTTCCTTTTGTGGCATATTAATTGTAATATTTTTAACAAGACAAAAGTAATAAAAAGTTTCAGAATAAAAAAATACTAAATGTTAAAGAAAATATAAAATATAAAATTCCAATAGCTATTCTTTCTTTTGACCTGTTATAATTACCCACCTGTCGTTCATCTCCTCTTTAGTAATCAAATGGGCCAGAACATCCAAATGTTCTATTTTCTCTTTCAGTAGTTGTAATGCAGCAACTCTTTTATCCTCTTGTACCAAACAATTTATAGAATAAGCATCCTCTGCTTTAAGCTCGGTTTTAAAACAAACGTCCAATGCCTGTGGTTCCTTGAGGATCTTATTTGCAAGCATCCACAGAACTTTTTTCTGTATCGTATGTGGGCTTCCGTGTATAATTTCCTCACGTGATGTTTTATCTGGCGCTGGAATATGTTCTTCCAAAAATATTAATCCGTCTTTGTCTGCGTGTCCGATGTATGTTTTCATAAAATACTATTTAAAAAAATCTGCTTGGTCCATATATTGAAACCCGCAGCGTTTAGCAAATGTTTTATCAGTAGTTCTATCCCCGACCATTATACAAAGAGCAGGATCCAATTTATATTTCTCAATAAACTCTACCCCAAGTCCGCATCCTGGTTTACGACAATAACAAGTTATTGGTGCCGGTGCATGAGAACAGAACATATAGTCAATATCAAGACCTAATAATTCATTAGTCCTCTTAAAACAGGCGTCTGCTTTTGCCACATAGGAAGGGTCCTCGGAGGACCAGCTCTGGTTAGATACACCAAGTAAAAGATAACCCTTATCCCGATATTCCTTTAGACGCTCGGTTCTTCCTGGCATTAATTTAACATGGTCTGGATGTTCCGGCCAGGGATTTTCCGTCCCTTGTGTTTCTCTTACTGTTCCATCATAGTCAATAATGATAGCTTTCCCAGTATACCCGTTATGGACACGCTTAAATTTGACGTCGGTAACAGAATCAAACCCCTCTGCAAGGGTTGGCTTTTCAAATGCTTTACGAGCTCTATACATTGCTGCTACCGGAAAAATATTGGGGTCCTTAATCTCTTTATACTCCTGTGGCGATCGTAGCAATTTGCCATGCCTACGTATCATTCTCACAACGGAATTGTACTGGGCATCTTCAAAAGAAGTTGTAAGGTTAAGGCAATTGACTTTATAGCCATTTTCCTTTCCAATTTTAATAACCTCAGCCCGACTAGCCTTGTTATAGTGGGTATTGTCAACTATTAATTTTTCGGTGCCACCTTTAACCTCTATCCGTAGGACTTTTTCGGATTTATTGATACCCTGAATATCGTCGGATATAACAATATACCCCTTCTTATGGTATTCATCCACCAATGTAGATTTACCTGCAGCAGGGAGGGCTACAATTACTATTATTTCTTTACTCATTGCTTATTATTTTTAGTCTTCCAGATTGGAATTATTCTGTTAACAATTTCTGCTGCGGTTGCTGATTTTGACAATAGTGGTAATTCTTCCACTTCTTCTGTAATGATAGTAACCTGATTTGTATTACTACCAAACCCTGTATTCTCTGTGGGCTTGTTCATAACTATCATATCACAATTTTTGGCTACTTTTTTACCCTTTGCATAATTCAATGCGTCTTGGGTTTCCAGGGCAAATCCGACAAGGGTCTGTCCACCCGTTTTAAGTAAACCAAGTCCTTTCAGAATATCAATGGTCCTAACTAATTCAATAGTCATTCCCTCTTCTTTTCCCTTCTTAATCTTTTGGTTCGCTATATTAGCTGGCTTGAAATCTGCAACGGCCGCTGCCATAACCGTTATTCCACAATTTTTAAATTCTTCCAAACATGCATGGAACATTTCATCAGACCCCTCAACACGTATGACATCAACAAAGGGAGGTACTTCTTCGTGGGAGGGTCCAATAACTAATGTTACATTAGCACCATGTAGTGCTAATTCCTCCGCAATGGCAATTCCCATTTTACCAGAGGAAAAGTTACCAATAAATCTTACTGGATCTATTCTCTCGTATGTCGGACCAGCAGTAACTAGTGCATTTATACCCTTTAAGGTTTTATCCTTGTACTCCATTTGGTTCTTTTATTTTTAGGATGAGCTTAATATTTAATAATGTTACACCAATTGCTATGAATAGCCACAAATACATCCATGCAGCGTAAGGAAGTATACCGATATGATTTTGAAATGCTGCTAAATCACTACTTGGACCAACTTGGAAATCTTCCAAGATATGGATTATACAAGCCACCCCAATAAATTGCAAAATAAAACGAGCTACTTGTGGTACTCTTGCTAACCCTATAAATAGAATTGCATAAAAAATTAGTATACCAAAATTTACAAAATTACTAAACCAGATTAATGCAGCAAACCCTAACATACCAGCTAATACATAGCAAACTACATTAGAGTGTTTTGATAATGAAAAGCGAACTAAAAGATTACTAAAAATAGCACTACCAATATATCCACCCATATCTATTAATCCCTGAGATCCACCAGAAGTATATGTAACACCAGATCCGTCAGGATTTACTTGGAGTGTATGAACGTTTCCTCCCGTTATCACAGAAAAAGTAGCATGACCAAACTCGTGGAGAAATGCTACTAAAATCTCAATTGGACCAAATATTATTCTACCAATTGGACTTTGAGAGACCAAAAAATATACCCCGGTAATTATTGCCAGTATTAGTAAGTTTGTTCCTTTACTCATGCTTTTGGTTCTTCAGAAATGGGTAATATTTCTTCCTCGTCGGTAATTTCAATTACGATGGTTTCCTTTATGATTGGACCCAATTTCGCCTGCATCTTTTCTATTGGACCCCACCAACATTGAAATCCCCAGACATAACGTCCAGAATCCAATTTAATACAGGGGTTCTTAATTTCAATGCTTTTAAAAGGTTCCACATTTGGAATTTTTTCTCCGAGCATTTCACCTTCCCCATAGGTTCTTAATACTCCGTTGGTCAATGACTCAACTGCCATTACTTTTGCCATGTTGTTTTATGATTTTATTTTTCCACTCTTCGTATAGTGTTCCATCAAAATTCTTTGAGTATTCCTCCGCTGCTAATTCCAACCTTTCCACATCATCAATAATCTTTTTACAAGCATTGATTGCATGTTTAGCACCACTTAATTTAGATCCATCTGAATCAGAGACACTAAATTTTGGATGCCCATGAAAATTTAGTATTTCTGCATTAGAAACAGTAGACTTTTTGTTAGTTTCCGGATCCAATACTTTGTATTCCCAGCCACGGATTTCAAAACCCTTGTGGGAATCTCTAACCTCATTATATTCTAATAGTTCGTTCATTTTGATAGTTATTTTATCCTCCTCGGTTCTCCGTAATGTTCTTTGAGGAAATTGGCAAGTAATAGATAGTCCTCATGTGGAGCCCTACCCAAAGGGATCCTTTGGAATATATGGTCCCAATCCTCTACTATTTGAGCAATTGGTGTTGTACCTCCACGGTTTGAATGGATATTTGGTGGTGGCTCCACATATTTGTCGTAGATGGTATATTTAATAGTCTCGCCATCGTTGTACCGGCAATCGTCCCATACAAAGGATTTGGATTGATTGGCAGGATTGTAATACTGGTCATCAAGAGGAATCATTTTACCACCATCATTTACTGCCCATCCATCAGCAGTCTTGGTTAATATGCCTGTTTTATATTCCATGTTTATTCGTTTGCAGGAACCCAATCAATTTCTGTTAGTTCGATATGAACTGGATTCTCAATTGGTAAAAATGTTTCGTCCATTGTGCTACTTTTTAGTTATTTTATAGTCCTTGAGTGCGGTTTCAAGTGTTTCTTTCATCTCGTCATAATATTCCCCGTGGGGATGAAAATCATATGGATCTACTTTTCCCCAATTATCTTTTTCCAATTCTCTATGTAGGATTTCCATTAATTTATCTATGGAAATCTCTTCATTAGGATTTTCCTTTTGCTCTTTGGTAGGCTCCATATAAAGTAAATTCACCAGAATCATCATGGCCATTATTTGGATAATCAGGATTAACCCAGACCCCGTAATTTGGTACGTTAGTATTTTTATAAGATGGGTGTGTCCAACCCCACCTCTTGATATATTTTTCCATTCTTTGCATTTTGGGTCTTTCCCAAATAACAATATAAAGGGAACGCCAGAATGATTTACCCTTTGGTCTTCCAAATTTTCTAAAGAAGATCCAAGCAATAATTCGTAATGCTATTTTAGCACCCATCCATGCCAGAATAATAAAAACTAAAAACCGTATCATCTTAAAGATTTTTTGTAAACAAAAGTTTGTTTGGTGCGTCGTTAATAAAACTTGTAATCATTCCCACCACTTCTTCCGGCATCCTTAAGTAATAGATTAATGTTTCCCCGTATTGTGTTGGCTCTCCATAAGTTAGAGAAGGGATAACACCAACCTGATCACAAAGATTTTCAAAATTGTCTTTATTGAATCCATTGGACCCAACTTGATAAGTGTAGCTTTCCATATATTATGAAATTGGTTTCATTTCAATGAGAGTGACAACATACTCATCTCTTCTTTTACCATTGAAGAAATTTTCAGCCACTTCTAATACGTCAGTACAATAGAAATAGGATTTATGTGGATGATCACTTCCCTCAGCTTTTTTCCTCCATTCTACAGTAAATGGAGAAAGGGATGGTTTAGTTACCTCGAGATAATGAATTATTTGGTTCAAACATCCCTCTTTAGATTTATCTTCTACTACCCGAAGAACAAAAGATTCTTTAGTTTCGGTATTGTATGTGGTGACTATACATTGCCAAGGATTTAATTTGGAGATTCTGTGGTTCCACTCGAAGTGAGTTGTCCTTTTATTCTCTGTAAAAATAGAGGATTGGATTTTACTTTCCAACTCTGTTGTAGTTGATGTTACTACTGTTTCCATATTATTCTTGTATTTTAATTTTATATGAGCGTCCATAATAATTCCAAAAGAGTTTGGCAAATAATAGACTAATTCCACCTAATGAACAAGCAATTGGAATATACCATTTACTGATTGCGTTTTCTGGCATAATAAAAGCAGCCACGAAGATAATGAGAGCTATTGTTACAGAAACTTTGGTACCTCTTAATACTTTTAATTTGGTTGCCATTATTTCCATTTCTTTATCAAAGCCCTGTTTCATTTGGGTCTGGGTCTTTTTGAGATCCTCCAGATTGATGTTTTTTGCGTCCATAATACTTTAAAAATAAACGTGTATAAATAAATGATCCTATCATTACTAAAAAGGCTATAGGAGTAAACCATACATTAATATTGTTCCTTGGTAAAACCATGTTTGTAACAAATATTATCAAACAACAATTATTAATTATCTGAGCATTCCTGATAACTCTTAGTTTCCTTTCAATTATTGGAAGTTGTTCTATCATTTCTTTTTGCACCCTTTCTAAGAATTCCCGTGAAAGCCTTAGAAACTCTTCGTTGATCCTTTTTTTCTCTTCTTCTGGGGTTTCCATTATATTAAGTTATATTTGTGTAAATAAATTGTCCAAATAAAGATTGTAAGCCCTATGGCAGATATTCTAGCCGAGTAGGGGAATAAATTTTTATCAAGCAATCTACCTGACATATAGAATAACCCGAAGATGATAAATAAAACAAAACCTGCCATTTCAATAAATAATATGGGTTGCCAAAATTCTGTCATTGGTTGTCTATTAAATATTTACGAACAATATATAAAATAATTGACATGATACCACTAATTAATGCCATCCATCCAGATCCTGGGAGAATTCTCCTTTGAAGAGATACACTAGCTAACCAAGATGGTAAGGTAATAAAGAACATAATATAAAAGAAGATAACCAACATACTAGTATACATTACATAATCTACAGGAATAACCGAAATACGATGATGCTGATGCCCAGAATCTTGTAGAATAATATAATTGTGTCTATTATGCGAATGGTGCTTCGGCATTATTACATTCTTTTAAAAGACAAATTTAATAAAATTATTCTGACTAAAAAAATTTATAGTGTTAAAGAAAATATAAAATATTTACATTCCACTTTAACAAAATTTTAACATTACCATTCAATGACTATTGATTATATTCGAGCGCTCGCCCACGCGCATTTCTTATTATTATATTATTATCAAATATTAACTTATGAGTAAACACATTAGAAAATTTAACGTTTCCCTAACATTAATGATTTTTTTCATCAGAAAATATTAATTATTTTTGTATTATTGTTAATAGTTAAGCCGATTATATACAATTTGGGACTAAGAGATTTTACCACATAAAAATAGAAAAGCTACCCGATAAACAGGTAGCTTTTTTCTTGAACCTCTATTAATTTTAATTTCCGAACAAATCATCAAAGGTTTTCCAGTCTGGTACGTCTGCATACTCGACTGTTTCGCCATTAATAACCTTTGATTTCATTGTTGCAGTATAAGTAACTTTTTTAGGTGTTTTAATCAAACGCCAATCATGTTGGGAAGACCTGTTTAAATTACTCATACACTCGCTATTTTTAATGTCCGTACTGAAGAACATCATTGTGCGTTCTGTCTGGTCATTCAGGGAGCTTTTAATTTTCTCGTTCTTGATATTTTTAACAACTGGTAAATAAGGCATGGTGTAAGTCTTTTTGCAATAGAAACACTCAAAAGTGTATTTAGCAAACTCTACCCGCTCTGTTTGTGCCTGTAGCTTAAAACAAGCACTAATAAAACTCATTATTAGAATTAGATTTTTCATTGTTTTTGGTTAAGTGATTAAGAAATTGGTTATCCTGTTTTAATCACTCGTACCGGTGGAGATTTATTCATTTTCTGACCTGGTATGTCAGAGGTTCCAATGACTTGTATAAAATAGAGGGGGCGTGAACCTCAGAGCTACCATCAACGCCTGATAGGAACCGCGAAGTCCCGACTGCCTTAATGAATAGATGAAGCCACACCCCTTTGAGGGTGCGTCTCGCATCTTTCATAGCAGTCTCGTTTTAAAATTCGCGGTTTTATCAGGACGATGAAAGAAAGCTTACGCCAACTCTTTTATGTTTTTACTCTTTTCCTTTGTTTTTAACTCATAATGAAACTTTATTTAATGAAACAAATCTGCTTTTCTCCGCTAAAATATATCATATAATTCAATTGGCTTCGATGGAAAAGAAAATAAATTTAATAGGGGATGAACGTCATGATAAACTTTGGCTTCTACATGAAATTCTTGTCAGGAACTATCCCTTAGATAATCCCTGTAACGAGTATGATAGAAAAAAAGCTGGTATTGCTTTGGGTGATAATACCACTATAGAAAATAAATTAATGGACGTTGCTATAAAAATACTCTACGGTATGGATGAAATAGAGGAAAAATATAAAAAGCTAATGGAGGAATAGGTGGTATTAATTAATCATTCTATTATTATAGAGGTCTTCTAATCTTGCAACAATAGCGTCCTTAATATCATCTGACATTATTATCGGTACCTGATTTTGTTTAAGAATGAAGGTGTCGCCATCTTTAATAAATCTTATCCATTCGGTTCCTATCAGCACATCATAAATAGGATTTTCATACTCTAATCGTGTAGGTATAATTCTACCGTTAACATCATATTCAAATGGTATCTGCAATTTCATTGCGTAAAAGTAGAGATTATTTTTTGCCTATCAAATCCTTGTATTTTAACCTGCCTTTTAGTGAACCCAGCAATACTTCAAAACGTTCGTAATCCTTCTTTGTCCGTGTATTGTATCGGTAACTAAATTCGTGTGCATAGCGTTGCAGGTGCTTAACGCTCATTCTGATGTAGATGCCGTACATACCCCGGCGTAATTGAGAAAATGCTCCTTCGATACCATTCGTATGGAATATGCCCCGAACATATTCGCCTTCGCTGTGTTTCACTACTTCGTGTCCGGCGAACTCCTTATCAAGCCCAGTATAAGATTTGTGCCCATCGGTATTAATTACTGCATCTTTATCAACCAATTCCCGAATGATAGGTTTTAATGTATCTGCTTCGGTGTTCGGAACTACTTTATAGGTAACGCTGCCGCCTCTTTGGAGTATACCAAAGACAGGAGTTTTATTTACTGCACCACGTCCTTTCTTGAGCTTTCCTTCATCATCCTTATGGTGTCTATCCCGTCCGCCGTGGTACACTTCATCGGCTTCTACCATTCCTGTAAAAAGTGGGTGTTTTTCTTCAAACATTTTCCTGATACGATGACCTAAGAACCATGCAGATTTTTGGGTTACTCCTATGTCTTTACCGAGCTGGATAGATGAAATACCTGCTTTATGTCCGGCGAGAACGTAAATTGCCATGAACCAAGAAGAAAGTGGGATATTTGAATTTTCCATTACTGTGCCGACCGTTACGGAATACTTCTTCTTGCAGTCTCCGCACTTATACCTGGCGGTATTCCTGATTTTGTACCATTTTTGTGAGTCGCAGTGCGGGCAGATGGGAATACCTTCCCAACGGTGTGCTTCGAGGTACTGGCGGCAAACGTCCTCGTCCTTAAAATATTGTATTAGCTCCTTTAAACTCTTAAATCCTGTCAGTTTCATTATTTCCTGTTATACATCGCTAATGTATTGTCGCCGCGCGCAGAGTCATTGATATTTTCCGTTAAGGTCTTGTTCGGAAAACGTCAGAATTTGGGCAACTATCAATACTTATACAAGAACCGAAAGGGAAGAGGTCAAAGAATTTTCCATAATATATAGGGATAATATTTTTCAGGAACAGGATATGAAATATCTAAAACAATATGGAAACGATAGAACGAAATACCCGGCGGTAATCGGTTATAACAGGCTCTTAAGTGACGATGAGTCAACCCATAAATTTTTAAAGGACGTTGGAATAGGGCAAAACGAAACCAATTACGAGCAGATAATCAGGTTTACGCAAAGATTTTTAAGAGATTTACATCATGTGGATAAAGATGCGTATCGAACCTTATTTGATGTGGTAAACAGAAATAATGCCCATGAAACTCAAAAAGAGGAAATGGATGAACCGAATAACGAAATACACAAACAAATTTGTCAGAGAATAAAAGATATTTGGGATAAATAGGGTATGATGAGGGCTAAGAATGGGTATCTTTACCTAAGTCCCAAGTTGTATATAATCGGCAAATCTTTTATTGAACCAGTCATCCCATATATTGAGGAATTACACACTATCCAACTTTGATAGAAAGTGTTATTTCTCAAGAAGGATTTTTCCACGTCCGGATGAGCATTAACAAATAGCAAACTAATTGTCATCCAATTGTAACCCCAAAAATGACCCCTGGATTGGCATACTTCTCCCATTTCGGATAGAGTAAGATTAGATCGATTTGCATAGGTTAAAATTCCCGATAAACCAAGTCCCTCCTGAATATATTCCTTGAGTTTCTTAAAATCTATTTCCTGATTAAGAAGATGTGTTTTTCCTGAATATTTCTTTATTGGAAATCCACCAATAGCATAAATAGAAATTAGTGGCAAAGTTTCTTTAGCCCTTTTGATTTTATCATTAGGTTCTCCTCCACCAAAAATATTATCTAAATCTATTAGTAAATCTTCCATTATAATTCGTTTAATCGAAGCCTCTTTTTAAGATCCCATTTCTCGTAGGGATTTAGCTCCTTTTCTGTTATAAATCCTTTTGTACCCGTCTGTACTCTGGCAAGTGTTATTTTTCCATCCTTGTATTCGAGGTAACATTTTTGATTGGGCAATTTAGGATCGGCTATTACGAAAGGTTGTTTATTTTTAAATGCGGACTCTCGGATTTTTTGAATAGCCTCAAGAGACATAGAAGAATAATCAACCTTTTTAATAGAGGGGGTTTTTGTTGGCATATTACGTTGTGGTTTCTGTTATCAAATAGCTTTTATTAACCATCCAAATACCAATGATAATATCATCTGGCTCAAATGGCTCAGAGAAAAAGTCGTCTTCGGTAATCTCGTGCTTATAATGGAATTCCGAAAATTTCACCTTTATCTCTCCCCTTGACTTATCATGGAAAGAGTCCATTTTTTCGTCCATTAATTTAATGGCAATTTCGTAATTGGACTCTTTCGTATACATCCAAATCCCGGGGTTTCCTAATGCTTTTTTAATGTGTTCAGGTATCATAAGTTATTTCTTTTTATGGGGAATATTATAAAACCCATGTAAGTACCCCTTGTATATTTCTAAACATACCCAAAGGAGTAAAAATAAAATTATTATTATCCACATCCACCATGGATGATATGGAACTAATGCAAATAATAGTAAGACTACTATTGATCCAATAATACTACCAAATATATTAGCTATTAGAAGTTTTGTTTTTGGTTCCAGTTCCATATTATAAAATATAATTGTCCTTATCAAAGGGATTTTCTATATTTGGAAAATCTTTTCCTACCTTATTCCAATCACTCTCTAATGCTTTCCTATCTGTTTCGAAGCCATCTTCAACAGAGGGTAAATCTTCAATCCTCATTAGAGGAGGACCCCAAATATTGAAGATTGATGCCATACCATTAAAGAATGCTTTCCAATTCATGGTATTATATTCGAGTGAATTTATAAGCAAATATAATAAAAATATTCTGACTATAAAAATAAAGTTTTATAAGGAAATGTTAAAATAGCTGTTAAAAAATCTTAACAATTTCTTAACAAAATAGATTTTTTTTGTCAGAATTTTGTTATTAATTTGCATATTCATTCAAGAAATTGTTAAAATTCTCTAATTAACTTTCCAAAAAACGCCACATGGAAGAAAGAACTAACCTGACGCAGTCGACCGACACATTGGTCCAATTAGCAGCCATTAAGATAGCCGAGTTCCTAACAGTTAAACACAAACGCGAGTTTGAAGTTAACGCAATCCAGAAGGAACTTTTCGGTATGAAATATGGTATAATGACCGACGACATTCCACTCTACTTACTCGTTAAAGAAGAGATGGATAAGAATAATATAAACATTTTCTACAAAGAAGCAGTACTCAAAGTACAAGAAAAAACCTTTGTAGGAAATCCCAGAGGGAATCGGATTCGTCCCGCTATTCCAGTAGAGGATAAAAAATAGTAGTATATGCCAATAGAAGAGAGCCAAAGAGCCCCGTGGACAGATGAGCAGGTAGAAAACCTAAAGAAATGGCAGGTTCATCCATTTGCTCATCCATTCACTTGTTGTAGTCATGATGATTGCGATAGATTGAATCAGCCAAACGAAGGTGCATTAATTCCTTCGAATGAAGGCTGGGTATGCCCATGCGGTAAATGGAAACAAAATTGGGCACATCAATTTATGCTCGATGGTAATCTACCAAAGGATCCATTTGCAGAATTCAGGAACAAAACAGAATAACAATGAGGAAGCTAGCAGAACTTTGGATAAGGTTAATTTGGTGGGCAGCTGCTTCCGATAATCTGTGGGTACTAATCCTTGTCAGAATTCTCCTGTGGTCTATTGTCTGGGTTCCTATCGGACTAATAATTTTCCACTTCATACATAAGTACTGGTAAAAATGGATTTCTTATTGGATTTTGTGGATTATAAGAAAAACCAGGTAGCATTTTTTGCTAGCAGGATTTATCGTATTCTACCAAGAACTGATTCTGACGGGGTTAGGTCTTTAATCGAATGGGAATCACAGCCGGGAAAGGTAGAGAAGACTTATTTATTTGAAACCTTCGAAGAAGTTGTTGACTATATAAAAACAGGTAAATGGGAAAGAATAAAGTAATCCAGGAAAGAAATTTCTCCTGGATCAAACAATATTATATCAATGGCAGGCTTCAAATCTTAGGTAGCTCAAATCTCTATGGGCTATGGAACAGTTTCTTGTTCAGGGTCTTTCGTTATTGCCACAATAAGTGGGGAAAGACTAAAATAATCAAAGGTAAGTAAATAAAGGGGTATGGGGCCCATAGGGGGACCATAGTTGTATTAATAGAATATATACACTATGGATCAGATTATAAAAAATATTCCCAAGTATACTATTAATGAATTAGGAATAGTAAAAAATTTAAATGGTAAAATAATAAAAACTTCTAGACGAAGGGGTAAAAATAGAAAATATTATTGTGTTAAGTTACGCCACGAGAAAAGGAGTACAACATATTCAATACATCGGTTATTAGCAGAAACATTTATACTAAATCCATATAATCATCCTGAGGTTAATCATAAAGATGGTAATCCATTAAATAATAATTTAGATAATTTAGAATGGGTAACACAGGAAGAAAATAAAAATCATTATCTTAATCTAAAGAAGTATAAAAAAGAAATACTTATACATCAAATAGAAAATTTATTAGATAGTCCTAATAAGGAAGAGATAATGAAATTAATAAGAAAACTATAGACCGGATATCAGTTTTTACGAGGTGGATTTCCTTTTAATAGGTTCTCCACCTCTTTATCGTTGGCACTCATTTCTCCGCTGACTTGGGCACCATAAAGAAACATTTTAGCCCATTCAACCAATCCGTCATCACTCATATTATGGACATCTATAGTCAATTTGTCTGGCGCATTTTTAGTAATTAATACGTACCTCTCAGACCTCATTAATTTATAAGCTCTACGCAGCTTTATGAAAAATCTCTTAATCCTTGCACGCATATAAAATTGGAATTAGGGGAGTTCGTTTCTAAGTATATTGCGGATAACAGCTTCACCAATGAGATCAACCTCTTCTCTTATCTTTTCCCATTCGGCAGGCGTTCTTTTTTTCTTATCCCTTATCTTGGTGATAAGTTCATTAATCTTTTTCTTGGATAATGTTTCTTCTTCCTCGGTTTTTTGGTGAGCTTCATTTTCAAGTAACTCGTAACGGATGTCATGGATATTCGCCATGAATGTTTTACAAGGGCTTGGAAGCACATCGCCTTTTTGGGTTAGTACCCTAACACACCCGTCAATCATATCTATAATGATGTTTTGATTAACTGTGATTATTCGGAACTCCGTTTTTAATGGAGAACTAACAATCATAGAAATCAAAGCCTTACATTGGTTGATCGTCATTTCTCTCTCCGGAAAAACATATGTTGTTTTGGTAAAAGGTACAATTTTTTCGAGGTCCTCGTATGTATGATACGGAGCAACCAAGCATTTAATGATTTTACCATCATACATCATCTTGGACATTTCTTCCTGCTCTGGAGTTAGAGAGAATAAATTCTCTTCTACTTTTATTAGATTTGGGTTCCTTCCTGGCATATACTGAATTATTATTTTGGCCACTTAAATCCTTCCGGGTATTCTGCTAATAATTTTTGGTTTCCTGTAAATGGATTAACCTCATAAATTTGTGGATGATCAATATCAGGAACTAATATTCCGTCCCATTTTGATGGAATGTCATATACTTCATGCTCTGGATTATCTTTATTGACATCATGAATGTCCTCTCCTTCTTCAAACCATCCGTCAAAATCTTCTTTAGTTTCGAAAGAAGTAGTATGTAAACAATAAATTTCCAATGCTTCTCTTTCATTTTGTGCTACTATCCTATGTAAAGAGAAGGTAGAATCCCCACGGTCTAAATATATATTAGATACCCTCCACTCCCTCATTCCTACATTAAATAGTGCTTTAGTAAAATGTGAAAGTTTAGACATCTTTTTTTGATTTATATAGTTCATTCATTGCTTCACCTATTGCCATATTAAGATCTTTATAATCATCAAACGACATTGCAATTTTACCATTAGTTGATATTAGTACATTTGGATTGTCGTCTGATTGTAATCTAACAGTGACAACAACCTGACTTCCATATCCAACATGTTCTGGGTATTGTTTGCCGTTACTAAAATAGAAGGTTTTTCTTATTTCCACCCTTGGGTCCTCCCCTTTCACTAATTTACCTTTCCACTTTAACATATCTTCCCTTGACATATTAGGAGTGTATACACCAGGAGGTGCTCCATCAGCAGACAGGCTTTTCCATTCCTCTACTTTCATTGCTCTTTTAGGCTTATCCCATATTAATACTCCCATATCACTTTAGTTTGGCAAATTTAATAACAGTACCATCTCTGTCATAGTAAATATTATCTTTCACTAAAACAAATTCGGTTCTCATTGTATAATGTGGATTGTGGTTAACAACACTACTTGGAATAATTTTAGAAAATATACTAATTCTATAGAATTTACCCTTTCCTGGATTACTTACATCATAATAACCACTTAAGTAGCTAGGGTTAATAATTTCCTCTACTTGAAAAACCGGTGCTGAAAAGGTATCAGTTAATATTACAGGGGTTGTATCGATTTTGAAAATAACCGTACGATATGGGATATTAAGGCCTGCACTGATGGGTAAATAATACATTTGTATCCCATGCCACGAACCCATTATTTTTGTCATGACCTTAGTAGAATCATTAGATTCTATTCTTTTGAAAAAGAAATCCTGTCCATATGATATATGGGATGCAAGTAAACAAAGCTAATAGGATCTTTTTCATATCGTGAATTTATATACAAATATAATGAATTTATACTGACTAAAAAAATTTATTTTGTTAAGAGAAAGTTAAGAATTAATAGACCAAAAACCAGAATATATAGATGAATATGAAGAAAGGATTTATATACAAAATAACAAGTCCGTCCGGGAGAGTTTATATCGGACAAACTATTAATTTTAAGAAAAGAATGGATGAATATAAGGGATATGATACACCAAAATCCCCTGTTAAGGTACAGAGAAAACTTTATAATAGTTTTAAAAAGTATGGATTTGATTCACATATAAAAGAAATAATTTCTGAGTATGACCAAGGATTAAATAATTCTATATTAGATGAAATGGAAATTTATTGGATCAATGAGTATAATAGTTATACAAATGGGTTAAATTGTACTAAAGGGGGTCAAGGAACTGCCGGAAGAATTCATAGTAAAGAAACCAGGGAGAAAATCAGTAATACTCATAAATTAATACAAAGTGGAAAGGGAAGAATATTTTCTGAAGAAACCCGTAGAAAAATGAGTAATTCTAGAAGGGGTATACATAGAACTGAAATTACTAAAATTAAAATTGGTTTAGGAAATAAAGGTAAAAAAATGTCAGAAACCCAAAAACACAAACTTAGTCAATCATTAAGTAATAGAAATTTATCAGACGAGCATAAGAAAAAAATTGGTCGGTTTAATTTAGGGAAAAAGAGTAAAATAAGAAAGGAAATTTATTGTTCTAATGGGGAAGTATATGAGCATCTAAAGGATGCTTCTAATAAACTATCAATTAGTATGAGTACAATTTCTAGGGTTTGTAATGGAAAAATTTCAAGCCATAATGGATTTATTTTTCGTTATTCAATAGATTCCAAAATATAATTAATACAAATGGATTCCATATTACCTTTGGATTGGTTTTTACAAAATCCTATTGATTTTGAATATAAAAACTATATTTTTCTTGGATATATTCAGAAATTAGATGCCTCTTATTCTAAGAGAAAATTATCACCATATTTATTCTGGTCTGAAAAATTAAAAGAATCGATGGAGAAATTTCTTAGTGACTTCAAGGAATTTGATAATTCTTTAAAAAGAGAAATAGTAGGATTTAGCTGGAAGTTTGGTATTGTCTATGAGGAGAAAAAGACCATGAAGGAAATAGAGGATATAATGGAATTAATAAACTATTCTATTCCTATATTGGAATCAAAGATACAATTAGGATATAAATTGAGTATCAAATATCCACAGTTCTTATATTAGTGGAAAGATATACCAAAGTAATCAAGATCTCCTAATGGCTGAATTCCCAATTTATCGACTATATCATTAGGCATATGTTTAATTGATCCGGGGTATTCTGTAGCGAAATTCTCCAAAAACATAAGCTCTGGGTTCAAAGAAGGGCCTTCTCCTAGAATAACTTCTTCCCAAATCCAGGAGATCTCGTATTTTGCAGGTAGTTCTAAAATGATAGGGTCATTTCCTATTACCCATTTAATTAATTGATAGTAGCCTTTTCTTGAAAGCCTATCCATATGGGAAAATTCAGGAAATAGGGGGATCCAAATTTTTTGACTAACTGGTATACTAAGATATTTCTTTAAGGGAATATAGTCATTAGTGTATAATGTTGTAAACAATTCGTGGTAGGTATCCCAATTCATTAGATTGTTTTCTGCATCAGTAAGTTTTACCTTTCCTTTTACCCCAGTAGAAAATCTTTTTAAACCAGACATTAAGGATAACTTATTCATCTTAAAAAAGACCTGATTAAATAATCCTTGGACTACTCGAGCATCCAAATCATTAGTTATTAAAATGCCAAGAAAATTCTCGCCAACGTTTTTTTGTATACCAGAAATGTATTCAGGAGAAAGGTTCCAAAGATATCCTAATTTATCACGGTCAGGATTATTGAAAAGAGTATTTTTACTAATCAAACCATTCTCCATATAGTATTCGGAGAAATCCACAACTAGGTCTATACCCTTAATTTCTTGCCAGTTCATTTTAATTATAGCAAGAACTAAAGAAATGATTTCTTGGTTATTTTATCCTTTCAAATTTTTCACAAGGACAAAACTCATTATCTTCATAGTAAAAATCAATTGGACCTTCTAGTTCTTCGAAGTCTTTAACATAGCTCCAGGTAGCCAATGGATGAGATGCTGCTGCTTCTCCCCAAGGTCCTAAATACATAATAGGTTTAGTTTCGCTTGCATAAATTACACCTTTATAAAGATATCCCCTTGATATTTCAGACGCCATACCGATTATAGCAAAAAGGAGGAAAAAATTTCTGGCTATTTGATTCTTTCGAAGACAAATATAGGATTTGCATAGCCACCTTTAAAAACAAATGGAGTAGGATAATATGAATCGGGAATATTTTTAACCCATGGAGCTGTTCGAACTGGGGTATGTTCATGGAATCTCCATTCCAGTTTCTTTTGATATGGATTGAAACGGACTTGACCAGAAATAATAAAGCCTAAATGAATTGGTCCTTTTTTCTTTCTCATTTGATCCTTTCGAATGGAATTTGTAAATCAACTTTAGAATTAACCATAGAGCACCTAAAAACACCTTCCAAACTATTATCTGCTTTCAATATTAGATCCCCCATTGGTGCCGGCCAAATAACACGCCCATTCATAATTGTTGGCCTATCCGGACCAAAATATACTTTACCCTTATATAGGTAACCAGTAAAATCATCAGGTGTTCCGTAGTCCATATTATTTAATTCTTTCAAAAAATGGTTGTGGTATACAATCATCTCCATTATAGTAGAGATCTATTGGGGCTTCTATATCAACCGGTATACTAAATTCAGGATGTATTATTGGTTCATATTTCATTTCAAATCCTATCGGAAAATCTCGTTTCCAATCCCCAAAGAATATTTTTCCTTCCATAACACAGGCTTTAAATTCTTCAAATCCTTCTCTTCCGATTAGTGCCATTATTTAATTCGTTCAAAAGGTACTAAAATACATGCTCCATTAATTCCAGGATTAAATTGTATTTCCTGCTCTATTCCAGAGACTAATTCCTGTTTATAAAACGGATGAATAGCTATTGATATTTTAACTCTTTTATCCTCAAAATCAATATACTCATATAGATATCCATCACGTAGTAATCCCTGCACTATTTTATTTTCGTCAATCACTTTATTCTTTCAAATCTGGTTATAATACTACACAAACCTTTCTCCATTTTAAATTCCACGTATCCTTCGAACCCGCTCGCATTAAAACCTTCTTCTAATAAAAGATGTATGGAAGTTTTAGGATCAGGCTTATCCTTTCCATAATATAGATGAGAATCTAAAATATAGCCGGGATGGGTTTTTGGTTCCATGTTATTTAATGCGTTCAAATTTTATTAAGGGTGCACCATAAAATAAATCATCCATTGTATAGTCCAATTGTAAATTAATAGGTCCATCAAAACAAGGAGATTGATATCCAGGTAATAACCTAAACATACTATATCTTATCTCATCCTCTGTTGGTATACTAGATCCGAAATAAATTTTTCCCGAAAATGCGTATCCATTAATAAATGGGGGATGTCCAAGAGCCCTTATTGAATAAACATCCATAAATCTATTATTTAATTCGCTCAAATGGAAAGACGGGAGATGCCAAGAAAAAATATTCCTTGTTACCTAATGAATTCCAACAAAATCCAATTTCCACTTCCTCATATTCAATTACACCTCCATCACTATGTGGAAATAAAGGCTCCTTATCAAAAGGAGGTTCCATTCTTAAGTGATATGGAAAACTCCGTTCATCTTCATGAGGAAACTTTATCTCGGGAATATTTAGTGGCAATGCAGATTGCCCTGGAAATATATGACCCTGATAATAATATCCTTTATACTTTCCCATTTGGTAATTTTACGGAAAATAAAACCCATTCTATGACGGACCATTTCTTTTTATCCTTATTCCAATAGTTGCCATAGAAATTAAGGATTTGTGTTTCCCCTTGCATGTTACTAAAATCAAAAATCCTAATCCTATTAAATTTAAGGTTCAGGAAAAATTTGTTTCGGTTCTTTTTTGTTAATTGGTCAATTTTTGCACCAAAGAAACTATTAGTTAAAGGGTCGGAACAAATTAATGTCTCGTCCAATTGACTCGGGGTACTAATAGTCAGAAAATTTACCATATGACCATAAACATCATTCTCGATGAGATGATTCCACAAATCTACACCAGAAATTTCCTGACCCCGAGAGAGTCGGAATTTCCGGAATAGGAAATCATCCAATTCCTGTTTTGTTACCATTTATTAAGTTAGTTTAATAGAAAATATCATTGTAGGCTTATCGGCGAACACACTTCTTTCTACAATATAATGAGCTCCGTAAAACTCTACGATATATTTGGCTTTGTCTGCCAAATCATCCGAATGTGGATCTGCTTGCGTAACCCGGCATTCCAATATTTGGAATTTTGTTTCGTTGTGGTCTACTCCATCAGTAGCACCCAATGCGTTTGCCAAATCCCCCGGATCCAAATAAGGCTGCTTCGTAAACCTTACTTCCAGGACTTCAAGGAAGCGTACTAAGTCTTCCCTGTATCCCAGGCTTACTATTTGATGCCAAAGGTTCTTGACCTTGATTACTTGACCGATTTCGAGGTCTAAAAATTTCAGAATGGTCTTCCGGAAAATTTCGTTGGTTAGTATCATATTGCAATTTTACTTTACAAATGTAATGAAATATATGTTAAGGAAATGTTAACGATTTGAATTATTTTTTAATCCTGATTTCAGTTTTTCCATGAGGTTTTGGTTTGCCGTTTTCATCCACCGCTACAAATACAATTTTATCAATCTTTACAATTGTTTCTAATGTATCTGCATTACGCACCAGCACTTCCAGTGTGATAGAGGTTGTTCCAAATTTAGTAGCTAATACGCCAATCTCAATTGTATCACCTCTCTTACCAGGGGAAACAAAATTAATTTCTGATACTACTTTAGTAACAATAGATTTTGTCTCAAGTTGACACTCTGCGTACATAGCAGCTTCCTCGTCAATCCATCTCATACATTCCCCACCAAAAAGTGTTCCTGAGGGATTTAGCATTTCAGGTCTTACCTGTCGTCTATATCTGAATTCCATTATATGACTTTTGCTGTTAATTTAGAATAGTATTCATCTCCCGTTTTTTCAATGTATTTGGTTTCAGGAACGCACCCCTTCATTGTTAGCTCTACATATAGGGGTAATTCAGTATGCAAGCAAACCTCAAAGGTGTGTGTTGTTAAATTCTCCTCTTCAACTTCCTGTCTTTCCGCACTAACGATCCTTAGCTTACATTGATCTAATGGAATATCCTCTCCTAATGTTATTTGTACGCAATTGTCGTGTGTGTGGACTGCAGTCCAATTATTCGGTGTTAGCTTCGTCATTTTTCCCCCTATAGATTTTATGTCTTCTGTTTAATAAACAATCCATAGGAGTTTTATAATATTCATCATATGAACTATTATGCATTGTAATTTTTCCATCTCCGACTGTTGTTCCAATTTCCCATTGGTCAGTAGATACGGGATACCAGAAATTTTCAAACCCTTTTAAATGTTCCAGATTAAAATACCAAAGAATAGAAAGAAAATTAAAATAAATTATGGCCAATATATAGAATACTATAAATAATGGCCAAAATATAGTCAGCCTGATAAATCTCCAAATGTATCTCATAAATGAATTATTCTATTAGAATAAGCAAATGTAATAAAAATATTCTGACTAAAAAATTCAATAGCGTTAAAGAATATATAAAAATATGAAAGGCTATATTTACAAAATAACAAGTCCATCTGGTAAAATTTATATAGGCCAAACTAAAAATCCAGGAAAAAGGAATAGAAATTATAAAGGATTTAATTCACCATCTAGTAAGATAGTTAATCAAGTTAAACTTTATAATAGTTTACGAAAATATGGATGGGAAAAACATACATTCGAAGTAATTGATGAATGCCAATTTTGTGGAATTAATAATTGGTTATTAGATAAATTAGAAATTTATTGGATTAATGAATATGATAGTTTTAGGAATGGTCTAAATATGACCTCCGGTGGACAGGGGGTTCTTGAAATTAATAAAGGGAATGAATATACATTAGGTATGATACATTCAGAAGAAGCTAAAAAGAAAATCAGTGAATCTAGTAAAGGAAATAAATATAATTTAGGCAGGATAGCATCCGGCGAAACTAAAATAAAAATGAGAAATAGCAAAAAAGGAAAACATAGATCTGATGAAACAAAAAAGAAAATTAGTGATGGACATTCGGGCAAAAAGAGAAAACCTCTAAGTGACGAGCATAAAAAGAAATTATCAGAACATATGAAAGAAATTAGGGCTAAAAAGAAATGGTAATTTTTAGAAAAATAAACCCATTTCAAACGAAAAATTGATATCCGAGAGTGCCGCAAGATCACGAGCATCCAGTAGATTTTCATGATTTAAATCTATTACTCTCTGTAAGAATATTTTTGCAACATCATATTCCTTAATATCGAGAGCAGCCCGAGCACGGCGAAGAGCTTTTTCTGGTTGTGTAATTATTTTTGATTGATGCTTAGCCAACTTCTCTTGCTTCCCCTTATCCCCAGCAGCTTTAACCACGACAATATCTTTAATTCGTCTATGGTCTTTCTCTTCTGGATTTGTTCTGTAACTGAAGCCCATACTTTAAATTGATAGCAATGGTAACAGGGTATGATCGCCATTTGTAATTTTTACAAATTCCATAAATGCCATAACATCATCGCCGGTTGGCTTGATCTGACAGCAATACCCAAGAAGGTTTATATTTCTTTGCTCCAAAAAGACCGGGAATTTCCTTGAAAGGATCAGGTGCATATCTTCGCAGGAGCCTTTCAATCCACAATTTTTAACGAAAGCATCAATATCAACATGGTCAATAATAAATCCATCTTTATCCAATGAATTTCTCTTACCCTCGACCGCAATTTTGATGATGTAATTATAACCAATATGGCCTTTGACTTTGCATTGATTGTTTGTTGGTCCTTTGGCATTGAAGCTGCCTTTTCTTGTCATTAGGAATATCTTAATCCTGGTCTTCTTTTTTTGTTGTGTAAGAGCCATAATAATTTATTATTTACATTGTAAATATAATAAATCGTTTCAGAATAAAAAAATACTAAATGTTAAAGAAATTATAAAATATTTTTAAATTGTTCACTATTATTAAACTAGGAGTAATAATAGTTAACCCTAAGAATTAAACTATTTACTATAATACCAGGTTCCCCCTATTAATACTGAATTAATAGCTATATTAAATTCATAATCATCTAAAACGGGGGTAAAATTATTTCTAAATCCTGGTATAGATGAATTTAATGTTTGTATTATGGTAAAAGGGCCATATCCGGTAGAATTTTTTAATAAGATTAAATCAGTAATCCCATTATTCCAAGCAGTTATTATATCCTGTGTTGTCATCTTAATTTTTTATTAATAAATACCTAGTGTATATCCAGTTAAACTTGATCTCAAAGTAGATGTTCTACTGTCCCAGGAATTTTGTCCAAAATTAGCTGTAACAACAAATCCATTACTTGAAATGTTACTTATTGCAGGATATAATGTTCCAGATAAACCGGACCAAGCAGGAGAAGAACCAACTATTGTTCCATTTTGATAAATATTAATTGTTCCTCCACCAAAATCCGTTGCAACACTAATTATATCTCCTTGATTTAGTGCCACACCATAAGTTGTAAATCCACCATTATGTATCTTATAGGGAGTAGAAAATACTGCTCCCACCCCCCAAGAAGCGGTAGTATTACCTATCCAAGTTCCAGGGGATGCTCCTGAAACTCCTATCATTATTTGTTGTAGTGATGTATATGTAGTTAAATATATTTCCCAATAATATTTCCCAGTTGATTTACTAACAGTAGCTAACATATATTGTGTACCTGAACCGGAAGCAATAGTATCTACCAATTTTGTAGAGTCTAATGTATTATAGATGGACGTATAAGAGGGATCCCAAGTTGCATATGAGGGTCCTGACGAATAGTTCCATATTAATGTTCTCCTTCCCATTTAAATTTAGTTTAGTTTCTAGTTATTTTTACAGTACCCTGAAGATTGTTTAATGAAGATGTAGATGATAAAACAAGTGTAACTTTATTCCCTACTGCTGTAACATTAGCTGCTGTTGCTGTTCCAATAGCAACGGAGCTAGAAACGGAAACGGAAGAAATACCAGTAACGTTAGTTCCACCAATTTGTAATGCTGCTGTACAAGTACCAGCTCCTGAAATTATTTTTAATTCATTAATTGTATAAGCATATTCGCAATAGAAATCTAATGTATAAGTGTTATTTCCTATTGAGGATGTTATATCATTGAAACAAATTTCCTCCACCAAACCAGTATAACTTAATATATTACCAGCAGTTGTAGCTGGTGTATCATACATTACTGTCCAGGTAGTAGCAGAAGTTCCTGTAATTGCTGAATTAGAAATTATAGCGGAAGCCCCTGGTTGAATAGTTTGTATTAGATTTCCACCAGATGAATTTACAGTTAAATTTCCAGTACTTTGATTCATGATCATCCAGGCCATACCTAAAACTAAAGTAGTAACATTAGGCATAACTATAGTTTGAGTTGATGTACCCATAAAACATTGCTGATGTGTGCTTGTTACAGTTAAAGTTGATGTTCCTGCACCGCTAGTGGTTGATGTAAATCCTTCGTTAAAATTGTTTGCGGACATGTTAACATTGCCATCCCATTTTGAAACAGTATTTGCCGTAGGGGTTGATGTTGCAGTAAGAGTAGTACCAGAACTACCAGATGTACCTGCAGCACCATTAGCACCACTAGAGCCAGAACTACCAGATGTACCTGCAGCACCATTAGCACCGCTAGAGCCAGCAGAACCTGATGTACCATTAATACCTGAGCTACCAGCAGAGCCAGATGTACCTGCAGCACCATTAGCACCACTAGAGCCAGAACTACCAGATGTACCTGCAGCACCATTAGAACCTGATCTACCAGCAGAGCCTGATGTACCTGCAGCACCAGAACTACCAGCGGAACCAGATGTACCATTATCCCCATTACGGACAAATTGTATTGCTACTAGAGCATTATTAGTAAATATTGTACCAGAAATAGCTGAAACAGTTACATCCGTATATCCTGATAATGGATTTACTGATGAAATGCTGAAAACACATGATGGAACTCCAGTATTAGAATTTTCAGTTATATATAAATATCCTTTTACTGGATTACTAGCATCAGCCCAAGTATCTATAAATGGTCTATAATATATTCCTGCAAAATCATAATCATTTATGTATAAATGAGTTACTGATCCAAAAGTACCAGAATTAAATCTTAAATCCCCATTAGAACCAGTTCCTGTTGCAGTCGTAATATCAAAGTAGTAAATTAATCCACCCTTATTACCTTGAGCCCCATCAGTACCACTAGAACCAGCAGGGCCAGATATACCAGAGCTTCCTGCAGAACCGGAAGAGCCAGAAGTACCGTTTATACCGCTAGAACCTGATGTACCAGTAGCACCAGAACTACCTGCAGAGCCTGAAGCACCTGAAGCACCAGAACTACCAGCGGAACCAGATGTACCTGAAGCACCAGAACTACCAGCGGAACCAGATGTACCTGTAGCACCGTCAGATCCAGAACTACCAGCGGAACCAGATGTACCTGTAGCACCGTCAGATCCAGAACTACCAGCGGAACCAGATGTACCTGAAGCACCAGAACTAC
>Ga0214178_1000026_pt1 | contig 47765 bp, 79 predicted proteins | sample TroBogEpilimnion_28_FD_153016 | JGI IMG/M metagenome (GOLD analysis project Ga0214178, IMG submission 153016) | Freshwater microbial communities from Trout Bog Lake, WI - 17SEP2007 epilimnion | ecosystem: Environmental > Aquatic > Freshwater > Lake > Epilimnion/Euphotic zone | place: Trout Bog... | reverse complement strand
GGGCAACCTTCATCGGTTTGTGTTTGCTCCAAAAGTAGTAGCCTCCGCCTAAAAGTCCTACTATTAACAGAAGTATAAGTCCCTTACCTCCTGGTGTCATTCTTAATTGTGTACTCATGATCGTTTTTTGTTTACGTTGTTTAGTTAATAATTGTTAATTGATTAATTGATTAATTGATTAAATGGCTGATTACTTCAGCAGGTCGTTGTACTTTGTAATTGGCTTGGTTGAATTGGCATTCATTTCGACAATAGCAGCAGGAGCTTCGCCTTCCTTATATGCGAAAAGTTCTGGCCTGTATTCCTGCAGCATTTTCAAGCCTTCTGTTTCCATTGTGGCGTTTGTAAGATCAATGGTCTTCATAACAGTAGAGGATTGCTTGATGGCATATTTCATATTGGCCAGTTTGCCGGCTATATCCTCTTTCAGATATTCCATTGAACTTTCCATTAGCATCCTCTTGTCCGGATTTCCCTTCATAGTAGCCAATGCAGATTTGAGTGCATTATTACCTTTGGTAACGGCTTTGTACTGGGCTTTCTTAATGTTGAGAGCATTTTCCATATCCTGCAGCATGTAACCTGAATTGGTGTGTACTGCTTCAAGATAAGTTTCAATTTTCTGGAGGTTGTCCGCAATTGGCTGCAAATCATTGGCAAAGTCTTCCAACCTTTTTGCTTGTGCACTAGCAATACCCATGTCTTGTGTCATTCCCTTTTTGAGTGCGGCAGCAGCAATATTTATCTGATTTTTCATTTCCTTTTTCTGCTCCTCAATGGTTGCAATTGTTTCTTCTTTCTGGCTACTTACATTTTTAATTTGTGTTTCCAGATTTTCCCTTTCTTTCCTGATGTCGTTAATGTAATCTTCCGCAATCAGGAAAGGATCTAAACGGAATACAAGGCCGAACACATTTTTAATAAACCAGTCATACATGTACTTGAACGCCAGATAAATTCTACGATCTATGACCAGAATGTAGAGTAGCGCGGCTGCAATTCCCAGAGTAACTGCAAAATGAATCCAGTTTTCCAGGATTGTTGTTAAATACGGAATTACCTTCCATCCTATGAAGCCAAAAAGGAGGAGGCCAAAGATTGTCCCGATTTTTCCCTCGGGTTTACCCCAGTACGATTTTCCGCCGCCGGATGTTTGTGGGAATACGTTTGTGTCCATGTTTACGTTTTCTTTTTTTTGGTTAATTGATAATTGTTAATTGATTGTTTTGTATTTGATTTTACTTTTACTGCTTTTCTGGAATAAGCATTTGAATTTTCTGGATGTCGGAAGCTATCATAGCTTTATAATCGTCGCAGGCTTCTTTGAATGCGTCTATGCGGGAATTAATTTTACTTGCTGCTTCCTCCAGTGGTGCAATTTTTGCCTTGTTGTCGTCAATTTCTTTTTGTAGCTGCCTGAGCTTAATATCCCGAGCCTGCTCCAATTGTTGAATTTGTTGGGCAACTTCATTTTTTACCTTTTCCATTGCAATGTTGTTACTTGCTACCAAGTTATTTACCCCCTGGATTTGGTCCTGGCTTTCCTTTTGGGATCCTAATGCCTCCGCCTTGAATGCAGAGTTATCTTGGTCCAATAAAGTTATATAGGCATTGGCACTATTTAATAGGGCTTGCTTTGAAAGCCCCTGTGCACGTAATGCTCCAAACGCACCTTTGTATTTTGGTGCATCTGGTAATTCTTCTCCCATTTCTGCCAGCATCTGGGAAAATGTAAAATAATTTGGCGTTGGTGCTCCTGCATTAGCCAACACCTGGTCAAAGTGATCATGGAATTTACTTTTGTCAATTCCAGAGGCAGGAGCTTTCTTTGTGACAGAGGGTAACAAGCTATTTAAGGTGTCATTAAACGAGGCAGTGGGAGAAGCTGCTGCCTTATTATCACTTAAGCTTGGTAACCTCCTCGAGAATGTGATGTTGCCTCCAGCTCCTCCCTGAGCTGGCTGTGGCGTCGGTGACGGTGGTGTGTCTTTTGTCTCCACCGTCTCGAAGAAGAAGTTTTTGAGTCCCATAAATGAAATATATTTTGAAATGTAAAAATAAACACTATTTTCTAAATAAAAAAATATTAGTCGTTAAAATTATTATAAAGATTTTATAAAGGAGTTTTACGTAAGAACTCCATACTCCTTTGAAATTTTGATATAATAATAAGAAGTGCGCGCGTACGATACGTGCGCGAATATAATTCTTTTTATTCAAAAGAAAAAATCTATTTTGTTAAGAAAGTGTTAATGTTTAATGTGGTAGAAAAGAATAGCAAGGAGTATTATCATGTAACCCATTACTGATAATAGCATTAAGATTGGGTGCTCTTTTAAGGAGTTCGCACCAATAGCACAAAAGAAACCCACAATAAGCATTGCGGGTAAAGCTTTTTTTATTACTCTTTTTCTCCAGTTGAGCTCTTCATCACTCACGGGCTCTTTTTCGTAGTTCATCTAAATATGGTTGATGGTCGAATGTTAAAATATCAAATATTGTTTTTGAAGTATCCATTGATACGGGCGCGCCCGAATAAGTAACAGGGCTTTCTTTGAACATACCTTCCGGAACTTCTTCTCCAAAATACATATGGCTTTTATTATCTATAATATAATCACCGGACGTAATCCAAAAATGTACAGGTAGATGTATTCCATTATAATCTGCTTCCCCCATCAGTACAGTATGAGGGATTCTATTTTCTGTTAGTAAATAGTTAAGGATCCTAGTAGACCCATCACATTCCAAATATTTGGCAAGCTCTTTTGCTTTCTCTACTATTCCTTTTAATTTAGTATCATTCATTATAGTTACTTAATTTTAGAAAAATAATTTACAAAATCTTCATGTGGTACAGATACACATACTCGTGCGTACGAAGAATACATATCCTTTTCGTAATATACAAATTTTTCGAGACCTACGCTTCCAATATTATTTTGGAATAAAAAATCCTCGCTTTTATTTACTATTGCAAATATACCAAGTGGTTTAGTTTCTCCATAGATTTCATTAGGAAGGAATCCATTATCACTCAAATAAGATATGTTTCTTTGGATATTCTGGCAGGTATGAATTCTAAAATTCAAAATAGCAATTATTCCTTCCTCTGTACTTAATAACTTATTTACCAGAACTTGAGACGGAGATGACACTCCATTAAACTCATATAGCAATCGGATATTAAGCTCTCTATTAAAATCTTCATTAGAAGAATGAATAAATCCCAATCTTGCTCCTGGTAATCCAATCCACTTCGAAAATGATTCAGTAACTATTACATTTGGCATATTGTCAAACCCGAATATGTCATTAGTAAATAGTTTTCTATATGGGGAATCAAATACAACAATTGCACCAGTATTTTGTATATCTAAAATCTTCTGATAAAGAGATCTATCATCCATTTTAATTCCAGTCGGATTATTTGGATCACACACAAACACACCGGAGGAATCATTTAATTTGGAAGTATCCATATCCAAAAATGAATTATAAAAGGAAAATGGTTTTTTTCTGATAGTAGCCATTTTAGAATAAGATCCCCAATAAAATTGTGGAAAGTAAATATTTTCCACATGAAGCAATTGAATTACCAAATCTAATGCTGGCATTCCTCCGGGTGTTATGGAAATGTTCTTGGGATTTGAAAAATGATACTCTTTGGCGATTGTTTCTTTCAAAGAAGAAATACCAGTATTAGGAGCGTATAGTTGATACTCGGGAGAATTGTAATCTATCTTTTTAACTACCTCGTCAAGATTAATATTAGTTACCATATTAACCCCTCTGTTGAGTTTTAAAAATTTCCTTCCTGTTTCTTTTTCTACTTGTATTATTTTTTCTCCAATTCCTACTATGGACGAAAAAGTTGCATTTGATATATTAATTTTCATTCCTCTTCTATGATTTTATACCTGTCTGTTAATTTACCTTCAATATCGATCTCTATATGGAGATCAAAAAATACCCTTTTATTCTTTCCTTTCCCCCCACAATCACACGTTGCACAACAATCTAAATACCTTAATTGTTTGCTAACAAAATCTCCAGGACGGAAAACATCGAGCATACAATCAGTATCCTTTGTCTGACATTCGCGTTCTTCCTCCTTTCCACAATTAGGACACCTACAAATAATATAGGCACTATCAAACATTCCCATTTTCCTTGTCTTTTTTCTTTTTCTCTATTAGAACTGCTGTATATGTTCCAATAAATCCCCCTAAAAATGCAGCTATTAACAATGTTCTATCCTCTACATAATTTATAGTGGTAAAAGCACCAAATAATATAATAACCGATCCCCAGAGTGCCGATAGGAAAGGTTTATGTTTAGCTACATAAATAAAATACTTGGCCCAACAAAAATCAACCATAATCATTGCGACCATCACTCCGATAAACTTTAAAATATAAATTCCCATTACTTATCTATCCTAATTTTCCAGTGCCCATTTAGCACCAATAATAAAATCCTCGATGGCATTCTGATAAAACATCATGGTCATTGGATCCATTATCGGTAAAAAGTTTGAATACATTTTTCCGCATGGGCAATGGCAGCAATTCTAATCGGGTCCTCCGTATATTCTGGTTCGGAAGAAGTTTGTGGATTTCGTCCCATAAAATATAATTTAACCAGACCAATTTAAGTAATAATGCTGTGGATCCTTCTGGCTGAGTACCCATTCACATGTTTCTACTATTATCTCTAATGCTTGTAAATAAAACGTATTATCAGATTCATATACAACATTCATTGTAGAGGTATTTCCCTTTCCAAAATAGCTCGGGGTTGACCCTGGAATTAAAGCCATTATTTTCATAGGCTCATCCAGATAAAAGGTTCCTTCTGAATTAGAATAAGATCCACCAAATCCACCCTTTTCATTCTTGAATCTGGCTAGTTCTTTCATGAACACTTCCATTGCGTCAGCAGAATCTTTTACTTTAGGTATTGCTAATTCGTTCATCCTAACTTGAGTACATCTAAGTGCTGGCTTCTTTTTAAATTGCCGGAGAATCTCTTTAGACCTTTTCTTTGCTTCTTTCCAATTTGGAACAAATTCATATCCCGGATTATCCTCGGTCACACCAAAAATCCAATCCATATTACCCAATCCTAGATTAAACAAAACTCTCTCAAATCCACCATCATTATAAGATGACCTAAAATACCCGATTTTAAACATATGGTCTGGATATTTCTTGGAGGGTAATTCAATCTTGGTTTTGTCATGAGAAGTTCCCCATTTATCCAATCCTAGATTGGTTGCAAATGCTTCAACTGCCTCTGTTAATTGGTTTGTTATTTCTGGATCTTTATTATTTCTACCGCCACCCGATTTCCATATTTTTTCTTTTTCCTCTTCAAAGAGTTGTTGCTTCCTATCAATTCCTTTTTTGTCTGGAATGTGATAGAGATATACATCTAGTCCCATTTATTAATGTTTTAAGATTAATGAAAATAGACATAACATAGGAAGCCAAAAAATTAATGCTACTCCCATATATCTTACCAACCAATGTCTTTCTGATTGTATTGTACCATTAACAATAATAGCTGCAATAAAAAATACCCAATCCATAACAACCCAAGATCCTTTACTGTCTATCATACTCATAGCACACCCAAAAGCAGATATACCAGCAAGTAGCAGAATCACTAAATACTTTGATAAATTTTTTTCTAATTCCTTCATATAGATTTTATTATTTCTTTTTCTTCTTTCCGATTCCAAGTATACCATTTAACTTCACCATCAATCCATTCTTTCCAGTATTTTTTCCATGGTCCAGAAATTAATAATGTAACACAGCCTTTTTTGCTTTCGCCTATACTATGATAGGAATCTCTTGGAAACCATTTGAAGATATTATCTCTTTCGACTATCTCACGCTCTCCTGTTTTTTCATCTAACAAAACATATTCCAAATATGAACCATACAATTTAATACTTAGAGCATTAAATGCGTGGGTGTGGAATCGGTCTTGTCGAAGCCCACTTTTAGTGAAGTAGAAAATGTGGAGACTAAAAAGGAACTTACATTCAAAGAGGACAAATTGATGCACAATTCTCCCACCAAAATCGAATTTGTTTAGTTTAAACAAACTTAGCCAATTTGACTTCATTACTATTAATTAAAATTTCTTGAGTATCAATTTTTCGTAGAGGATTATAATTTCCTCATTACTTAGATTGCTCTTCTTTCCATTAATATCCACAGTACAAGCAACAACATTACCTTCAATATAGCCCTTCGAGCTATCCACCCTATCAAAGCTTCTGGCAAATGGTCCATCTTCTTTAAACTCCTTGTTGGTATAATAGCACTTCTTATAAGACATTAACCTTTTTACTGTTTTAAAGGAAAGATCAAATGCTAATCCTCGGTCACTAGCACTCTGGTTAATCTTTAGCATCTTTTTTGCAACCTCCAGATCCTTTATATCGTCCCTTATTTCCGGTTCCTCCCTTGGGGCCGTATGGGGGACCGGGGGTTCTGCTTTCATTTCGAAATTAGTAGCCTCCATTACCAGAATTGTATTAGTTGCTTTCATTACTATAGGACCTTCTGGTATCTCTGGTTTTGGTCCTTCTGTTATAAGGGTGGGTAGAACCGGACTTACGGATCCTGGTTCTTTTTTCCTTCTCCCCCCACGGGGTTTTTCGCCTTTTTTCGTTTCTGCCATTTCTATTTTGTTTTTTCTTCTCCCTGCTCCTCTTTAGTTACATAATGGTAAAGTGCTTGAATAGTAAACTCTAAGAAGAGTAATTCTACCCAATTACCTTCTAACATTTGGTCTTTCCAATTTTTAGCCACAAAAAACAATTGAGGTATAAGAAGTATAATTAATACTATTATTTTACCTAAATACTTATTCTTCCTTTTCATAAAAAATTCTTTCCTTCCACAAAATGATTAAAATTTAAACCACCTTTTAATTTATACTTTTTCGACATAGGGTGTTTCTCATCAAAATCCTTTATACCAAAATTCCTCCTTATTGTAAATCCATTAATGGTTATTTCCATATAAAATCCATTCACACATCGATCCATCACCATATAAAATGGTGACATTACCCACATTGTCGTATTCGCCCCTTGTATATGGTTCATTGAATGATAAATCCAAAGATCTGTGAAATAATCAACTATTTTTAGTTCGGCATGTATATCTGGTCCAATGTTTTTTAGATAGAATTTTTTCTCATCCTGATTGTACCAAAAATCCATTTTATTGTAATCCAAAGCAACCTCATCCATTTTATTATTTGGTCCGAAGAAACTCTCTTTTGTAGGATAGGTAAATATTTGATTGCTTACCTTTTTCATAAAAATATCCTTTTCCCAGCAATCTTCTAAATAAGTACTTACCTTAAACATCTCCTCTATTGTATGATAGAAGTTGATATTATTTAATACAAAATCAACATTAGCAAAAAATGAATTACTGGATATTATATGGTCTCCCCATTGACAGGAAACGAACCCAAATTTATAATCCTTTTTCCATCCCTGAAAAATAGAAACGTCATTTATTAGAGCATCATAACAAATTTTAAAGGTCCAATTTATCCCTTTAAATTTAAGATGATGTAATGCCATTTCTATTAAATTATTTTCTGCCACACCATGCGACCATCTCCTATTATCTACTATGTCCTGTTCCTGATACATATAAAAATCGCACTTCTCCTGAAGCTCAATAGATAATGGAGTATGTGAAGCTATTACCAAATAATAGTTCTCCTTAGAAATAGACTCAATAGATTTTTCTAATAGAGCTTTTGATTCTAAAGATGACTCATAATAAGTAATAATAAATCCTTCTCGTTTCATTTTTAATTGCTTAATGGTGCTTTAATAGCAGGATGATATTGGTATCCCTCTATTTGAAAATCTTCAACTAACCAATATTCAGGAACAAATGATGGCTTATTTTCAAAATGTAATTTAATATCTAATTGAGGTAATTCATGGGGTTCTCTTTTCAATTGTTCTTTAACCTGATCCATGTGATTGGTATAAATATGAGTATCACCTAGATTACCTATTAATTCATCGGGCTCCATATTAACTTCTTTGGCTATTATACAAAGGAGTAAAGCATAAGAAGCTATATTAAATGGTAACCCCAAAAAGCTATCAACACTTCGCTGGTTCCACATTAAAGAAATTGCACGCCTTGGAATATTTAGGGGTTCAATTGCTTCTTCGTTTGCATAATCCATTGGAGTGAATTCTTTCTTTCCTGCTGTTAGCTTTTTAAATGCAAGTGCTAATCTTTCTGTTAGCTTTAGTTCTCTTGTATATAATTGAAAGCTATAATGGCACGGGGGAAGGACCATTTGGTCCAATTCACCAGGGTTCCAAGCACTAACCAAAATCCTCCTGCTATCAGGATCTGTTTTTAACAGATTTAGAATTTCTATAATTTGGTCTTTGGAATTATAGATAGGATTTTTATATCTTTCAGCAAATTTTTTATCGTTCTTAATCCTATTTATAAATTGTTCCTCCGTTAAAGTAACTTCTGGGGATACTAAAAGTTCTGGATTTAATTTTATCCATCTTTTTAAGGATTCCCTATTTTCTTCAGACCCTTTTATATAATCCCCATAAGAATATTGATCTGGTAATATCTCCCAATTACGCCACTGTTTTCCATAAATAGGTCCAAGATCCCCCCATTTTTCTGAAAATGCTTTGTCTTCTTTTATTCTGGATATAAATTCTTCCTTTGTTAATGGTCTCCCAGAATCATGTAAATCTTTTCTATTTGCTTTCATTTTTATATTTCCATTTATATCCAATTGCTGTTTCTGTCTTACCTTTGCAGCATAATGTTATTGTTCCTGCATTATGTTTTTTTCTACCTAAAGCCAAAGCAGCTCCAATTGCAGAATCAAATTCTTGTATAAAATTCCAATCCTTATCATATTGATATACTGCTTTTTTATTTTTTCTATGAACATCTGACAAAAATTTAGAATATTCAATTTTTCTATTTTTTATAGAATTTCTCCAATTTTCCCAATTTGTATTTTCTTTTATTTTTCTATTTCTTTCAGGATCTTTATAATTTATTAATTTACTCCTATCATTGAAAATTTTTTTACGTTCCTCTTCATTTAATCCTATACCATTTAAATGATCTGCTCGACCCTTTTTATGGAAAATAGGTGCTGAAAAATCAATAAATTTAGAGGTATCTCCGCCATCCCCATTTTCTATTCTTAGATTAGCCCATTCTATGGATTTAACTATATCTAATTCTTCACTAATCCTAATACCCTTTATTTTTAGATCTTCTAAATCAGTTGTACTAAATATTATTTCAGTTTTAATATCATTATACGATAAGCTATGTTTTTTTATATGTCTCAACCATAATTTACCACTACCCATATATTTATATGGGTCTTTAGTTGTTTTCCCTAGATACTTTAATCCTAATGGGGAAGTTTTTATATAAAGATAATAAGTTTTCATATTCTATATATCCTTGGTGATGGATATAAAAATTACATTTCCCCACTATCCTCTATTTTTTTACATTCCTTTAAATATCGGGAATAACAATCACCATCCCAAATATGAACTTCATTATCGACAAGATATTTAATATTGGTATCTCCTTTAAGGAACCAAAGTAGTTCCTGTACAATACCTTTCCATGCCATCCTTTTGGTGGTTAATAATGGGAACCCCAATTTCATATTATGCCGTATCTGTCTACCAAATACAGATAATGTACCAGTGCCAGTCCGGTCTTTTTTATTGTTTCCGTTATCAAGTATATCCTGTAACAGGTTAAGATATTCGACTTCTATATTCTTCATTGAATAAGTTAATATTTTTCTATAAAATCAGTAGAAGAAATGTACTTATGACCAAATACTTCCATCGATATTCTTTTATCTATAGAATTAGTTTGATCAAAATTACCATTATCATAGATTATAGTATAATAGTAATGAGATAGATGTTCTGCACACAATTTACTATAACCATACTTCTTGATAAGAATCCCCTCTACCATTTGTGATTCACCTAAGTTATCATAGTGAATTATCAGTCTCGGTAAAAGTATCTGGGTTTCCACGCATTTTTTCTTTAAAGTCTGAAATCCACTTTTCCTGGTCTTCTTCGTACTTTGCAACGTATTCACCAGCCTGGGCAATATATTCCATCCAATTCTCCCCGCTTTCTTCCACTTTAATCCATTCCTCATAAGGCTTAATAGATCTAATGTATTCTACCAAACAGTAGAAAAATTTCAAATACGCTTCGGTTGTTTTTCCTTCTGGAACTACCAGTCCCTCATAGATCATATCTACTTCTGCAGGGGATATTTGACAATCCTCTTCAACTCTAGTAGTGCACCAGGAAAAGTGTGCGAATTGAGGTAGATCCCTTGCTTCGTCACCCATTATTAGTTTTAAATCTTCAATATTCAAATCTTCCATATAGTAAGTATTTTAATTTCGGTTATTAAGGAACAAACATTTTTTGTTTGTCTATCCATTCAAATTTTTCCTTTACGTCAACACTATGTTTTTTGATAATCTCTTCTCCTGTTAAATAAGAATATTGAGTTTTATTTTTATCCGGATATTCTTGGATAACATGATACTTCTGGGGTGCTTCAATTATACCTTTAATAATCTTCAGCTTATATGAGCCAAGGGGAGACCCTATCTGGACCCCTCCTATAAAACCCGAATTATCAGTATCGCTTATTAACAATGCAGATTTACCTTCCCAGTCTTTCAGAGCCACCCTTTTAACTTCAGGACCTTCTCTTGTCATTTCTGGATAAAGTAAAAATGTATTACCCCTTACGTCTTTTAAAACACCAGTCATTTCACACCCTTCACACATGACTTCCACAATACAGCCATAACACAATTCATCGGATATTTTATAAACATCTATTTCTGGTACGGATTTTTCACCCCACATTTCTTTAGCGCACTTATTACAAAAATCTGCCATATTTTAGGATGTTAATGGTTCTATTAATTCGTCTACTTTTCCCCGCCAGCCACATTTACATTTTACCGTATTATGTGTATCAACGAAATCCACACCTTTCTTTTCTATAACGCATACCGGAGACACTTGTAATGTTGTGTTATCACAATCCGGGCATGCTTTATGGTTCTTATAGTACTCTGCTTTTGTTATTACTTCTCCGACTTTGTTTGGCATAGATTATTATTTTAAGAGTTCTTGATTTTCAACTAATATTAAATGCTCGTCCATTGCAGAACTCCAAAACTTAATGTCATCCATTAGTTTAATGGATTCCTTAATGAAAAAGTCAACACCTTCCGGCCCCTCATTTTCCACTGCATCTAGTACTTCCCCTTGGGGAGTATAGAGATTGCATTCACTATTACCGGATATATCATCCCGAATAATTTGGATTTTATATCCGTCACTTAAATCGACTACTGCCTGAGAATCGCTTTCACTGATCTCATGGAAGACTAGGTTTTTATATTCCATGTTAAAATGTGAGCGTTGTTTAATCACTCTTTAATCTTATCATAAACTCTTCAATTAATTTCAAGCCATGATAACATAAATATTATTCACAATCATTTAATCCTCCTAAAAAATACATCGCTATCTGGAGTTCTCATCTCATCCCGAAACGTAGCAGCAATAACATTATTTCCGAATATATCGTTTATCATACAATCCAAATCGTCTATTAATATCCCATTCTTATGTTCATTTCTATTGTACCCGTGTGTTACTAACTTTGAATAAGTAACAGGATCAGGTATTTTAACACCCATAGAAAATGCTAGCCTCAAGATGTTACCTTGTGCAGCTACATTAGTACAAACAATAACTGCACCAGTCTCGGCTGAGCGCTGGATTAACTCAGTGGTCTTTCCCCCACTAGATTCTGCAACTATTACTTCCATTAACTTGGATTTTTATTTGTTAGATTGTAATCTGCCTCTGTAGATTCGGCAATTGGAACAAAAACTGCATATCGACTATGGTCCTCAAAATGTTCACATTTATCTATGAAACAAGCACCCCATTTTTCTCTCCAATAATGGAAGCGATTTTCTTCTGCGTTCCATTGTGCAATATGACCCCTGCGATAGTCACCCAGATAATATCCCTTATCTTTTAAATCCTTTTTAGGTATTGCACCAGCAGCTATTAATCTTGGAACATAAAAATTGTCCCATTCCTCCTTTTCTACAATTGGGAGATTTGGGACATCAGTTACTTTTTCGAATGGTCTTAAATTAGCCCACCTCTCATCATGTTTACGCTTGTATTCAGCCTCATCCTTAGCTCTTTGTGCAGCCACAAATTCGTCAAATTCCTGCTTATCTTTGAACCTGCTCATTATATCTCCTTATTTATACACAAATATAATGAATAGTTTTTGCATAAAAAAATTTAGTTCATACCCAATAAAACTTTTTTATTAATGATGTATAGGATTAATAATATCTGAGGCGATATTCTATCTTCCCGAAAGATGCAGTTAACCTATTAATTCCTTTCAAATCATTTGGAATCTCGGTTATGATATTAATATAGAAATAGAAGCGAAATTTCGATAATCCATTATTTAGGATTTCCTTAAGCATATGTCTAAAGACCCTACTATATTCATAAGGACCATTCATATAGCTTTCTCCATGTAAGGTATAAACTATTTCTTCCTTATACGGCAGAGAATAAGGATCTGTTTTAACAGTGGCATTGATGTTAACTTTCTTAAGAAGGTTTATAAATTTTTCCTCAACCTTTCTTTCAAAAGATTCCATTTTAGTTATATAGTTCTCTGGAGTTTTAGCACCTTTATATCCTAACAAAGGCATGCAGATTGCCTTATCTAGTTCAGGTATTACCCTTTCCATTTTTACCAAGTATTAGTGTGTCAAATAAAATATCACAGTCAATTGCTTTAGCCAACATATTAGCATGAAGGATAGGATAGGTGGGTTTTACCCTTTTATCTATCATCTCCTTCATAGCTAATTGTAATGCCTCACTTTCCCAAGATTGTGATTCCTTCATTGTCATCCTCTTCAATCGTTCCGATGGCTGGTCTCCTCTTTTTACTTCCCTATCTAATAGTCCCTCTGGAAAGGGGTAACATTTATTTGACATTAGTTTTGGCTATTTTTAAATATTCCTTTATTGACTTTCTTATAAACCCAGAAAGCCATTCCTCAAAAGGGGTTTTGTAATCGTATTTTCCAATCCTTTTAAAGATTGTTAAAAATCCTTGATTTAGACATTTTTCTGCTTCACCTGGATCCTTGATATAATCTTTTACCATTCCCATTAATAGAGGATAATATGCCTTATATAGGATCTCTTGATATTTCCTATTATTATTTTTACATCCCTCTAAAATTTCACTCTTAGGTAAATTCTCTTCCATTATAACAGATTTTTTAACATTGAGAGGAGCACTTTTCTTACCGGATCGAGCTCTGAACTTATTTTTACTCTCATAGTATAGTATCTATCTTCGGGACGACTACCAACTGCAACTAAACCTCTCCTTGATACCAAGGAAACCCTGCTTTTTGGTGTAAATTCTTTATCTACCATAGTAAATTTTCTTAGTAAAGCTTTATACTCTCCTAAGAAAACCCCTGGATCATGTTCCCTCGTATTTGCACCAACTACTACTACATCCTCTGTTTCATATGGATTAACAAATATTGTCATTCCTGCATATTGTCCTATTGGTGCTATCTTATATGGATTAGTATTTTCTATTGCATATTCAAAACCAGGACAATCCATTAATATCGAACCTAATTTTTTATTAGTAATAGCAAAATGTGCTGGCCCTCTTCTTCCTTCAACAGCTATTTTATTTGCACATCCTAAAATTCTTACGCCTAACCTTTTCGATAAAGCATCGTCATTCTTAAGAACTACATCTAATTTTACTCCTAGCTTATCTTCTACTATTAATTTTGTCCTTCCGAAGTATTTCCTTCTCGATTTCTCTCCAAGTTCTTTATATTTAGTATATAGATCATTCTTCATGGAGGTCATTACTTCTTCCTGAAGCGAATGATTTACCATTTGAATAATATCTACGCCATATAATTTATCCAAATCATCGACTTGTTCTGCAGTTAACGAGGCATTTATTTGGTGTGTTCCACATTCAAATGCCTTTTGTTTAGTCTCCAGCTTAAATTTGGCAACCCAATCACTATTTGTCTCTGCTGGCATATCAACATAATCCAAATAATGTATCAATCCCACTGGGAGTTCTATCTTTTGCCTATTTGCAGTATCCAAAAATGGATCTGGAATTAATCTTTCTAATTCTATATCTTTGTAAGATGGCTCATTCCAATTTTTATCTTGGCCTCCAGCATTTATTGGTCCTAAATCCATAATAATGTTTCTTTATTATAGAAAAAACCAAGGATTAAATTTCATCCCAAAATAAAATAAAGAACTTCTAAAAAATATTAGGCTGCATTAAATAATGTTTCGAGATACTCCCACATTTCGTCAAGTCCTGCTTCTTTAGAGTATAGCATTTCTTTGAAATGGGCATGCTCTTTTTTGTATTTATTGAACATGCTACTTCCGGTCAATTTTGAATATTGGACATTGGCCATACGATCACAGAGCTTAACAAACACTGCGCCTGGAGTATTAAATATATCCTGGTATATCCAGTCTGGCATTCTTTCGTCCCTGTCTCTTCCTCTGGTTAGATTACAACAGGCCCGACAAATTTCGGCAACGTATTTATTGGAATTTTTAAGAATAGAATTATAGTTTTGACGGGCATCTTCAATTAGATCATGTCCCCAACAACCTTTCATGGTATCTTCGCGGAGCTCGTCTTTAACGAGATGCAAGAATTTCTTCCCATTTTCTACTACCATCCTCAGATGAAACTCATAAGGAAGATAGTCATCATAATAGTGATTAGTGTCCTGGTGACATTTAATAGCCCATTTTGAAAATAACCCTAGCGATTCCGACACTTTGTACGAAAATCCTTTCGTTCCCATTAATACTTCGCTCATAACTACTCCATTTTATATAAATCAATAAACTTCATTGTATTTCCTGCCAATTGTAGTTTTGGTATTTTTGACCAAGACACCCATTTCTTTCCGGTGTGTTCTTTACTCAACTTAACCTTTATTTTGGTTGTTTCTGAATAATAGACATGAACTACTCTGCCGTTGATTGCTACTTCCTGTCCGAGATATTTATATTTTCCAGGGCCGATTGGTATATCAATACCAGTCTCTTCTAGTAGTTCCCTATATGCACAATGTTCAATTGTTTCTCCATCATCAAGTTTACCTCCGGGTAAACACCAACCCTCTCTTCTCATCAGGAATAAGACCTTGTCTGTTCCTATTAATCGTAGAATAACTACTGCTGATTCCTTTAACGGTGCATTCATCGTGCGAGATCTCGTTTTATTTCTTTTTGAATGTCTCTTTCTTTGATAGATTCCCTTTTATCGTATAATTTTTTACCCTTCGCAAGGGCAATACCAACTTTTATAAATCCACGTTCATTTGTGAAAATATTAGTTGGAACGATAGTTACATTATTATCAAGTTCCGATTCCCATTTTTTTAATTCCTTTTTTGACAGAAGAAGTTTTCTTTCCCTCAGCGGCTCATGTTGATAACCTACTGCGTATTTAGGATTTCCTATATTTATCCCCTTAAGAAGAAGTTCTCCGTCCTTGAAATAACAAAAGCTATCAACAAAAGAAACTAATCCCTCCCTTATTCCTTTAACCTCTGTTCCTTCCAATACCATCCCTGCCACTGTTGTTGTGATAAAGTGATACTCGAATTTTGCTTTCCTGTTCTGTATGTTGACCTTGTTTTCCATTTTATTCCACGTTTTTAATTTCTATGTTCATTAAAGGATCTACTATTTGTATTTTGAATGCTTCCTTAACCCTATAACGAGCATAATCGTTTACCTTGTAATCTTTTTCTTCCAATTCTTTATCAAACCCTAGTCCGAAAGGTCTATTATCATTCGGGTGCATTCTTTGTAGAATGAATGGCATATAGACAAAGTATTCTTCAACCAATAAATTAATCCTTGATTTAGTTAGTTTATCAAAAATACCATTTGTTTTAACTATAATCCATTTAACCAAATGGTAATTTAATATTTCACCCCAGGATATTGATCTTATATGGGGAAGCTTTTTGGATAGTATCGTATTGAACTCATACAATCTAACAGAGATAAAATCACTGTCCGGATTTTTTCCGTACGCTTTAGCCCTTCCTTCCAATTCCTCCCTCATATCATTTGGCATTTCCCGTTTATATAAAGGAACTACTATTTTTGAGGTTTTGATACTTTTCAACCCCTCTTTATGAATCTTTTTTGCTCCTACCTGCTTGTTACGTTTTAATTTGTCAATTTCCATAATGCGTATTAAGTGGGAATTGTAAATAATATCTTCAAAGCAAATATAATAAAAAAAATCTGAGGAAAAAAATATTTTTACATAAATTTTTTAATAATGTTTTGGATTATTTTTTCACTAACATTACCAGTAGGTGCTATAGACATATCAAATTCCCAACCATATTTCTTAAATAGATCCTTTACTCTATTATCTATATCTATAGCTTCCAGCCCTGTCTGGTTTCTTCCAATCGGATTATAAGGATGAAATCTTTCTAAATAGACATCAAATCTTGGGTGCCTGGTGAATTCTTCGATTATCAGGTCTTTAAAAGTTTGAGTCATATCAGGTATGTAGATTTCTCCGTAAATATGACTAAGAATTAAAGGGGAATCGGTGACAATAAAATCAACTTGTCCAGCAACTCTAAATGTTCTATGTCTTTGTTCTGCGAATACGAGTAGCTGATCACTAAGAATGCCAAAGCTCTTAGTCCATGTAAGTTCTTTGGCAAACTCTGGAACCATTTCTACTTCGTAATGAAGTTTCTTTAGCCCCGTAAAAATCTCGGATGCTATTGTACTCTTACCAATTCCTGGGCCTCCATGAAGCCCTATGACGCAAGTTTTTTTCATATCTTTTCTCCTTTGTATTCTTTCCTATATTAATAATTTCGTCAAAGTATTATTAATATTCTTTGCGGTCCAGGATATATATTATATGGAGAAAGGAATAAATAATTGGGAAAGAGATTGTCCATCATGCGGAATACTATTAAAATATAAGTATTCACAATCATTTTGTAATGCCAAGAATAAAAATGTTAGATGTACTTCGTGTAGTTCAAAAGAATCCCACAATAGGCCTGATGTTAGAAAAAAATTAAGTGAATGTCAGAAAGGGCTACAAGCAGGCGATAAAAATCCAATGTTTGGTAAAAAACATACTTCGCTCATACAAAAAAGTATATCAAATAATACTAAAAAGTATTATAATGAAAACCCAGAAAGTAGACCAATGAAAGGAAAATCCTTACTTTCAGTATGGGAAGAAAAATATGGAGCTGTAGAAGCTAAAAGATTAAATATAGAAAAGAATGAAAAACTTTCTAATGCAACTAGAGGAAATAAAAATCCCATGTTTGGTAAGCCATGTCCATCAAATTCTGGTAGAGGGATTAAAGGATATTATAAGACCCACTTTTTCAGAAGTTTAATGGAGCTCTCCTATATTCTAACATTAGAAAGATTTAATATACCTTTTTGTAGTGCAGAGAAAAAAGAATTTAAAATTTCTTATATTTCATTAGATGGAAATAATAGAACTTATGTAGCGGATTTTTTAGTTGCTAATAAATATTTAGTTGAATGCAAGCCAAAATCTTTAATTAGAAATAAAGATGTACAAATAAAAGCATTAGCAGCAATTGAATTTTGTAATAAGAATGGATTATTTTATAAAATTGTATCACCTAGTAAAATTAAACAATCTCTTTTAGATAAACTATTATTAGAAAGAAAGGTTATTTTAATATAATTTTAAATTTTTCTGATTTTAGCTTTTGTTGGCATCATTTTTTTCAGGAATAAAAAAATTTCATATGATATAGATCTTTGCCTACCCCCAATATTTAGAGATAGCCCATACATATTTCCATCTAACGAATTTTTAAATGCACTAAAATTAGTAACTTTATCTTTATTAATATAAGTTCTTTTATCAGGATATTCTATGAGTTTATCCCCCATTTTTGATTTTAATTCATTAATACCCTTCCTATCAGTCCAACCACTTCTATATCCATAATAATCATAAGAAATATAATACGGTTTCCCTGGCGGTGCATAACAATAGTCCGTTCTGTGGTAAATACTTTCTATACACTTTTCATCAATATATTCCTCCCTATACGGACAATCTGAATTAAGGGTTTCTTTCGTTATTTTCATATCAATTTTTTATTTGTATCCCAATCAAAATCATCATGGTCTGTTTCTTTTTGTTTCTCCGAGGTTGTTATAATAACATCCTCAAAGTTATTTAAAACCTTCTTTACAGTCCAATCAAATTCGGGGTTAGCCGGCTCAATTGGTATTAATTTTGGAGCTTCTACTGCTATTTCTTTTATTTCCTCTACCATTTCTTCTGGTTCGTACTGTGGAATCATTAATGGACTATGATGTAAATCCTCATGAGTTCTACCCACATGAAAGAAATAACATACCGTACATTTATATGGAACAAATTTCTTTATTACTTGAGGAAGCTCATTTAATCTGGCTGCTTCAGCCATAGCTTCTTCGGGCCTCAGGAATTTCCTTTTCTTTTTTTTGTTGACCCCTATTGTATATTCGCACTTGCTTGACTTCCTCATTTTGGTAAGTTTTTAGATTCCCCATGATTAATTTCTTTTTTCAATTCCTCGAGAAGTTTCTTTTTTCCTCGAGTGTTTTGGCATCTTTTTCTATTTTCTTTTTTAGCCTTTTTTCTTTTGCCTGCTCCTCTTTTTCCTTTCTTTCCTTTTCGTATTTTATTCTTTCGTCCTCTAATCTTTTGAAATATTTCTTTCCCTCCTCAATTGTTTCAAACAGGATTTCCATTTGATTTGGATATTCCACTAAAATTAACATGGTTGTTCTCCCGTGTTTATTGTTAGCCATTATAACCCCTTGTTGTAAGAACTTAAATTCCTCATGGGATACTATACTCCATTCCGTTATATGCTTATAAAGCCATCTATCCTGCTCATCATAATCATTACCCCAATGGATATTAGAAGTTAATATAGCTACTTTATGTTTAATTGGTTCTTCCATCTTAATTATTTTAATAGTCCTTGGTTCTTTATTTCATCGAGTATCTTCTGCTCGTGTAGTAACATATAAGAAGGATAATTCTCGGCTAAAAATTCAGACAGGTAAACATGCCTTTGTGCCCTCTCGATTGCAACCAATAAATGCTTATTTCCCATAGCCAATCCTACTATTGCTGCCCAGGTAGGAGATTCTTTGAAAAGGGAAAATATCTCATCCTCCATTTGCATTCCCACTGTTGCATTATAGCTTTCTGCAAACCTTCTTTTAAATTCCTTTAGGCAATAGCATTGGGAAGCATTTCTTTTTATTTTACGGATCTTTGCATTAATAGGATCTGCTTTTTCCTCCCGCTCCTTCTTGTATTGGATTTTCCTAATATAGTCTGGAAAATGTCCATACATTTCATTTGCTAATCCATGTACTCCAATCCAGGAATAATCTTTTTGGTTATCCTTTTTAAAGGTAACAAAGTCTGTATAAAGAGCTATTTTCTTTTTTATCTCCTCCTTTCTATATAATTGAGAATCTGTTAATGGTTTACCAGAAACAATTTCTTTCGCGTCCATTTCCAATCATTTTATTTTACCTTACACTAATTTGCCCGGAAGAGTTCCAGGCAGGCTGCAATTGAGGGAACAGCTATCCCTTTTCGACGGGTAATTCCGGTTTACTTATTCTTTCTCTTATTGAGATACCATTTGCCCCAGAAGTAAATACCGGCAGCAAAAATAGCAACCATAATTGCTTTGAATATCCAGCCCATAACCCAGCCTACTATATTCATTATAATTACAGCCAATACAATGGCACCGATAATATAGATCACCTTTTTCATATATTTGAATTTAACTATTTAACTTTTCTTTTACCAATATGATTCGCTCCACAAAAGGAGCATTTATAAGCTTCAAATTTGTCATTAGGCCTTGTCATTTGTTTTTCAAACAAAATCCTTTTTAACCTAGGCCACTCTGGTTGTTTTACCTTAGGATTACCATTATCTTCTCTTATGCAGGATGTTCTATCTGCAGTGTCTAAAGTTTCGGATAATATACAGGAATCCCATTTTTTCTTATATTCCAAAGCTTCGTCTTCAGATAAAATTACCAAACCGCTAAGGTTCATTCTGTATTCCTGATTTATAAGAACTATATTATCCGCAATTTTCTGAGATCGTTCTATTAATAGAAATGGTTCTGCATTATTATTATCCTCTTCTTTTTTACCAACCTCATGTTTATGTTTACAAAAAACAGTATAATTGTTTTTGCGTACCCAAATACCAGGTTGTAAATCTTTGAACATCATAAAATTAATACAAATATAATGAATTGTTTTTGAATAAAAAAATATTTTATAACGATTTTTGAAACATTTTTATGGATAATATATAGAATAAAGAAACGTTTATGGATCTAAGTAAATTAAGTGGTATTGTTCCCGATTCGGTTGTTTCGCAAATACCAAATGTAAGTGATATGTTTAGCATTAATACGGAATTAAGGCTTGCACATTTTCTAGCACAAGCAGCACATGAAAGTATTGGTTTCAAAGCAGTCCAAGAAAACCTAAATTATTCGGCTGACGCATTAAAAGCTGTATTTGGAAAATATTTTCCGGGCAATCTTAATGAAAGTTATGCTAGACAGCCACAAAAGATAGCAGACCGAGTATACGGAAGTAGAATGGGCAATGGACCCGAAGCATCAGGAGATGGTTGGAAATATCATGGTAGAGGTTATATTCAATTAACAGGTAAAGTAAATTATCAGGCATTTACTAATTCTATCGGGGAAGATTGTATATCTAATCCAGATTTAGTTGCTACTAAATATCCACTTGCCTCTGCTGGTTGGTTTTGGCATGATAGGGGATTAAATGGAGTAGCAGATAAAGGAGCTACTGCAGATATTGTTAAAATTATAACAAGAAGCGTTAATGGTGGATATCTTGGGCTAGATGATAGAACTGCTTGGTTCAATAAAATATACAACGCACTAGTTTCTTAATCCATAACATTCATAGAAGAATTTACACCCGACGATACTCGGGGTCTATTTCTTCTTGGGTAAACTTTTCATTTAGCCATTCAATAGCTAATTCTTCGGTACCAAATTTATGGTGGTTATTATCACTAGTCCTTATAAAAGATTCTTCATAATAATCCCATTCATCGAACCATTGCATACAAACAACGGTAATCAATGCGTTATCGGATCTTCGATAAAGTTTCCAGTAAACCTCGTCTATTTCGCCATGTATATAAGACATTTCAATAATTTTATTAGTTATTTAATTCTTTCCATTTGGAATTCGATATACTCTGGATGCTCTTCCAACATATCAAGAATCTCCATTATCTCATTTCTGCTAGCAAAACTAAGAAAGTGATCCTCATTTTGGAAATGCTTTTTCATATATAATGATATTAATTTTTCCCTGCTCTCCTGATTAATTACTATAATTTCCATTCTATAACATTTTTTCCCATTTATATTTATTACCTATCAGATAAAGGTTTAATAACGCAGGGATTATTATTAAACGGACTTTATAGATTATAATTGCATCAAAAATAAAATGTGTTAATATTACGGCTAAAAAAGAAAGAGTAATCATTAACCATTTCTTTTCCCAACGAAAAGTAGCAAATGTTACCATCATCATATTCCATAATACCAATCCTGCCACTCCCTGTATGAAAATGTTTAAATAGTTACCATGAAGTAATCCAAATGAAATAGCAGAGCAAATTCCTATCATCCAACAATTTCCTTTATCATATTTTATCTTTAGGATATAAATGAATCCCAGGAAAAGTAAAAATGGGATTATTCTAAATAGTATCTCTTCTATAGAAACACTCAGAAATAAATTTAGAAATCCATGCCAAAAAGAATGATGTGGACCATCAGCTACGTCCTTTGCTACATTGGAGCTCATTCCATTTATTCCAGGGGGCTTAATTCTTTCTATTATAAGAACAGAGATTAAAGATAACAAGAACATACGTATGAGTGATTGGGATAAATCAAACACCATTTTTTGCAGAGCTGCAATTCGTATCCTTTTCATCACTCGGGTTTAAAGGTTAACTTAGAATAGATCGAATTATCATTTCCCCTATAAGCAAATTCAAAATAATGCTCAACATGCCAAGTTCCTTTGTTTACATTAAAAACTATAGCATCATCATCTATCTTTTCTTTTGCCTTCTCTAAAACGGACATATCTGCACATACCCAACGCCACATACTTAAGGAAATTTTTCCTAATCTTACAATTTGTCGTTTGTCAATATATTCCTGGAATGCCTTGGCAAATTTTCCATCTATCTTTGCCTGTTTTATATCTTCTTCCTCAAAATCCTCTGGGTATTGCTCTACATCATTCAGATTGGAGATTTTTTCATCCATATAAGCATCGCAAACCAATATCTCATCTTCCAAATTGCTATAAATAGAAACACTCATATTTCCCATTTGGCCATATCCAACATCCTGTGATGCTAAATAATCCATTAAAGTTTTCCGACCAAATAGCGAATTAATATCAGGATAACCAAATTCATTTGTAGGGCCATGATGAAGTTTATCCTTCCTGAAGAAATTCTGGAAAACAACTTCACCGGTTGGAAGATTTATATCAGCTTCTAATTTTTTCTTTTCCTGTATATGGACAGTAATACATTCTTCTGGAAATGTTAGAATGACATTATCCACCATTTTTAGTCCCAGATTTTTCCCGCAATTAAAACAATAGATTTCCTTCCTCTCGAGATTATTTCCTCCATAGGGTGATTCTAATTGTTCTATTATTGGATTCACACTATGTCCCATATTAGCAAAAGTAATGGATTTATTTCTTAGTCCTTGGGCAATCTCTTTCCTAGTCATCTTCTTTTTTCTAAATAGTCTTTTAAACATAAATTGTTATAAGCTAGCCAATAATAGTTCTTTAGTTTTAAACATTCTGTTTTCCTTCCTGGTAAATGGTGCGGTATCTGGAATTCCAGATACTACAATACCTACTGCGGCTCTGCTAAAATAGCAACTATAAGAAATACTAAATTCCCGTGCGGTGTGCTGTGTTTCTACTGCGCCAATCCATCCTTCTACAGCCTTATCATTTAACATGGTCCAGAATTTTTCTCCCGGACCATATAAAGGCTCCCTTTTATGTGTAGGTTCTGCAGGGACTGGTATAACAACAGGCTTTTGTACAACAGGTGTTTCCGTCTTTGTTATTTTCTTATGTAATTCCGGATTTGCTTGCTTAATAGCGTCCTCTATTTTCCTTGAAGGAAATGTACTTACCTCCGGGACTATAATGCGTTTAAGGGGCTCGTACGTTTGTTCTACGAATTGTTTAAATTCGTTTATCATTTGCCCGCTTTCTTTCCTTAGCTCGGCCGGAATATTTTTGATTTCACCTGATAATTTTTTCAATAAACCCTCAGTTCCCAGATACTCCTTTTGAAATGCCCGTACAGCATCCGGGGTTGTAATGTTTAGTGACGAAATTTTAGATTTTTCTTGGTCTATGACGCTACGAATGTCCATAATACATTATTTATTAAATGCAAATATAACAATTCGTTTCTGAATAAAAAAATATAGTTTTGGGGAAGTTGTGGAGAGTTTTAACGCGCTTTACTATACATCATTGCCTGGGTGTTAACGAGATAACAATTTTATCAATGATTTTAAGAAAAGTTTCGGAAGTTTTAAAATTTTCTTTCTATGGGTCTTAAATAAGACATACCCCTAGTTAATAGTCCCATCGCAGCACATGCGGGACATATTAATTGCCTACGCTGAGGTTTGGCAGGAACAAAACTATGTCCACAATCGTGACAATATACCATTCTTTTGCCGGTTGGTCCCTTTATAGAGAAGCTTTCAAAGGTTTTGTATTTCTTGATATGAAACATATAAATATATATCATGGTTAAAAATAAATTTTTTTAGACAGAAAAAATGTCATAAATTTGTTAAAATTTAAAGAAGTATTCAAAAATAAACTACTAGAATGGAAGAATTCAAACTAACGGAGGAAGAAATAGTATTTACTCCTAATCAATTGGACAGAATAAACCAATTAAGGGAGGAAAGGGAGAGGAATAATATTCCTGCACCGAAGGGAGAACAGAAGCCAAAAAATTTACTAAAAAGAGGAGATCCTGTTTATGTCCACCTTAATGATACAAAGTTTACAGGTAAAGTTGAAAAAGTTCATGGGTCCGGCCAAAACTCATGGAATTATACTTATGATATTAGCTCTCCTAATGGTATTCTAAAGGGATTAGAGTATAATCAGGTTACCAAAAGAAATCTCCCAGACCTTTCATCTATTGTTGTACCAGAAGAGTTAAAAGATCTATCCGCTGGATTACTATTAAAGCTTTTAAGAAGTACTTATGGATGGAATTATGATAATATAGGACCTGATCCAGGAGCAGGATATACGTGGTATCAGGGTAAATCATATTCGGACATGGAAATTAAGGCTGCATTGGTAGGGAAGCCTCATGTAGGTAATAAAAGAGAGAGGCAAAGAGTAAAAGAGCATAAAAGAAAATCCAAATAGATAAGGGTCTCCCATGGGACCGGTTCCTATGTTTTTATGAGAAAATTACAACTCGTTACTGTAGACTATCCCTCTGAGATAAAAGAGGGTATTTTTGTAGTCCCTGTTATTGGATCGGGAATAAATTTTCCTATAGGAATAGTGAAAGAGATAGATGCCGATGGAATATATGCTAAACTTTCTATTGAAAACGATATAGTAAGGGTATTACATATAAAACTACAGCCAGTAAAACTATATTTAGTAGAAAAGGAAGCATTTCTTTCTGGTGATTTATATTATTTCCCTCCTACACCAGTTCCAAAAGTCCCAGTCCCATGGAAAAATTACTCTGGTAGAATAGGCGAAATTAAAAAGAACCTAGATGCCATGTTATTTACACTAGGTCCAGCGAAAAAAATAATCTACAGACACGAACAAATAGGATGGACAAGAGCAAAATCAGATACCTATGAAATTTGTATAGGAGATATAGTACCTATAGATGCAAGGGTCTTAGGGAGATCCCTCTCTAATGATGGAGAATGCTGGGTGGATGATGAATTAATAGACGGTAAAGTGGTTATAGATTATGAGCAATTATAATGCCCCATTAGAGAAAGTAGACAAACCAATCACAGGAAATTCATATCACATATCATGGGCTACTCCTGGATGTGTCTGGAAGTGTGTAGAAATTAATATGAAGACTGGTTGGGTCAAGTTACAAACACCAAAGACCAAAAAAGAAATCTGGGCTAAAATAGAATCCCTCCGAAAGCCCAGACGATGAAACATTCCTTCCCTATGACATATAATTGTCATGATCGAATACTTAGAATACTTAGAATGGAGCTCTGATGCTACAGAGCCAATTAAATATAATTACGAATACTTATCGGATGCCAAAATTTTCTATGGTATCCATCCAATTAAAATCCAATACGGTGATAATCCACCAATAGAAGTTACTGCCAAATTCGATACTGGAGCAAAATCTAGTAGTATTAGTTATGAGGTTGCCCAAAAAATTGGTGTTGATGCAGATCTTCTAAATTGTTCTCTCCTAATTGAAGATGAGAAAATCGATAAGTCCATTACAAAGGACGAATTAAACAAAAAGATTGGAGACCTATCAGAAAAATATAATGGGCTAGAATTAGATTCTGTAAGAAGTGCTTCTGGCGTTTCTATTCGTGTATATCTGCCAATTACAATTTATCATAGTGGGCGTACAATAAAAACCAGTGCTAATCTCAAGGATCGCACTGGTTTAAAAGCAGAAGCCCTAGTTGGCTTAAAAGATATGCTCTAATAAGTTCTAGTATCTAATCGAATTTTAGGGCGATTCTTGTAATGGCTATCTGCATATGATTGAGCCTGGACTTTAAAGTCTATTGGAAGATTAGTAGGTTTTATGCCAAATAAAGTTTTCTTACACATATCTGCATACCAATTCCAATGTTCTTCTGTATGGATTCCTGTATGTATACCAAGATAGAATTTTTCAATTTCTTCTTTTATCATACCTTCGCCCATCCACCAATCAGGAAACCATCTAAGTTTAAATTCATCATCAGGAATTATACAAACTACATCCACATCTTTTGGTTCTCCTGACGTTAATTGGCTACCTACTAAATATACAGGATGCCCGTAAAATCCGCACATTTTATTTGCGAATCTTACGAGCCGATGTGTTTCATCAAATTCCTGTTTTATTTTTATCATTTACCTGTTCTTCTAGACCTTCTTGAAGATTTATGTATTGGCTCATGCTCGTTTCCTGGTGATTCATCAAGAGCTATAGCAATTTCTTCCTCGATATACTCGAGCGCCTTTTCTACTATTTCGCTATCACTACCACCCCGGCTAAATTTACCTGTTGTTCCATTTAATCCATCATCATACTTACTCTTTTTAAATCCAATAGAGGCTTCTTCATCTTCACCTTTATTGTATTGAGCACTAACAGGAATATCCTTTAACTCCCGGAGTAATTTAATAGCATCTTCAAATTTGTTATCAAGAATAATAACAGATTTAATCAATTCTCCAATATGAGAGAGAGTCATATTTTTGGTTTCAGATACCCAAGTTTTTAATGGATTCTTGGATTTTTCAATCTCCACTAAATCGTGAGGTTTTAATTTTTTACGTAGATAAGCTTCACGTACAATAGCAGTTGGATATCCAACTTTTATTCTTCTATCAAACCTATTGGGCCTGTTTAAAAGACGTGCTGGTAATTTTTCGGTATAGTTTGTTGTTGCAAGATAAACTACGTTATCCATTTGTTCTATACCATCAAGAACATTTATTAGTTCTGTTTCGGTACTTCCTCCGGTACAAAAACAATCTATATCTTCTATGATTGCTAGTATTGGTCTATTGGGTTCAATCGTCCTAAATATTTCAGGAATGAATTTAGAATAAAGGTCTAGATCGCTTCCGTGTTGAATAACGAAAACTACTCCGTCGTGTTCCTTTATCATCCTGTCACTAATAATATTTATGAGACAAGTTTTACCAGTCCCTGGAGGTCCATAAAGAAGAATACCTCTTTTATAAATAAATCCATATTCCTTGAACTTATCCTTCTTGGCCCAAAATTTTGTGATGCCTTCCAATACTTCTTCCTCTGCCTTTGATGGTAAATGAAGTAATTCATCAATATGGAGGGTTTTCTTAAAAATATAAAATCCTGTCCCTTGTGAATACCTCAAATTATAAACTCCTGCCTCTACCCGGCTAACAGTTTTAGCATTATCGGTTGGAATAAATGTTGACGTTCCTCTTTTGAGCCATTGACTATAGTCTACTCTTTCTTCTGCTGCCATATCTTTGTTTTTAGGTTTTTTAAATCTCATTTTTTTGTTTTAGTTTAGATCTTACTTCCATAAGAACTTTACCTAACCAGTTTTTTCCTTCTCCATTATAAACACCCCACGTCTGGTCTTTCCAGTGGTTGGTTTCTTCGATATACTTATCTCCTGTAGAGAGAAGTGCTTCACGAAGATCCTCATGCATGGAAAATTTGTAAGTACAAACATCCAGCATCACTTGGTATTTAACCTCGTCCCAATCTGGGCGTTTGGCTATTTTTTGACCAAGCTTTTTTGACTCATTTGGTGTAATGTTAAGAAATTGTTTGCGAACTTCAGGATCCGTAGATTTGGCAGCCTGATAAGCATTTTCTGTAGAGGGATATTCGAGTCCTTCGTAGATGACACGAGCAATATGAAAATTACTCATATACCTATATGGCCCAAACATACCTTTAATGTTTTTCTCGTCGTGAATTATATAATCACGCTCTTTTCCGAATACTAGCATATTTATTATAGTTGAAATAGAAATCTTAATTTCATTTTACGCAATACAAATATAATAAAAATATTCTGAAAAGTTCAGACCCTCTGATATATTTTTTGAATTGATGTTAGGAAGGACGATATACAACATTGGAAGCTCTACATATAGCTCCATCAATTATAAATAGGTCATAGGTAAAACCTCTTATTTCCCATTCGTCGTGGGTAATATCCCACATTTGGAAGGTAAGTGAGGTGTCTTGGTCTGGGTCTCTAAAACTTTCCCAGGTTAGATTCTTTAATGCTATACCATTAAAGAATGCTTCATCATTCACGGGGATACTTAGCCATACCTCTTTGGCTTTTGCTCCTGTAGAAATAATAAAAAAAGGATTCGCAATATCGGTTAATAGAAAATTTAGACCTACTTTCTTCAAGTGGTCTAAAAATAATCTACATCCCTCTCTGGCAACCATTTTTAGCTCGGTAGAAAAATAAATATGTATTTCGGGTTCAAGGTTAAATAGAAGCTTTACATAAGGGGATAACTCCTCATATAATTTTAGGTGCTTCATTTATTTCTTTTTCTTCTTACCAATTGCTGCTCTAGCCTTTGCCATTGCTTTATCAATTGCACTGCCTCTTTTCCCTTCGTACTCAGAGATTTTTTTGTTTTTGTTAAGATCAGCCTTCTCTGGTTTCTTTAACCCAGACTTTTTGAAAGAAACTTCCTTCTCTTTCTTTTCTTCGATCTTTTTTGTAGGTTCGTTAAATTCTAACCAGTTTTTTAGGGATTTCATTTATTTAGTTATATTAGTAATGTAGGTATCCTGATATTCTTTGTGTTCCCTCTAATAGGTCATCCTCCATATCTTGAGTAATAGGTAATGTATTTTTAATCATATAGAACTGTACAAATCCTAGGAGAATATTATTAAGACCCCTTATTGGTACAGAAATTACTTGTACTATTCCTTGCTCCTCATATCTATCCCTAACATAATCTAGAGAGGGATCCTCTATAGTAGTAGAAAATATAATATTTTCTGATAGTCTTTTCATTAATTGTGGATGCTCTGTAACAAATATGTTCTGGTTTGTTTCTTTTACTCTTGCTATACCAGGTGCAGTTGCTTCGTGAGTTAAAGAGAATTTTTTCATACCAATGCCATTAAAAAATTTTCCACCATTATGAAATTGGAAAATAGCACCCCTATCAATTTTCCATTTTGCAATAAGATCATCCAAGAATTCTTTTATTTCCATCATGGAAGTTAAATCCTTCTCTGTAATAGACTCGATTTCTTTATCCCTATCCTTCTCAGCTTTTTTATCTAATCTAGTCTTATATAAGACTGTTCCAAATCCAACTAAGATAGAGAAAAATCCAGATATAATGGCAGAGATTATGTAAACATTTTCCATTTATGGTACAATTAAGTTATATTAATATTCTATATATTCTGATTATAAAACCTCTATAATAATTTTCGAGGCGCCCTCTCGAACTCCCATTCCTATTGGTATAAACGAAAACCCATAATTTATTGTGTATTGGTTCAAAAAGGAGCAGATACTCTCAGATCTTTTGTCTGTTAACTTTTTTACGGATATTTTTTCACTGAGTGGTTTTGGCTTGTTATCTGGGTCCGATATGGCAAATTTACCAGGATTTACGTATTTATATAGGAAAACTTCTCTTAGATTCTCTTGCTTGGTTAGGGATTCATTAAGTTCAGCTCGCTTAGCAGAGGGCCAAGGTTTCATACAGGAAATTTTAATATTTCTCTTATTTTCCGATAAGATTAATTTATATAATAGACCCCTCAAAGTGGTCTTATATTTGTCCAGAAGAGTATAATCATTAGGGTTAAAAAGAAATGGTATCTCCTTCTCGATAAGATCTTCAATTCGAAGATCCATTATCCACAATTCTATTCTAGTCTTATTAAAATCCCTTGTTGTTTCATTGATAACATCATTCATTTTTTCTATATTACCAAATGATCTGGATTGGATAAAATCTAATGCTAATTTATTTTTAAAACCTTCTGCTAACTTTTTTGCAGACCTATATGTTTTTCTTGGATCGGTGTTACTTGTATCATACCCAACTATAAAAGCTTTCTTTCCCTCGTTGCATTCTTTGACCAAAAATTCCCTGAGTTTCCACATTAATGGCTCTGTTGATGCTTCCTCATCAATTAGATAACGTTGTACCTTATGGTTTGTTTTCACCGGATCTGATCCACTATCATCTAAATGTAATGTCAAAACCTTTGAATTAATCTTATATAGAAGAGGATTTATTTTTTCACCTAAGAAAGCCTTAGCGTTCTTCAAAATAGATCCACTCTTCTCTTTGTTCTCATACCAATCTTTAAATCCCAAGATCTCCATTATTATTCTTCTTATACTATATTTATCTAAATAACTTCTTAAAATATTTATCAAACCGGGCCGAATTTTTTATCATTAATTTGATAAAATATATACAAAATCACTTGATAAAAATCAAACGTAAAAGTGTGTATGTATCTCAAAATCCTCTGAAATTGCTCTTATAAAAACATTCTAGTTTTAGAGAATTGGATGAATATATAAAAGCAGATAACGCAGGTACAAATATCTAAAACCATTCAATTTTGTTGAAAAACAAGCTATTTTATGGGGAGGGAAATTTGTCCCTAGTGGATTATCATTTAATAAAATAAAAGAATAAAATATGACGAAAGGAAAAAAATTCCTCTCCGATCTGAAGCTCTATTCAGACTTCATGGAATGGAACGAAACAGAAGGAAGGTATGAAACTTGGCAAGAAGCAGCCAAAAGTGTATTTGACACACATCGAGGATTTTATGCCAATAAACTAGACGTTTTGGCACCCTATTTAGACGAGGCAGAAAAGGCTTACGCAGACCAATGGTTTTTGGCTTCACAAAGAAGTCTTCAGTTTAGGGGAAAGAACCTATACAAACATCAGTTAAAGATCTACAATTGTACGGTCATTTATGGTGATAAGGTATCTTTTCTTGGTAATGCTTTTTATCTACTTCTTTGTGGATGTGGTGTAGGAGCAAATTTAATGATTCCATTTGTTAAGAGGTTAACAAAAATCCAGAGCAGGAACAATGGCACAATAAGTTATGTGATTGAAGATTCCATTGAAGGCTGGGCAAAGGCAGCACATGTACTTGTATCCTCTTATTGCGTTACTCCAGTTAAGGGGTATGAAAAATACAAAGGGTATAAGATTAAATTTGATTACTCTGAAATCAGGGAAAAGGGTGCACCTATATCGGGTAAATTTAAAGCACCAGGACATGAAGGAATCAAACAATCATTCGAAAAGATTGAAGATTTATTGGATGGCTATGTAGAGGATACTCCTAAGGAATTCAAGAGTATCCTTGTTTATGATACCTTTATGCACCTTTCTGACGCAGTACTAAGTGGTGGTGTTAGAAGAGCAGCATGTAGTATTATCTGTTCACCAGATGACTTAGATTTAATCTATGCTAAAACTGGTAACTGGAGAGAAGTTAACAAACAAAGAGCAAGGAGCAACAATTCCGTTGGTCTTATCAGGGGTAAGTTCAGTAGAGATGAATTTCAGAAATTTTTGGAATTGAATAAGGGTATTAGTGATATTGGATTTGTATTTATGTCCCATATCTATGAAAATATGAATCCTTGTTTCGAAATAGGATTTACTGGTATCGTATTTGACTGGAACAACACAGAGATTGTAAACAGGGTATTAGAATCAGACGAAACCTTAATGGATGAAGGTCTTGTTAGAACCGCATTACAATGCTGTAACCTAAATGAAATTAATGCAGGCTTGGTTAAATCAGAAAAGGATTTCTACTATGCTTGTGAAATGGCAGCTATAACAGGTACTTTACAAGCTGGCTATACAAAATTCCAACATTTAGAAGAGATCTTAGAAGATGCTATCTTACTAACAGAAAAAGAAGCCTTATTAGGTATTTCTATTACAGGTTGGACAAACTCACCTTTCCTGTTTAATGCAGATATTCTACAAAAGGGTGCGCAGGTAGTAAAAGACACTAACGCAAAAATTGCATCTATTCTAGGTATTAATCCAGCAGCAAGAACCACAACAGTTAAGCCATCAGGCAACGCATCGGTTATATTAGGATGCGCATCGGGTATACACCCAGAACACTCTAAGAGGTATTTTAGGGTAATGCAACTGAATAAAGAAACAGATACTGCAAAGTGGTTAGAAAAGAATATGGAATTCCTTTTGGAAGAATCAGTCAATTCCTCTACTAATGCAGATTATGTTGTATTTGTACCAATTGTTAATCCAGACGGAACACTTTATAAGAACGAACTACAAGGGGTTAAACACCTTGAACTAATTAAATTAGTAAAGGAAAATTGGGTTGATGCAGGAAAGAGGATAGAAAATTGTATTATACCAACTACATCACATAATGTTAGTAACACTGTTATTATTGATAACTATGAAGAAATTACTAACTATATCTATGAACACCAAAACACCTTTACCGCAGTTAGTTTTATAGACCAGTTTGGTGATAAGGACTATAATCAATCTCCTAACACTTCTGTTTTGGATTTTGATGAACTTTATAGTAGGTATGGGGAAGGAATACTTTTTGCATCAGGCTTAATAGTTGATGGTCTTCATGCATTCCAAGGAAATTTATGGAACGCATGTACTGCAGTCCTAAGTAAAGATGTCACTTTAACCGGCGACCGCTATCAAGTCTTTGAAAAGAAAGACTGGGTGAAAAGGGCTAAGAAATTTGCAAAGAACTATCTCAAGAATGATATAGAAAAAATGACATATTGTTTGAAGGATGTTCACCTTTACCATAAATGGAAAACAATTAACCGCGAATTTAAGGATGTCGATTTTACTAAGATTTTGACTAGACCTTCATTCAAGGATATTAATGAATATAGTGCAATGGCGTGTTCAGGGGGTAGTTGTGAAATAACTTATATTTAAGTGTGAAACTATTCATTTCGCAGATATAGCTGATATTATTTGGAAGTAAATAATATTTTAATCGGATATGTGTATTTAAAAATATAATTTTTCTATACTTAATCCGGAAAAATTAAAAAGCCTGAGAAATATTTCTCAGGCTTTTTAATTTTTAGTGTTAATGGAATTATAAGTTTTAATTCTTAATTTTCTGCATTATTATAATCACTTTGGAATGCACTTTTGGTCGATTTTAAGCATGAATTTTAACAGCCAAATGATTTTTTAATATCTTGATATTATACACTGAAAATGGAAGAAATTTGAGCAAGTATTTTAACCAATTTTTTAAGAGATTATTATTTTCTCTTAAGTAGCTTACGTCCTTTAGAAAGTTTAGCAGCTCTTGCCAAATCAGCACCAGCCTTTTTCAATTCTTCCCTAATATTTGGAGTTTCCTGCTCAAGTGTTGTGATAAGTTTTTCATAATCCAAAACCTTACCAGCAGTAATAGAATCTGCAATAAATTGAGTTAGGTTCTTTCCAATAGAAGGTGGAACCGCATTTTTCTTTTCTATCTCAATTAAAAACTCAATGTCATCTGCTATCTTCTTTAAAAGTATTTCGTTGGGTGTAGTATCAGAAAGAGCTTCTTTATCATCTATTACTCCTTTCAATTTAAGGATCCTTTTAATAATAAACTCCAAACGAAGATCAAAGTCTGCTATAGTCAAACATTCCTGGAAATACTTTCCAGAAGCATAAGAAGTAGGAAATACCTGTACAGCCTTTCCATCTCTATTTTCTCTTGCTACAAATCCATATGCACCAGCATCTTGGTCTAATTCGATTGCCTTGGCATCTCTATTTGGTCCTTCTTCCCTCTTTGGATCTTCCCAAATATTACCATTTAGGTTGAGCCTAATAGTTTTGTTAAGTCCTGGTAGTTCAAAACGTAAGTTACCCTGTTTCATACCTTGGATAGGAGTAACTTCTTTACCACCTAAGTACAATATGTCCTTGAAGTTAGGGGACTGAAATAGAGGCCTAAAATCAAGTATGGGACATTTTCTTGCTCTACGGGCCATTTCTACGAGAAACTCCCAATCATTAAATTTGAACAAACTAGACATCTGAATTTATTATTTATTCTATATATCTATTCGTTTCTAAAAGGAATCTCAAATTTCCTTCAATTTAAAGAATCGAAGCCATTGGGGCTCCTTTACCCCTTTTAACTTAACCATTGTCCAATATCGGATACTTTCTGGACCATCGTTTTTTGAGAGATGACGAAGGTCAAAATCTTCAATTACATATTCTTTTTGAGGTACTAACACCTTATTTCCTTCCAAAACAATGCCTGACATCCCCAAATCAATTGGTTCTTTGTCCTCGTTTTCTATAACACATATAATCGTATCTCCTTTCTGCATTAGTCGTATATTTGAAGGTCAATAATTTCTATTGTTGGCTTTTCTGTAGAAAAATCTATACTCATAACCTGATTTAAGCTAGACGTTTCTCCGAAATTGTCGATAAAACAAAGAGTAATGGGATGTTCCGCATATCTACCACCCCCATATTCAAATTGCCTAATCATATCACTTGGAGTATGTCCAACTACTTGATTTAAGCCAAGTGCAGGCTTATGGTTTAGCTCTGATTTATCTGCCCAAAAAGGTCCAGGAACTCTGCTCCATCCACCTCTAACATGAGTAGATTTAAAAATATCCTCGTTGTTAGAATTGTACATGAAATTAAGAGTCTCGGCCATATCCTTACAATCCTGATAGAAAGCCCAAAATCTGGTTTTCTTTGAATTACTAAGTGGCTTAATAATATCCTCATAAAATCCCATAGTAATTCCTGCATGACTCCAAAGCCAATCCTTGTATTGAAAAGCAACTTGGAATATAGAATCTCCTTTATGCTTAGTTTTTAATAATTGAACATAATCCCATTTCATTGCAGCCTGAAACCCAGCACAATGCATGTTATTCTTATATGAGACATCGTGGTTACCATATAAAAGTATTACTTTATCAACAAATTTTAGTTTGAAGTGAATTATTTCTTCTAGGTTCCTTTTAATGTCTATTGGTTGGATATCAAATGAATCCAAATAATCCCCAATAAATACAACCCAATCATATTTAAAGAATGGTAAATTGGAAATATCATAGTCTGGATTATCACAATTTTTCCTCCATGCCTCATATGCTGCACGACTACCAAAACAAGCAATTTTCCAATAATCCCTTCCATGAATATCCGGTATTGATAATACTTTGAAATTACTCATTGTAGTACTCCCATTTAAATCCATATCCTGTTTTATATTTTGCTCCATTTTTACAAACGTTACATATTGTTGTTGGTGAAAAATTACCAAATTCCGATTTAGTTTCTTCTAATGAATTCCAAATCTTAATTACTTCTCCTTTTAGATCCTTCTGTATTATTTTTTTCGCATTAGTCTTTCTATCGGGGTTTTCATAGCTTTTTATCACCCCTGCTCTTGCTTTCTTTTTCTGATCATCTGTTAAGATTCTACTCTTCATTCTCTTAGAATGCTCTGGACATTTCCTTCCTTTAAATTTTTTACTTAATTTATCTTTAGTTTCCTGTGACATGGGTTTTTTATTTTTCCCAATCATAGAAATTCTTTGTTTATTTCCTCTTTCTAATTTTTGTTCTTCCGTTAGATTTGAATAAGTATCTCCCCCAATACCCCCATTTGTCATATTAAGTAATGGTCCCTCCCCTAAATCTTTTCTACCTATTAATTCTATGAATTTGACTTCTTCTATTAGAGATTCTTTTTCGTCTAATCCTTCTAATATTTTAATTATAATAGGATTTATTTTTAATGTAATTAATTTATTTAGCTTATCATAAAAAGAATTCGTTCCTCTTTTCCAGTTCTTAATTAGATTCAGATGATTTTTATCCCTGTTATTCTTTCCTTTACCTATATAAAAGGGTTCAAAATTAAAAGATAGATCATTATAATTATAAATGCCTGGTTTTCTTGGGTCTAAATAAACATATACATAATACATATTCTATATATCCAAACCAATGGATAGGATTCTAGGTCATTCCCACCAAGATTCCAATTGGTTAGCTATTATCTCAAATGCCCTTTTTCTATCTGCCTCTCTTTGGGCTTCGGCCGCTTTAATATTTTTATACCACTCCTCACGATATTTTTGATACTCTTCTTCACCTAATTTATCCTCTCTGGTAGATTTCATAAAATAGAATTTAGGTTCTCCATCTTCATCTAAATCGTCATCTTCGCCAATATCATCCAATTCCTCTTTTGTGTGTGTAGTTGGAACAAAATACATTTCATCCTCACCAAAAAGCTCATCGTAATGTTGATTAATATGTTCGGTATAATTGCTCTCATCCTTTATTTTGGTTAAAAGAGCTATTACCTCTTCAATATCCTGTATCTTAATACTAAGAGATTCTTCTACTTCATTAGAATAATCCCTTAATCTATTCCTTTGGAATGTTAAACTAGCAATCAACATATCGATTGTATAATCACCATCCCAATCCCTATATTTCCAAATGTGGGGGAACCATCTAATTAGATTTTTAAGACCTTTTATAAAATCATACCATGCTGGTGCAATTCCGTGGTCGTATCTTAATTTTTGGTAATATAAAAATCTAGCTATTCCCTTCTTTTCTTTCTTTTCCGACCTTAGTTTCATTATTAACAATATTTTGATTGTGGAATAAAGTCCAGAGTTCCCCTGGATCTATTAATCCAGCTAATATACCCCTACATTGGGTGTTATTATTAATTTCTAAAATTTCTTCTGCCATATCATCAAAATGGAAATCAATAGAATAATGTTTCAATACACTCCATTTCATGGCTCCATCCGTAAAAATTATCCTTTCCTCCGGAATATTTAATCTTTCTGCTATTTTGTATAAATCCCTATTATGACTTTTCCTGTGGATCTAGCAGTAACAATCCAAATCTAACAAACACTAACCAAAATACTAGCAATAGTTTGAACCCAAGATTCACTTAAGGTTTCGTCATAATCAAAGCTCACTTTGTGTATTAAATTTTCCATATAAATTATATTTTCTTGATAATCTATTATTTTCATTAGAATCTTCGTATAAGATTTCTAATATTTTTAATGTGTCTTTGAAATAAATAGTATTAGCAAGATTCATATTAGATTTATTTTTAAGTTGATAGAGTTTCTTCGGTTCGATCTTATATTTAGTTCGAAAATAATTTTGTATATGTTTCACAATTTCTTCAGTGGAACAAAATGCTATCCTTAATTTATTTCTAATAATTGAAATAGTTCCATCTCCATCGAATAATCCTCTAATAAAAGAATTGTAATATTTAATATCAATCATAGGAAATTCACAATCGTAACTTTTTTTAGTAGTAATACCTATATTAATTATATTTCTAACAAATTTTTTAGATCCTATTTGTATAATATAACTGATATAATTTTTCCCGTTTCTATTGTCAATTCTATCAATTTTTGAAATTTTATGCTCCGATCCTATTGCATTTCTGAATTTTTCTATTAATTCTAAATCCTTAGAGGTTAAAGAAATTTTATATCCCTTTTTATCGATAGTTCCATCTGATAAAATTATTCCCAACCAATATGCTTTATCGTAGGAATTAATACTTTTAAAGTAATCTTCATCTATCTTTTTACAATTACCTTGAATCCTAGTAAAGATGTATTTAGGTCTTATTTTAATATTGTTTGATATTAAAACATTTCTAATTTTAGTATAAGAACAAAAATGGGATCTAGCAATTTCATTTATAGATTTTCCCGATAAATATTCATTAATTAATTCTCTTTCCATTTGGATATTTAGTATAGTATATTATATATCCAAAGTTATCTTCTTATGCCAAAAATGTATATGCCTTATAAAAGGAAAACTACCTTTTACAAATTTTGTTTTAATGTTTAGTGGTCTTTCGAATAAAATAATATCCTTAGTCCCAAGTTGTTTAACTTTATTCAGGAGAAAACTAATTACTGCATTCTCCGATACTCCAGGTCTTATCCAAACTATATTTTGTTTGGTGTCCGGGGGTAAAACGTAAGGGAATTGATTTTCTAAAAATACTATATTAGAATTTCCAAAATCAATTCCTTTTATTAATTCATCCTTATCTATAGAATGGTATGTTTTTTGCATTTCTATAGATTTTAATGGAACCAATTCTAAATCTCTTATCCTGTGCCTATATTCTAAGAGCTCTTTAAAATTTCTAAAATCCTCTTCCAAAATAATATAAGGTTCGTTATGAACATTTTTATTTAGAATGGAATAAGGAGTAAGTAAAGATTTTAAATGCTTAACCTTCATTTCCTATATTTAAGAAAGCTCCAAAATTTCCTAGTTTTCAAATAATCCAAATTGTGGTCATTTGCATACGCTTCTCTTTCAAAAGAAACGTTCATATACCCATTACGAAAATAGGATACAAGATACCAGATATAAAATGGTATAACTAATAACTCTATTTGTTGCCTTAAATGAATCCTTTCGTGGTTAATTAGCTCTTTAGTAATTGTTACACCTGGAGCTATAAATATAAATGGCCAAAATGCTAATCCATCAGCATCCATGCCTAATATCCTCCCAAAGAATCTAATTGCCCTTCCGCTTACTACTACCATTATAATAATTTTACTTGTTTTATTGTTTTTTCCCTATCCTTTAAAAGAACATCCCAAAAACTTTGAGGTAAATGGATATTTTTAACAGGAATAGCTTTTTCAAATAATGGTGCTATATCTTCTGGTTTATAACCAGCTAACATTGTACCAATTGGAACCACTAAGAAGGTTAATTCTGGGTGGGCAATGGCAAATTCAATAAACTGATTAACATAAACAGCTATACAAACTATTGGCAGTGTTTTTATTTTCCTGTCTTTTGTCGGAATAGCATACGTTTGACCGAAGAGACCAATGCCCTGAAAATAGACTGCTCCCCATTTGAGCGCCTGTTTTGCTGATCCTTTTCCATGTCTGCCTGCTTCGTTGCTTCCAAAGACAAATATTTGTCCTGGTTTAAGCTTTCTAATGTAGGCAGGAGTAATTCTTCCTTCCATTCAAAGTCCTCTTTATATTTTCCAATCATTTCACCCAAAGCTTTCTTAGCCTCTTCTGGTGATTTCTTTCCTACCTGTATTCTAAATACCATTTTCTGGTTAGTTTGCCCTACCACGTTCCAATCTATAGGGGTTCCGTCTGGGTTCTGGAATACTATGCACATCTAAATACTTTTTTATTATGGCATCTAAGCCTCTCTCGATGAACCCGTCATCTGAGGTTTTTCTCTTTTTCCGTTTACATATGACCTTAACCATTTTTGGATCAATTTCTTGCGCCATCAATTTTGTTTTATGGTAATAGATTTTTACTCCTTAAATGATTTTCTAATTCCAAATTATACTCACCAAAACTACCAGAGTTAATAGTAGCAAAATCAGTCCAGATAACTTTTCCTGCTTCTAATGTGTCATCTATCTCTCCTATATATTGAGCCAAAAAACAAACTGCAGAGAAGTCACCATCCTTACGGGCGAAAACAGTGATGAGACAAAAAATATCTAATCCTGTTTCCTCCTTAGTTTCCCTGATAGCAGACTGTATAAAAGTTTCTCCTGGATCTACCTTACCGCCAGGAAGACCAAAATCATTTATATTATCCTTCCGACTAACACCTAGAATTTTTCCCTGGTTATAAATTAATACAACAGAAACCCTTTTCTGGTGGTACTCATATTCTGATATGTCCGTGTTCATTAATTCCCTATTATAAGTCATCGAGTTCTTCTTTTAATATTTCCAAAAATAATTCAGTTTCTATCCTTTCTAGTTCTTTTCCAAGATCAGCATTTTTAAATCCCATAGACATTAATCCAATAGGATCAGTGGTTATTTGGTATCTGCAATATGCCCGTATTAATTGAGGGTTCTTATCCATTCTAAGAAGGAAATCAATTATCTCTTTTGTACTTACCTTGCATCTTTTCTCTGACTTCTTTAGCTGAAAAGCAGTGGTTGGAGATAAATTTTGAAGTCTTACCAAATATGATATAATTCCAATTTCATCCAAAAACCATCTACTTTGATTTAGCTGTGTTTGAAGCCTTCTTAATTCATATGGAGGTTCATCAATATTGTTTCGTAGCATTAATGCAACGGTTACTAAAGGAGAATCCCCAATCTTATCTATTTCTATTTTTAATGTAGGAAATAGTTGGTGCAATATACTTAATTCCTTTAAACGTGCAAGAGCTTTCTTAAGGTCTTTTGCACGTTTCAGCAACTTAATAAACTCGTCTCTTATTCTTTCCTCTGATACTCCGCTAAGATCGGGATTTCTTTTTAAAGAATTATATGTTTCGATATCTAATCTAAATTCCATTTATTTTATTTTTAATAATTTCTATTACTTCATTTAATTTATTTTTTATATCAAATTCCCAAATGAATAAATAGCTAATTTTATTCTCTATAAAATATTTTTTCTTATTTTCATCTTTTTTAATATTTCTTAATTGGATTTTATCCAATTCCTTATTTAGATATTTTCTAGGATTAGCATGCCAATAATCTCCTTGTACTTCAATAATTAGATTATATTTTTCTATATAGAAATCAACAATAAACTTATTTATATGATGATCCTTTAAATATTCAATTTCTAGCTCCAGTAAAACATTAGCAATAATTCTCTCTGGTAATGTATTTTTTCTGGAAAATCCTGATATTTTAGATAAAATTCCAATTTTTTTAATTTTCTCTTCCTCTGATAAACTATTCCATTTTTCTTTCATTATGATGGAAGATTTTTCACAAGCATTAAAAATTTTAATATTACTATCTTTACTTAAACCACTACACCAAGAATTTTTTCCAAACATCCCATTTTTTGATCCCCTGGTATCAATTAAACCTTTTTTGAAGTTTTCTTTTTGTTTAATGGAATTTTTTTCAGAGATTATTTTTAATGAAGTACTAGTATTTTTGGTTTTCCCTTTACACCAATTATCTTTACCATACATTGAATTTTTAATTCCTATATTTAATCTACTTTTAATAGATCTTAATTGTTCTTTGGTATGTTTTAATTTTAATTTTTTAACCTTTAGCTTAATAGAGATTTTAGTTCTATTTGGAAGAATATTTAATTCCTCTATTTCAACAAAACTTAATCCCTTATTAAGGTAGCTTTCAATTAGTAATTTTTCCTCTTCTTCTGTCCAATTTAGATACATAGTTTTATTCTATATATCACAGATTGTTCTAAGTTTTCGAATAGGATCTTGTTACATCATCGATAAAAACCTGATACATCTTAATTTCCTAAGTGGATCCTCCGAAAATCTTTCGTCTGGATTTCCAACAGTTCTTATTATTCCATTTTTTATATCCTCTAAGCCACCAACAAGATCAATTATTTCTTCTTTCTCAATGTTATAAAACAAAGCATTTATTGTTAAATCCCTTCTCTTGACATCATTCTCTATAGTAGCTCCTATTCTTACTTCCGGATGCCTACCAGAAGTTATGTCCTCCCGAAAGGTTGCAATTTCTATACCATCCGGGAAGTCCTTTGTAATAGCAACCACTACACCGAAAGCCTTTCCAACCTCTTTCATATTAAAATGTCCTTTTAGGATTTCAATTGTTTCGTCTGGTGTTGCATTTGTGGCAAGGTCATAATCCTTAGGTTCCAATCCTCTGATATGGTCCCTAACTGCACCCCCTACCACATAAAGTTCCTTCCCAGCTTTTTTATAAAGGCTGGATATAAATAATACTTCTTCTGGTATTTCCATTCTCATCGTTTCTCTTTTATTCTTTGTTGTTTAATTGATGTCCTCATTAGATCGCGATACTTTGCGACTACGTAATTGTTCATGGTATGCCTGGCAGATTTTTCAACTTCCTCCTCTGCCGAGTAAGTCCTTTTCTTTATTAAATCTAAATATTGATTACGTAAATACAATATAATAGTTCTATAAAGAGAATGGTCTTTGATAGGGAGTAGCTGAGCCAAATGAGAATTATACCTTCCCAGTATATTGAAAATACTATTTCTGGTTTTGTTATTTATTTTATCCTCGATCACCAATTTGTCGAGGTGATCTAGAAATTCATAGTCTCCTCCTAATGAACCCCTAAATGTTTTCGTATATGCTAAAGACGTTTTGCCCATTATTTTATTCTTTGAGTTTCTGGTTCTTCTTCTATTAATTCGCTCCAATCAACTTCAATTGGTTCCTGGTGAGTCATTCCTGTTATTTGCCATTCCCTTGTTAACTCTACTACATTTGGGTAAAATTCTCCAAATTCCCAAATTATTTTTCTATTAGATCTTTAAATTGCCAATCCCCCTTGAATGTATAAAAGGTTTCACTAGGGGGTATTGGATGATTCTTTTTTAAATATAATAAAGCCTTAACTAAAATATTAAATGATGTTCCTTTTGTACATCCCCTATTAATTTCTGACCTAACTGCCCAATCTGTTGTTTTAGTCCTTGCATCAAGAAGTGTTTTTATTACTTCCTTCATTGTTGCTTTTGCTGCCACTGCCTTGGCTAATTCTCTTTCCATTCTATTTTAAATTAATGAAGCCTCACCCTCGGATAAGAGTGAGGCTTCATGGGTTGTGAAAGCACGCTCTTACCAGAAATAAGGATCATACCAGAATACCGGTACGTAGAACGGATCGTAGTAGGCCTCGTAATAAACCCAGTCATCATCGTCATCTACAATAGTTTCCGTCGTAGTTGTTGTAACGGTAACCGTATCACCGCCATTTGTTACTGGTTGTTCTACAGCAATCCTGGCTTCTTCTGCCTTTTTGTTCTCAAACTCTTTCTTTATCAGGTCCACCATTATTTTTGAACCCTGATTGATGAGATCAACCATTGCATCCTCCCCGAGTTGTTCGGGCTTATATGCACTCCCAACAATAGCTTCAATTTGGTCCCAGATAATATCCGCCATTAGATCAACTTGCCATCCGGTTTTATTGGTATCAAAGCGGTCCTCGTTAATGAAGCTCATAAACACGCATTCGGCAGCATTCATTTTCTTAAAGAGCACCACTGCAATCCGAAGGTCTTCAAAGCGAGGGTTGTTTTTAAATGTATCCCACTCTTCGTCGGTATTGAAATCAAAGAACTTCGAAAATGCGAACTCTGCGGCCTTAAGGTCGATGAATCCATAAACATCATATACCTTGAGATACTCGAAGTACTTGTCCATGAATAAATCGTATATGTTTTTTCCCGAGTCGGTTATTACATATCGATCCCCTTTTATCGCTACCGCATTTACACCCATTAGCTGGAGAAATAATGGTTCGAGGATTTTATCGTCGCCATTAAAAATGGTCTTAAATACCCGGCCTTCTCTCTGGAGTTCGTTCAGGAGGACGATAGACCGGAAGTTTTTCTTATCTGCTTCTGTGATCCACATATTAGGCGGTAGTTTTAGCTGCGTTACGCTTGGCCTTTAATGCTTCCAGGGCCGCATTAGGGCTTGTTTCGTTCAGGATTTTGTTGATCTTAGTTTCGGCGGAAATATTTGCATTATCCACTTCGGCATAAGCTTCTGCGCGGAATTCGGTCGCGGTAACTTTTTCTTTCATCCGCTCTATTGTGGCAGTAATGCCATCTGTGTCGGTTGAGGAAAGAGCTTTATTAACCTTCTCAGTTGCATCAGCAACCTTAGCACGGGACTCGATGATTTTCACATCATTCTGAGTTTCGTGGATTTTGTCGTTGATCATTTTGACCTTCTCCGCCATCTTCTCTTCCGCGGCCTCTTCCCTGCTGGCCATCTGGGCAAACTCTTCCGCCTGCTTGAGATATTCCTGCTGGGACTTCATTGCTTCGGTTGCCATTTGATTACCGGTAGCCTCGTCCAATTGTTTAGCATCCACACGGTCAAGAAGGGTATTAGCTTTGTCTTCCCATTCCTTGGCTTTTGTCCTGTTCTGGGTTTCCGCTGCTCTGTGTTGGAGTGCTGCCGCTTTAACCTCCGCCTGTGCGCCCATTGCCTTTTCCCTTGCATCCGATAAATCACGGAGGGATTGCTTGGTCATTTCAACTGGATTCTCTGCTGCATCCACCGCTGCATTTGCTTTAGCTTCCCCAATTTTGAAAATTCGTTTTAGAATGTTGCTCATTTTTCTGTTTTAAATTATAGTTAACGATAGATAAAAAATTTCTAATTAGAATTACTAGTAATGATTTTATGCTCTGCTTGTATAAGCTCAATTGTAATACCGATTTTTTTTCGATCGAAGTAAATAGGTTGACTTACTAAAACCAGATTTGTTGATCTTCCATGCTCATCCGAATAAATAATGGTAGTAGAATTTTGTCCCTTTATAATAATTACTCCTTTAACCCTACTGAAAGAATCTATTAAATGTTGATCAAGAGAATCAGATAATTTCTGATATCCCAATTTTTCCTTTGGTGTTTGTCCATATCCAATAAATGGAATTATCAAAAAAGCTAAAATCATTTTTCTCATAAGTATTATTCTTATAAAGGTTTATAAGTTAAAATTATCTCCTACGGCCACCACTACTGCTGCTACTTGAACGGCTACTACCAAAACTACTTCTTGAACTACCAAAACTAGATCTTGACCCAGAGCTGGAAGAATTCATTGAAGGGGTTGTAGCTGGTTTACTACCAAATCCTGTACTAACCTTTCCCCCCGTATTATTTGTGTTAACCTGATATTGCCTTTGAGATTGTTGAGGATTTGATAGACTATTTCTTTGTGGCTGTACTGGTGTTTGTGCTCTTTGTGGTTGTACTTGTCTTTGCCCATTGGAAGCAGTAGAAGAACTTGTAGTTGTTGTGGTTCTCGTTACTGTACGCTGCCTCATATATCCAGAATTGTACGGAGTACTGTAATGAGAATGATATGGATGATATCCGCCATAGTACCCTGTGTGATAACCCCAGGTTGGATGATAGTATACTGTTCGTGGCATCAGCATCCAATGTAAAAACATTAACTGGCCCAGAGAAATTCCCGGCTGGCTATTATAAACATAGGTATCACCGCAGTATTGTTGATTACCCTGAATAGAATAAGAATTATTCTGCTGGTTGATCGTTAATGTGGCCAATACTGTTCGTTGGTTAGGGTTTTTCCCGACTTCATCCACCACCTGTAAGGTATTGCCATTGATCTGGTCCACTTTAAGATAGTCGATGTTACCGTCACCGTCCAGGTCCAGGTTATTTATGTTGTTTCCATTGGCATTGATAGCTGCCATAATAGCGTTTGGATCACTTGTAGTTCTTAAAAGGTTATTGAATGCCTGAATATCAAATCCGGGAACTGGCGGTGCCGAGACCTGGACATTCTGTGGCTGTTGCTGGACCTGCTGGACCTGCGGTGCATACGTAACGTTATTCTGTGGGGGCTGCGAATTGCTTCCGCAGGATGCTAGCAGTAACCCGACTGCCAGAAATAGATGGACTCTTTTCATTTTGTTGTTTTTTGTTGTTAATAATTAATTTGAGAATAACAAAAGTAAATTAAAGTTCTTGAATAAAAAAATACTAAATGTTAAAGAAAATATAAAGAATAATATAGCCTACCCTTTGATGACTTTAGGTATAATTTTATCATAGGATAAAAGACTTCCATTAATTCTGCGTTCAAATCGGTCTGGTGTTATTTCATTGGTTCCTCTTAAACCAGCCGCTCCTAATAATTCCTTAACCTCTGTGATGACTTCCCTGTGATAATTATACACTCTCACTTTTTTAAGCGCGGGGTTAATTCCTTTCGCAAGTTCCGGATTTTGAGTGGCAATACCTATTGGACAAGTATCCTTGTCACATTCTCTGGCCTGTATACAGCCAAGACTTAACATAAAGGCTCTGGCAGCATTTACTGCGTCGGCTCCTAACGCAATAAGTTTAAGTATATCAAATGCGTTGGAGGCTTTACCCGATGCTATTATTTTAATATTCTTTCTAAGACCATATTTTTTTAGAACGCTATCAACATTTATTAACGCATCTATTAATGGGGATCCTACATAATTGGTAAATGTTAAAGGAGCGGCACCAGTTCCTCCTTCTCCACCGTCAACTGTTATAAAGTCAGGATAAACATTTTTTTGGTTCATTAATGAAGCAAGTTTAGAAAATTCCCAAATATCACCAACACATAATTTAATACCTATTGGTTTCCCCTCCGATAATCTTCTAAGCTCAACTATAAATTGTAGTAGACCTTCAGGTGTACTGAATTTAGTATGATATGGTGGACTAACTACTTCTGTTCCAGCTTCTACGTTCCTTATTTCCGCTATCTCGGGAGTATTTTTCTTTGCAGGTAATATACCACCATGTCCGGGTTTAGCTCCCTGGGATAATTTGATTTCTATCATCTTAACTTGCGGAAGGATTGCATTCTTTTTAAATATACCTCCATCAAAATATCTAACACCATCTATTGTAATACCAGACCCAAAATATCCAGTACCTATTTGGAAACATATATCTCCACCTTCGGCTAAGTGATGCGGAGATAAACTACCTTCACCTGTGTTATGGAAGAAATTACCTAATTTTGCTCCGCCATTTAAAGACATGATTGCCCGATTTGATAATGCACCAAAACTCATGGCCGAGATATTAAAAATAGATGCGTTGTATGGTTGTTTACAATCTTTAGAACCAATAGTAATTCTGGGCTCTACTATTTCATGTGGATTTATTGGGTATATGGAATGCTTAAAATATTCGTATCCATTTTCATAAACATTTAACTGTGTTCCAAAAGGAGAGGTGTTTGGATCCATTTTTGCTTTTTGATAAATGTCTGACCTATGTTCCCTATCATAGGGAGTACCTTGTGTATCAAATTCACTAAAGTACTGCCGGGTTTTAGGTCCTTCCTCTTCGCATATCGCTCTTGCTCTTCCAATAAATGGAAAATTCTTTAAGATGGAATGCTTTGTCTGGGTTATGTCCTTGATGAAAAGGATCATAGCAAAACAGGACGCAATAAAAATCCCATTAAAGAATGTAATGGGAATGTGGAAATAAGAAATCGTGAAGGATACCACCATTATCAGGAACAGTATCATAAAAATTTTGGTTCTCGTTAGGCTACTCATTTTTTGTAAATTTTATATAAAGTACAAATATAATAAAATGTTTTTGAATAAAAAAATAAATGGCGTTAAAAAAGCGTCAGAATAATTTCTGACGCTTTTTCTTATAAGGATATTTAAAGCTTCCTATTTAGCTGTTTCTGCTGGTGCTGCTGGCGTTGAGTTACTTTCGTTTCCCATCATCTCCATCAGTTTTAAACCCATCAGTCCGTTCATTGATCCATCAGTTCCAGTACCGCCGCCGATAAGTATCTTTGGTATAATCTGTATGTTGTTCTTACCGATTTCTTCGGTTATCTTCAGTCGAGAGAAGTTATCTTGTCCCATTGCCGCAACTTGTTTCTGGTATGCAACCGCAGTAGCTTCACCAATAGCTTCAATTCTTGCCGCTTCCGCCGAACCAGTTACTTTAATACGGCTT
>Ga0214178_1000013_pt1 | contig 67709 bp, 100 predicted proteins | sample TroBogEpilimnion_28_FD_153016 | JGI IMG/M metagenome (GOLD analysis project Ga0214178, IMG submission 153016) | Freshwater microbial communities from Trout Bog Lake, WI - 17SEP2007 epilimnion | ecosystem: Environmental > Aquatic > Freshwater > Lake > Epilimnion/Euphotic zone | place: Trout Bog... | reverse complement strand
ATTGGATGATGGGGTATTCTCTTGCTGATTTGCTTGGGTTGGGGCTATTAGTTTGGGGTAATTTGGTATAGATGGGATTCGTAGGGGATTAAGGGAATTATAAAAAATCGTAACAATTTTTGTATTTAATCGTAACAAATCGTAACTTAGCGTAACAAATCGTAACACATGAATAACAGAACACCAAATTGCATTTATTGCAATCAAAAAATGGGAAGCCAATCATCTAAAAAAAAATTTTGCTCAGACAAGTGCCGAGTATATTGGCACAGGAAGCATCCTAAAGGGAATACCATTTCTCCAATAGAATTAGCCTTAAAAATAGAAGATATAAATAAAAAGGTATCAGTGGTCTTAAATAGGCAATCTGCCGAAAATGAGCTTAAAAATGATAAATTAGAGCCGCCAGCTGGATTGAGTGGAATTGATTTAGCAATTTGGAAAGCTGAGAATAAAAAATAATTCGTAAATTAGCATAAAATTATACATATGGCACTATCTGTAATGCAAGCTGCACCTATAGAAGATGATGGACCAGGCCCAAAAAAAATTCCTGGAACTGGTTTAACTTTATATCAAGGAGGAATAGAAAAAACACCTACAGGTAGAAGTAATAGTTTTGCTGAATCAGGATTAACACCTGAAGAAATAATTATTTCTGCAAAAACTCATGGTTTGCCTATAAGTTCAAATAAAGAATTTCAAGAAGCTGCAATTAAACAACTTGCATCAACTCCACTTGGTCAAAAACACTTGGCTGATATGGAAAAAGAATTTGGGCAAACAAAAGCTGGTACATTTGCTGATGATTTACTTGGAGCAAGAACTAAATATCTTTTATTAGGTTTAGATAAAGTAAAAGATTATAACAATTACATGGAAAATAAGCCTTTGCTTGAATCTAGTATAACAAAAATTGATCCGAATAAAGGATTTGTTAATAGTGCTAATTATGCTTTTGATTTTGGTAAAGATAAAAAAGCTTATGAAGATTACATGATGAATAAAGTTCCTTCATATGCATCCATGATGGCACAACAAGATAGCGCATCTAAAGGATTATCTCCTAAAGGAGCAAAATTATTAAATGCTATGCAAGTAAAGCAAAGACTTATGGATGATACAGAAGCACAAAAAAATTATTTTAACAAATACGGAGAATTTCCAGTAAAAAATGCTGTTGATACTATACCTGATAAACAAGAAAGATTAAAAGCTTTTTTAAAATTTAGATACGGCAAATAAAAAATAAAATTTATGAAAAAGCCATTAAAGTCAATGAAAAAACAAACCATCGAAGCTGGTGGTGAAAGACATGTTGTTTACGAAAAGCCAAACAATATGGGTAATGGTAAAAAGGGAGATATCATGGTAACGCATCCTGATATTGATCTTGGTAAATGGACAACTATTGATTTAACAGATGTTGATCATAGTATGACAATAGCTGAAGGTGTTGCTGCCGTTAAGAAATGGCACAAAGAACATCCACAAGCTTACGATAAAAATAAGAAGTACAAAGAAATGAAAGGATAATGAACAAGTTAAAAATGATGAAACGAGCAGATGGCTCATATTCACCTCGTGGTTTATGGGATAATATTCGTGCAAATAAAGGAAGTGGTAAAAAACCAACTCCTGAAATGCTAAAACAAGAAAAAAAAATTAAAGCACAAGAAAAAAAATAGTTATGTCTGAAGCTTGGGAAAGAAAAGAAGGCAAAAATCCAGAAGGTGGTCTAAACCAAAAAGGTCGTGATTCATATAATCATGCTCATAGTGGGCATTTAAAGGCTCCAGTAAAAGGTGGAACTAACCCTAGAAGAGTGTCTTTTGCAGCAAGATTTGCTGGAATGAAAGGGCCAATGAAAAAACCTAATGGTGAACCAACAAGGAAAGCTTTAGCATTAAGAGCATGGGGATTTAGAAGTGTTGAATCTGCTCGTAAATTTGCAAATACACATAAGAAGTCATGAGTAAGTTAAGTATAATGATGAGAGTAAAGGAAGATGCACCTAAGGTTGCACCTATCCGTATTGATGATACAGAAATATATGAGCATGGTGAAGATGATGCTACTGCCAAAGGTTTAGAAAATGGAGTAACTCCAACAAATCTAACTGAAAGGGGTAAAAAGTATGCAGAAGAAATTGGAGAGCATGCTAAAGATGCTGGTAAAAAGAAAATAGTTAGTAGTAAAGTAAAAAGAGCTGTTGAAACTGCTACTATTATTGCCAAAAAAGCTGGTATTCCTCACACAACTAATGAATTGCTTAGTACATGGAATATTGGAGATTATGAAGGTAAAAAAGCAGGATCATTTAAAGAAAAAGAATGGGTATCAAGACCAACTGATGCTCCTAAAGGTGGAGAAAGCTTTAATTCATTTAAAGATAGAATGGTAAAAGCTTACAAATATGCTGTGTCTGCACCAAAAACAGAACAAATTATTACTCATAGTAAAGTTACTAGAGCATTTCAAGCTTTAAGAGATAATAAAGGAGTTTGGAATGATAAAACAACTAAAGATTTTTTATCGTTAAAAGGAAATTAACTTGTTTTTTTTCATACGGTTTATGGTTAATAAGCAATCGTTTACCCCCTGAGTTTCTACTTGGGGGTTTTTTTATTCTTATCGTCTATGTCTGTATTACCTATATCATAACCTACCCACGCTGCTACTGCCATTAAAACAAATATAATTATATATATCATAGTTATATTTTAATATCTTTCAAAAAGAAATTTTCCATGATATGGCCAAACTTTAACTATGCCATAATTCATAGCAATCCCTTGATTATAAGCCATTATTTGTTTGTGCATATTTTTTAATTCTTCTCTAAATTCTTCAATGTCTTTATTCCCTTTATAAGATTTACATTCATAACAGCAAGGCATAAGATTATCAAATGAATCTACATTTGGTATCATATAATCCACTTGCATATTTTCTAATGTTATTCTTTGTCCACAATAAGCACAAAGACCATTTAATTCTAACTTTTCAAATACTTTTTGTTTATCTATTTCCATAATTATTCGTTTTCTGGTTCTTCTAATAATTTTCTACCTGCATCTGACAATGGTCTAGAAAATAATCTTACTTTTTTACCTGTTGTTGGATCTTGAAACATTACACCACCATCCATTACTGGGGTAATTTTTATTTCCATAAATCCGTCTGAATTTTCTGTTGCTGCAATTACATGAATTTCATCATTATCAAATTGCATACAAAAATCTGCTCCTTCAAATACGTTTGACATATTATTTTGTTTTATATTTTCTATTGAAATAATCTTGCGGATCTGCATGGAAATCAGCTCCGCATGCCCAACCATCTTTAAATGAATTTACTATTAATTTCTCTTCTTTTTTTAATAATTCCATTGACTCAATCGTATGTAATACATTTGCGTTTAATACTGGATTTACTTTTAATTTTTCTATTAGTTCCTCTATGGGTGTCATGGCATATATTTTATATCTACTATTTTAATTTCTTCTCCTGCTAACATAGCATCTATTGTATCTTCAATCATTTCTCTTTGTTCTGGTGAAAGTAGGGCGACTTTCTCTAAGATTGCAGGTACTGCAAATACATCACTCACAATTTCTTTGCGAATGCCAGCCCTTACTTCATCAGTTATAGATGGGATTGTTACTATATCAGAGAATATCCAGTCAATTTTGTTAATATAATGCTTAAATAACTTTGATCCTGCTGAATCTGGATATTGTCTAATAAAATCTTCAAATTGATCCTTTGCCATTCTCAAATTTTGAATGGCACCAATTATATTTGCTCCTCTCACTTATTAAAATTTAAATGTTTTTCTTCAATCTCTGATAAAAACTCTCTTGCCTTTTCAACTTTATATTGAATCTTTAAAATATCATCTTCACTTCTATCTATGTTAAACATTAATATTCTTTCTTCAATATCAATATCATCAAACTTCATATTTAATTCTAACTTCATTGCTTCTTTCACATATTCAGGACTTTCTTCTGAAATTACATCCATATTTTTAAGCAAATAATATTTCTCTTGTTCTATAATTGAATCAGGAGTATTTACCAAACAATATGCAATAATAGCTTTATTCTTATTTGTAAGCCACATATAGCTTTGCATTTGCCAATAATATAGATTATCTAATTTATCAGGCAAGTTGCCCATAAATGTCCATAAGTCATAACTAGACTTAATATCAATAATACATTCATCAATAATGTCTGGGTGTCCAGAAATGTAATCATTTGTAAATCTTTCTTCATTCTTAAAAAATGGCTTCTTTAAATACAATGATAAAAGATTAATTGACTCTTGTTCCACCTCAACACCTTTTCGCATTTGTTTTGTTTGTATGTCTTTTTTACGGCCATACTTTTCTGCTATATAAACATCTAATAAATGTTTTTGTGCAGTCTTAGAAAGTAATCCAGCTTCTTTGTCAGCCTTAGTTTGAGGCTCAGTTAAAAGGTACCCAATAGATGATGATCTAAATAGAGTTTTTGAAAAGTTCATAGTTATAAGGTGTTTAGTTTTGCAGAATAAGCAGAATATATTAAAGGATCTGTTTTAGCCATTAGTTCCCAAGCTTTCAATTCTTTAACTGATTTACATTCTTTAATAAATTGAATTGCTTTATCGGCTAATGATTGTTTTGACTGAGTCTTAATAATTTCTACTGGCTCTTCATCAGAATCATCATGTAAATGACCTAATGATCTCAATCTTTTTACATTTTCTTTATGGTATTCTTCAACTAATTCTCTAGCAGCATCTAATGCTTTGCCAGCAGAATCGCCTTGATTAAGGGCAAATTCAACACCAATTTTTTCAGAAGAATAATTACCTAAGTTAAAAGTTCTAGTGTAGTTAATAGTTTGTATATGCATAGTTTTGGGTTTTTATTTTACTCTTTGTACTGTAGTTACATCATCAATAACCTTAATTTTAAATTGCTTATGCTGATGTTCTACTTTCTTTTTTAAGTTAGAAACCATAACCATTACAGATGTATATGGATTATCTAATCTAATGTTTTCTCCTAATTTTAGTTCAGCAACCTTACTAGATACTGAATCTGGACTTATACTTCTTGCCATGTTTTATATATTTTTAAACAAAATTAATTTAATTAATTTAATTAAAAAAATAAATTATTAATTTAATTAAATTTTTATTTAAATTATGGTATTTTTATTTACTCATTGTATTGAGTAATTTTACTCAATGTTTACTTATAATATTGTTCACGAAAACGTGAACGTTCACCGGCAGTGAACAAACTATATAGGTGAACAGTTTATAATTTCCTTAATTATCGGAGTATTACTACTTAATTTGTCACATAATTTGTCTACTTTTTTATATAAAAAACGGGACAATTCGTAAAGCATTGCCTTTACTTTATACCAACTTTTGTAAAGATTTACCTTTACTTTATGTTTCCGACATTGATGTCGGGAACATCCCTTATATGTCACATATTTATATAAAATTGTGACATTTATGACAAGTTATTATAATTTAAACACAGCAATTTTTTAGAATTATAATTCCAATTTGCATGAATTTTTCAAAAAATACACATCAAAAAATGCATTTTTAGAAACATATTTCCAATTTATAGCTCAAAAAAGCCGTTTTTTGATTGATAAATCATTTTAATGTGATCGATATAATTAAAAACCCCCTACTTCTTTAAGGCAGGGGGTAAAACTACTAAATCTACTAAACTATGATAACTTCCGTAAAAATACAAATTATTTATTAATAAATTTCTTTTTTACCAAGTTTAACTTAGCTCTATATTCTAAAACTAAGCTTTTTAGCTCATCTCTAGTAGGTCTAACTGTTTGTCTTGCTGTTTCTCTAAGATATTCAACCAATGATCCATTTTCTTTATGTAGCTTATATTCAAATTCTTCAATATTGCCAGTTTTAAAATAGTTGCATTCCATACATTGTGGTCTGCAATTTTGTTCCATCCACCTGGTTCCTAAGTTAGTTCTACCCATAAAGTGTCCACATTGTATTTCAGCTATAGTGTGTTTATTACCACATGTATAACATTCAACTATTCCATTTTTATCTGCATGTTTATTTCGTATATATTGGCTAAAAACATGGTCTAAATCCTGAACCAAATTATTAAAACTTTCAGAATCATCTTCAAATTCTTCCATACGTTTTTGAGTAGAAGCTATAGTAGCACATTGCTTACACATTTTTTTAGAAAAGTGATAATCAATATTACCACAATTAATACAGCGTTTTTTCTTTACAATTATAGTTGAGTTTCTCATATTTTTTCAAGTGCGTTTTTTACATTACACCAATAAAACAATTCATCTGGATCTTTACTTTTTAATTCAATTTCTTTTTGTACATAAGCAATAGCTTCATCTTTTGCTATTATAATTCTATTTTCAAAATCAGTTACTCTATCTTTTAAAAAGAAATTAACATATAACTTAATTGCTTTTGTTTGATATGCTTCCATTATTCTTTTAATTTATGCAATTTGCCATTTATAAATCTAAATTTACCAATATACTTTCCTTCTTTCCATACTTCTATAACCATATCTAATCTCTTAGCCATATCATATATTAATTCTCTATTTTCAATCATAATTGACTTTTAATTATTCTATTTATAATTTCTTTTACTATCTCCCAAATTAATATAATTATGATTATATTCATAGATTATTATTTAAAGATATTTTTAAAATAATGGTTGTTATAATCCATTTCCGTTTTATTAAAACCTACTGGAGCAATACCTTTTTTGCGTTTACCACATTTAACACATCTCCAATCAGCTGAAATATTATATACATATGTACATACATATTTATGATTACATAATAATTGAATAATTTTTTTTAATATTTTTTTCATAGGTTATTTGTTACGTTTAAAAATATATGGTTTTCCACAGTTATCAAAATGAAATCTTTTAATAGCATTTGAACCCCCCGTTTTACCACAAATAGGACAAGTCAATAATTTCTTTGTCTTTTTTAAATTTTTTTTGTGTTCAATGTTAAATATTTTTCCTTTCTTAGCCTCACTCATTTTTTGCTTATGTATTTCAGATTTTGGTTTTCCCTTTTTTGAATTACTTATTTTATTTTTTACATCATCTGTGCAATGGTGGCCAATTAATAAAGGTTTATTCATTCTATTTGCAATTAAATTAGCAGCATGTATTTGACCTTTTTTTAAATGAATTTGATAATGTTCATCAATACTAATACATACTAAATTTTCAATTAAATTATTTTTCCTATTGCCATCGATATGGTGAATTTCATAACTTCTACCATTATTATCAATGGGTTTTTTCCCATATTTTTTAATCCATATTTGTCTATAATTAACCATAATGCAAATATATAGTTTTATTTGTTTTGGTTATATAATCCATCATCCTCATCTTCTTTCATAATGTCTATGATATGTTGCTTTTGGTTATAGGTTTGGTTGTAGTAATAATTTCCGTTATCTTTTTCTTCATCTTCATTAGTATAATCATTTGAGCCAACAACGCAACCAGTGCTATATCCTTTTTCCCAAGCATCTATTATCTGCTTTTTTTCTTTTTCAAGATATTTATTAAATCCTTTATCAAATATTTCATTAGCCATATAAGGATAATTAGCTTTTAATTCATCAAACCATTCTGTTAATGCTGTTTTCATAGTAATAATTTTAACAAAGATAATTAATTTAATTAAAACACAAAATATTTTTTTTAAAATAATTGGGTAAAAAATAAATTTTTTTAATTAAATAATACTTCTTTACTTTGTGCCTTAATCAAAAACTTTATGGAAAAAAAGAATGTAAAAGACCTCATTTTGCTTGAGTTAGAGCAACAAGAAAGGCCACTAGCATGGCTTTCAAGAAAATCAGAAATACCATATGGAACTTTATATGGAATATTAATTCACAGAATTATGAATTTATCAGATGTAAATCTTGCAAAGATAAATAATGCATTAGGAACTGATTTTAATAACGATTAATTATTATAAAATGGCTAAGAGATTTACTGATACTGAAAAATGGAAGAAGCCCTTTATAAGGGGCTTACAAGGGCCTTACAAGCTCCTTTGGCTTTATATATGTGATGACTGTGATCATGCTGGTATTTGGCAGGTAGATTTAGATGTTGCTCAAATAAGAATAGGTGAAAAAATTAATTTAAAAGATGCTATCGAAAGTTTTGAAGATAAGATTATAATTTTTGATAAAGGAAATAAATGGTTCATACCATCTTTTATAGAATTTCAGTACCCATCTGGACTTAATCCAGAAAATAGATCTCATAATTCTGTAATCATATTGCTTGATAAATATAATTTAAGAAAAAAAAATAAGCCCCTTATAAGCCCCTCGGAAGGGCGTAAGGATATGGATATGGTTATGGTTATGGATAAGGATATGGTTAAGGATAAGGTTAAAGAGGCGAAAATTAAATTTTTATGGGAAGGTGAAGATGCGATTAGAATGTGGGATGAATGGAAGGAATATAAATCTCAGCATTTTAAATTCAAGTATAAAACTATTCAAAGTGAACAAGCGGCTTTTGATAATTTAGTGGAATTGTCAGATAAAAATTTAATTGTAGCTAAAGAAATTGTAAAACAATCTATGGCAAATGGGTGGAAGGGATTTTTCTCAGTAAAAACCAATGTAGTTGTAAATTCCCAACAAAAAAGAAGTTCACTTGATGGTAACCAGGATTTTTTAAATTATTCAAAAAGGCTGGAAGAATTAAAAAAATAAAACGATGCAAATTACTATTTTCAAAAACATATTTAGCAAGGAACCACATTTCATAACCGTAGAAAAAGCATTAGAAAGGATTAAACTAGGGGCAAGCAAGGGATTAGTTTTGGATATTAGATTGGCTTTGGATAAGGAAAAAGCTAATAAACTTAAACTTAATCTTCCTTCAATTTGTTTTAGTGGTAGATTTGGTGCAGATAGAAAAGATGAGCAGCTTGTTGAGCATAGTGGATTCATTGTGCTTGATTTTGATGATATTTCTGATTTGAGAGATAAGCAAACTGAAATTATTTCTAAAGATTTTGTTTATGCTTGCTGGGTTAGCCCATCAGGGAATGGATTAAAAGCTTTAGTTAAAATAGCTGATGGTAAAAAACACAGAGAGCATTTCCAATCACTTCAAGAGATATTTCCAGAAATTGACAGAAGCGGAATAAATGTAAGCAGAGTGTGTTATGAAAGCTTTGATCCTGATATTTACATCAATCAAAATGCCACAACTTTCACGAAAGCTAAGAAAATTGAAAAAATAGTAGTTTCAGAAACAGAAAATTTAGATGATTCTGAAAACTTTAGAAGAATACTAAAATGGTTAACAAATAAGAACGATGCTTTTGTAACTGGAGAGAGAAATACTTACATTTTTAAGTTGGCTTCAGCATGTTGTAGGTTTGGAATCAACGAGGAGGCCGCTTTAAGCCTTATTTCGGCCGAATATTTAGTGAGTAATGACTTTACTATGTCGGAGATGAGAAGTGCCGTAAAAAGCGGATATAGGGCAAATAGGGCTATTGCAGGTTCGGCTATTATGCAGAAGGAAAAATTGGTAAACAAAGAAACTAACTATGAAATTGATGTTAAGAAAGAATTTGTAGATGAAAAAGGTGAAAATTATAGGGTAGAAGATGTTGTTTATGGAATTGATGTTAAGGATAAAGCTTTAGGTATTAATCAAAATGGATTTGATAAGGTTATGGGTATTGGTATTAAGGATTTAGATTATCTTTTTAAGCCAAAAAGGGGTGAAATTACATTACTTACTGGTATTGGTAACTATGGTAAAACAGCTTGGCAAAAATCACAATTGCTTAGTAGAATTATCATGTATGGAGAAAAAATTGCTACATTTTCACCTGAAGATACACCAGCTGAAGAGTATTTTCATGACTTTGTCGAGATGCTTTTAGGATGTGAATGTACACCATTTAATCCAAATAGACCATCTGATGATATTTACGAAGCTGCTTATGATTATATTTCTAAGCATATTTTTTACATAAGTGCAGAAATGTTATCTCCAACACCTCAGTATATCAAAGAAAAGTTCTTGGAATTAATTGTGCAGGAAAAAGTAGACTTTTGTTGTATAGATCCATTTAACCAAATGACAAATGATTATAAGGGATTTGGTGGTAGAACGGATAAATATTTAGAAACACTATTAGCTGATTTTTCAAGATTTGCCAAAAAGAATGATGTTTATTTTTGGATTATTGCTCACCCAAAATTGATGGAAAGAGATAGGTCAGGTAACTACAAATGCCCTGATGTATTTGATATTAATGATGGTGCAATGTGGAATAATAAAATGGATAACATAACAGTTTATCATAGACCATTTGCACAGACTGATGTAAGTAATCCTTTAGCTGAATTTCATACAAAAAAAATTAAGAAAAAAAGTGTTGGTAGAAAAGGATTTATATCAGTGGAATATATATGGGAAAGAAGAAGATTTTTTATTGAAGGAAAGGATTTTATCCAAGAATTATTGAATAACAAAGGTTTAGAGTTTTGGAAAAGAAAAGAAGCTAACCAATCTTGGCTTCCATACAAAGATGAAAATGGTGAAGAAGTAATATTTTAATAAAACATAAAAACAAAAAACAATGATCAGACTTTCTGTAATTGGTAGACTTGGGCAAGATGCTAAAGTCAACAATGTAAATGGCAAAAATGTAATTAACTTTTCAGTTGCTTATACTGAAAAATTTAAAAACCAACAAGGTGAAGATGTAGATAAAACTACATGGGTATCTTGTGCTTATTGGACTGAAAAACTTAATGTAGCTAATTATCTTAAAAAAGGTACAATGGTTTATACAGAAGGTAAGCCTGAAGCAAAAACTTATATGAGTAAAACAAATCAATCTTTGCCACAATTACATTGTAGAGTAACATCTCTTCAATTATTATCAAGCAACAATTTTAATAATTTAACAGAAGAAACTCCATTCTAATGATAGTAAAAGAAGGATTTGAATTTATTGGTTTAGATTTTTATTTTGTTAATAATAAAGGAATAAAACAAAAAGTAAAATCTGTTAGATTAAAATGTCATTGTGGTAATGAATTTTTATTAAGATACAATAGATTTACTGCTGGTAAATATAAATCATGTGGTTGTTTAAGGCCAGTTAAATCTTTTACAGGAGAGGTTTTGCCAAATAAACAATCTCTAATAAATTTAATATTTAAAGATTATAAAGGAAATGCTAAAAGAAGAGGTCATGATTTTTTTATTTCTAAAGATGAATTGTTTAATCTAATAATGCAAGAATGTTATTATTGCGGTGAAAAACATTCAAACTATAGATTTAATAATCATGATAGTATTAGATATAATGGAGTTGATAGGATTGATAGTAATATTGGTTACATTAAAAGTAATTTAATACCATGTTGTAAAAAATGTAATGTTGCTAAAAATACTATGTCTTACTTTGATTTTATTAGCCATATTGAAAAAATATATATAAAAGTAATAAAAAATAAAAAAATAGAAAATGAACCCATTTATTCACGAATTAAATAACCCTATAGATGTTGAATGCCCTCTTGGATATGGAAAAGCAATCGCCTGGATTGACTACGGTACCAATACAAACACTGTTTGGAAAGTCGTACTTTACGACAATTGCATGGTGCGGAACTTTTACGATGATGACATTCTCGTATATCCAAACTCAATGGATGGAGGAAGATTAGATACAAACTATTTTAAAAAACAATAATATGCAAAAAGAATTAGTTTTTGATGGATCTGATTATGTACATGAACAAGATAGTAAAAGGTTAAAAAAGCAGCATTATAAAGTCTTAAATTTAATGCAAGATGGTAAATACAGAACCTTACCTGAAATATCTAATTTGATACATGAACCACCAGCTTCTATTTCCGCCCAATTAAGACATTTTAGAAAAAAATCTTTTGGTTCTCATATTGTAAATAAAAAATATTTAGGAAATGGCTTATATTCGTATCAATTAATCTTAAATACAAGCAATAATGGCGAAAACAACTGATTCAAGAAAAGTTACATTTGGTAGTAGAAAAAGAGGTAGTGCTAAAAAAAGCTACAATAAACATTCACAAAAACCCAAAAAATACAGGGGACAAGGAAAATAGTATGAATAATAAAGCCGCAAAAAAACTAAGAAGATTATCAGTAGCATTAGCTGTAACAGCTGGTAAAGGATTAGAAGATGCAAATCGTATCTATAAAAATCTAAAAGTGGTACATAAAGAAAATAAAAAAGCCCCAAAATAGGGGCTTCTTTAAATCTTTTTCAAGATTAAGCATTAGATGCTGCAAATAATTGAGCAACTGTAGAAGTAACTATTAAAGTTCTCTTAGGTTGGTTCAAACCAGTTGGAGGTAAAACAACTTTTGTATTAGCTGCTGTTCCATTAACTGTTGCTGAATAAGGGAAAGCCACATATCCAGCTGCTGGGATAACATAAATTACACCACCTGTTGCTGTAGTGTATTGGTTGTCTTGTAAGACTGTAACTTCGATTGCTTGTGCCATTTTGTTTTTGTTTTAATTTGTTATAAATATATTTTATTAGGCATAACAAATATAATAATTTTTATTGAGTAAATAAAATCCCTAACTTTGATTAATTTAATTAAATTATGAAACTAATAGCTCCAACAGGAAGAGTAATCGTAAAAGTAGATTTAGAAAGTAAAAATTCTCACACTTTTGCAGATGGAACAAAAATACGATTAGAAAGGATTTATGATAACTTTAATATGCGTTATGTAAAACCTGTAAATGCAGAAGTTATTAATGCAAAAGAAATACCAGATGGTGCAGAGATTTTAATACATCATAATGCTACACACGATACTTATAAAATTTTTAATTATTTAAGGCCAACTACTGAAGCATCATCTGATATTCAATATTTTTCAATACCAATTGAAGAATGTTTTTTATGGAGAGCTAAAGATAGTTCCACGTGGAACCCTTTAAATAATTTCATTACTGGCTTAAGAATTTTTAAACCATATACAGGATTTATAGAAGGAATTAAGCCTGAATTGGTAAAAAATAAGCTTTATATTACTAGCGGTGAATTGAGTGGTAAAGTTGTAACTACTGTAATATCAAGTGATTATGAGATTATTTATCAAGATAGAAATGGCCAAGAAGGTAAAATTATTAGATTGAGATATTATCCAGAAGGTAATGATAGAAATGAGGTTATAGCTGTTGAGAATGAATTAACGGTGATGGTTGATAATGGAGATTTGCTTATAGGGTATAACTCATCAGATGCACAAACATTAGATAAATTATTAAATCCTAGTTTAATATGTCTATAGAATTAGAGAATAAAATAAAGGATTTAGAAAAGCAGATTGCTTATTTAAATGGTAAAATAAACTATTATGAGCAAAATGGAGTTAGTAAATTATACTATAGTTTACAAAGAAAAGCTAATGAAATGGCTGATTTGTTAAATGATAATAAATTGACAACTACCATGATTGAAGATCCAAAAGATAAAACTTTTGAAAGATTACAAAAAATATGGACAGATGCCGAAAGTGTATCAAGTGCGATTAAATCCCTTGCAGTTATTGCAGGTATTGGACAAGATACTACTGAAAAGAAAGAAGTAGTTCAGGTAAATAAAAAGCCATTTTCACCAGAAAACATGGCTGATGCTGTAGGTGAATTAGCTGGAAAAAGATATTAATTATGTATAACAAAATAGAAGGTGGTAGTGTAATAGAAATTCAAGGATTGCAATGTAATTTGCCACCAGAAGGATATGTTTATAATATAATTACAAAGCAAGTTGAATTTAGAGGGGTTTATAAAAGGTCTGATATACAATCTGAACAATATTGGAAAAGAATAATGTTACCAGATTGGTATCAAGATACAATGAAAAAATGGGATGAATTTGATAAGAAAAAGAAAGAAGATGATGGTGAATTTTATGATGAAAGATTAGAGGAATTTAAAAAACAAGAGTGGGATAGAAGGCTGAATGGGTTTTGGTATATGAATAATGGTAAGCCTACTTACCTAACTGGAATGCATTATTTATATCTACAATGGTGGTCAATTGATATTGGTTATCCTAAATTCAGGATTCCTGACCTTGAAAAGTTTTATTTCATGGATTATTGTATACAAGATCCATTATGTATGGGTATGCTTGAAGTAACTAAACGAAGATTTGGTAAATCATTTGTAGCTGGTTTATTTGTTACTGAATATACTACAAGAACCAAGATGACAAATGGAGGTATTCAGTCTAAAACTGGTGCTGATGCTAAGAAATTCTTTGCTAAAACTGTGGTAAATCCATTTAGAAGATTGCCAAAATTCTTTAGACCTGAATATGATATGTCTTTGGGGGTTAATCCTAAGTCAGAAATGCGTTTTCAAAAGACAAACGTAAGAGGTAAAAAGGCTGAGGAAAATATTGATAAAGATGAATTAGGTTCAGTAATTGACTTTCAATCTGCTGATTCAGTTGCATATGATGGACAGAAACTTCATAGATATATTGCAGATGAGTGTGGTAAAACTACCGAAGTAAACGTATATGATCGACACGAGGTTGTACGTTATTGTTTGCTTGATGATGAAGGTCAAATCATTGGTAAAGCTTTATATACAACAACTGTAGAAAAACTTACTACTGAAAAAGATGGGGTTCAAGATGCATTTAAATTACTTTGGGAAGAGTCTAACCAAGAAAAAAGACAAGAAAATGGAACTACATCAAGTGGTCTTTATAGGTTCTTTATGTCAGCAAAGCGTACTAGAAACTTTGATGATTTCGGATTCCCTGATGAAGAAAAGACTTTAGATCAAATTTTAGCAGATAGAGAAACAGTTAAAAATAACCCAAGAGCATTATCTGCTCGTATAAGAAAAGAACCTTTAACTATTGATGAGGCTTTTAGCACAGATGCAGATGGGTGTATATTCAATGTATTGAATATTGGAGAGAGGGAGGCATATTTAAAGGAAAATCCTGTTTTGAAAAGAAAAGTCATATTTTATAGAGATATTGACCAAGTTGTAAGATGGAGGGAAGCAACGGAAAAAGAAGAAGATTTCCACTGGAAAATAACGCAGTTTCCGCCAAAAGGCGAAGAAAATAAATGTACTTATGATGTTAAATTGAAAAAACCTGATAGAATTGAAGATGGTGCAATAGCAATTGACGGATATAGTAATAGTCAGGGGGGTAAATATGGTTCAAAAGCATCTGCATGGATAGGTAGAAGATATAATTTACTTGATCCTAAAAATACAGGTAAAGCCATAGGTCATTTATATGGTAGACCTCAAATTAAAGAAACTTTACACGAACAAGTGATGCTTGCAGCTGAATTTTATGGCTATAAGGCTTGGTATGAGCATAACTCTGATGATTATTTATCATACTTTAGAGATAGAGGAAGAATTGCTTATTTAGGTACATATCCTAAAATATCTATTGATCCAGTTAAAAAAGATGCTGAAAGATATAAAGGTTTCCCAACTACACCTTTTAGCCTTATGAAACAAACAGATGTGGGTATTATGTATTTTGAAAATCATATCGATTCTATAGATTTTGAGAATTTATTAGAAGATGCTAAAAAATTTGATCCAAATAATAGAACAGAATATGACCAAACTGTATCATTTTTAATGTTATTAGTTTGTTTAATGGAACCAATTCCAGTAAAAATTAAAAGAGAACCATTAGTAAAAAGTTATAAGCCAAGCTTATCATAAATTTTTTTTAACTAATTGTTGAATTTTTGGTATATTTGACAACAAAATACAGGTAAATTGGCTTCAAATCCATTAGACATAAATGCTTATGATTCAGGTCAAGCATTAAAATCGTTTCAGCTAACTACTGATGTTAAATCTAAATCTGATTTAGAATACGGTAGAAAAGTTGCCCAAAATATTTATGCCACAATTTATGGTAATCAAACATATTTCTGGATAAGGAATAATCGTTTTAGAAAGAATAGACAAATTGCCAATGGTAAAATTGACATGAGTGTATTTTTAGATCGCCTTGAAATGAATGGCAAAGCTAACTATGTAAATATTAATTGGAAATCAATTATTATTGGTAATACTATAGTTGGTAGATTAGTAAGTTCTTGGATGTCAAGAAATGAAAAAATTGAAGTTACGGCAGTTGATCCAACGTCACTTACTAAAAAACAAGAAATCATAGATGAAGCAGAATTTATTTATGAAAATAAAGAAATTTTAGCGCAATTACAGCAAGAGTCAGGTGTTCCAGTTGTTTCAAAAAATCAATTTGTTGCAGAAGATAAAGATGATTTAGATTTATGGAGAAGTGAATTTAATAAATTACCTGAAGAAATATTATATAGTTTAGGTGTTAATAATGTTTTTGAAGCGAATGGATGGACTGATGTTTTAAAAGAAAGAATACTTCATGATTCTGCCGAAGTTGGTTTAGTTTGTACATATACTTGGATGGATGATGAGGGAGAAGTTCATGTTGAATGGATTAGACCTGAAAATGCAATTTATTCTTATTCAGATTATCCAGATTTTAGAGATACTGCTTATAGAGGTCATATATCTTCAATGAAGATTAGTGAAGTTCGTGCAAGATATGGTAAACAAAATGGTGGTATTTTAACAGAAGAACAAATTTTTCAATTAGCTCAATTTTCAAAAGAATATCAATTAACAGATAAAATAAAATGGATGCAGGATTGGAATATTGCCTATTTGCGACCATATGATGAATGGAATATTGATTTAATGAATTTTGAAATAAGGACTTTAGATTCTGATGGATATACTGTTACGAAAACCAAAAAAAATGGTAGTACTATTATTAGAAAAGGTAAGCCAGAAAAATTAGATGAGAATCAAGAATATTTAGAAGAGAAGAAATGGAATATATATAAAGGTGTTTATAACCCAGTTACAAAAACAATGTTAGAATGGGGTATAAAGAAAAATATGATAAGACCGCAAGATCCTAAAGAAATTGGTAATGCAGAGTTTTCATATAGTTTTTATATGTACCAAAACTACGATCAACGAAATGTAGCTGTACCTGAAAAGATTGAAGAGCCAATTGAGCAAATGATTTTAGCTAGGTTGAAGATTCAACAAATGGTAGCTAAGATGGTACCTGCTGGTGCCTCAATTGATGTAGATGCATTACAAGAATTAGATTTAGGTCTTGGAGATTCAGTAAAACCATTAGATGTTCAAAAAATTTGGGAACAAACAGGTAAATTATATTATCGTGGTAGAGATGCTGAGGGTAATAGAATACCAGTCCCAATTACTGAATTAGCTAATACTGGTTTCGCACCTCAATTAAATGCTTTAATTCAATTGTATAATTTCCATTATCAAGTTTTAACACAAGAATTAGGTGTAGATCCAAACCTTATGCAACAAGCATCTCAACCAAGAGTTGCTGCATCAAATGTTGAAACATCAAGAATTTTAGCTAATGATGCTACTGAATATATGTATGATGCTTATATGTATGTAATGGAAGATACAGCTAAAAAAGTTGCTTGTTTATTAAATACAAGTGTAAGTTATGGTGCTAAAAGATATAGAGAAATTTTAAAAGAAGATCAAGTAAAAGGTAGAAATTTTACTACTAAATTGAAAATGTTACCAACTGAAATGGAAGTTGCTAATTTGCAAAATATGATGAATCAAGCATTGATGTCAAATCCGAATTTAGTTTTATATGTTGATCCATTTAAAGTAATGAGAATTGCTAAAGAAAATGTACAATTAGGTGAATTATATTTTAGGCAAGCTCAAAAGAAATTTATTAAAACAGAGCAAGAAAATGCACAAAATAATAGTCAACAAAATGCACAAATCCAACAAGCTAGTTTACAAGCTAAAGCTCAAGGTGATGCTGCATTAATAGATAAACAGACTCAAGCTAAACAAAGAGAAATTATGTTGCAAGGTATTTTAGATTTAGCTAAAGCTAATATTCCTTTGCCAGCACAATTGCAACCTTTAGCTCAACAATTATTGCAAAATATTGGAATGCCTTTAATGGTAGATAATCAACAAGAACAAATAGTTATTCAGCAAATGCAACAGCAACAAATGCAAGCTGCACAGCAACAACAAATGCAACAGCAACAACAAGGGCAACCACAAGAACAGCCGCAAGAACAACCACAAGAAGAAGAACAACAACAACCTCAACAAGAACAACAATAAAATAAAAAAAAAATGGCAACATCAGTAAGTAAGCTTTTAATAAGACTTCAAAAGTTTAGCTCAAAAATCAGCAAAACTGTTGATGCAACAGATTCATTTAATTCACTTGGTTATTATTATCAAGATTTATCAGGATGGGACACTGCAGTAGTTCAATTTGTAAGTCCATCTGAAGCAATTTCATTTTTTACAACAAATGATAACGGAGCTATCAACGGTCAATTATTACCAGCTCCTGAAGTTCCACTAAATTGGGATGTTGTAAAAGGTGTTGATTTAGCAACTAAAGGAGATGTAACATCTGCATCAACTAGTTCTAATGTAGAGTTTACCATTATAGGTCAATATTTATTATTACAAGGTGCTACAACAAATAGTCCTTTGTCTTATGCTTATGTATTGTCTAAAAATACATACCCAACAGTTGCGGAAGCAAATAATGTGGGAATTGCTCAAGGAACTGAAATAGTTTATGCTTCTACAGCAACTTTAAGTACAAGTAATAAATTATTTACAACAAGTGGATTAACTCAACCTATATATGGTGATGGAACAAATTGGTATGCAATAGAATTACTTACTAATCCATCTGTAAAATATATCATAACTATAAGTCCAACAGGTGTTATAGTTATTGACTAAAAATAGAAACCAAATTAGCATTTATGCCAGATAATAACGCAGCAGAACCAATTACAGGTTTTGCGGAAGGCTTCAATCCGTTTTCGGATGAGATTCAAGTACCAAAAGTAGAAGAAGCCCCTACTCAAAATGTAGAAAATACTCAGGTACAATCAGAAAATGTACAAAATACACCTGTAGAAACACAGTCACAAAATGTACAAGAAACTACAACATTTGATCCAAATCAATTTATTAAAGAAAGATTTGGTTTTGAAAGTGTTGAAGAAGCAGAGCAAGAATTTAAAAAATTAAAAGAAAGGCCTGCTGAATTAGGATTTGATTTTAAAGACAATGTTAGCAAAACTTTATTTGATGCTATCAAAGAAGGGAAAACTGATGATGTTTATGAAATTCTAAATCAACAAAAAAGATTGGAGAAATTAACTACAAGTGAAATTACTCCAGATTTAGCTGTTGATATTATAAAGGCAGATATTAAAAATAAATATAAAGATTTAACTCAAGATGAAGTTGATCTTTTATTTTATGACCAATATTTCGTACCTTTAAAACCAGAACAAGCATATGATGAAACAGATGAAGATTATGCTGTAAAGTTGAAAACATGGCAATCGCAAGTTGATTATGCTGAAAAAAAGATGATGATTTCTGCTAAAGTGATTAGACCAGAATTAGAAAAATTAAAAAGTGAATTAAAGTTACCAGATATTTATGGGTTAGAACAGCAAGAAGCAGCATCTCAAGAGGAATTTGAGTCTATGCAGAAAGCTAGAGCTACCTATGAAAGAACTTTAGAGTCAGATTATAATACTTTTAAAGGATTTGATTTAGTGGTAAAAGACGAGGAAGTCGAAATACCAATCTCATTCAATGTTTCCGATGAAGAAAGAATAGCTCTAAAAACACAACTTTCTGACTTTGATGTTGAGGATAAATTTGGCAATCGTTGGTTTTACGAAGATGGAAGGCCTAATGTAAAACAAACAATGCAAGACCTTTATGTGCTAGAAAATCTTGATAAGATATTAAGAAAAACTGCAAATGAAGCATATGCACAAGCCAAATTAGCTTATATTAAAAATTCAGGAAATGTAACTTTAAATAAACAATCGCCACAAGCGGCACCTACTCAAAGTAGCAGTTCAGCATTTGAAGAGTTACAAAAAGCAGTATGGTCATAACTTGTTTATTGCTTTGGCAAAGCATTTAAAATAAAATTATAAAAAAATGGCAAGCGGTCCAGGTATACCTACCTCAAATATTTTGCAACCAGGTGCAATATCACTCCAGTCGCAAAACCGTCAACTTATGGTTGACTTACAATTATTAACTCCTCAATATTATAAGCAATATACTGAGAAGTATGGCAATGAAGATTTCACATGGTGGTTAGCTGCTCATGCTGGAATGGAAGAAGTAAAAAACCAAAATTTCTTCTGGTTTGAGAACAGAGGTAAATTAATGGTATCTGTTGTTAACCAAAACCAAGTTTCAGCTCCAGCTGGTGCTAATGTTACTTTGACATTAGGTACTGAGGCTTACTACAACAGTGGTACAGAATCTCCATTAAGAGTTGGTGAAACTTTGCGTGTAGCTTCTTCTAACATTGAAGGTAAAATCTTATCAATTGATACTACTACTCCATATGCATTTACATTTGTTGTTGCTCCATTGCAATCTGCTCAAGGATTCCAATCTGCTGGTAGCACAAATTTATTAGCTGGTGAAGTTTTATTATTTGGTGGTGATACAGATGCTGGTGAAGCTTCTACTCAAATCAACCCATTAATCCATTTGGATCAGAAGTATAACAACAACATCACTCAAATTCGTGATGGTTGGAGCAATACTGACTTAGCTCAAATGGCTGAAACATATTATGAGTATCCAGTATCTGCGGATATGGCTGCTAATGGTGTAACTGCGTTTACTTATAAGGGTATGTATAAGACTCTTGTTCGTTTCAAAAACAATGTAGAAGCTAAATTAATGCGTGGTAACTTGCAAACTAACAACAGTGCAGGTATGACTAACTCTCAAGGTGCTCAAGGTATTATCCCTAAAGTAGTAGCTGATGGCGAAACTGTAGGTTATACTCCAGGTAACTTAGATATCCAAAAATTACACGAGATCACTCGTATCATGGATGTTAACGGTTGCGCTAAACAATCTGCATGGTTATCTGACGTATTCCAAAAGCAAGATTTCTCTGATGGTATCTTCGCAGCTTACCCTGCTGGTGCTTTCGTATATGGAACTGGTGAAAAGTCTAAAGAGGCTTCAGTTTCTTACGGATTCCAAGAAATCTACATTGACGGTTATTTATTAAGCGTTAAGAAGTATAGCCAATTCAACACTGAAGTAACAACAGGTTTAACTCCTCAAAATGATTACTTCCGTAATTTTGGTTTGATTTACCCAATGGGTGAGTCTAAAGATGCTAGAACAGCACAATCATACAAAAATATCACTATCATGTACCAAGAACCACCTCAAGGCGGAACTGTTGGTAATGGTATTAGAGTATGGCAATATGGTGGTGGATCTCCAAACCCAACTGACGGAACAATGACTAATCAAATCGCAATGATTACTTACCGTTCAACTCGTGTTTGTGCAGCAAACCAATTCATCATTGTACAAGCTAACTAATTAGCTCATACATAATCTAAAATGGTGGGGGTATTTTTACCTCCACCTATTTTTAACATTAAAAAACCATTTATGGCAAAGTTAAAGGCAGCAGGTCTATCAGATGTTTTTTCATATGAGAATGAAAGCATTATACAAAATAGACAACAAGAAGAATCTCAATACGCACAGAATGGTGCGGTACAAAACGGAGTTACTTACAAAGTTTACAAGTTAACAGATACTACAAAAAAAGGTAAATACCACATGGAAGGTGTGGATGATATTTGGAATCCAGAAACTAAAAGAATGGAGAGAATTAGACTCCTAAATGGTTTCCCAAGCCTTTCTATTGATGAGCAAAAACATTTAGATAAAACATTTGTTGAAAAGAACAGAAGGAGTTTAATTTTTGATGCGAGAGTATTAAGAGTTCCAGATTGGGACACTTCAGCAATTGAATTTTTAGAAAAATGTAATGCTAATATTGATAATCCTCATAAAAAAGGTACTAGAAAATTAACATTTTTTGAATGGAATCCTCGCAGACAAGCCGAAATTGAGCTTAAGAAGCGTATTGCTAAGGTTGAAGCAATTAAATTTGCAACATTAGCATCTATGGAAGATCTTAAAAAACATGCTAATTATTTAGGAATCAATTTTATAGATGAATTAGGTTTCCCTAAATCTGATGAAGCTTTAAGAAATGACTATGAATTATATGCTGAAGCTCAACCTAATAAGTTCATGGCAAGTGCTGGAAGTAAAGAGGTAGAGGTAGCGTACATAGTTAGAAAAGCAATTTTAGAAAATAAGATTGATGTTCATTCTAAAAAAGGTTCAGCATATTGGGCAGGTGATGGTGGGTTCATTTGTAGAATACCAGGTACCGAGCATCCTAAAGACTATTTAGTAGAATATGCAATGCTTCCTAATGATGAAAGTAAAAAATTCTTGGAGCAATTAAAAAAGTTGCAAATATCCTAAAATTGATTTACAAATAAAATAAGCCCTGTAGCCTAAAAATTACAGGGCTTTTTCGTATATTTGGATATAATTTAAGTACATGAACATTAATGATATGTATCAAATATGCCAGTATGCCATCAATAAGGCACAGAATGGATATTTGACACCTTCTCAATTTAATCTATTGGCTAATCAGGCTCAAACAAGCTATCAAGATTATTTGTTAGGAGAGTTTCAGCAATATCAAATAGGAAGGCCTCAGGCAAGAGTAAACTATAGTCAAAATAGTGATACTAGACAAAGAATGGCTCCATTTCTTAAAGATGTAACATTAACAATAAATGCAGATGGTATTGCATTATACCCAGATGATTATTTACAAGGTGATGCTGTTTTAACTTCAACATTTGATAGAATTAGATTTATTCAACAAGATAGTTTATATTCATATTTAAAAAGTGAAATTGATCCAATAGCAACAAATCCAGTTTATTTATTGGCTAATGTAAATTCAACTTATACTGATGGAGGATTACAATTTTATCCTAAAACATTAGGAACAGCAATTTTAAGTTATGTAATGAATGCCCCAACAATGATATGGGGATATAATTTAGATAGTAATGGAAGGCCAGTATATAATCCAAATCCATATGATCCAAGTACTCAACCAACAGGAAGTGTGCAGCCATTATGGTATGATATTGATAAATTGGAAATTGTAGCAAGAATATTGAAATTGGTAGGTGTGAATTTGCAAGATGGTCAAGTTGCACAATATGCTAATATGGTAACAACTCAAGGACAATAAAATGACTAGAAAAATATTCATAGAAAGAATCTTAAGGCAAATCTATAATGGTCAGCCTAATGATGATGCAAGTATCACATTTAATCAAGTTAATCAGTGGTTAAATGATGCTATTGGTATAGCTGTAAAAAAGAACTATACTGATAGTGTTCAATTAGATGGTATTGCTTATATAAACAACTCATTTTATACAACATATACTAATTTAGATATAGCAGCTGAAACAGTTGATAATGTTACCTATTCAGTAGCATTGCCACAAATTCCATTTGCATTAGGTAGAAATGAAGGTGTAGCAACATTGCAAATTGTTGGTGATAAAAAAACATCACAAACAGCAATTCCACTTAGCATGAATCAAGTTGGATATATTGAAAATTTAAGACCAATCCAAAATAAAATTCTTTATTGGATAGAGGCTGATAAAATTTATGCTAAAAGCACAATACCTTTGACAGAATATAAAGCAACATTGAGAATGGTTAGCGGTGGTGATTCAACAAATTTAGAATCAACATTAATTGTTCCTGATGATTATGTTCCAGTAATTGTAGAATATATTAAAGGTCAATTAGCTTTTGAAAGAGCAAGACCAATAGATCAATCAAATGATGGCGTAGATAATGTAAATTAATAAATATATGAAACCAATTAGAGATTTAATTTTAGTTAAACCATGCGAACCAGATAATGTTACAGAAGGTGGTCTTTTTATACCTACTACAGCTATGTCAAGGAATAATAGAGCAATAGTAGTTGAAGTTGGTAGAGGAACAGCTAAAGTGAAAATGGAAGCAAAAAAAGGCGATATGGTAATTCATGTAAAAAATGCAGGTGAAGAAGTTATTATTAACGGAGAACCTCATTATTTAATACGTCAAATAGATATTTTATCTTACGTTTCAAATAATTAAAAATGGCATCACAAGAAAGACAGTTTATAACAATTGACTCAATAATCAATGATTATCTTGATGAATCTGAGCAAAGCGTTCATAAATATGCCAAGCTTTATAACATAGCTTATAGAGGAATGGAAAGATTAGGACTTGACTTTTTTTATAAAATTAAGTCAGTAAAATTGCCTGTAGATTTAACGAACTATACAGTTCAATTGCCTAATGACTATGTTAGTTATACTAAAATAGGTGTATTAAATGCAGTTGGTCAAATCATTCCATTGCAGTTTGATAGAAAAATGACATTCTTTGGGGATCAATTGCCAAATAGACAAGCTTTAACTGATGATGATACATTGGTTAACTGGAATCAAATATACAATGCTCCAATATTTTATAACTATTGGGATGGTTATGGTTTTACAAATATTTATGGTTATCCTAGTGGATCTCCATTTGTAGGTTCATTTAATATAGATGATGCAAATGGAGTAATCTTACTTAATCAAGAGTTTTACTATGATTATTTAATGATTGAATACTTATCTAGTCCTAACCCAGAAGAAAAATATATGATTCCATTGCAATTTAGAGAGGCACTATTAGCCTGGATTGCATGGAGAGATATAGCAACTATGCCAAGTAATAGAAAGGGAAATTTAGGCGATAAAAGAGATAGAAAGCAGGAGTTTTTCAACCAAAGAAGATTGGCAAATGCACAGTTTAAACCTATGTATTTAGACCAAGCTTACGAATGGAATTTAATTAATCAAAGAATGACAGTTAAGGGATAAGATATGCCAGTAATTAACAATCCTTTTAATGGTAAATTGAATCTTGATGTCGCTGAATATCGAATAGATAATAACGACTATATAGATGCATTAAATATAACTAAAGATGCTCAAGGAGTTGGGCAAGATAGGGTTGTATCAAATATGCTAGGTAATACATTAATACCTTACACATTGCCATCTGGTACAAATAAAATTATAGGTTTTTATGCTGATAAAATAAGAAATAGAGCTTATTATTTTCTTTGGAATAGCAATGGTTATAATAGCATATTATATTACGATTTAACACATAATATAGTAGTTAAAGTTTTAGAAAGTATAAGTGATAGTGATGGAATTGATATTTTAAACTTTAATCCTTCTTATAAAGTTTTGTCTGTAAATATATTTTATAGAGATACGGAAGGTGATTTATTATTTTTTAATGATGGATTAAATCCACCAAAAAACATAAATATAATATCAAATTACGGTACACATTGGAAGTATGAATATTTGTTAGTTGCAAAAGCACCTCCAATTATGCCTCCAAAAGTTACATATGAAAATGATATTACAGCTACCCAAAATAATTTAAGAAATGTATTATTTCAATTTTCTTACAGATATGTTTATGTAAATAATGAAAAATCTGTTTGGAGTTCAAATAGTATTGTTCCATTGCCACAACAAGATACATTATTGCTAACAGATCCAGTAATATATAATAACTGTAGAATATCTGTATCAGTAAGTACAGGCCAACAAAATGTAAAAGCAATTGAAATAGCATTTAGAGAAACAACTAATGGTGTTACAAGTGATTGGTATTTAATAGGTTCATTTAATAAATTGAATAATTCTTTAACAGATAATTCAATTTTCACATATAAATTTTACAATAATAGTATATATACGCCATTAGATGTTATTGAAACTTCTCAATTGCAAGATTGGGTTCCTCAAAAAGCAAATGCAGCAGAATTAGCAAATGGTAATACTTTATTATATGCTGGTATTACTGAAGGATATAATAAAACCCAAATGGAATTATATGCATCTTCTGGTAGAGAAACCGATGGATATTTTTTTGACAAATGTGGATTAGGATTTTTTGCAACTTGTAATGGATCAGATAGTGGAACTAGCGGCAATATATTACAAGTATATGTTTATGGAACAGGAACAAATACTTCTGGAAATGTAACAACTTTAAATAATCCTAGAGGTATTTATGTAATAAATGCTATAGATTCTGCTTATGAAAATATAGGTGTAACGTATGAGTTAGATGCAGATTCTGTAGAAGTATCTGATTTGCTTAATGCTATAAAAACAGCTCTAATTGCTAAAGGTTGGTCATTTGTTTCTATTGGAACTAATGTTCTAACTATGAGTTATAGTAATGGATTTACATTATATTCAAGTGGTGTAAAGTATTTATACAATTCAAGTGAACCAGTAAATACTGTTCTTGCTAATTCATGGGAGGCAGGGTATCAATATGGTGTTCAATATTTTGATAGTGTTGGAAGAACTATTGGTACTCAAATAGGAGGAATTTCTTCATTTACTACTCCTACATCAACAGTTTATAATGGAATTACAAATGTTGAATATAACTATCCCTATACATATTTAGAAATTCAAAATAGACCTCCATTAGAGGCAGTTTATTATCAATTAGTAAGATCTAATAATACAACATTTAATAAAAGATTATTTTGGATTAGTTTAGGAGCTTATTCTAGTAGTTCGTTTGATACTACTACACAAAGATTTGCATATATAGATGTTGCTAATATTGAAGATTATAATTTGTCTATATCATCAACACAGGGTGTTGTTTCTTATTCATTTACCGCTGGTGATAGAATTAGATTTATTAAAAGATATGATGCCGCAAATGCTCAACATACATTTGTAGGCGTATATGATTATGAGATTTTAGGGACTGTTGGTTCAATAACATTATCAGATAATACAACTAAAGTTGGAAATTTTGTAAAAATTGCATATCCAACTAATGATATAGGTTATGATATAAATTTTGATGGATCTGGAGATTATTTACATTATGAAATATTTCTTTATAATTTTACATCAAATGCATCATCAACTCAAAGATTTTTTTATGAGTTTGGAAAATGTTTTGGAATTGGAAATCCTGGTACAAATTTAGCTTATCATATAGGTTTAGAACAAAGTCAATCACCATATAATCCAATAGGAGTTCCAGCAATTATATCTGCAACTAACGGTGATTTATTTTTTAGAGAAAGAAAAGTTCCATTTAATGATAATTATAATTTATCAGCTGGACCTCAAAGTCAAGATATTAACTCATTAATGTTAATTACTGTGCCAAATACACCAGTAAATACAACAAGTTATATTTTGCAAAGTCAACCTTTTACAAGTACTTTACCTACAATTTTTAGTAGTCCTAATTTCTTTTTTGAAAATTTACTTACAACTAAAGCTCAAACAATAAGATTAAAAGGGGATTTTAGTGTTTATCAATCTGAGCCATCCGACAATACAACATTTTATTTACAAGCTATATTAATTGATAGTAGTAATTCACCAAAATATGTGCCTCTTACTGCATCACATATTGTACAATCTCAAGTTCAAACTTCATTTAACTTAGATGCTTCATTTGATGTACCTATAAGTACAAAAGTTTGGATAGCTGTTTATACTGATAATGCTGGATCAACTAATTCATTTACATTAAATTCTTTTGTTTTAAATTTTAGTGTATTAAAAAATGATACAATAAATATTATTGAATCAAGTTTTAATGATACCTATAATTTAGTAAAAAATAGTAATGGTAGACCATCTGTAATTGATGAAAATGCAGCACAGGTTTATTATCCAGTTGTTATTAGATTTGGACAGGAATATCAAGCCAATACAAGTATTAATAATATAAATAGATTTTATCCTGAAAATTTAGATGAATATGATAGAAGTTTTGGTGATGTAATGCGTTTGCATGTAAGGGAAAGATATTTAAAAGTTTACCAAAAGTTTAAAGTTGGTAATGTACCTATCTTGACTCAGATTATTAAGGATAGCGCAAATAATCCATTACAAGCAAATACTGATAAGTTAATTAATAAAATTCAATATTATGCGGGGGATTATGGAATCGGTGATGCATCTACAAGTTTAGCTTGGAATAACTTTGCAGATTATTTTGTAGATAATTATAGAGGTGTAGTATGTAGATTATCTCAGGATGGAATAACTCCATTAAGTATTATTTATCATACAAATGCATTTTTTGTTCCAACTTTAACTCAATATAGACAAGATTTAAATAATGGAGTTGCTCCTGATGGTCAGGTTTATACTGGAAATCCTTGTATATATGGTGTATTTGATGCATATACGAATAAGTATATAATAGCAATGGAAGAAATTAATAGATATGCACCTAATTGTACTTTTAATGGAGGTAGTGCAGTTATAGTTCCTGCTTTATGTTCATTTAATGGCGGAACAGCTATAAGATCAGCAGGTCCAGATTGTACATTAGTTGCAGGTTCAGTTTTAACAGGTAATTGTTCATTAACTCCAGGTTCAGTAATAGTAATATCTTAAAAAAATAAATATGTCATTTTCAGCAACAATAACATTAGCGGCAGCAGGTTCAGATACAGGGCCATTTAATTTGTATTCAAATGTTGATTCATTTGTTACACCATTTGAGGTAGGGGTTAGTAAAACAAGTTTATTAGCAGGGTATGTATCAACAGTAGTACCAAGTACAACTTCAATTGTTAGAGTAAAATCTAATAGTTTAAATTGTACAAATTATGTTGATATGAATGTAAATAATCCTAATGTTTCAGTATATCAACAATGTTTAAATAGTGCTTATTATTATATAGAAGCAACAACAGCTTACGCTGCTAATGCACAAGATGCAGGAGCTAAATGTTATTCTAAAGTAAATACTGGAAGTTTAAGTGCTATGTTAGCATTATATCCTACTATGGAATATCTTGGTACTTTAACTAATTCAACATGTCAATGTGCTTAATTAATTAAAAATTTATAAAATGAATGTAACATTAACTTTAAATACTGGTTTAGGTGCTAATTTGGGCCCCACATTTGATCTTTCAACAAATGTTGGTTTGGTTACACCTACAACTGCAACATTAAGCGAATTATTAGCTGGTTATGTTGTTTCAGTAGATAATTCAGCTACAATAATTACAGTTACATCAACTGGAACTTGTACTAATTCTTTAGCTATACCCATAACTAACTAATCATGTCAGCACCTATATATCATCAAGATCCATATACTATTTCATTTGATGAAGTTGGAAATGCTTTTGAGTCATTTTACTCATATTTCCCAGAATTTTATGGAAATTTAGAAACTAATCTATTTTCATTTAAAAATGGACAAATGTGGATTCATTCAAATAATAGCACATTTTGCAACTTTTTTGGAGTCCAATATGGTGCTTCAATAACTACTGTATTCAATCAAGCTGTAATTAATAAAAAGACTTGGGTTTCAATAGTTGAAACATCCAATACAGTATGGGAATGTCCTTTAATTTACACTCAAATGAATAGCTATGATACCGTTAGGCAAGAAAGTGAGCTTAAGGAAGTAGATTTTGTTACTTTGGAATCTACATATAATGCTTCATTCTTAAAAGACAAAAATAGCCAAGGTGGTTTGATTGAAGGAAGTTCATTAAAAGGAGGATATATAGTAGCAAAATTTGAGAAAACTAATGCAAATTCTTTCGTATATTTGAACAATGTAGGAATTAAATATATTGATTCACCTTTGAATATAAGATAGTGATTTTAAGAGAAAATGATAATATTATTGATGAATTAGAAGCTCTTATTATTCAAGAATCAGATTCTTTGATAGATGCTCCATTAATACATCGTTTTACCGATGGAATGTATATTAGAGAAATTTATATGCCTGCAGGTTCATTATGGACAAGTAAGATACATAAAACTGAACATCCTTTTGTTGTTTCATTAGGAAAAGCAGCTGTATCAATAGATGCAACAGAATGGGAAAATATAGAGGCTCCATATACGGGAATCACAAAACCAGGAACTAGAAGAGTTTTATATATAATTGAAGATTGTATTTGGACAACATTTCATAGAATTGAAGGGATGAAATCTGAATATAATTATTTAAGTAAGGAAGAAATAGAAGAAATAGTAGAAAAAATTGAAGATAAAATATTAGAACCACATATAAATTATATTACAGGAACTAATATTAATAAAGATTATAAAGAACTTTTGAATAATAATATTAAAAACTTACAATTATGAGTTTTGCAGGATTAGGAACAGCAGGTACAGTAGCTGCAATAGCTGGTGGTACACAAGTTTTAGGTGGGCTTGCGCAAGGCATTTTCAGTGGTAGAAAAGATGCTGAAAAAAGAATGAATGATTTAGCAAATCAAAGCCCACTTACAACACAAAGTAAATCTATTAATGATTATTATCAAGAAGCTAGAAATAGATATAATCAAGGAGCTTATAATTCACCATTTTATTACGCAGGTAAAAATAATATTCAAAGAAGTACAGCTACAGCTTTAAATAATTTACAGGGAAGAGGATCTGCAATAGCAGGAGCAGGTAGAATTGCATTAGGTCAAGATACTGCATTAACAAATTTAGGTGTACAATCTGAGGGTCAACAAAGAGCTAATTTTGGACAATATGGTCAAGCAGCTCAAATGCAACAAAATGATGCAAATAGAGTTTTTCAAAATAATGTATTAGATCCATATATGAGAAAATTTGGATTATCTCAATATGCTGCACAAGCAGCAAATGCTAGACAACAAGCAGGATGGCAAACAGCAGCTGGTGGATTAAGTAATTTAGCTTCTGCATATATGGCTTCAGCAAATGGATATAATGGTGGTAAAAAAACACCTCCAATTAGTAATCCAATATCTAAAAATTCATGGGACATAAATAATAATCCAATTGGAACTAATCCATTATATGAAAATATTGATTTAGTAAATTCATAAAAAATAAAAAATGGCTACAGGATTATTAGGATTTAACCCTTATGGAGGTGGAACAGTTTTAGATATATCATCTAAGCCAACTCAAATGGCTATTCAAGAAATTCAGCATCAACAAGCTAAAGCTGAAGCTATTGATAAATATTATAAAGATTATGAAAAATCTTTAAATGCACAAGGATTAACTCCTGAAGAGCAAAAGATTTTTGCAGATAAATTAAATGAAGTAAAAGGTTTTGGAATTAAAAATAAAGAGCAAATTAATAATCCATCTAAATATGGTTATGATGCTCAAAGCACATTAGATGCTGGATTTAGAAATTTAAAAGATTATTTAGCTGGTGCAAAACAAGCAGCAGGTGAAAGAAAAGCTTTAAAAGAATTTCATGATAAACAAATTGCAGAAGGCAAACATGTAACTGATAATTATTTGGATATATTTAATGATGCAATGAAGCCTTATGGTAATGGATATGTACAACCTAATTTAAATAATGTACAATTCTATAAACCATATAATCAAACAGAGTATGTAAATGAATTAAGGAAAATACCTTCTGTTGAAGGTACACAAAAAGAAGATCTTATTAAGTTGCCAGTAACAGGTATTAATGATAAGCCAAGATTTGCAATAACTAAATATCCAGATATTAATCAATTACAATCTATTTCTGCTACTACATTACAAAATAATATTGGACATCAAATGTTAGCACAACAATTATTAAATGATAAAAATGAAATTCAAAGATTAGGTAAAATTTATAGTGATAGAATGCCATTATTACCAAACGGACAAAAACAAATAATGCCATTAACACCAGAGGGAATTCATTTAGCTCATACTATTAGTGAAGCTCCATTGACTCAAAGTAATCCATTTACACCTGAAGAATCCGAAGCATCTAAAACTAGAAGATCAATTAATACAGCTACAACCATACATAAAATAAACAAGGATTATGATTTAAATAATAATGATATTCCAACAACACCACATATATTTGATCTTTTTGGAGGAGGTGGTCAACCAATATATTTAGGTCAAGCAGCAGATGGTCATACTTATAAAATAATAAATGGTTTTGTTACAAATGAAAATAATGAGCCAGCTAGTATAAATAATTATAATACTGAAGGTAAAAATCTAGGCAGAAAATTCTTTGATGTAATGAATAAAGATAGTAGAACACCATTAACTATGAATAAAAAATATAGTATTTCTTCAAAAGATGGCTATATTAGTAAGGTTTCACCTGTTGGAATGAATTCAGCAGAAATAACTAGGGATTTTGCTGCTGATAAACAAAGAAAATTTGAAGGAAAAGGTACTAAAATAGAAGATAATATTACAGATAAATCATATTCATTTAATGGTAAATCATATACTCATAAAGAGTTAAATAAATTAGGGTATTCAGATAAAGATATTGAAAAAGCAATTAAATTAGGGAACATTAAATAATAACAAATGGCAGAAGAAATTTTAGATAATGAAGATGTAAATAGTGGTAAAGATCCATTAGGTATATTAAGTACATCTAGCGGAAGCAAAAATAATTCTGATCCACTTGGTATATTAAAAAAAAAAGATGGTACAGATTTGTCATCTTCGGCTGGTCCATCACCATCAGTAGATAATAAAGGTTGGGCTGATAAGATTAATCAAATTAAAAAAGATTTAGCAGCCGAAAAAAATAGACCTGTTACTACTCGTTTTAATGAGCCTGGTATAGAAAAGTATGTACCTACTAATCCTGAATTAGCTGAAGCAGTTGGTGTTCAACCTAAAAAAGTATTTGCTCCAACCAATCCAGCATTATTAAGAGATATAAATAAGCCTATACAGCCAACTACAAATATAATTGGAGAACCAATTGTTGTAGGTAGTCATGAGCCTGTTAAAATTAATCTCTTAGCAAAAAAATTAAAGAGTCCAAAACAAATATTACAAGAAGAGCAAGAGGCAAAAGAAGATGCAATAAATAATACTATTGCAATTAAGAAAGGAATTGAAAAGGATAATCCTGGATGGAGTGAAAGTAATGAAAGAGCAAAATTAGAAAAAGGTTTATATAATAAAGAATATGAAGTAGGGGTAGATGCTAAAACTGGTAAAAATACTATTTTAGCATCAAATAATACTGGTTACTATGATTTAGCAGGTCAATTAAATACAGTTTGGGATAATATAAAGGATACATATCATAAAATGTATCAAAAAGAAACAGAGGATGAAGCATATGCTAAATTATCTAAACCAGATAAAATTGGACAATTAAACACTGAGTTATATTTAGAGGATCATGGTGGTGGAAATTATTTGCCACAAGCAGAAGATAAATCTATAGCAGGTTGGACTGGTAGAAATATTGCACAATTAGGATATCCACTTTTAAAAGCTTCAGCTTATGGAGCTGGTGCAGTAACAGGTGCAACTTTACTGGGTGCTCCAGTTGCTTCAGGAGCCGCTGCTGAATTAATGGGTGCTCCAGCTCAAATACTTCCAAATCTTAAACAAGCTGCAAATGTTATGTCATTTTTTAATGATATGTCAACAGCTAATAGTGTAGATAATGAAAAAAGAGTTTATAAAGATTTAATTAAACAAGGTGTATCACAAGATGAAGCTTTTGATAAAGCTCAAATGGCAGGCACAGCTGGTGCTATAAGTGGTGGTTTTGGTGCAGTTGCTATGGGTGGTGCATTTAAAAATTTAAAATCTGCTGCTACTAATGTAAATGTTCAACCATTTATTAGTTCTTTAAAGCATCTTGCAGGTGAAGGGGCTGCACAAGGAGGTTTTGCTGCTGCTGGTTCATTATTACAAGATATTGGTGCAAAAGCTGCTGGTTTAAGAATAAGCGATGAAGATATATTAAATAATAGCTGGGATCAGTTTAAAAATATGGCAGGTATATCTGTTTTACCTGCTGCTGGTATTGAAAGTGTTAGAAGAGCATTTGAAAGTAAACATGGTGCAGCTCTTACACAAGCATTAGGTATTGTATCAGGTGCTGTAAGGGTACCAAAGCCAGTTGTTGCACAAGCTAAAGAAGTCGTTTCTCAATTACCACAAGCTGATGTTCAAGCAGTGTATGATGCTGCTGAACAAAATGGAGTTATTCCACAAGGTTCTACTCAAAAGATAATGACTAGTCTTGATAATTACAACAAGACAGAATTACAAATACCACAAAATTTACCTGATGATGTTAAAGCTTCATTAAAAGGTTTACAAGAAAAAATAAATGAATTAGAATTTTCTAAAAGTAAACTTGATAAAGGTTATCATCCTTATATGGATGCTGAAATACAAAAATTAAGAGATAAAGCAACAAAAATATTATCGACTGGAGATGTATTTTCACATGAAACTGATGATCTTGGTAATCCAATAAATAATCCACAAGGTCATGAAATTCAAAAAGATATTACTGTAGGTGAAATGCTTGATAAAAGAGGTACATATAATCAAGAAATTGGTCAGTTTTATCAAGATGGACAAACTATTGTATTCAAACCAGATGAGTCAAATAAAATATACGAGATAGGTAATGTTGATGAAATGAGCAATATACCAGCATCTAAATTAGGTATTAAAGCTGAAAATTCATCAGTAGAAATTAACGAAAATGGCAACCCAGTTGTAAGAGGAAAAGAATATGTAAATAACTATTCTGATCCAACACAAGCTATTAATAGAGATAAAGAAGGTAATGTAGTATCTGTAAGTTTAGAAACTCCAACAGGTCAAAAAAGAACATTTAAAGGTAATGTAGCTGAAGATTTAGCATATCAAATAACATTAGGTAAAAATGCTAAACCAGAAATTGCAGGGGAAACTGAAGTAGCTCAACCTGTTGTAACAAAAGAAAATGTACCAACAAAAGAGGCACCTGTAGAAGTTAAATTAACACCATTAATTTTAACCCCTACAGAAGAAGGTAAAACCAAAAAAACAGTTGCTGATACAGTAGCAGATGATTTATTATCACATTTAGGTATTACTCCAACTATAGAAGGAGAGATACCACCAGCAAAGAAATATACTGCTGAAAACATAGATACAATATCTGATGAAGGATTAAATGATACACAAAAGAAAGTATTAACAGATGTTAAGAATGTAGTAAACTCTATATCAAAATTAGTTAAGAAAACTACAGGTAATCCATTAGAAGTTAATGTGCATACTAGTCCTGCAAGTTATGAAAAAGCAGTTTTAGATGCAGGTGGATCAAAACAAGATTCATCAACTAAAGGATTTTATTTAGATTCTAATGGTACTATCCATTTAAATATGGATAAAGTTACTACAGATACAATGCTTCATGAAGGATTTCATCCTGTTTTAGACTATATGGCTAAAAACAGACCTGATATTATAAATGATTTACATAAGCAATTAGAAAAAGTAACTGGTGGGAAAGAAGTTATAGAAAATGCGAATAAAATTTATGAGGATTTTGATGAAACAACTAAGAAAAAAGAAGCAATTACTGATTTTATTGCAAAAGTAGCAGATGGTACAATAAAAATAGATAAAACAAATTTTGAAAAAGTAAGAGATTTTGTTATAAATGCTATTAATAAATTAGGATTTGATTTAGGTAAAGATATTAATAACATTACTGATCTTAAAGATTTAGCAAAATTAGTTTCTGAGAAATTTAATAAAGGTGAAGAGATATATAATGGTGATTTTAAAGAAATTACCAAAAGTGAAGCTCAGGGAGATATTTTAGCAGCTGGAAAGATTAATGATAAAAATATTGAAGATTCAAAAGTCGGGAATGTAAACCCTATAAAATTTAGTAGGGATAAATTTGAAGAAAAAGAATTATCAAAATTACCTGTAAGATCATTAAAAGATGTATTATCTGAATTTGGTAATAAAGCAATTGCAATTAATACAGATCCTACTCGTGTTGGTAAATTAAAATTACCATCTGGTAAGGAAATATTTATGTATGGTGGCCCTAATTATTCTGCATTAAAAGAAAATGTTGATAATAATATTGGATTCGCATCTACTGCATTAAGTAAGCCAAAACAAGTAAGAGGAGCAATTAATGCAATGAATGAGGGTGGAAAAGGTTTAATTCTTGTTACTACCCAAAAACCAGAAAGTATGCTTGGTAATGCTTATGCACTTGAAAATACTCTTGATGCAATAACTATGTTACCTAAGAAAATTTTAAAATCATCTGAATTTAGAAATGAATTTTTTGGTAAAGATATTGTTGCTGTAAAAGATGCATTTGGTAAACATTATGATGAATTTGTTAAAAAATATGGTAAGGCTGACTTTAGTTCACCTGAAGTATTAGATAACATGATTAAAGATTTATTAAGTGATATTGGGAATAATTTTAAAGCTAGAAATTCATTAGTAGATAATTTATTAGCTGGTATAGTTGAAAAAAGTAAAAGAGCTGCAACTAAAAATGAACCTGGTTATGTTTCTGTAGAACCAAATAAATTTATAAGTAAAGCACTTTTTGATAATCAAGGTCTTAACCAAGAAAAATTATTTTACAATATTGGAGAAAAAGGTATTGTTGAAGCTTACATGAATGAAGGTAAGTGGGGTTTTATTACAAATGGTTTTACTTCAGATGCTAATGTAGATCACTTATCTATACAAGATAAAGGAATTATACATCCTCAATTTAATGCTAAATTTCATGGAGAAAATCCATTTATATTAGATGGTGCTTATTTAATTGATAAATTGTGGACACCAAAGGTAATGACTGAAAATGCAAAAGGTGAACCATATATTGATACAAAAACAGGTGAACCAAAACCATTTACATTAAAATCATCTCAGTTAGTATCACAAAGTATGTATCCTAAAGGAGAAGTAAATGAACCTAATATAAAACCAGATGTTGAAAAAGGAGTACCTCAATTTTCAAAAGAAGATCAAGAAAATAAAATAAAAGAATTTATTGATATCCAAAGAAAGAAAGGAGTATCTGATGAAGATATTAAAGCTGGATTAGATAAAGTATCTGATAAGATTGGTTTAGATGCTAATAAAATAGATGAATTAATTTCTGGTAAAGAAGAACAACCAAAAATAACTGGATCTTCTAGAAAAGCTGTAGCTGGATTAGCGCAAAGATTAGGATTAAAAGAACCAGAACCTGGACATACTTTGAAACCTGAAGAATATAAAAGAAGAGGACAAATATTATTAAAAGGAGGAGCAACTCCTGAAGATATTGATAATAGAGCTGATTTTGAACTTCATGATAGAATATCTATTGGGGAGGCGCATGCAGCTGAATTACAAAAACAACTTGAAAAAATTGCTAAATCTGAACCTGAAGGTAGAAATAGTGTCATTTATAAAGATAAACTTGCTGAACTAAATAAATATCTTGATAGAACAGGTAAATTAAATACATTAGCTGCACATGCTTTTACATCATTACAAGGTGGTACAGACTTGGATACAGGTTCATTTACAGCACAAGTTAGAAGATTAGAGAAAGCAAAAGGTAAAGATGCAACAGAAGCAGAAAAACAACAAGTAGAAAAATTTACTACTAAAGATCAAAAGCTTCAACAGGAAGCTACAGATGCTGAAGCTAAATTTATAGAACAATTAGAAAATGAACATAATCCTAAGGTAACTAAAAAAGAAGTTCAAAAAAGTCAAACTTATACTGAAAAAGCTAAAAAAGTTGCTGATAGATTTAGAAAAATAAAAACAACTCCATTTACTTTTAAAGATGAAAATGGAAATGAAATACCTATACAAAAACAGGGTATTGCTTGGAATGATGTAGTAGAAGCTGGAGCTAAAGCAATTGAAAAAACAGGAGAAATTGCTGATGGAGTTGTTGCAATTATTGATGCTATTAAAGATAATGATTGGTATAAAAATTTATCAGATAGAGATAAAGATAAATTAGAAAAAGATTTAACAGCACATTACGAATCTGCTATAAAAGAAACTCCTGAAGCTAAAAACATTAAGCGTCTTGAAAAAGAATTAGAAGATTTAAAGCAAGGTAAAGTAAAACAGCAAGGACCTAAAAGAGAATTATCTGAAAGAGAAAAAGAGTTAATGGATCAAATCCAAGATGAAAAAGAAAAGCTTGGTTTGGTTAAATCTAAAATGGAAAAACCATTAACTGAAGTAGAGCAAAAGCAAAAAGATGAAGAAGAATTAGGTAAATTACAAAAACAATTTGTAGATAAAAAAGATAATAAATTTACTCCAGAAGAATCTAAAACAATATGGAATTATGCAAAGAATACATATTATAATAAAGGATTTAGTTTCCCTGAGTCTATTGCAAAAACAGCAGAAGATTTAGGTTTAAAAAATGATCAAGTATCTAATGCTATCATTACTCCTAAAACAAAAGCTGCTTCAGGTGAAATGTATACAAAAAGATCTGAATTAAACAAAAACAGACAAGCATTACAAAGATATATAGATAACAGAAATGAAAGTAAATTTGACAAAGCAGTTAAAACAATTGTAGGTGTACCAAAAGCAGCACAAACATTTGGTCACTCACATGTATTTATAGGAACACATGCAATAACAAATATATTAGATCCAAGACATTTCATAAAAACATTAAAAGCAGTAGAAAATTCTTATAGATTTTCATATGAAAAAAATCCAACATACTATGAAAGTCATATGGATGCTTTAAGAAATGATCCATTATTTGAAAAAGCTAAAAAAGCTGGATTACAAAATGATCCAGATAATATTAATTTTGATTCGGAGCAAGCATTCCAAAAATATTTAGGAAAATTTGGTAAAGCTGGCGAAAGAGGATTTAATGCTGTAAAAGTATTAAGACAGGAAATATTTAATTATGAATATAATAAATTAAGTGAATCTGAAAAAAAAGATGAAAAAGCATTAGAAAGAATTGCAGGATTAATTAATAACTGGACTGGTGGTACCAATATAGATATGAGTGGGGATATTGGTTCACTTGTCAAGGGAGCAACATTTTCATCTAGTATGGAAGGTTCTAGATGGGAAAAAATATTAGCTCCTTTTAAAGCAGCAACTTATATAAGTAAATCTGGTTTATCTAAAGTTAATAAAGGATTAGCAACTCTAATACCATCTATGCAAGGATTTATTAAAGATGCAACTCCTAGTCAAAAAGCTTATTCAAAAGCATGGGCTGGCAGGGCTGGTAGACAATTAGGTACTTATTTATTATTATTAGGTGCTAATTCAGCTATACAACATATGGTAAATCCTGATAAAGAAGTTAACTGGACTCATCCAACTAGACCTGACTGGTTGCTTCCTAAATTTGGTAGTCATGATGTAACAGTTGATTTAAGTGGTGGATTATTAACAACAATAGGTTTATTAGCTACAATTGCTAAAATTAGTTTTGAAAATGAAAGATATTTACCTAAAAATCAAAATAGAACTGAAGCTTTAACTGGTGCTGTTGGTAAATATATAAGAGGTAAGCTTTCACCAATTGCTTCATTAGCTATAGATCTTGCTTTTAGAAGAGATTATAGCGGTAATGTAGTTCCTTATTCTAGTGATGTCCCAGCTCCAGGTAAAAGAAAATTAGGTTGGGGGGAGTATATTGCTAATCATTTTGCACCATTACCAATTGCAGAAGGTATTAAAGAAACCAAAAAATCAGCTCAAGATAGTGGAGTTTCAGATGCCCAATGGAATGATATAATGAAAGGATTACTAAGTGGTACAACATCTTTTTTAACAGGACTTAAATTAAAAAATATATTTGATAAAGCAGAAAATGAAGGACCATCTGATAATATTATAAATTATAAAAAAGGTGGCAAACTTATAACTGATGAGGAATATAATCAATATAAAGTATTAAGAAATAAGCTTTTTGATAAATATGTAGATGAAGTTAAGAAAAATGGTATAACTGTTGAATTTGGTGAAAGGGTACCATATGCTAAATATCAAAAAGAACATAAAGAAGAATTTAATAAAGAAATTAATAGATTAAAAACTTATGCAGCTGAACAAGCAAAAGAATCTTTATTTGGTAAAAAAGAAAAAGATGAATCAAATGAAGGTAAAGAAGCTCAAAGACAAGATAGACAAGAAAGAGGTATAGGTGGTACAAATGAAGATGAAGAAAACCAATAAAATTTAATAAAATGCCATACAAAAGTCGTGCTCAAGAAGCTTACTTCAATATTCACAAAGCAGAACTTGAAAAACAAGGAGTTGATGTTTCGGAATGGAACAAAGCTAGCAAGGGAATGAAATTGCCTAAAAAAGTAGGAAAATTAAGCTCCATGAAGAAAAAGAAAATGGATTAATATACCTATAAATTTCTTATATTTGGGTAAAATTTAGTAATATGCCTCTTACCCCAAATTTTACGGCAAGCCAATTTAGTGGTACACCTCAAAATATTACACTAACAGATACTTCTACTGGATCTGATGTAACAATCACTTCTCGTAGAATTTATCTTTTACAAGCTAATGGTACATTTTTGGTGCCAGCTGGTACAAATACTAATTATATAGTTTGGAACATAGCTGATTCATCTATTGTGTTAGATGTATTATCACAAGATACAGCATTGAGTATTACAGTTCAATGGTTGAATGTATCTAATGCAGTGGTAACATCACTTACACAATCATTTGCATTTATAGCATATAATGAAACATTCTTTTACGGATTGAATCAGAACTTAGTTGGTAATGCTAATTTAGCAGCAAGCACTAACTGGTTCCAAAATATGTCTAATCTACAGCTTCAAATTGATTCGGCACAACAAGCTATAACATTTGCTAGCGACATCTTTAATGCCCAGGCTGCATTGAACAGAGCAACATATATTTCAACTAATTCACAATACTTCTTCTAATATGGATCCAAATAACGTTATATCTCTAGCAGAGATTTCACAATACCTTTGGAACGCAGCAATACCAAAGCAACAGCAATTTACCAATGGTACAATTGATCCAAGAAAAGCACAACAACTTTACTTAGGAAGAAAAGCTTTACAATATGGAGTAGCACAAAATTTAAGTGGAATACCAGGATTAACTAATTATGTTTATGCATTATGTGGAGCACAGCTTCAACTTGCAGAACAAATTTTAGGTACTGGTCAAGGTGGTGGTGGTGTTATTCCTGGCGGTGGTGGAGATTTTAGCGTAAAAGAATATGCGACTAATGCAACAGTGGGAGCAACTATAGTTTACTTCCCTGCAGCAATAGGAAAAAGATTAATCAATGCCTTTAGACAAGGTAATAACATTGGTACCATATTAACATCAGGAACTCCAACAGGTAATCAAGTTCTTTGGAACTCAACCAATGGTAGTTTAACTGTTGCAAGTGATGTGGCATTTTATGATAATGAGTTTGTGCGTGTGGTTGTACAACAATAAATTATATGAAACAGATAAAAGGATTTGAAAATTATTTAATTACACTTGATGGAAAGGTTTTTAGCCTTTATACCATGAAGTTTCTTAAGTTAAAAGTAACAAATGCTGGTTATAATCAAATCCAATTATTTGATGGAGAAGGTGATTATAAATATTTTTCAGTTCATAGATTAGTAGCAGAAGCTTATATATCTAATCCTGAAAATAAACCTCAAGTTAATCATATGGATGGCAATAAATTAAATAATTTAGTTTGCAATTTAGAATGGATGACAGCATCGGAAAATCAAAAACATTGTTCTGATAGTGGATTAAGAGTTGTGTCTGATAAAATGAGAAAAGCCTTTAGTTTAAATGGCAAAAAATGTGGTGCTGCAAATGGTAAAAAAGCTCATGATAAAATAATTTTAGACGAAGCAACTGGAATATACTATATTGGAGCACAAGAGGCAGCTGATGCGCTTGGGATATCAAGAAAAAGATTATATTATAGAATAAATTATTCTCCAAAATCTACAACTTTTAAATACGTTTAAAATTGATACAGAATTTAATTTCAGGTGATTTAAAGATTAGAAACGAGAATGGTATTCTTGTTGCAGTAGATGGTATTGTCGCAGCTGATACTTCAGGAACTATAGGAACATCAGGTAGTTCTGGTACTTCTGGTACTAGCGGCACTAGTGGAACAACAGGAACAAGTGGTACTGATGGTAGTGGTGGAACTTCAGGTACTACTGGAACTAGTGGAACTTCAGGTTCTGCTGGTACTTCTGGTAGTAGTGGTAGCTCTAGCACATCAGGTACTTCAGGAACAACTGGAACGTCTGGTACGAGTGGATCAACAGGAAGCAGTGGAACAAGTGGTTCAGCAGGTACATCAGGTAGCTCTGGTTCAAGTAGCACTTCAGGAACTTCTGGTACTACAGGTACTAGCGGAACGACAGGTACTTCTGGAACTTCAGGAAGCTCTGGTTCATCTGCAACATCAGGAACAAGTGGAACTTCTGCAACAAGTGGTACAGATGGTACAGGTGGTACATCTGGAACTTCAGGTACTTCTGCAACAAGTGGTACAAGCGGTACTACTGGAACTAGCGGTTCTAGCGGAACTAGCGGAAGCAGTGGCACAAGCGGTACAACAGGAACAAGTGGAACATCGGGAACTGATGGTACAGGTGGAACCTCTGGTACTACAGGTACTTCAGGTTCAAGCGGTACTTCAGGTTCAAGTGGGACAAGTGGAACAACAGGTACATCAGGAACTACTGGAACAAGTGGTAGCTCTGGTACTAGTGGAATAAATGGTTCTAATGGAACAAGTGGAACTAGTGGTACAAATGGTTCAGGTGGAACTTCAGGAACTTCTGGTACTTCAGGGACTAATGGATCAGGAGGCACATCTGGAACTTCTGGAACAAATGGTTCTGGAGGAACAAGTGGAACTTCAGGAACTAGTGCAACAAGTGGAACTTCAGGTACTAATGGTACAGGAGGGACTTCAGGTACTAGTGGTTCAACTGGAACTTCAGGTTCATCAGGAACAACAGGAACTAGTGGTAGTTCTGGTACAAGTGGTAGTTCTGGAACTTCTGGCACAACAGGTACAAGTGGAACTACTGGAAGTTCTGGAAGCTCTGGTACATCTGGTACGAATGGTACAGGAGGTACAAGTGGCACTTCAGGTTCATCTGGGACTAGTGGAAGTTCAGGCACATCTGGTTCAACTGGAACAAGCGGCAGCTCAGGCTCAAGTGGAAGTTCAGGTACGACTGGAACGTCTGGTACAAGTGGGACAGCAGGAACATCTGGATCTTCAGGGGTTAGCGGCATCAGCGCAGGGCAAATATATTATTTAAATCAATCTGTATTAACCAATACAAACTTTGGTTCTCCTACTTATAAGGAAATGTCAACCTTAACTTCAGGGGCTGCTGAACAAACTTTAGCAGTAACAGTTGGTGGTGGGATAAGTGGGTATATATGGGACACATTTGCTACAGATAGTAATGTTCCAAACATAACACAATTACCTGCTGGTATTTGGTCTTGGTCATTAAATATTGGTAATGTTACTGTTGGTTTAAGTGGTCGTGTTTTAATATATTCTAAATTATATAAATATAGTGCAGGTGGTGTTTCAACATTAATTGCTACATCAGGTACAACAGTTTTATCAACTAGTGTAGGTGTAGTTTCTTATTATTTTGATGGTTTTATACCATCGGTGGCATTAAATGCAACAGACAGATTATATGCTGTTTTATTAGCAGATAACAGCGGTGCAGGCAGTAGCACATTTACATTCTATACAGAAGGAACAGCTAATTATTCATATATAACAACTTCTTTAAATGCTCCTTCAGGAACGAGTGGTACTTCTGGTACTTCTGGTGTTGGTGGAACAAGTGGAACTTCAGGTTCTACAGGTACAAGCGGAACAAGTGGTGTAAGTGGTTCTAGTGGAGTAAGTGGAACTTCAGGTACATCAGGCACAACAGGAACTAGTGGTTCTTCAGGAACTAGTGGCACATCAGGTACAAATGGAACTGGTGGAACAAGTGGTACAAGTGGAACAACAGGTAGTTCAGGTTCAAGTGGAACTACAGGAACAAGCGGATCTAGTGGTACATCTGGTTTAAGTGGTACTAGTGGTACTACAGGAACTTCTGGAACCACAGGAACTTCAGGCTCTAGTGGTACATCTGGTACTAATGGAACAGGTGGTACTAGTGGCACATCTGGTTCAAGTGGAACCACAGGAACAAGTGGTACAAGTGGAGTTAATGGAACTTCAGGATCATCAGGTACTTCAGGAATAAATGGTACAAGTGGTTCATCTGGTACATCTGGTATAAATGGAACTTCAGGTTCTAGTGGAGTAAGTGGTACTAGTGGTACAAGTGGTTCAAGTGGTATAAATGGTTCTAATGGTACTAGTGGCACAACTGGTACAAGTGGTTCTTCTGGTACTTCAGGATTTAGTGGTACTTCAGGTACGACAGGAACTTCTGGAACAAGTGGAACCAATGGTACAGGAGGAACATCAGGTACAACAGGTACATCTGGTTCAAGTGGAACAAGTGGTAGCTCAGGAACTAGTGGAACCACAGGAACAAGCGGTTCATCAGGAAGCTCAGGCTCTTCAGGAACGACAGGTACAAGTGGTAGTTCTGGTAGTAGTGGTGTATCAGGAAGTTCTGGTACATCTGGTGTTAATGGTACAAGTGGAACCACAGGTACGTCTGGTACTAGTGGTACATCAGGTACTAGTGGAACCAATGCTCAATTTAGTGGAACAGCAAACTATGTAGCTAAGTTTACTGGAACTGGTACTACAATAGGTAATAGTTTAATATATGATAATGGAACAAATGTTGGAATAAATACAACATCTCCATCTCAATTGGTTGAAGCATATAAATCTTTTAATGGAGATATTGCTATTAAAGTTACAAATGATAATGCAGGAGCAGCAGCAGCAGCACAATTCTTTGCAAGCAATGGAACATATCAAACACAGATTTACCATACAGGATTAAATTATTCAGGACTTGGTGTAATAATAGCAAATCAGGGAGGTTTTTATAATCAAACAACTGCAGGGTTAGCTATAGTAGCAAATAATGCATCAGGTGTTATTAGATTTGCTACAGGTGGAACTACGCAAAAAGCAATATTAGATGCATCTGGTAGATTGGGTATTAATGTTACAAGTCCTAGTTTTAAAATAGAAGCATGGGACACTACAAGTGGGAGTGGTATATCACAGTTGCTTAATTTATCAAATGGTACAGATGCAGATTTGCAATTTAAAATAAATCAAATTGGAGCAACAACAAAGTATGCATCAATTTCTCCATCAGTTGCGATTCCATTAGCTTTATCTACTTTATCAGGTTCTAATGTTATAATTGGTGGTACAACAGATAATGGTGGTAAATTACAAATTGCATCAGGAGGTACTTCTATTTATTTAACTAATTCAACATCTAATTTAATTAAATGGATTTCTCCTGGTGGAGTAGCAGCTCCAACACTTAATTCATATAGTGCAGGGGTTAAATTGGTATTATATGATAATGTTTCTTCTACATTAGTAGGTTATACTATAGGTATTAATAGTGCCACAATGTTTTTTACTGTTGATGCTTCAACATCTGGATATAATTGGTATGGTGGAAATACTTCTGTTGCCACATTAAGTGGTACAGGTGCATTTACAGCTAATAGTTTAATTAAATCAGGTGGAACATCTTCTCAATATTTAATGGCTGATGGTAGCGTTTCTACATTAACTAATCCAGTTACAGGTACAGGTACAACAGGATATATACCAATTTGGACAAGTGGTTCAGCAATTGGTAATAGTAAAATATCAACATCTACTACATCTTCAGTATATTCAACAGTAATTACTAATAACTCAGCAACTGTTGCTAATCAATTTCAAATTGTAAATACAACAGATGGAGCTAATTCTCAATCATATATAGACTTAGTTTCAAGTAATGGTTATTTCAATATGGGGAAAGTAGCAGCTAGTTTTACTCCTCCAGCTTGGTTGTCGGCAAATGATGGTTATTTTTATAATGCAACTGTAGGTAATATAGTAATATATAATGATACAGGAGCAATTCATTTAAAAGCAGGTGGTTCTTCTAGTGCAAATTTAAAAGTTACCAGTGGAGGAAATGTAATAGTAGGAAATACATCAGTGGATAGTGGTGATAATTTCCAAGTATATGGAAATACATTTTCTCAAGGCACAAATAATCATAATACAATAAGTTCAACAGCTGGTTTATATTCATATATAAATTTAACTGATGCAGGTACTTCTAATGGTTATTTAATTAAAAATACTAGTTCATCAACTGCAAACGGAGCATTAGCAGGTGCATTGTATACTTATACAGATAATAGTAAAGCTTTCCAACATATATATAGTGGAACACCTTTATTTACAATATTAAGTACAGGTAATGTAGGTATAGGAACAACAAGTCCAAGAAGTGTTTTACAAGCTAATGGAAATATTGGAATGTATGTTGGAAGTGGAACAGGCACAAATGGAGCACAATTATATATTGGTGACTCAAATTTTGATAATGCAACTTACTATAATCAAGCACCAGGAATTGGAGCATCTTATGATGCTACACCAGGAGTAGCGGGTGCATTAAGTTTCTATACTTATAATGCTGCTGCAAGACGTGAAAGAATGACTATTACTGCACCAGGCAATATAGGTATAGGAACAACAAGTCCAAGTAATAAATTAGATGTATTAGGAACTGCGGCTTCTCCAAATTTAACAGGAGGTAATGCTTATGGAAGATTTTATCAAAGTGGTGGTTATGCAAACATAACAATAGGTGGATTGGCTTCAGGTTCTTATGCAGGTTGGATTCAATCAAGTGACGGTGTAGGTACATCTTTGCCATTATCTATAAACCCAAGCGGAGGTAATGTATTAATAGGAACTACAACAGATAATGGAGCTAGATTTCAAGTAAATGGTTCAATGACAGCAACTGGAGGATTACAAGTTAATTCTGGATATTCAGGTAATCTTAATAGTGCAGCAATTCAAGTAAATGGTAGTGGTGTATGGGATAATGCAATAGTATTGAATAATGCAGGCTCAGGTGGACATGCTATAGCATTATTTTCAACAAACTCTAGTTTTTCTCAACCTAGTCCTGGATTTTTAGTATATGATGGAACAAGTAATGCAAATTTATTGGAAATTGCTTCATCTACAGGAGCTGTAACAGCAGCATCTTATTTTGAATCTTCAGATAAAAGAATAAAAATAATTATAGAAGATAATTTCCAAGCTAAAAATATTGAAAATATAGTTGCCAAATTATACATCAAAAATGGAAAAAGAGAATTAGGTTATTTTGCACAAGATGTAGAAGGAATTTTAGATAATGCAATTTCAATAAATGCAGATGGTATGTTAAGTTTATCATACAGAGAAGTACATACAGCTAAAATAGCTAGATTAGAAAAAGAAATTAATGAATTAAAAGCTAAATTAATTAACTAATGAGTTGGGCAGGATTATTGGCAAATCAAACAGTTTCATGTAATAATTTACAAGATGCAGTTAATACTGGTGTATTTACTGCTAAGACTTCTATCCCTGCAACAAATAAAGAAATTACAGCTTCTCAAGCAAATACATATGTAAATTTTAATACAGGAAATAGCTCATATGCAAGTAAAGCAAGTAATCAATTAGTGGTAAAAAGAAACTTAACTAATTCAAGTGATTTATTATATGGTTATAGTTTTACAAGTAGTCCATATGGGACATTAAATCCATATTCTACTTCAGCTTTAGCTTGTGCATTAGGAACATATGGAACAGCAGGTGTTGCTTGGAATGGTGTTTTAACAACTGGAACAGTCTTATACTCTACTTATTTATATCCTACAGTTGTTTTTCCAGTTGGGTATTATTATCTTCAAGGATATTGGGTATATAATTCAGTTCAAACTACATCATATATGACTGTATCATCTATAGGTTCTTGTTCTCCACCTACATATACAGTAACTATACATGCAAAACAAAGTACTGCAAGATCAGGAAGATATGTATGGTATTCAACTAATGGTGGTTCAAGCTATACTAAGATATCTTCACCAGCTGTAAGTACATCTGATCAATCTTTTGGAAATATAAGTGTAACATCAGGAACCACTTTAATACTTGCCATAGGAGATAATATAGATATAAATGATGGTACTACAGCAGCTTCTGTGGGTGTAGGGGCATATGCATCTTTACCATCAGGATGTCCAGGAAGAGTGAGTCCACCAGCTATATTTGCTAATCAAACGGTATATTTATATGGTAATAGTACATCTTATGATTTAGCTTGTACTTAATAATATTAAAAAATAAAATAACAAAAAATGAAAACAATTCAACCAGTAACTTCTTGGGCAAATGGTTCAGCAGTCCAAGCTAAAATCTTAAATGCTTATGTTATTAGTGATAACTTAGCTACTCAAGCAACCTTTTATTATGCTCTATTAGAAGAAAATGATGATTTAACAGTTGGAGCAATGGTAGCACAAGGAAATTTAACAATGACAGGTGCAGATTACTTAGCTTATGAAACTAATAATTATGCTTGGGATTGGATAGCATCCACATTAAAATTAACTATTACAGGTGATTATGTGACACCAGTTCCTAGTACATCAGGTACAAGCGGTAGTTCAGGTACATCAGGAACATCTGGCACTAGTGGAACTTCAGGTACGAGTGGTATCTAAAATATTTTTTTAATTAAATTAATTAAACTAATTTTGATTAAAATATATATTTTATGAAATCAATTGAATTAAAAGTTTCAAAAGAAAACATCAATGGTAGAGATACATTCTTTACCACTTATGATTTATTAAAAACAGCTATCAATAATCCACAAGAAGGATTTAATGTAGATGAAATGGTAAAAAGACTTCGTTTACTTAACAAAGTAGATGAGCATAAAGAGCTTTTTGACATTAAACCAGAAAACTTTACTGATGCTGACTTAGAAAAGAAAGCTACATTAGAATTAGAAGATGCTGATTTTACCAAGTTAAAAGAGCTTTTTAACCAAGTTAAATGGGGTGTAGTATCTCAAACAATAGTAGATATTCATACTGATTTAAGTAAATAATTCTTCCCCCTATAAAAAGAAAGCAGGCCTAAAAACCTGCTTCTTTTATTTATATGTTATTCTTTGGTTTACTTTGATATATTGTAATCCCATCTTTCACTTCGGTTATCCATTCTGTTGTATTATCGCTAGTAGATATTAATACTTGACTTGTTTTTAAATTATAGTTTTGGTTGTAGTATTGTTCTGCTCCCAAATATGGTCCTTCTAATCCATCGACATAAGCATTACATATCTGTTCTTTTTCTTTTTCAAGATATTTTTCCCATTCAATAGTTACTCCCATTATTTTAAGAAAATCATTTAATTCCATTAGTTCTTGCATTGCTGTTTTCATAATATTTGTTTTATTTTATCTATAACCATACTAGCTGGTATTGTCCTTTGACATTCAAAGTCTTTATTTCGTGGGCACCAGTTCCAATGTGGATCTAATTTAATATTTGGATCATTCCAACATCCATTACATACATCAGGGTTAGTTACTCTATAACAATCAAATTCATGGTCAGATTCAGTAAAGTTAGAAATCATTACCACCTTTTGATTTAATGCCCATGCTAACCAAGATAACCCTGAACTAAGTCCAATAAATAGTTTTGCTCCTGCAATAACATCCATTGTATTTCTAATGTCAGTATTTGTTATTTTATAACAATTATCAAATGGATTATCTTCTTTAGAAACATTTACTACATTATATCCTTTACCATCCAGATAGTTTATTACTTCCTGCCATCCTTCTCTAGTCCAGAACTTGCATTCCATAGTAGAATTAGTAGCAATAGCAACATAATTAGGAGTTTTATTGCCAAGTATTTCATATGTGTCTTTAAGCTTAGGCTTAACTTCCATGTATTCCAAACCAAGTATATTAGTAGCTGCTTGTTGTAAAGGAATAGTATTACATAAAACTGGTTCTTTATTTTCATCCCACTTCCAACCTATTCTATATAAAGCATAACAATTAATAGTAGTGCCAGGCTTAACAAGTTCTAATTCAGGATAATCTAATATATGATTCCAAAATGTAGATAGTACCACATGGCAGTTATGTGCTTCTTGAAATTTTAAGGCATATCCTGTCCATGCAATTGTATCACCCAGAGATTTACTATCTATAACTATAAATACTGTCTTATTTGTAAAATCTAAGGTGTTTTTATAGATCATATGACCATCTTGCCAAACCTTAGCTGTGTATTTGATATAGTATTGTTTATTTAATTTTACCCAATGGTTTGACTTTATTATATTTTCATAAACAATCTTGCCTTTTTCATCTAAAAATTGAACTTTAAAATTACTATTTGAAATACCTTTAATTTCCAAAAATGCACCATCAACAAAATGTTGTGTTATTTTTACAGATTGTTTTCTAATAGGAAACTTTAATATCTTATCGTAACAAGTTTCATGTCGCAAAGCAAATACGGATGAGTCATTATTAAAAACATATTCACTCTTAGGTTTATCAATAGTATTTAAGTCTGCATCTATTGGGTATAAATAATCAGCATATTCTGTCGGATATGACGGCAATAAGCGGCTAACTATTGGAAGCTTGTATGATATGGCTTCTTTTAAAACTAGTGGAGCACATTCATTTATTGAATTAAACATAAAAATATCAGCAGCATTCATAAAAGTATCTATGTCTGCCCTTTCACCCCATATTTTAACATTTGCAGGTACATCTTTCATTAATGGTTCCCAATACTCAGCAAAATTCATTGCTTGATTGCCAACTGAGTGAAATTGTATATCAGGATATTTGCGAGCTATTTCTAGCATTTCACCCTGATTTTTACCTTTTGTCCATAAACCAACATTTAATACATGTTTTTTGTTATTTTCAAATCCTAATTTATATCTTGAAGCCCATCTAGAAGGATTGAAATCACTATTAAATTTTTTTTCAATTGGATATTCTATTACTTCAAACATAGATTCCATTTCAGAATATGTATCAATATGATATGGAGTGCAAAATAAGTATAAATCAGGATGATATATTTTATCAGAATTTGGATTAAACATTACATCATGTGGTGTTTCTATAATCCTATAAGACCTATTATTTGAATATAAAGCATTTGCAAGTTCTTTAGGTAATCTTTCTGCTACATCTTCAATATGCACTATATCAGGCTTTATTTCATTGATAATGTCCATTACTCGCATTTTATTCTCACCAGCTTCATAAAACCTATCACCAAGTAAATCTAATATTTTATTTCTTTGTACTACATAAGCAGCTCCATGAAAATTAAGTTCTATGCAATACACTTCTATATTAGTATAAGCCTGTAAGCTTTCTATTCTTTTTAATGCAAATTGAGGTGCTCCTCCTGTGCTAAGGTGTAATTCAAGCAGTAATACTTTCATTTTTTATCTTTTCTTCTATGTATATATACGATTGCCATTATAGTGCTTCTATTTCTTTTTTAATAAAATCTGGAAGTTCTTCAAATTGATATTGAATAAAAATACCATCAGATATTTTTTTATACCATAATGGTTGATACCATTCTTCGCCATTTATTAAAATTTTATTAGAAGTTTTTTCTAAAAAATTAGAATCTGTTTCAATTAACTTAATGTTCGGTGTTACTATTGTTTTCATAATTTTGTAAATAATGATTTATTTTGATTTTGGTATTAAATATTTTATTATAATGTATTTCTGCATTATCTTCAAACTCATTTTCTCTAAAAGGTGTATTTATAGGCATATTTTTTAAGCAACCCTCAATAAACATATTACACAAATCTTCTTTTTCCATTTTCATAGCTTCGGAAAATAATTTATCTATGTCTTTCCAATCCATTTTTAAACATAAAGGTTCTAATGAGTTTTCTTCTAATTGTTTTTTTACCCATTTTAATGTTGTCATTTTTTTTGTTTTTTTTGTCGTGATAATAAATTTTTGTCGCATAAAAATGTCGCAAAACTATTTTTTTACATTTTCTTTTAATTCTATTAATATTTGACATAATTCTACAAATTGACCATAAAATTGTCTATCTGTATTATTATAATCATGATACCCTCTTTTTATATATTCTTCTTTTAATAATTCTAATTCTTCAATAAATTGATTTAATGTTTTTTTCATAAGTTATTTATTTAGTTATTTTATAAATTCATTTATCTTATCTATATTTTTTTCTCCATGATAGAATAACAATTCTTTTTCATTTGCAGGAACTTTAAACCAATCTGAAACCATATATGAATATCCTTTAAATTCAAGTCCTTTTCTTAATCCATTAACATAAACTAATGGTAATCCATTATATACTTTGTAATCATATAGCATTGTTTGTAAAATTGTTTCTTCGTTAAAGCTAGCGTATTTAGCGTTATCCTTTAGTATAACCGGATGATTGCATCTATAATACCAAAGTTCTAAAAAATCAATACATTTTTGCCCTGCTACAAAATATCCTGTTTGCCTATATCCGGTGTTGTGTCTTTCCATTTGATTTGAACCAAACAATTCACATGCCGGTGCTTCCAATGTACCACTTAAATCTTCTCTACTTTCAGCTCCACCTCTACCATTAACTATAAGATATTCATATATACCTTCAGTGAAATAAGGATAGCTAGATTCAGCATCAAAATAATCAAAGATTAAATTTATATACTTAGTAGCTATACTATCTGTATCTATATAAGCTACTTGATTAGCATAATTTTCTAGTGCATGCTTTACTATCTTAGGCCTTTCTATTAAAAGTTTATAAATCTGATTATCTTCTCTATCTATGTAATCTTTTCTTTTCTGTAAATGTTTTACATCACATTCCCATCTAATGGTAAATGTATTTTCTACGTTTATTTTATTGTCCGAATTAAGCATATAAACGTAAATAGGATAAGAGCTATGATTTCTAATGGAATTACAACAGCAAACCACAAGATCCAAATAGGAGTCATCAGCATAAAGGACATAAGCTTTTTCATCTTTAACATTTTTGTTTATATAATAACCATAAAACTCATTGCCATATAGAAGCTCAAGTTCAGGGTATCTTTGCTCCATTATATCTGGTGTTAAGTCTGGCTGTAAATGGATTTCATACTTATTTCCCTCATATTCATCTTGAAACATTGAATAGGGTACTGCAATTAAAAACTTTTTACCTTTTAATCTTAAATAACTTAATAGGCATTGGCCTTCATCAATTGACAAGTGTTCTAAGATATCACCCATTATAAAAAAATCATAATAATCATAGGCACTTGCAGGCATGTTTACTACATTCCAATTGTAGACTTTATCATATTTGTTTTCTAAATTATATTTTTCTATATATGGTTGCCATATTTCTATTGCATCCATTTTATATCCATATCCACGCAATAAATCAGAATAAGTGCCACATCCAGCACCAATATCTAGTATTTTAGCATCTAATGGTATATTCTGTAAAACCCAATTTCTAACTGAATCTTTATAAAATGGATAGCTTGTTGGCATATTATCTTTTTAGCAAAGCTATATAATTAATTTAATTAAATTAAATAATATTAATAAAATTATTACCTTTATATCATGAAAATAGAAGTAAGTATAGGTGAAGTGGTAGATAAGTATACTATCCTAACCATCAAAAAGCTATTCATCCATGATAGTGAAAAGCTTGCAAACATTGAAAAAGAGTGGAAAATCATTAAAACAGCATTAGCAAAAAAATACCCAGAAACATTAACAGATCCATTTACTCAAGAACTTTATGACATCAATAAAAAGTTATGGAAAGTAGAGGATGATCTTAGGGATTGTGAGCATAAAAGCCATTTTGGAGATAATTTTGTGGAATTAGCTAGAGAAGTTTACCAATTAAATGATGTCAGAGCCATTATTAAAAAACAAATTAACCAAAAATATGGTTCTGAATTGGTAGAAGAAAAATCCTATAAACAACACTAATATGAACAAAGTAAAAGAAATTTTAATATCTTACATAACTGCTATCAATCCTACCCAAGAGCAAAAGGAAATAGCTGAAAAAAGACTTGAAGTATGTATGGGATGTGAATCATGGGTGCAATCACCAATTAGAGATTATTGTGGTAAATGTGGGTGTACAACTAGTGCTAAAGTATTCAGTCCAGTGGGTGCAGAAGCATGTCCAGAAAAATTATGGCCAATGTAATGAAAATAATGTAATTATACTTATATTTGAGGAAAATATATACATAATGCAACATAATGGTCAAGCTGATGTATCTACATTAATTAGTTTAGTTAGTGCAGTTGTAACAATAAGTTCGATTCAACCTATTGTCAGCTTGATTGCTGGTTTGGTTGCGATAGTATCAGGAATATTTGCAATTAGATATTATCATCTAAAAACTAAAGATATAAAAGATAAAGACAATGGCTAAGAATATTTTAATTTTAGCATTGTTAATAGTATTATTCTTCTTCATGTTTGGAGATCCCAGATATGTAGGAGATAAAGTCATCACCAAGATTGACACCATAAAAATTCCCCACGACACTACGATTTATAAAAAAGGCAAAGATATAGCCTATAAAGTTATAGATAAAGTTTATCTAACTGACACATTACCAATACATGACACAGCTTTTATAGTTAAAGATTACAATGAAGTAAAAGCATATTCAGATACTTTACATATAAATACGGATAATAGCGTATATATTCAAGATACGATTTTCCAAAATAAAATTATTGGAAGAGGTTATCAATCTCATTTTGTAGAAAAAACAATTACAATTACCAACGATATATATCATAAGCCTAAAAATGAACTTTATTTAGGTTTAATTGGCGATTTAAGACAATTTGATAAGAAATTAGGAGTAGGTGTTGGAATAAACTACAAGAAGCAAAATGAAGCTTATAATTTAAGCTATACAACTAATCAAATCACATTTGGTATTTATAAGAAAATATTTTAATATGAAAGAGAAATTAAATGTTTCAGCAAACCCATTACCAATAAGCTTCAAAGATTTTGCAAAGTCCCCTATTGCAGGCACATTATTTGTGGTATTAATTGGTATATCATATTTGTATGTAGACATTAGAAATACATTTCAATCTCAAGCTAAAGCACAAGATATTAGAGTGGAAAAATTAGAGCATAGAGTTGATATTGTAAGTGATGCTTTGAGAAAATCAGATTCATTAAGTGCTGTTTCAACAACTAAATTATCTACATTAAAAGAATTAGGAGCAATAAAAGGAATAAAATAATGAGATATTTTTTAATGATATTTTTATTTGGATGTTCAGTAACTGCTCAGAAGCCTAGCAATGATTTAAAAGATGATGCAGAATTTCAAGCATTAATTAAAAGAACTGAAGAATCTGCTAAACAAAGTGTAGTTGCTCAGGCAAAAGCTGATGAGGCTCAAAAACAAATAGTAACGGAAACCGTTAGTAAAATAGTGAAATTAAAAACAGAATTAAATGAAGTTAAAGCAAAGCTTGATTCTATTGATATTGATACTGGTAGTACATACATCATATTGCCAATATCCAATCACAAAGAAAATTAAAAATGATTCTGTTATTATTATAACAACTAAACAAGGTCAAGAAATTAATAATTTATATAATTCTTATAATGACACAATAAAAACTTTAAAAAATTATTTAACAGATAAAAATATTAAATATGATTCCCTCTTTAATAGCATTAATGATATCAAAGATACATTCTACAATTATAAATGGCGTTACGAAATTAATAAACAAACTTACTATAAAAGGGAAGCTGATTTTAAATCTACTCAAAAACTTGAACAAATAGGAAAATACATTTTAGTAGGAATAATATTTTTACAATTTGAAACAATATCATATTTACAACATAAAATAAAATAAAATGATAAAGAATTTTATTAATTGGATAGCAGGATTTTTTGACTCAAGCAGTGAAAAAACTTCAAGTAAAAGATTAGTAGGTATTGCAGGAGCATTTACCTTATTTGTAACTTTATATTCTAATTCTCATAGTGATACTCATATTGCTCCTTCAGAAGCTCTTGTTTGGGCTGATGTAGTAGTTATTTGTACTTCATTAGGATTAGCTTCAGTAAAAGAAATTGGAGATATGATGGGCAAAATTAAAGGCACAACAACTCCAGAACCAACACCAACAAAATCAGAAGAATAATGGCAAATTTTGATCCGTACTTCCCAAATATTTTGAAATTTGAGGGAACAGTTTATGAAAATGATCCAACCGATACAGGTGGATGTACACATTTTGGTTTAATATTAGATGATGTAAAAACATTTTTTAATAAGCCAAATGCAACATGTGAAGATGTAAAAGCATTAACAAAAGATGATGCTAAAGCAATGTATAAAAAAATGTATTGGGACAAATTTAAAGCTGATGAAATCAAAAATCAATCATTAGCAGAATACATAGTAGATGGTGCAATTAATCAAGGAGTAGGCACAATTACAAAATATATCCAACAAGTATTAGGATTGGAAGCTGATGGAATTTTTGGTAGTAAAACATTAGCTGGAGTGAATAGTCATGATGGGGCAGATTTATATTCTAAATTAAAACAAAAAAGAATCGATAAATATAATCGTATTGTAGAAAATAACCCATCACAAGTGAAGTTTATTAAAGGTTGGATGAATAGGGTTAATGCGATTGATTATTCAGCGTAATAACCAAAATAAACTATATGCGTTCAAAAAATGGTAATGCAAACATAGCTAGAAAGTATCGTTCAGAATATCCTGATATGCCTACTTTAAAATTAGCTAGGATAATGTATAATGAAAACAATCTAGCTTTTAAAGATGTAGAAACAGCTAGACATTCATTAAGATACATAGAAGGAAAAGCAGGATTTACACAAAAAAAATATGTAGAAAAAAGTGAATTTTACAAAGCAGAAGATAGGCCAAGAAATCCATATAATCTTCCATCTTCTGATGAAACTGCATTTGAACCATTTGTATTTAAAGGGCATAAAAAAGTTTTAATATTATCTGATATCCATGTGCCATATCATAGCATAGATGCAATAACAGCAGCTATACAATATGCTAAGAAAAGTAAGCCTGATGCTTTGCTATTAAATGGAGATACGATTGACTGCCATAGATTAAGTCGATTTATAAAAGATCCAAAGAAGCGTAACTTTAAGCTTGAATTAGATACATTCAAAGCTCTATTTGATGTATTTGAAAAAGAATTAAAGTGTAAAATCTATTTCAAAATAGGTAATCACGAAGAAAGATATGAGCATTTCTTATATGAAAAAGCTGGTGAATTAGTAGGTGTTGAGGAGTTTGAATTTGAAAATATCATTAAAGCAAGAGCAAGAGGAATAGAAATCATAGGAGATAAAAGACCAATGAAGTTAAATAATTTGTGGGGCATTCATGGTCATGAGTATGTGGGTGGAATATCTGCACCTGTAAATCCTGCAAGAGGATTATTTTTAAAGTCAAAAGTTAGTTGTTTCCAAGGACATAATCATCAAAGTAGCGAACATACAGAACCAACTTTGACCGGTAAAATGGTAACTACTTGGTCACTCGGCTGTCTTTCGGAACTCCACCCTCAGTACATGCCTTTGAATAAATGGAATCATGGTTTTGCGGAAGTTGATTTAGATGAAAATGGGGAAGATTTTGAATTTCATAATAAGCGAATTTTTAAAGGAAAAATAGTTTAAATTATGGCATATGTATATCGTCATATTAGGCATGATAAAAATGAACCGTTTTACATAGGTATAGGTAGTGATAGTAATTATAAACGTTCCAAGCAAAAAAACGCAAGAAATAATATTTGGAAAGGCATAGTTAGTAGGACTACCTATGATATAGAAATTTTATTTGATAATATTTCTATTGAGGAGTCAAAGGTAAAAGAAATTGAATTTATTGCATTATATGGTAGAATTGCTAACAATGATGGCATATTAGCAAATCTTTCGGGTGGTGGTGAGTGTAACGAAAACCCAAGTTTGCTTACTAGGCAAAAGATATCAATTGCGACTAAAGGTGTTAATAATCCATTTTATGGTAAAAAACATACAAAAGAAACAAAAGAATATATTAGTAAAGTTCAATTAGGCATAAAAAAACCCCCATTATCAGAGGAAACTAAAAAGAAAATAGGTAATGCTAATAGAGGTGGGAGTAGTTGGGTGAAAGGGTTAAAACAGCCTATTGCTGCCCAAAAAAGAACTGGAGTAGGTCATCCAAGATATAAAGGCAAAATTGATTGCTATGATTTAGAAATGAATCTTATTGGGACATTTGATTGCGCAAGAGATATTGTTAATGAATTTGGTATTAAGCATATAAATGATATTAGAAGGGTTTTAGTAGGTGAAAGAAGCTATCATAATGGGATGATATTTAAATATTCTAATAATTAACCCAATGGCACACATCAAAATCATATATCGCAAATTAGGAAAAGAACAAGCCTATGGCATTGCTTCATCCGATGGTGTTATTGAGTTAGATAGTAGATTAAAATCTAAAAAACATCTTGAGGTATTAATACATGAAGTTTTACACATTTTGCAACCAGAAGATAGCGAGGAAGAAATAATTGAAAAATCCATAACTTTAACTAAAATATTATGGAAAGAAAATTATATAAGAATTGATCAGTCGGATCATGAACCTCTACAAGATGGATCAAAATGAAAGCGTATAGAATATATTTCATAAAAAACGGCATAAAACTAACTAAGTTAGTCTATGCCGAATCTATGTCTGAAATACTATTCAAATTTAAGGATTTAGATATTATCCTTGTTAAAGAAATAGATATGCTTCCAGATGGTGATATTGATATTATATCTTTAAATTAATCTTCTATCCCCCAAAGATCAATATCATCTTCAAAATCCTCTTCCACTTTTAAAAAAGTTTCATTAATTTGTTCTTCAGTAAATGTAAGACTAAGTAATAATGATTTTAAAGCTTTGGCTACTTCATGAATAGTTGTACCATCAATATCTTCTTTACTCATGTAATCAACTGATGGGTTTGTGTTGATAGAATGTTCAACACCATAGGTAGTAATTGTAATTTTCATTTTTAGTTTATTTAAAATTAATAAATAGCAAATTCTAAGTCTTTTTTCTTTTTTTCCCTTAATTTTCTGCTGTAGATAATATCACATTCTTTACATGAAAATACTCTACCATCATTAGTGGTTTTTGACCTATAAAAGTCATCTAAATCTTTTAATTTTTTACATTTTATGCATTTCTTTTTCATAATTCAGGTTTAATAATTAAATAATAACAATCCAATCCATTGGGTTTTAGTTCAGATGTCCATATTTTTAACATTCTTTTTCTATCATCCCCATCATTAAATTTATATTCTCTAATCAGCATTTCGTTCTTGAATAATTGAATTATCCCCTTGCAGTTCCCTTTCCCTTTCTTCATACTTCTTTTTTAATTCTTTATAGTCAGCAATTAATTGTGCAATTCTTTCTCTTAATGTTTCATTTTCAAGATTAAGGATGTAATTCTGGGAAATCTCGTAATTGTTCTTCATCTTTTTCGGTATTAGGTAAAATAAATTTTCTATTAGTTAATGGATTGTTTGTCCATTTATTATACAAATCATACATTTCATCAAATCTTTCTTGGTCATACCATGCGTTATGATATAGCTCTGCCATAATCATTTGTCTTTCGTAGGCAGTTAAATCGCCAAATGTGGTGAAATTTTCTTTTTGTACTGGTGTACCTAAAATATCTTCTTTTGTCATAATTTATTGGTTTTTGAATTTCCATATTTCGATAACTGCTTTAATAGCAAATACACAAAACAGGATAAAAATAATTAATTGAAATGCAGGTAGAAAATCTACAAATGATGTAGGATGTATGGCACTATCCCATACGAATTTTAAATAATCTAACATAATATTAAAAATTTGAGTTTACGGTTAATACATGAACTTTACCTACCCTATTGTATTTTATCACTTCAGGTAATTGTAGGTTATGTTTTATTCTATATTTAATTGCTTGTTGTGTTATTGTAGCATCAGGATTTTTCCTGTTTGCTCTAAATAACGATGGATCAATTTTAGATGCATATTCTGATACACTAATTTGTTTCGTTTTCATTTACTTCTATTGTTTTTATTGTTTCTTTTATTACTTCTTGTTCATTGTTTGCCATTATTCTATGCAGATAATCTTCTACTTTAGTAAGGTCTGCACTAGCAGAATTCATGATGTATTTACCATCTTTTTCAATGGAATAAAGGATTGCCCCTGTAAATGATGTTTCTTTTATTATTTGATAGATTGCCATAAATATTATTATTTTTCTTTAAATACAATTACTAAATTATTTGTTTCTTTTACATATACCCTAAAGTCTACTTCCAAGTGGTATTGTTTATCTTCGTAGTCATATATCATTCTATCACCTTTGGTTAAAGGAATAGTACAATTTAAGTCTAGTCTGATGTGTTCATTGGAATCTTTAATCCATGTAAAATTGATTTTTGTTTGGTTATCCATTGTTTAATTTTTAAAGTGTTTATCAAATATTTCGTTAAAATAAAATTGTCTATTAGAAGCTACGGAATTGATTTCTTCGGCAAAATCATCCCATTGCTTATCAGTTAAGTAAATACCCCATTTATCAGCTAATGCTTGCCACATTACCACAAAGTCATCCATATCTAAATTAGACAATACATCTTTTTTAAACATTTTGAAAAAGGTAGTTCTCAACAATTCTTTAGTGTCTGTATTATTTCCCATAAATAATTCTTTTAAGTTCATAGAATATGTTCACACTAAAATATAAAGTACAAGCTAATGGAACACTAATGATGCAAAATTTGAGCAATTGTAGGCTCAGTAATAACGAATCTTTTAATTTTTTCATATAGATTTAGTTTTGATTTGATTACAAATATATAAGTTAATTTAATTACAGCAAAATAATTTAATTTAATTAATTAAAGAGATTCAAATGCTTCCCAATTATATCTATCAATTTCTTGTTGCAATTTCCCCTTTAACTCCTTGATTTTCCCCTTTACTGCGTATACATTTTTTACATTTCCTTGCAATAATTTAAAGTTTAATGCTTTAATTTGATTTTGTAGTTTTTTAATGTTTTTCATTCTAGATAATTTAATAATTGTAAAATTTATTTGATTTTGATTTAGCAAATTAGATAATTTAAAAATGTGGTGAAGATTCCCAAAGATCCATTTCTGGGTTAGTCGCCCCATGTTTAGGTGAAGCATAAAAATTGGCAAAAAAATGTGCGTGATAACGAATACGCACCCCTCGTTAACCTAACTATTTAAAGTTAAATAAGGTATTAAAAGTTAGATTTATTATATGTTTTATGCTTTAGACCAAGTCCAATTATAGCAACCAATTGCGTAATATTTGATGCCATCAATAACGATTGGTTTGGATGTATCAATTGCCTCTAGTTTACCATCCCAATAAACTTTTTCAATAATGACATCATAAAAGTCATCATATTCATAGAAAGAGAAAGAGCATTCTTTTGCTAGCTCTTCCGTTCCAATGCCTTCTAGGATTTTCTTACAATTAGCCAAATCAAATTGGGGACATTCCCATCCATTCCATCTATCCCCAAATGAGATGCCTTCAAATTGGTCAAATCCATCAGCAGTTTCGATTTCAAATAAAGTCTTTTCCATTATGTGGTTTTTTGGTTAATACGAGCCATTTCTAGCTCGTTTCAAGGATTTACCTATCATCAGTTAACCTATGCGATTATATCATCGTGTAGAGCTTCTAATTCACTTAGCCACCCATTATAGTAGTTGTTTTGTGCATCTTCAAGGATTACACAATTAAATGTGCTTTGCAAATCATCATTCCATCCACTATCGCAATTGTCTTGGATTTTGGCTAAGATTTGTTCTAATCTGAATTTGATTTCTAAATTTGTCATTGTTATTTTTTTAATTGGTTTCTTAATAGATATGATTCTATTTTGTTATGCACGATGTCGAACTGCTCTTGCATAAATTCGGTGTATCTGCTACCACCATCACCATCATCTTCCCAAATTGGTTCAGTGGTATATTGATAGGTTTGTTGAATAAATAAGTCAGCTAGGTCACAAGCTAATTCATTGATATAGAATGTACCTTTTGGTGTTGCGTTTAATATTTCCATTTTATCTAATTTTAAAGTTTGTAAATTGTTTGTCTAATTCAAATGCGTTCATCCAAGATAATTGGATTGGCTCTTCACCAAAATAGTTTATAGGATTACCTAGAATCTCGCAGATATCCAATCCATCAATTTGTTGGGTATTCAATGGCTTAGATTCATCAGTTCCCCAAATTTCGCAGAATGGTACATCATCTGCATCTTCTTGATGGTAGTTGACATCCAGAATAGTTCCATCTTTTAAGACAAAACCATACCAAAAATCACCTACATCACCCATAGTTAAATCAAACATAAAAACTTGTCCTTGATAATGCAAAGTCAAAACTTTGTTATCGTAGTCAATAACGAATTTCTTTTCCATTTTTAATTGTTTTGGTTAATATGCGTATTGCTACGCATTTCGGATATTCAATCCTCATCAGTTAACCTTTTTAATCTTTTGCAAATTGTATGGTATGCAATCCAAGTAAAAATCAAAGCTATAGCCATAAATAGCCATTTCTTTGCCCATTTGTATCAAATCTGAATATTGTATACCTCTTTCGATTTCTAGGTCATTAAATCGCCTTAAAATGGCTTTTATTTTTCTAGGCAATTTGTTGGTGCATTCAAATAAATCTTTGCTCATAAAATTTAATTTTTAAATTATAATTTTTTACAAATGTTTCTGCTTCTAACTCAGAATTGAAATAATCATAATCCATACCAAAGTCGATTGGATTGCCATCTTCATCAATAGAAATATATTCCACACCATATCTTCTTTTACTATCCAGAATATAATCTGAATCTTCACATCTTGATACTTTAAATTTTTTCATTTTGTTTAGTTTAATAAGTTTATAATTGAATTAATTGTCCATCGAATAAAATAAATTCCACATCACACTCAGCAATGTCGCCATCTAAATTGTCATAAAAACTTGTCCAATATCCTTCATCATTATTGTACATTTTCTTCCATTGTTTTGGTGTGTAATGCTCATGTAAGCAATCATCGGAGCAATAATACTCTTCACCATCATTGATGACATAAACCTCATTTGTGGGCTTATTACAATGGTCACATTTTCTAGCGAATCTTTCGCCATTTTGAATCATAAATTCAATTGAATAATTTGTTGTCATAAAATTGTTATTGGTTAAGACCATCCGAAGATGGTTTCGCATATTGAATGCTCGTCAGTTAACCTGCGTAGATAGTATCAAATAATCTCTCATCTAATGTGCGTTGTTGGTCAAATGTTTTTTTCAATTTGCCATGAATCAATTCATTGAATGCATTGTATACTATCCATTGGTTTGGTCTAGTGTTCAATTGTGCAGTTTCTCTTTCAACTACATCAAAGATGAATCTTGCATTTGCACTAGGCTCGGGATTTTTATCAGACATCTCATATTTGAACAATCCTAATGACTTTGCAGTCACTTTAACGTAATCTTCCAAGTTGTAAATTGGTCGTTCAGCAAGTACCTCAAATTTGCGTTTAAGGGTAAAAAATTCGTTATCCATAAACTTGCTAACAATGTCATCCAATTTAGGCATTACAATGTCAGCAATCGCACCACTATGCTTTACAGAGAATCCTATGTGAGTTTGAGCAACATGCAATCCATTGTCACATACTTTCCTCCAAAATCCAAAGCTACCACTAGTCTTACAAGAGCCATCGTAACTATTAACGAATCGTAACATTGGTCTAAGCAAATCCTTATCACCTTTAACCTCGATTTTGTATCGGTCATCTGCTAGGATGTAATCTACCACAAAGCTACGATTGTCACGATTGATGCTTCTTTGTTGGTAGTAAATGTCTGCATCAATTAACTTCTCTTCCACACCTAGAAAAAACTTCTCATTAGGTAAGTGACCATAGGAGTTAGATACAACATTTACAATTTGATTCTCACATACGATGGCATTCTCTAAACCTCTTCTAGATGGCATTCCTGTCAACTTCTCCAATGGGACAACCTCAGATGTCACCAAGACATTATCTTGTCTAGAATTGGCTAAAAGTGTGTTTAATTTTGATTCAGTTTGTTCACTAGTTAATCCGAATGCGTTGAATTTGTCGTTCATTTGATTTTTCATAATTGAAATTTTTTAATTGGTTAAGACCTGCCTAAGCAGGTTTCGGATATTGAATCCATCATCAGTTAACCTTTGGTGCAAACATTTCACGACCTTGTCTAATGAATGCACTATATTCCTCATCTCCCATACATTCTCTTAATTCATTTTGGATAGAATGATAGGCAATAGTTAAAAATCTTGCTACCTCTTTATTTTCTTGTTCATCAATTAGCATGTTTACATCTAGTAAATCGCTGAATAATTTTCTTTCGTAATTTGTCATTTTATTTATTTTTTAAAGTTTTGATTAATACATATCCTAGTAAGAAAATAGTGCCAATCACAATGGCATCCACAATATTGATTTCTCTCATTTTATCTAGTTTAATAATTTATGAATTTTGGTTTCAAATCCCAATTGGGAGATGTTATATATATCAGAATAACTAAAAGTCTTTTTCCCTAGGAGGATTGCAAATTTTGTCGCAATCTCATTATGAGGATAAAATAATACATTTCCGTAAACTGATTTTTCTTTGAATTCTGCTAACATAAAATTGTTTTTAATATGTGTGTACAATTGTGAATAAATCGGGGCTAAATCTACCTTCTAATTCGTGCAATACTAGTGTGCCATCTAAATTAATGGCTTCCACATTGAATACATCAAATTGGTGGGTGTAATCATCGGTGAACGATACTGAATCGCCAATCTTAAAATTTGTCATTTTATATAGTATTAAAAGTTAAATGGGGACATATTTCAGTCCCCTATATTATTTATTTACCTTGAATTTCTCTGATTTGCTTATAATAATTGTAATAATCATCAGCAATCATTTGATTCAGTTCCTTCTCTCTTGAGCCACTTGGAGCATTATCAGCTTTTTCTTGCCAATTACATGATGTAATTAAGTAAGTGTGTCCTAAATCATCCATTCGTTCAGCAGTTAATTCAATTAAGAAATTGCCATTCTTTAATTCGTTTCCTTTAATTACGTTTGACATATATAATGTTATTAGGTTTCGGAAGTTCTGCTTCCATCATCAGTAGTGCGAAATAATAGCACTAGACCTAAAAGGTCAGGAATTCAGTATATATAATATAACCTTAAAACATTACTTATATTATTACAACATTAGTAGTAGTGATATGTTCCTCCGGTGAAGAGTATCGTATATACCTGCATCCTTTCTAGCTACACCACTTAAACTACTATATATATTGGAGTGAGATACTTTCGTATTTTGACCAAACTCAATGGTAGTAAGGGTTTACTTGATATTTCAAAGAACGATGTTGCAACATTGAATAGGTGTATTCCTCTCGATTGCAAAACAAAGATAGTATTTTATTTTATATTTGAGCAAATTAGATATATTATTTTATAAATGTGGATAACTTTTTAATTTAATTAATAGATATGAACAATTCAATAGAATAGCGATATTTCGCATTTTAAGACAATTCTAGACTCCCCAAATGATTTTGATAGGATTACCTTAACCACATTGAGATAATTTAAATTTGAGCAAATTAACTTTTTTATTAATACATAACTAATTGATAGATCTAAATTATTTAGCAATACTAATCCTCTTAGCAATTCCCCATTCCCATCCCCCCCCAATCCCATCTATACCAAATTACCCCAAACTAATAGCCCCAACCCAAGCAAATCAGCAAGAGAATACCCCATCATCCAATGTGCAAGACAACCATCAAACGCAATGCAATAGCCACTTCCAATGACCATGACCAATGCCCAACCCCAACTCCAAACTAAACTGCCAACGGATTTCCATTAGCAAGGGTACTCGGTCAGAGGTAGCGAGAAACCCCAAAAAAAATCTTCGCCACCTATAGCGGGGGGCACCTTGTGCGAACATTGATGAATGTTGGGTTGAATTTTTACTATAGGAATGGTGAATTTGTGGTAAAAAACAATACACTGTACGATTTACTGTACAATTATTTTTTGTATATTTGGTAAATATTTTATCATGCTGGAACAAATTACAGGTGAAACAGTAACCACAGATAAGTGGCATCCAAGCAAGCCAATATTTAAAAAAACTGGCAAGGCTACTCCAAAGCAAAAAAAGCTTATGATGATGAAAGCAATCAAAACCAATAATCCACAAACCCAAATACCTTAATCACATGGAAGCTAAATTAGGATCAGGAAAAAGATTTGCAGAAATCAAAAACAAAGCTGCAGAGTCATACGAAAATAAAGGCATGAGCCCTGAACACGCTAAAGAAGTTGGAGCTGCTATTGCGGCTAAAATAGGCCAAAAGAAATATGGTGTAAAGAAGATGTCAAAGCTTGCTGTAATGGCAAAAAAAAAGTAGATACTAAACAGCTAGATGATGGCAGTTATGCTATGGATGGTTGGAGTTATTAAGCCCCTTAGTTTTTAGTTGAATATAAAACAAGCCTCCCTTAAAAAAGGAGGTTTTTATTTTTAGTATATAATTATATATCATTCATCATTATGATGTATATTGCATCAAATTACATCACATGAAAAAAAGAATTACAATTACACTTTCAGAAGAAAGTTACATTAAACTACAACTTTTGGCCAAAAAGAAAAAATGGTCATTGAGTAAAACAGTAGAAGATATTCTAGAAAAACACATAGCAAAACAAAAACCAAATGCCAAAGAAGATAATTCTTAACATAACACCACAAACACATGTTAGGGCTACTCAAGGTGATTCAATATTCTTTAGAATACCAAGAGAAAAATTAAGGCCATCTGGATTAAGCAGATTAATGAGATTGGAAAAATACAACCAATACAAAATTGATCTTGCAGCTGAAGCTAAACGAAAACAATTTATCCTTCCCCCAATAGGAGCATCAATTACTTTTTTCCTACCTGTACCACCATCATGGTCAAAGAAAAAAAAGGCATTACATCATGGCCGATTCCACCAGTCAAAACCAGACATCGACAATCTCCAGAAAGCTTTCTTAGATTCACTGATGGCTGAAGATAAACAAGTAGCTCATCTCGAAGTGCAAAAAAGATGGGTTGACTTTGAATTAGGATGGATAGAGATCACAAGCAAAGAATACGAAGAAGTTCTTACATTACCAACCCCAAGATAAGCCTCTCGCCAAAGACTCCGCTTTTATGAGTATTATATACGCAAATTCTATTTAACATAATATTTATTATAAGATTTAGTTATCTTAACTATTCTTGCA